>Ga0306926_10004483_pt1 | contig 14673 bp, 16 predicted proteins | sample flu12Cox44000178_FD_203759 | JGI IMG/M metagenome (GOLD analysis project Ga0306926, IMG submission 203759) | Lab enrichment of tropical soil microbial communities from Luquillo Experimental Forest, Puerto Rico - flux8day.12C.oxic.44.000.178 (v2)... | ecosystem: Environmental > Terrestrial >...
TTTCCGCCGAGCCAATAGCAAATACCGTGCCTCCGATCGCTTCACCGGCGCCCCACAGGGCTTGTACGCCCCCGAGCACATGGTTCAGTACTGTGCTGTCTTGTTCCTTTGGTTCGGCTGCGGTGGTAGTCGAGTCGACTGCCGCCGGTGGTTTTTTCAGCTCAGGTTTCGTCCCAACGTGGTTTTGCGATGGATCAGGATCGATACGGTGAGGGTCGGAGCCTTGAATGCCAGAGACGCTGCCCATGGTTCCCCACAAATGGAAAAATGCTCGTCCACATCATCGTCCGGATTTTGGAAAAAGTTGCTTCCCTAGACTCCATCCCCTGCAAGGACGGGTGCCCCATTCGTTCGCGTTGGTTTTGTGCGAATGAGTGGGGCACCCTCAACCCCTATGCCGGCCTAACCATTTCTTTCCGCGCCGTCAGCTTCTCAATCAAATCCTCTCGCACCCGGTAACCGGTCCCGACCTCATCGCGAATGGCAATCGTTCCCTGGCACGACACTTCCACCTCGGGCTCGATGATGTCTTCTTTCCAGTAACGCTTGGAGGCCGACACATCGCCCGGCAGGCAGAAGTTCTCGAGCGTGGACAAGGCGATGTTGTGGGCTCGCCCCACTCCCGATTCGAGCATCCCGCCGCACCACACCGGCACGCGATTCGACTGGCACACATCATGCACTTTCTTCGCTTCACTGAATCCGCCCACCCGCCCGACCTTGATATTGATGATCCGGCACGCCCCCGCCTCGACCGCGAACGCCGCATCGCGCGCGTGCTCGATCGACTCGTCCAGACAGATCGAGGTGCGCAGCTCTTTCTGCAGGCGCGCGTGATAGTAGATCTCGTCGTTCCACAGTGGCTGCTCGATCATGAGCAGGTTGAACTGGTCAAACTCCCTGAGATGTTCCGTTTCGTCGAGGGTGTAAGCCGAGTTAGCATCGACGCTCAGCGTAATGTCGGCCCAGCGTGACCGAACCTTCTCGAGAACGTTCACATCCCAGCCCGGCTTCACCTTCAGTTTGATTCGCCGGTAGCCGGCCGCGAGTTCTGTCGCAATCTTCTCGAAGAGTTGCTCGTGAGAGTCCTGAATACCAATCGACACGCCACAGGGAATCTCCCGGCGCGTTCCTCCCAGCAACCTCCAAAGAGGTTGCTGCTTGGCGAGTGCTTCTGCGTGCCAAAGCGCATTCTCGAGCGCTGCTTTCGCCATGCGATGTCCGCGCACTCGTGACATCAACGCGGGCGCTTCCCGGCCCTGCGATATGTTCTTTCCAAGCAGCGCAGGCGCCAGATATTTCGTTATGGTCGGCCAGGCGCTTTCGATCCATTCGCTGCTGTAGTAGGGATCCTCACCAGCCACGCACTCGCCCCAGCCACGAACCCCTTCGCAGTCCACCGAGACCAGCACGATACGGCGGCTGTAGATCCGCACGAAACTCGTCTCGAAGAAGTGGACGAGCGGCATCTGAATTTCCCGCAACGTGATTGCTTCAATTTTCATAGGTTCACTTCTCGGCAAAAAAATCGTGCCCTCCCGACCGGAGCGAAGCGAAGTGGAGGAACCTTGTGTTCAGGTTCTTGGGCTTTCGCTCATTCGAAAGCGCTCCCTGATTCATTTTCCCGCGTACGACCACCCCTCATCCCACCGACCCAGCAGAAATGTCCCGTTCCCCTCCCCATCCCGCTCATATCCAAGCACTGCCATTCCCTCGGCGAAAGCTTTCAGAAACTGCTCGCGGTTCCCCTCCTGCACCTGCTGCGCACGCGCCCGCGTCGACGGCGAAGCCTTCCATTCATAGATCTGTGCCGGTACTGGAACGCGTACCACGATTTCCGGCCTCGGTGCCGAACCATTCGCCAGAAGCTCTTCCACGCGCCGCGACGTCAGCCACCACTCCGCGATCAGGCGGTCCGTAGGCAATCCGCCCTGCAGCGGCGAGGTCGTGATCCCGTACTGGTTGATCGTGTACCGCCGCACGATCGCGCCCAGCTTCTCGATGTTCAGGTAGGCGTTCTTGATCTCGAGCGGATCGAACGTCCATTCGATCAGCTCGATCCCGCGTTCCAGGGCCTCTTCGCGTTGAAACAGCTTGATGCGCCGACCCAGGCCGCCATTGCGATACCCCTTGCGCACTGCCAGCATGTGCGAATGAAGGTACGAGTTCCCCCCTCGCACGCCTGGCACGGCCAGGGCAAACCCCACCATCTCGCCACCGTCAAAGGCTCCCAGCACCTGCCCGCCAACTTTTTCTGCGACCACGAACAGCCGCAGCGGAACCAGTTCCGCATCCGTGAAGTTCCAGACTTCCTTCTGCAGGGCAACGGCGCGACGCAGCTCCTCGATGTCATGGCACGTGCGGATAGTGATCGAGTTTGCCGTCGCCTTCACGCTTTTTCCTGCCTCTTCGCCTGTTGCCACAACGATTCGAGTTCTTCCGTGCTGGCCTGCTCAGGTTTCCGGCCGGACTCGCGCAAGCGTTCCTCCATCCACTGAAAGCGGCGTTTGAACTTGCGGTTGGTCTTTTTCAGCGCCGACTCGGGATCTAGCGACAGATAGCGCGCAATGTTCACCAGCACGAAGAACAGATCGCCGACTTCATCTTCCAGCCGTTCGCGCAATCCATCCGGAATCTGCGGCCGCCCCGAACCGGCAATTCCCTTTCCCTCTGGACTCGGCCCAGGCTCCGGAAAGTCCTTTAGCTCCTCGCGCAACTCGTCCGTCTCTTCGCGCAGCTTATCGAACAAGCCGTCGATGCTCGGCCAGTCGAACCCTGTGCGCGCCGCCCGCGAACTCAGCTTGTGGGCTTCCAGCAAAGCCGGCATCGCGGCCGACACTCCGCCCAGCGCTGACTCCTTCAGCTCCGACCCTTTTTCCTGTTTGCTTCCGCCCGCTGCCAGCCGCTTCTTTTTCTCTTCCGCCTTGATGGCCTCCCAGTTGCGGATTACTTCAGAAGACGTCGCCGCCTCGACATCGCTAAACACATGCGGATGCCGGCCCACCAGCTTCGTCGACAACTTCTCCAGCACCTCATCGATGGTGAAGCTGCCCTGCTCCTTCGCCATCACCGAGTAGAACAATACCTGCAGCAGCAGGTCGCCCAGCTCGCCGCTCAGCTCCTCCCAGTCGCGGTTGTCGATGGCTTCAAGGACTTCGTACGTTTCTTCCAGCGTGTACGGCTTGATGGAGTCGAAGGTCTGCTCGCGGTCCCAAGGACAGCCGCCGGGCGCACGCAGCTTCTCCATGATCGCGACCGCACGCTCGAAGCGCTCTCCTGTGGTGGGGGACATTGGCTAGACAATCTAAATGACGCTTCCCATACGCGGCAACGTCGTAGCGGAAGGGGATTCGTCAAAGCTGCAGTCTTCCGGCTCGCCAAGCAAAAGCGCGTCGAGGCCTGTCCAACGGAGAACCGCCCTCGGTCGCTCAGTCACCCCAAGCATCCTTGTCGTTTCGACGCGGGAGCGAAGCCAGCCAGGGGGAAACTCGTTCTGCACAACTCGCGCCCGCATCACTCCCGTTTTGGGAATACCCGACACCTTCGTCCATTTTCAACGACTTACCCCTCCCGTCGATATCTTTAAGATATCTCACACAGTCAGAAAATTCGCATTATGTTCCAACGTGGAACATTTCTCTGTTCGTCACCAATGCCGCTGCACGACGGTTACCTACCCGGAACCTGACCCATCGGTCACACTCTATTGGGGGGAGTGTGCTCGCTCCGCTGAGGCGGAGGAGTCCTCCCACAACACCCCATGCAGCTACCCAGCACCCAACGGGCTCCCCTGGCCGGGCAACACTTTCAGGTCGCCGTGATTGGTGGCGGCGTTATGGGGGTCGCGATCGCCCGCGCCTGCGCGCGCGCCGGCAAGCGCACTCTGCTGGTCGAGCAACACGACTTCGCTTCCGGCACCACCAGCCGTTCCAGCCGCCTGCTGAGCGGTCTTCGCGCCCTCGAAAAAAGAGATGTATCGTTCGCGCGGGAAATCTTGCGCGAACGAGAGCGTCTGCTCCGCGAGCGGTCACACCTGGCGCATCCAGCACACTTTCTGTTGGCACTCAACAATGGTAGCCAGCGCAGTGCCATGTCGGTCCGCACTTCCCTATGGCTCTACCGCCGCTTTACCGGCCGCTCCGAAGCGGCCAGCTTCGAACTGGAACACAAGAAACTAGAACGCGCTCTGGACGCCGGACAGCGCTGGACCATCTTCGACTACGAAGACGCGCAGTGTGATTTCCCGGAGCGCCTGGTCGCGGAGTGGCTAGCAGAGGCCGTGGCGGCCGGCGCGGTCGCGCGCAACCACTCCCAGGTGATCGCCATCGACGTGGTGCAAGGCCGCGCTCGCGGACTGCTGCTGCGTGACTGGACGCGCAACCTGGAAGAGAAAATCGAAGCCACCTGGATCATCAACGCGACCGGGCCCTGGGCCGATCGCACCTGCCAGCGCTCGGGCGTGAAGATGCGCCGCCCGATGGTGAGCGGCGTACGTGGGTCGCACATTGTGCTTTCGCAATTTCCCGGCGCGCCCGGCACAGCTGTGTACACCCAGGCGATCGACGGAGAACCTCTCTACATCGTTCCGTGGAACGAGCAGATCCTCGTGGGTGCCTCCCACGTCGCGGACAATTCCGATCCCGGCAGGGTGTATCCGTCCTCCGATGAGATTGACTATCTGCTGCGGTCGCTGACCGCGCTATTTCCGAGAGCCCGGGTCTCAGCGGCGAACTTGCGCCATGCCTTCGCGGGCGTGCGCAATCTGCCTTTCAATCCAAAAGGCGAATATGACCGTGCCGGCCGGGCTCATTCAATCCACGATCACGCGGACGAACACGCCGCGCGGCTGTTGTCGGTGATTGGCGGGAATCTTTCTACCGCCAGCGCCGTAGCTGCGGACGTCCTGAAAACGATTGGGGTGCGTTCCCGTGAAAGCAAGACAGCAGCTGCGGTCGACGGCGCGATGCTGAGCCTCTTGCTGGACGAGTATGTTGCGGAGGTCGCGAACACAGGGAACCTCACCGAGGAGGCAGCGCGAGCCTTGGTGGAGTGGCAAGGCAAGCGAGCGCTCGAAATTGCGCGCTCAGCCCGCAGCCGCATTGAACTGCGCACTCCGGTGTGCCCGCACTCTCAACACGTCGTGGCGGAAGCGGTCTCGGCGTATCGGAATGAGAACGCGGTCACGCTGGGGGATGTCCTCCTGCGGCGCGTTCCGGCGGCGCTCGGTCCATGCTGGTCCGAGACCTGCAGCCGGGAAGCGGCGCTGCGCATTGGCGCGGTAATGGGCTGGAACGACGAAGCCGTGGGCGCCAACCTCGAAGCGCTCGAGATGGAACGGTCGGCTTTCCTGGGCCGGCCGCGCGCAGCCACGCGCATGGCCACCGCAGCCGACTGATCTCCTTCGTTACTCGCGCAACTTTCCCAGCAGATCCGTGCGGTCCGAGATGATGCCGTCCACTCCCCGGTCGCGTAACTGCAACATTCGTTCCTCAAGGTTGACCGTCCAGGCCAGGACCCTGCGTCCGGCCTCGTGCAGTTCTTGGATTATATTGATGTCTATCAATGTGTGATGCGGGATCACGAATTGCACCGGCAGGTTGTGCCATTCGCGGTATTGAGGAGTGGTCTCGCAGATCAGTCCAACAGGCAGCTCGGCATCGAGGGACCGAAGGGCAACCAATGGTTCTGGCAGAAAGGATGAGACGACGAATCCTTTTTGAGGAGGATGCTCACCGAGTACCTCAAGAACGATCTCCTCAAGCCCACTGACTTTAAGTTCGATATCGAGGAAAGCCGTGGCCTGATAACGGGCAACAACCTGCTGGAGCGAGGGGAGCTGAGAAACTTGCTCCGCTCGGGCGCTGGCAATCTCGATGCCCGCGATCTCGGGATCGTGACAGATGACTGGCTGACCATCTGCGGTAAGGCGGACGTCGAATTCAAAGCCATCACAGCCGTGCTCAAGGGCGAGGTCGAAGGATGCGATTGTATTTTCCGGAATCGATCGCGTGCTGCGGGCGCCGCGATGGCCGAGGAGGAGTGATGCGGGCATGGGTGGATTTTAGAGGATGTGGAGACCCATTTTCGGCGCGATCGGCTGGGGCCAGGCGCCGCGGCGCCCTCCCAACCGCTCAGCGGAGCCGAAAGCACCAAGGTCAAGGGCATGCCTGGGGAAAAAAGCTTCTGCATCTCTTCTGTCTTCTATCTGCAGGCTCAAAGGGGTTCTTCGACTGGGTTCGGCTGGCGCCCCACTTCGCTCCGGATGACAATTTTGATGACAATTTTAGGGGGACGCGGGAATTATTCGGCGTTTCCTTCCTCGGCGATACCTTTGGCGGACACGAGTATCCGCCCCATGTGGCGTTTCAGGTAAGATACTGCCGCTCATGAATCGCGAATACCACAAAAGCTACAGCCAGGAGCTGCATCGGGACATGGAGATGCTCCTGTTAGGCCACGCGGGGACACCGCTGCTGGTGTTCCCCACCTCGATGGGAAAGTTCTTTGAATACGAAGATCGCGGGATGATCGGTGTGCTTGCGTCCAAGATCGATCGCGGAGAATTGCAGGTGTTCTGCCCGGACGGGATCGACTCAGAGAGCTGGTACAACAAGTCGGCGCATCCGCGCATCCGCGTGCTGCGGCACCTGCAGTATGAGCGCTACATCCTGCACGAACTGCTTCCTTACCTGCGCTGGCGAAACCAGAAGCCGCAGCTGGCGGTGACCGGGTGCAGTTTCGGCGGCTATCACGCGGCGAACTTCGCCTTCAAGCATCCTGATATCGTGACTCACTGCATCAGCATGGGCGGGGCGTTCGACATTCATCAGTTTCTGGATGGCTACTACGATGACGATTGCTATTTCAATTGTCCGCCGGATTACCTGGCGAACATCCACGACGACTGGTACCTGAGCCGATACCGGGAGATGAAGATTGTGCTGGCGTCGGGCGAGTGGGACATGTGTTTGGACCAGAACGTAAAGCTTTCGGCCTTGCTCAATGGCAAGGCGGTGCCGAACTGGCTGGATATCTGGGGCGACCATACGGGTCACGATTGGCCGTTCTGGCAGCGGATGGCGGGGAAGTATTTTGGCTGATGGCTGGCACCTAGCGGCCAGCACGGGAGGCAAGCTTAAAACGCACTCCGACTTCACTCAGGGCAGGCTGCGAACGCGGAGAAAGACCGCAGAGAACGCGGAGAAAATCTCTAACTGCAAAGGACGAAGAAGCGAGTGACCCGAGGACTGAATTGACTCGTTGGGGAAGACGGCTGGTCGGCGTGGCACCGACTCTGTTGCTGCTGGCTTCGTGCGCTTTCGCCCAGAGCTTGGACGAAGCGCGGCGGATTCAGTCGAGCGTGCTGGGTTTCGATACTCACAACGACACCGTGCAGCGGGTTGTGATCGACAAGGCGGACATCGGGCAGCGGTCGTCGGAGGGAATGATCGACCTGCCGCGCCTGCAAGAAGGCGGCATGCACGTGCCTTTCTTTGCATTGTGGGTGCCCACCTACTATCCGGGAGCCGAGGCGGTGCGGCGGACGCTTGACCTGCGCGATGCCATGCAGGGCGTGTTCGACAAGTACCCGGACCGGGTGGAGCTGGCCTGGAGCGCACGCGATATCGAGCGCATTGTCGGGCAGAAGAAAATAGCGGCCGTGCTGACGGTTGAGGGCGGTCACCAGATCGATGACGATCTTGCGGTCTTGCGCATGTACCGGCGCATGGGCATTCTGTCGATGACCCTGACCCACTTCCGCAACCATCACTGGGCAGACTCTTCTACCGACAAGCCGGAGCACAATGGGCTGACCGACTTCGGCCGGCAGGTGGTGCGCGAAATGAACCGGATCGGGATGATCGTGGACATTTCCCACGTGTCAGACAAAACCTTCTACGACGTGCTGGAGGTCACAACCAAGCCGGTGATTGCATCACACTCGTCCTGCTTTGTGTATTCCGATGTCCCGCGCAACATGAAGGACGACATGTTCCGCGCATTGGCGAAAAACGGCGGGGTGGTCGGGGTGAACTTCGGGTCGTCATTTCTGAGTCAGAAGGATGCTGATACCCTCAAGAGCCGTGTTGCGCAACAACACGAGGTGAACCCGAATCTCACGGGCGCGGACCTCGACGCATATGCAGCCAAGGAATATTCCGAATTTTACGGGGCTCATACAAAAGTCGGCAACGCGACGGTGGAGGATGCCGCGGCATGCATCGACCACATCGTGAAAGTGGCGGGCATCGATCATGTTGGCATTGGAAGCGACTTTGATGGCATCCCCAGTGTGCCCCGCGGTCTGGAGGATGTGTCCAAAATGCCGAATCTGACGGCGGCCCTGTTGAAGCGGGGTTATACCGAAAAAGACATCCGCAAGATCATGGGCGAGAATTTTCTGCGTGTGGTTCGGGAAGTGGTGGGGGAGTAGTCACCCGCGGAGGCAGCTATGGTAAATCCAACCGTCTATTTCCTGGTCACGTTTAGCGTTCACGAGGGAAAGCACGCGGCATTCGAAGAAACCGTAAAGGCGATGGTGGCGGGCACCCGCAGGGAGCCCGGGGCTCACGGCTACGAATGGTATTTAGGTGGCGATGGGAGGACGTACAAGCTGGTCGAAACCTACCGGGACGCGGCGGCGGCCATGGCACACATGAGCAGCACGGTGGTCAAGGAGCTTGTACCCAAGCTGCTGGAATCGTCCAGCCTGAGCAGCTTTGAAGTGTATGGCGAACCCGGGCCGGAAGCGAGAAAGATCCTGGCCGGACTCGGCGCCGCGATCTATGAGTTCAAACAGGGGCTGGGGCGATGACTGGACGCGTTGCCCAGGCAGCCAAATGGCGATCGCGTGGTCGCGCTGACTGAAGCTTCGAGAATTGCCTGACGAAAGTCTAAGGAGTACGTCATGAAAAAAATCGGAATCATCTTCGGCATGGAGAACACGTTTCCGCCGGCGCTGGTGGAGAAGATTAATGCCATGGGCGTCGAGGGTGTGTCGGCAGAATTTGTGAAGGTCGGCGGGATTCGGATGGATGAGCCGAAAAAGTATGACGTGATCATCGACCGCATCTCGCAGGACATCTCGTTCTACCGCGCCTATCTGAAGAACGCTGCGCTGCACGGCACGATTGTCATCAACAATCCGTTCTGGTGGACAGCGGATGACAAGTTCTTCAATTACGCGCTGGCGGAACAGTTAGGCGTGGCGATCCCGCCGACAGTGGTACTGCCCCATCATGAGCATCCGCCGGGAACGACCGATCAGTCGATGCGCAACCTGATCTTCCCGCTCAACTGGGACGAGGTGTTTGCCTACGTGGGCTGGCCGGCGTTTCTGAAGCCGTATGACGGAGGCGGGTGGAAGCACGTGTACAAGCTGCATTCGCCCGACGAATTCTTCAAGGCATACAACGAGACCGGGACGCTGTGCATGACGCTGCAGCGCGGCGTGGAGTTCGAGGAATACTTCCGCTGCTACGTGATCGGGCAGGAGAAGGTGCACATCATGCGCTACGACCCGAAGGCGCCACACCATGAGCGCTATGTGAAGGGGAATCCTCCGCCGCGGTCGGGATTGAAGGAGCGGATCGAGAAAGACGCGCTTACCCTGTGCCGCGCGTTGGGGTATGACCTGAACACCGTCGAGTTTGCGGTCGAGGGTGGTGTTCCCTACGCGATTGACTTCATGAATCCAGCGCCGGATGCCGATATCAATTCGGTTGGGCCGGAGAATTTTCAGTGGGTGGTGAATACCGTAGCGGAGATGGCCGTGAAGAAGGCGCTGAGCGGAGAGAACCCGGCGCGGGAGTTCAGGTGGGCCGCGTTTCTGGAGGGGGAACCACCCGCGGTGAAAAAGAAGAGCGCTCCGCGGAAGAGTGCGGAGAGGGTGGCGCCGGCTGCGGGAGTCTAAGGGTCGAGAGTCGGGTGTGTGCGGCTAGGTCGACGGTGGGCAAAATGCCCGCTAAAGATCGTGGAGGGATCAAATAACACGGGATCCCCGTCGGCTTCGCTCAGGGGCAGGCTTTCGACTGCGTTCGGCTAACGCCTCACTGCGCTCAGGATGACAGTTATAAAAACAGACCATTGATATACTGTTGAGGCATCTGATCGCTCCCCCAGCCCTTTAAGGAATAGCATCGCTCCACCGGCAAGCGGTATGAAACCTGCATTCACCATCGGAATCGAGGAAGAGTACCAGACAGTGGATCCGGTCACGCGGGATCTGCGGTCGCACATCCATGCCGAGATGATTGAGAAGGGCAAGATGCGGCTGCAGGAACGGGTGAAGGCCGAGATGCACCAGTCAGTGGTCGAAGTGGGGACATCGGTCTGCAGCAACATCAAGGACGCGAAAGACGAAGTCAAAAAGTTGCGGCGCGACATGATCACGCTGGCCCGGGAGAACGGGCTGCGGCTGGCCTCGGCGGCGACGCATCCGTTTGCCGACTGGCGCGTGCAGGAGATTTATCCCGACGAGCGGTACAAGAACATTGTGGAAGACATGCAGCTGGTGGCGCGGGCTAATCTGATCTTCGGGCTGCACGTGCACATCGGGGTGGAGGACCGCGAGACGGCCATCCACATGATGAATCACGCCCGCTACTTTGTGCCGCATATTCTGGCCTTGTCGACGAATTCGCCCTTCTGGCTAGGCATGAATACAGGATTGAAATCGTACCGGTGCAAGGTGTTCGACAAGTTTCCCCGCACGAACATCCCGGATTATTTTCCCAGCTACGGCGAGTATGAGAACTTCATCAAGCTGCTGATCAAGACCGGGTGCATCGACAACGCGAAGAAGATCTGGTGGGACATCCGGCCACATCCGTTTTTCAACACCATCGAGTTTCGTATTTGTGACATCCCCATGCGGGTGGATGAAACGATCGCGCTGGCGGCGCTCATCCAGGCGACGGTGGCCAAGCTCTACAAGCTGTATGCGGCGAACCAAGGGTTCCGGCTGTACCGACGCGCGTTGATCATGGAGAACAAGTGGCGGGCGGCGCGCTACGGGCTCCACGGGAAACTGATTGATTTCGGCAAGCAGGTGCAGGTCCCGGTCAAGGACCTCATTCTCGAGTACTTGGATTTCGTCGATGACGTGCTGGATGAGTTAGGCTCGCGGGAAGAGATCGAGTACGTGCACCAGATTCTCGAGATGGGCAGCGGTGCCGACCGGCAACTGCGCGTGTTCGAGGAGACCGGCGATCTGAAAAAAGTTGTGGATTACATTATTGAGGAAACGGAACTAGGGGTGGCCGCCGAGGCGGCGCCGGTTTCCGAAGAAAAAGCAGGTTAATGGATAAAGTCAGTCACGCACATCGTCCCCTGAATTCAATCTCTTTCGATTCTGAACTGAGCCCCGGCGCAAAAAACGCGCTGTGCGTGTGTCTGAGGGTGCAGCCTTCGGAGCAAGTCACGGTGATCACCGACGAGGCCTGCCTCGAGATCGCGGCCGCGATCGTGCATGAACTGGAGGCCATTGGAGCTCCATATCACGCCTTCGTGCTGGAAGAAGTGGCGGATCGGCCACTGACCCGGCTGCCGCAGGAAATCGCCAGCGATCTGGAGACGGCCGATGTGAGCATTTTTGCCGTGCGGGCGCAGCGCAATGAGCTGCACTCGCGCATGCAGATGACCGAGATCGTGAACCGGCGCAAGATCCGGCATGCGCACATGGTGAACATCAACCGACAGATCATGCTGGAGGGCATGCGAGCGGACTTTGGCAGAGTCGACCGCATCAGCCAGAAGGTCATCGACATGGTGCGCAGGGCGTCGCAGATCCGGGCGAAGACTCCGGCCGGGACGGACCTGGTCGCGGATTTGAATCCTTCGTATCAGTGGCTGAAGACGTCAGGCATCATCAGCCGGGAGAAGTGGGGGAACCTGCCGGGGGGAGAGATTTTCACGACTCCGGGAGACGTGAACGGAACGTTCGTGATTGATGGTGTGGTGGGCGATTATCTGTGCGCGAAGTTTGGGGATTTGAAGGCAAACCCTCTGAGGATTGAGGTGAAGGCGAACCGACTGGTTTCGGCGGAGAGTCCGAACCGGGAACTGCGGGACGATTTCTGGGCGTATACGCATACTGACGAAAATAGCGACCGTGTGGGCGAGTTTGCGATCGGAACCAATGTTGAGTTGAAGGATGTGATTGGGGAGATTCTGCAGGACGAGAAGTATCCCGGCGTGCACATCGCGTTCGGGAATCCTTATGGCGAGCACACGGGGGCGAAGTGGTACTCCTCGACGCATATTGACGTGGTGGGGCGGAACTTCGACATCTGGGTGGACCGCGAGCAGATCATGAAGTCGGGGAAGTTTTTGATCGAGGCGTAGGACCAGTCTTCGGTCGGTAGCCGTTGGGTCGTGGGCATAGCGCTCTTGAGAATTGGCGGGCAGCAGTGCCCGCCCCACACCAGTCATGATTCCTTCCCTTCGGCAATCTTTTAATTCGCGCTATAAGCCGGAGAAGTACCCGGAGTTCTTGTCTCTGCTGGCCGAACGCTGCGGTGTGCCTATCGGCTTCCGCGTGTCGGAGACGCCTTGCTTTCTTCCGGCCGATTTACTGGCGAGAATGGCGGAGGACGGCAAGGCACTGATTCGGCAACTGGTCGATAGTCCGGGTTACCGAACTCGCTCGGAAGAATCGATTCCGCCCGAGTTTCGGGTTGCCAACGAGTCGGCGCACCCAATGTTTATCCAGGTGGACTTCGGGCTGGTGCGCGATGGGGCGGGTGAGTTGCAGCCCAAGCTGGTCGAGTTGCAGGCGTTCCCCTCCCTCTACGCCTATCAACCGGTGCTGGCACGGACTTTCATGGATGTGTACGGACTGCAGGAGGGATTGCAGTATCTGCTGGAAGGGCTGGATTCAGCCTCTTACCTGACCCTGTTGCGGAAGGCGATTGTGGGGGAGCAGGATCCGGAAAACGTGATTCTGATGGAGATCGACCCTGAGCACCAGAAGACGCTGCCGGATTTTCTGCTCACGGAGAAGCTGCTGGGGATTCATACCGTCGACATTCGTGCGATCAAGAAAGAGGGAAGCCGACTGTACTGGGAGGCCGACGGGCGCCGCGTGCCCATCCATCGCATCTACAACCGGGCGATTGTGGACGAACTGGAGCGCAAGGACGCGAAACTGAATTTCGATTTTCGCGACGAGCTGCAGCTGGAGTGGGCGGGCCATCCGAACTGGTATTTCCGCATCTCGAAGTATTCGATTCCCTACCTGAAGCACCCCACTGTTCCGATAACCTGGTTCCTGGACCAGCTAACCACCGTCCCCGACGATCTCGAGAACTATGCCCTCAAGCCGCTTTATTCGTTTGCCGGGCTGGGTGTGGTGATTGCACCCAAGAAGGAAGACATCACAGCGGTTCCGGCGGAGCGGAGGTCGCAGTACATCCTGCAGGAGCGGTTGCATTTTGAGCCGGTGATCCAGACGCCTTTCGGCGGGACCAAGGTCGAGGTCCGGATGATGTACATCTGGGACGACGAACTGAAGGCTGTGCTGACGATCCTGCGCATGGGGCGTGGGTTGATGATGGGCGTCGACCACAACCGCAACATGGAGTGGGTGGGGTCGTCGGCGGGGTTGTATTAGATCGCTGGTGGCTGGTAGCTTGTGGCTTGTAGCCGATCGCGATTCGCTGCCAGCTACCAGCCAGGAGCTGCCAGTGATAAGTCGTTTGCCCTGTGTTGGTGACAAATTAAAATGTCCGCATTTGGTAGCAAGGGAAATGTCCGGTTTTAAGTTAATCTCCCGCAGCCGCCGCAGCTGTGGGAAAGTGGGAATCCCGCGCAGTTTGCGGGATTTCCAAGCGCGGTGGAAAAGTCTGGTTTTCGACTTTTCCCCGGCGCGTCTTTTCCACAGCTGGTCGCGCCGCCGTTGGCGTTGCTTCCAGTGCTACCCCTTGCGCGGTGTAGTGCCCCAACCGGTGCGGCCCATGGGTCAGACTGATGGTGCCGTCCAGATGCTGATGCACCGTAACCGAGCAGCCCGTCAGGGTCGCTCGCCACACCACCCGCTGGATTTGCAAAACCAGATTCTGAAAGCTCACGGGGTTGTCGCGGTTGACCGTCCGCTCATACTGCAGCGACAGGATCAGGTCCAGATGCTTGCGCCCAGCCGCGATAAAGGCGCTGCCCCGCTGCGCGGCCGGAGCCTGGAAACGACGATTGAACTCGGCGATATAGTGCTCGCGCAGAAACCGGTTCGCCGCCTCCAGCGTGGTGATGCCGTGCAGCCGCAATTCCTGCGGCAGCCGCCCCTGCCAAGTTCCAAAGTTGCGCTCCGAGCGTCCCCGCGCTTGCGGCGAATAGGCGGGGATCATCTGAATCCCCAACGCCCGCAAGGCCCGCCCCACTTGGGTCAGTCGATGCGCGTCGACTTTACCTCCCACCTTCGGCGTCAGCCAGAAATGACTGCCCCGATCGCTGTACAAGGCGCAGAACACGCCTTTGCGCTCGATCACCTCCCGCACGGCTGCCATGACCGCCACCGTGCCTTCTTCCTCCACCAGCTGCGCGTAGTAAATCTCGCTGGTGGCATCGTCCAGGATCACCACCAGGTCGTACCAGCGCTCATCTTGAAACCAGCGGTGACGGCTGCCATCGATATGCAATAGCATGCCGGGCAAAGGCCGTCGTGGTCTGCGTTGCCGA
>Ga0306926_10004484_pt1 | contig 14673 bp, 15 predicted proteins | sample flu12Cox44000178_FD_203759 | JGI IMG/M metagenome (GOLD analysis project Ga0306926, IMG submission 203759) | Lab enrichment of tropical soil microbial communities from Luquillo Experimental Forest, Puerto Rico - flux8day.12C.oxic.44.000.178 (v2)... | ecosystem: Environmental > Terrestrial >...
CAACGCGCCATCGTGCTCGGCGAGGGCGGGCAGCGGATCAAAGCGATCGGCGCCCCTGCCCGTGTCGAGCTCGAACGGATGCTGGGTCGCCGCATCCATCTGTTCCTGTTCGTCAAGGTGCGCGAAGACTGGGTCGACGACCGCGAGCGCTATGCGGCGCTCGGACTCGATTACGACGTCTGATGCTGTGGCGGGACACCGGGTTCGTCCTATCGGCTCGCCGCCACGGCGAGGGCGCGCTGATCGTCGATCTGCTGACGCATGAGCATGGGCGCCACGCCGGATTGGTTCGTGGCGGGCAGTCGCCCAAGGCGCGGGCGGTGCTGCAGCCGGGCAACGAGGTCGCCGCTGTGTGGCGCGGACGCCTCGACGAGCATCTCGGCACCATTGCGTGCGAGCTGGTGCGGGCTCATGCCGGGCGGTTTCTCGACGATGCCGGCCGGCTTGCCGGTCTCGCCTCGGCGGCGACGCTGCTTGTATCAGCATTACCTGAGCGCGAGCCGCACGCCGATGTTTTCTTTTCGTTTGCGCGGCTGATCGAAGCCCTCGATTCGGCGGCCGACTGGCCGGCGCAATATGTCAAGTGGGAACAGGACTTGCTCGCCGCATTGGGGTTCGGCCTCGATCTCGGCCGCTGCGCAGTGTCCGGGGCAATCGCCGACCTCGCTTACGTGTCGCCTCGTACCGGGCGGGCGGTGTCGCGCACAGCAGGTTTGCCCTATCACGACAAGTTGTTGCGTTTGCCCGAGTTTCTCTGGTGCAATACACCGGCCGACGAGGCCCAGCTCGCCCTGGGGATCACCCTAACCGGGTACTTCCTGACGCATCACGTGTTCGCGCCGCAAGGCCGTACCCTCCCCGCGGCGCGGGTGCGGCTGGCCGACCACTTGCATCGAGCCACCGCGGACGCCAGCGTTCGGCGCTAGAGACTTCGGCGTCCATCCGATTTTCGCATCGAGGATTATCGACGCATGCCCGTGACGGCCCTCTCCGGCGAGATCCGCAACGTCGACTTCGCCGACGTGCTCGGTGAGCGCTATCTCTCCTATGCGCTGTCGACGATTATGTCACGCTCGCTGCCCGATGTGCGTGACGGGCTGAAGCCGGTGCACCGCCGGATACTGCACGCCATGCAGCAGCTCCGCCTCGATCCGGCCTCCGGATACAAGAAAAGCGCCCGCGTGGTCGGCGATGTAATCGGCAAGTTCCACCCGCACGGCGAGCTCGCGGTTTACGAGGCGCTGGTGCGGCTGGCGCAGGATTTCTCGCAGCGCTACCCGCTAGTCGACGGCCAAGGAAATTTCGGCAATGTCGACGGCGACAACGCCGCGGCCATGCGCTACACCGAAAGCCGGCTGTCGGCGGTGGCGCAGGCCATGCTCGACGGGATCGACGAGGATGCCGTCGATTTCCGCTCGACCTATGACGGCGAGGACCAGGAGCCGGTCGTCCTGCCGGCCCGCTTTCCCAACCTGCTCGCCAATGGCGCGGCTGGCATTGCGGTCGGCATGGCGACCAGCATCCCGCCGCACAATGTCGGTGAGCTGTGCGCGGCATTGTTGCACTTGGTCGATAATCCGGCCTGTGCGCCCGACGAACTCAGCGACCGCGTTCGGGGACCGGACTTCCCGACCGGCGGGGTGCTGGTCGAGCCGCCGGAGAGTATTCGCCAAGCCTACGCGACAGGCCGCGGCAGCTTCCGGCTGCGGGCGCGCTGGGCTAGCGAGCCGCTCGGCCACGGGCTTTATCAGATCGTCGTCACCGAGGTGCCGTTTCAGGTTCAAAAGGGGCGGCTCGTCGAAAAGATTGCCGCCTTGCTCGAGGAGAAGAAGCTGCCGCTGCTCGCCGATGTCCGCGATGAATCGGCCGAGGACGTCCGCCTCTTGCTCGAGCCGAAGACCCGCAATGTCGATGCCGAGCTGCTGATGGAGCAGCTCTTTCGCCTGACCGAGCTCGAGGTGCGCGTGCCGCTCAACCTCAATGTGCTCGATCCGCTCGGGGTGCCGCGGGTGATGAGCTTGAAAGAGGCCCTGCAGGCCTTTCTCGACCATCGCCGCATCGTGCTGCAGCGCCGCAGTCGCCACCGGCTGGCGGCGGTCGGCCGCCGCATCGAGATCCTGCGCGGGCAGATCATTGTCTATGTCAATCTCGACGAGGTAATCCGTATCATCCGTGAGGGCGACGACCCGAAGGCCGAGATGATCGCCCGCTGGGACCTCAGCGAGGTCCAAGCGGAGGCGATCTTGAACATGCGGCTGCGCGCCCTGCGCCGCCTCGAGGAGATCGCGATCCGCAGGGAACTCGATGCTCTCGCGGTGGAGGAGGCACAGCTCACCAAGCTGTTGGCGAGCGAGCGGCGGCAATGGCGCGCGGTGGCCAAGGAGGTCGCAGCGACCGCGGCCGAATTTGGGAGCGACACACCGCTCGGCCGGCGGCGCACCGAGCTCGCTGCCGCTCCAGAGCCGGTCGAGATACCGGTCGAGGCGTTGGTCGAACGCGAGGCGGTAACGGTGCTGTGCTCGGACAAGGGCTGGATCCGCGCCGTCAAAGGGCACAACGTCTCGGCCGCGGAGCAGAAATATAAGGAGGGCGACGGGCCGCGCTTTGCGGTCGCCGCCGAGACCACCGACCGCCTGATCATCTTTGGCAGCAACGGCCGCTTTTATACGATCGGGGTCGACCGGCTCCCTGGCGGCCGCGGTAACGGTGAACCGCTGCGGCTGATTACCGATCTGCCGAACGATCACGACATCGTGGCGATGTTTCCCTACCGGCCCGGCATGGAGCTACTGGTGGCGGCGAGCGACGGGCGAGGCTTTGTCGTCGACGGCGAGGAGGCGGTGGCGCAGACCCGCGCCGGCAAGCAGGTATTGACGCCTGCCGAGGGTTCGATCGCCCGCGTCTGCGTGCAGGCCGAGGGCGGCGACGCGGTCGCCTTGGTGGGCGATAATCGCAGAATGCTGATCGTCAAGCTCGACGACATCCCACTGATGACACGCGGTCGCGGCGTCATCCTGCAACGCTTCAAATCCGGCGGGCTCGCCGATTGCAAGGTGTTCCGCCTCGCCGACGGCCTCTCGTGGCGGCAAGGCGAAAGCAGGACCCGCACCGAGACCGACCTCGCCCCATGGCTTGGCGCTCGCGGCGCCGCCGGCCGCCTCCTCCCAAGCGGCTTCCCGCGCTCCAACCGCTTCGGTTGACGCCGGCTCGCGAGTCGGACTAACCCCTTTCGCAGGGGCGCGCCGGCATCCCGGTCACGAGGCTGGTCTCACAGCGTGGTGGCGAACAGGATAATGCCAGCGATGACCGCAGCCCCGCCAAGTGTGATCCCCGAGTAATTTAGCGACTCGTCCTTGAGGTGCGCGATCCCGGCGACGCCCCAGAGCAGGAGGCCAAACAGCACGAACACCCCTGCGAGGATCCTCTTGCGAGCTCTCTTGCGATGTCGCGAGACCCTGTCCCTGCCGCGGATTGCCATCGGCAACGAACCCTCCTCCCGGCGCTTCGCCTCCGACTCGTCGGTACGAATGAGATTACGCGGCTCATCGGTAGCGGAAAAGAGGGTTAACCATGCGAGCCGGCCAAGACGGAGGCCCGCATCGCGCGAGGCGGCCTTGCCCGAATAACCAAACGGGCGCATTCTGATCCGCAGGCTCAGCTAGCGCAGAGGGAGAAACCCATGCCCAGGATCAAGCACATCGCGCTCACGACAAAAGATCCCGGAAAGACCGCCGCTTTCTACAAGGAAGCCTTTGGCATGCAGGAGATCCGGCGTGCTCCGAACGGCGCGGTATTCCTGACCGATGGCTACATCAACCTCGCGGTTTTGAATTGGAAGACCGAGAAATCCGCCGACGTCGGTGCGCACGGCGCCAATTTCAGCGGTATCCATCACTTCGGCTTCGAGGTCGAAGATATCGACGACGCGGCGGCCCAGCTGGAGCACGCGCGCGGCGAGCGGCTGGAGGAGAAACCGGGTCTCGATCAGGAAATGGCGGCCGGCGGCCATCGCAATTTCGAGATGAAATGGGCCGGCCCCGACGGGGTGGTGATCGACATCTCCCATACCGGATGGGAAACCAAGGCGAGATAACAAGGCCGGGGAGGAAACACATGGCCGGCAATTTCACGATCTGCGTCGGCACAGTAGGGACCGGCGCCTGGGTCAGTCCGGACGGCGGCGAAAGCTGGCGGCAGGTGCGTTCGGGCTTGTGGTCGGAAAGCCGCGTTTTCGGCTTCGCGGTTCATCCGAAGCGGCCGCGCACCATCCTCGCCGGCGCCGATGACGGCGTCTACCAGAGCGAGGATGGCGGCGCGCGGTTCGAGCGGCTCGACTCGCCGATGAATGCGCTGCACGTCTGGAAGGTCGCCTACGACCCGAGCGACCCTAACATCATATTCGCCGGCACCCGGCCGGCGGCTCTGTACCGGTCGACCGATGGCGGGCGGCATTGGGACAAGCTGCGCGCCGACATGGCCGAAGAGTGCCCGAACGTCCGTGTTCCGCGGGTGACGGCGCTGAGCGTCGACCCGTCGGACCACCGCATGGTATGGGCGGGGGTCGAGGTTGACGGCGTGCGGCGCAGCCGCGATGGCGGCGAGAGCTGGACGCGGATCGCAGGTGGGCTCGACGATCCCGACATCCATGACACGACGGTCGCCAACAATGGCATCAAAACCGTGCTGACCAGCACCCCGCGGGAGATATTTGCCAGCACCGATGGCGGCGAGAGCTGGCAAGGTTTGGGGGTCGGCAAGCACTTTCGCCTGCCCTACTGCCGCAGCCTCGCCCTGAAAGCCGACGATCCCAAAGTCCTGTTCGTCGCCACCGGGGACGGGGCGATTGGCAGCACTGGAGCGATCCAGCGCTCCAAAGACAGTGGGCGGAGCTGGCAGGTACTGCCGTTGCCGGTCGAGCCGAATTCGCCGATCTGGGCATTTGCTACCCATCCGGCGCAACCCGACCGCGTCCTCGCCTGCAGCCACTACGGCGAGTTGTTCGCGAGTCACGACGCCGGCGATTCCTGGGTCAAGCTGCACCGGGAGTTCGCCGAGACCCGGGCGCTGACCTGGACACCAAACTAGCGGCGGCGGAAGTGCTATCGGCGGCGAAGCCCCACCGATAGCCTGCCTGCAGCCCTTGGGGCCTTCCACGGCGCGGGGGACCGGGCTATGGTCAGTGGTCAGCTGCAACCCCGCCCCGTGGCGTGAGGTCGAGCTCGGTACGGGCCGCGTGGCCGGCCTATTTCGGCATCATTGCGCTCTTGGTTCTGATCGTCATGGCGCTCGCCGGCGGCATCATCTGGTACAATTTGCGGAAATCGACTGAGCTTATGCTCGCGTCAGCCGAGCGTGAGATGGTCGAGACCGGCGAGAAAATTTCCGATCGGATCAAGCTGCTCTACGATCCGCTTATATGCGATCGTCGGCATCGCCTCTCAGGTGCCCGAGATCAAGACACCGCTCAGCGACAATGGCCACCCTCCGATGGCGATGCTGCTGAGGGTGCTGCGCTTCTACCCGCAGATCCTGTCGTTATATGTCGGCCTCGAGAACGGGGATTTTTTGGGGTAACTCACATCGCGGGAGAGTCCCGGGCGCGGTTTTGCGGCGCGTTCAAAGCGCCGGAGAACGCCGCCTTCGCAAACAAGATCGTCACTTCCGGGAAAGACGGCGCACGGGTGGAACGCTGGGTATTTCTCGACGACGACGGTGTCGAGGTTGGGCGCAGCGACGACATGCCTCCGGAATTCGACCCGCGGCAGCGTCCTTGATATGGACCCGCACTGCATAGTGACCACGTGGAGGCGAGCGATCTTCGCATCTTCGTCTTGAACCATGAACCCGGCTTTACATTGAGCCGCGCCACCACACCCGGTGTCCTTGGAGCCGACCTGACCGAGACCGACTTGTCGGATTTCTTGGGTAGGCAGCGCATCACCCCTGGCAGCCTCAACTTTATCTTCACCCGCTCAGGCGGGATCGTCACATATCCGGACCAAGCCCTGCTGACGGCGCTTCTGCAGCAGAACGGTCGGACCGTGCCAGCGTTGCCGCAATTGTCCGAGCTGAAAGATCCGGCTGCCGCCGGCCTGTTGGCGGCATATCGGGAGAGCGGCGCCACCGGAAACTTTTTCTACGATGTCGCCGGCTGAAGCTACATCGGTCGGGTTGTCGAGATTCCTGCCCGCTACGGTCATGACCAGCTGCTCGGGATTGCCGTGCCGATCGACGAGATCGAAGAGCCAGTGATCGCAGTGCGCAACCAGACCCTCTTTTACTCTATCGCTTTTCTCGCCTTCACGCTGCCGCTCTATGTGACGCTGATCGTCTTGTGGATCGACCGCAGGCTCGGCCGTAGTCACTCGTCATTGCGCGCAATCGAAGATGAATAGCGTGAAAGCGTTGACGACGCCCTGAAGAAGGCTGAGAGTTGGCTCACGGACCGATGCCGCCCTATGGCGGCAATCGATCACGACCAGGAGGAAGCTTATGCCTGACGACCTGACGCCCGGTGCGATCGGCCAGACCAGCGCGGTGCAACGCGGCGCCCTGCACGGCGTGCGAGTGGTGGATCTGACCCAGTTCGAGGCCGGCACGTCCTGCACCCTGACCCTGGGATGGCTCGGCGCCGAGGTGATCAAGGTCGAGGAGCCGACCAGGGGTGAGCAAGGCCGCGGCGCGTCGACTGACAAAAAGGGCGTTGATTCCCAATACTTCATGCTACTCAACGCCAACAAGAAGAGCGTCACCGCCAATCTGAAGACCGACAAGGGGCGCGCCATTCTGCGCGGGCTGATCGAAAAGGCCGATGTCTTTGCCGAGAATTTCGCCCCCGGCGTCATTGAACGGCTCGGCTTTGGCTACGACGTCGTCCGCGAAATCAACCCCCGCATAATCTATGTCTCGGTCAAGGGCTTCGGCGAAGACAGCCCCTACAAGAATTACCTCGCCTTTGACATGATCGCGCAAGCGACGGGGGGTGCGATGTCGATCACCGGCGAGCCCGACGGGCGCCCGATCAAGCCGGGTCCGACGATCGGCGACACCGGAACCGGCCTCCACGCTGCGATCGGCGTTCTGGCGGCGCTCTATCAGCGCCACTTCACCGGCGAGGGCCAGCGGATCCAATGCGCGATGCAGGACTGCGTGATCAATTACGGCCGCATTTCCTATGCTGCCCAGTATCTGTGGGGCCATGCTGCTCCGCGCATGGGCAATCAGAGCATCATGGGCACCAATTCGCCGAGCGAGACTTATCCGTGCAAGGGCGGCGGGCCAAACGACTATTGCTATATCTATACGTCGCGTGCCAACCAAGCGCATTGGGAACGCATCTTGAAGATGATGGGGCGCGAGGATCTGATTGGCGATCCGCGTTTTGACAGCCCGGAGGAGCGGTTCAAAAACCGCCATGTGGTCGACGAAATGCTTTCTGCATGGACCATTCAGTACGACAAGCTCGAGGTCATGCGGCGATTGGGCGAGCAGGGCATTCCCGCCGGCGCGGTGATGGATACGATGGAGCTGTCCAACGATCCCGACCTCAATCGGCGCGAAATCTTTGTTACCGTAAAGCATCCGGTGCGCGGCGACTTCAAGATGCCGGGATGGCCGGTCAAGATGAGCGCTTCGAAAGTGCCAATCACCGCCGCACCTCTGCTCGGTGCGGACACCGAGACCGTCTATGACAGTCTGTTGGGGCTGAGCAAAGAAGAGATCACGGCCCTGCGCGAAGAAAAAGCCATCTGAGCCGACTTCCCCTCACATCTGTGTCCTCGCGAGGCAGATGGGAGGGCCATCCGGGGGACCGGACAGGATGAATACGACCGGCGGCGGCCCGACAGATACCGCTCCCGTACATCTGCGCTGGGAGCCGGCTCAGAGTTATCCCGATCCCGCGGTCCAGACGCTCGATCCGCGCTTCGACGCGATCAAGCCGCCGATGAATTCGGGTCTCGAGCGTCTCGTGACCGGGTTTCGCTGGGCGGAAGGCCCGGTGTGGTTTGGCGACGGCCGCTACCTCTTATGGAGCGACATCCCCAACAACCGCATCATGAAATGGGAGGAAGAAACCGGCGCAGCCAGCGTCTTTCGCAAACCGTCAAATCATGCCAACGGCAATACTCGCGATCGCCAGGGGCGCCTCGTCACTTGCGAACACGAGGGGCGGCGGGTCACCCGTACCGAATATGACGGGTCGGTCACCGTCATTCTTGACCGGTTTGAGGGCAAGCGGCTCAATTCGCCAAACGATGTCGTCGTCAAATCCGACGGTTCGATCTGGTTCAGCGATCCGGCCTTTGGAATCCTCGGCAATTATGAGGGCGAGAAGGCCCCGCCCGAATTACCGACCAACGTCTACCGGGTCGACGGCCGGACCGGCCAGGCGACCGTGGTGGCAGGGGATCTCAATTTCCCGAACGGGCTGTGCTTCTCCCCGGATGAATCCAAGCTTTACATCGTCGAATCACGAGCCCGGCCGACGCGTCTAATCCACGTTTATGACCTGGTCGAGGACGGCGCCAAGCTCGCCAATGGCCGGGTCTTTGTCGATGCCCGGGATGGAAGCCCGGACGGCTTCCGCTGCGATATAGAGGGCAATCTATGGTGTGGCTGGGGTGGGAGCGAGGCGCTCAATGGCGTCGTCGTCTTCGCTCCGGACGCGACGATGATCGGCCGGATTACGCTCTCCGAGCGCTGTGCCAATCTGTGTTTTGGCGGAAGCAAGCGAAACCGCTTGATGATGGCCGCCAGTCGGTCGATCTATTCTATCTATGTGAACACTCAGGGTGCAGCAGGCGGCTGAACCCGCGGCTCTGGCGCGCTTGGTAAATTTCTCTTAAGTTCAGCTGTTCAACCTCTGGAGGAACAGATGAAACGCCTGTTGATGCTCTGTCTGACGCTGACGGTTGCGGCTTGCGCCATGCCGCCGCCCCCGCCGCCTCCAGCGCCGCCTCCGGCCCCGCCGCCGCTTCCTTACCTGGTGTTCTTTGACTGGAACAGCGCAGTCGTGGCTCCAAGCGGACGAGAAGTGATCGCGCTGGCTGCGCAGGCGTTCAAGGCGGGATCACCGGTGACCGTGCAAGTTACCGGTTTTACCGACACCTCAGGCTCGACCGCCTACAACCAGAAGCTCTCCGAACGGCGGGCAAACGCCGTAGCTGCGGTGCTGGTGCAGGACGGAGTGCCGCAGACCAATCTCGTGGTCACCGGGCGGGGCCAGAACGATCTGCGCGTGCCGACGCCGGACGGTGTTCGCGAGCCGCAAAACCGCCGGGTCGAGATCGTCGAGGGGGGTCCGCCGCCGACGTCGATGCGATAGTTCCACTCGAATAGAAAAGGGCGCCGCTGGCGCCCTTTTCTTATCGGGGCAAGAAAGCCCGGCCGCGTAACTAGGCCTCCTCATAAGCAAGGCGGCGGATTTTTTCCAAATTGCGGCCTTCGATGCGGATAAGCTTGGTCGAACCGGCGCGGCTGGGCGAGTGGAGATCGCCCTCGTTGTAGACGTGAGCCATGCCGGGGGTGAGAGAGTATTTTTTGACGAGCCGCACCTTGCCGGGCTTGTCGTCGGTTGCAGGCTCGACCAATGCCCAATCGCTCATCACCGTCTCGCCCCGCGCCTGGCCGTAGATCGCCCAGCTCGGACCGTGATCGTGGGGCTTGCTTTCTCTGGCGCCGTGGTTGACATGGCCGAGAATGCAGAAGCCGAGCTGCGGATCCTCATAGAGGATCTTCCGCTCCGGAACGTCGTCGCCGAGATGAGCGGCGACGAACGCGTCGTCCTTCAAGACTTCCTCAACCAGCGCGCAGACTTTTTTGCGGCCTGCGACACCCGGGTCGTCCGCCAGGATGCGGTGACACGCATCCGAGAATTGCGCCAGAGTATAGTCCATCAGCAACCTTCTCCTCTTGCCAACCACGCGGCTTTACGCTGCTGGCGAGGAGCCTATCCTTATGGCGGGGTTCGCACAAGGTCCGGGACGAGCCAGCCCGGCACGCTGCTGGCGACACTGCGGCGGATCGTAGGCAAACCACGAGGAGGGTGCGGCTCGATGAACGACAATGCCGATGCGCCGGGGCAACCGGGGGAAGTCAAGCTCGAGCCCGCGCCACAACGGATCGCCCGCCTGGCGCTCGCTGCCGTGTTGGTGCTGCTGGGACTATGGATCCTGCACCGCTATCTGGTTGCGCTCGCCTGGGCCGCGGTATTGGCGATCGCCCTCTGGCCGCTCTATCGGCGCCTGGTTGGTGCGCTCCCCGGGCGCGGGCAGCGGATCGTAGCGCCGCTCATCCTCACCATGTCGGTCGGACTGGTCTTCATCGTACCGTTCGTCTACGCCGCGGTGGAGGTGGCGCGCGAGACGCAGGTCTTTGTTCAGTATCTGGTCGACGCGCGCCGCTCAGGGATCCCGGTGCCGGATTGGGTGCCGCGGCTGCCGGGCGTCGGATCCCTGCTTGACGAGTGGTGGCGCAGCAATCTGAGCGATCCGAGCGCTGCCCAGGGTCTGCTGGGACGCATTTATTCCTGGGTTCCGGCGCAATCGGCTCGAGAGGTCGGCGGCGAGATCGTTCATCGCATGATCCTTTTCGGGTTCACCCTGCTCACCCTGTTCTTCCTGTTTCGCGATGGCACCGAACTGAGCCGGCAGCTGGTGGGACTGAGCGATCGTCTGCTCGGACAACAGGGGGAACGGATCGGGCGACACATGATCCAGGCGGTGCTCGGCACCGTCAACGGCTTGGTGCTCGTGGGGCTGGGTGAAGGTGTTCTGCTGGGCATCGCCTATATCATCGCCGGCCTGCCGCATCCGGTGTCGTTCGCGGTGGTGACCGGCATCCTCGCGGTGATCCCGTTCGGCGCACCGGTCGTGTTCGGTGCCGCCGCCGTGTATCTGGCAGCAGCGGGCAGTGTGGCGGCTGGTGCTGCCGTCTTTGGGTTCGGCACCGCGGTCGTGTTCATCGCCGATCACTTCATCCGGCCCGTGCTGATCGGTGGAGCGGTTCGCCTGCCGTTTCTATGGGTGCTTCTGGGCATCCTCGGCGGACTGGAAACCTTCGGCATATTGGGGCTGTTTCTCGGTCCCGCAGTCATGGCCGCGCTGATCTCGCTGTGGCGTGAGTGGACCGAGCCCGCACCGCCGCGCATCGTCTAACCGGCGTGTCACCGGGCGCGCTCGCGAAAAACGTTACGCCTGGGCAACGCAGTCGAAAAATGCTGCTATAATGATCGACAACGTCGCGGACTGGGCCTTGTCGGCAGGTTGTCCTCCGCTGATAATGCAGCACTTGCCCTGACGGTTTGCGGCTCCGCTCGTCGTATGGAATGGTGGAGGATGCATGAAATACGTGTGCGATGCCCCAGGCGGCAACACTTGGTTCCGGATCGAGACCGAGGCCGAGGCCGCCAGTGAATCCGACGGCATGCGTCATGCCGTCGAAAAGTTCTTTCGCAAGGAGCAGGAGAAGGCGACCCAGACCTTTCAACCGTTATCCAAGGTGTTCTTCGAGCAGGAGATCGGGTTAAAGGCGCATATTCAGCGCGAGATGCCGCTATTTCTGACCTTGCGTGACGACGAAGGCAATCCGCTGGTCACCGCGATGCTGCCGCCGGGCGGTCAGGACGATCGGAGCTTTCGGCCGATCATCGTCGGCTTGGCGAATGCGGACCCTTATGCCGACCATGCCGACGCGATCAAAGCGCTGGGCCAACATTTCGGGCTCACCCTCGAGAGGGGGCGCTGCTACCCCTACCGCCGCGATTGACGCGAGCCGGCGCGCGCCGGCTTTCTCGAGATCGAGCGACGCACCTGAAACGGCTTCAAGACCGCGGTTGTCGCCCAAGTGGCTCGATGCCGAATTGACAGGCGGCGTTCTGGCCAATCATGCGGGCAATCAGCGGCTCCGGAACATTGGCCCCACGCAGCCGTGCGAGCGCGTCCCAGGCGCTCGTCGCATCGTGCTGCGGGTAGCGTGAGCCCCAGACGAGCTTCGCGGCAAAATCCTGCGGCAACTTCTGGATCAGCCTTTCCTCGGCGTCAAAGCCGAGCATGACGTTGCCGTGCTCCCACATCTCCTCGGGCTCGGTGCTGACCGGATAGTGATGCAACAGCGGGATCACCCGGGTCGAGGCCTCCATCTTTTCGAGGACTTCCTGCATCCACGACGCCTTGCCGTGGGCGACGACGACCTTCATCGCCGGGTAGCGCTCCATGACCGCAAACCCGATCAGAGTGGAGGCGACAAACATGTGGTTGTCGAGCCAAGGAGCGAGGATTGGGGCCAGCGGATGGCCGAGGGGTGTGGCGCGCACGAAGGTCGTGTTGCTGGCCGCCGCACCCCCGGCGAACGGCCCGCCGCCTCCGCCCGCGACCGCCGGCTGCGCCAGCCGGTCCTTGACCTTCTCGAAGAACGCGCCGTGCGAGGTCCATTCCGGGTTCCAGAGGCCCGGTGTGGCATGCACCGCCGCCGTGATCCCGGTCCGCTCTAGCTCGGCCCATAGCGGCTCGTAATAGGTGTGGTTCAAATAGCGGCCCTCGACAAACATTGGCCGGAGAAACACGGCGCGGAACGACGCACTGCGCACGACGCGCTCTAATTCCTCGAGCGCGAAATCCAGGTTCTGCAACGGCAATATCGCGGCAGCGAACAGCCGCTCTGGTGCAGTCTTGCAGAAATCGGCGATCCAGTCGTTGTAGGCACGGGAGAGCGCATAGGCAACGTCGGGGTCGCGCACCAGAAAGAACCCTTCGGCGAACCAAGTCGGGTATAGCAGCGCCTGGTCGACCCCCATCGCGTCCATATCGGTGAGCCGCGCCTGCGGGTCCGAGGCGCCCTCGGTCATCGGATGCCTGGTGTGCGGGTCGAGCTCGCCGATCGCATCCCAACTCATGCCGGGCCGCCACAGTGCGTGGCGCGGCAGATTGGGGTTCCCTGTGTCGCGAAAGATCTCGCCGTTGACCTTGAGATAGGCGCCGGTGCGGCCTTCCTGGCGCCATAGCGCGTGCTTGCCGAGCGTGCGGTATCCGGGCTCAAGATATTTCTCCCACAGCGCCGGCGGCTCGACCACATGGCTGTCGCCGTCGAACACCGCGAAATGCTTCGTCGTCATCGGCGCCCCTCCTAGGCTCAGGTCCTCAGATACTTGTTGAACCAATCCAGGGTGCGTTGCCAGGCTTCCATGGCTGCGGCCTCGTCGTAGCGGGGCGTCGTGTCGTTGTGGAAACCGTGATTGGCCCCTTTATAGATGTGACCTTCATGCGTCACATGCGCCTCTGTCAGCGCGGCATCGAAGGCCGGCCACCCTCCGGTGATCCGCGTGTCGAGCTCGCCGTATTGCGCATTGATCGGCGCCTTGATCTTGGCGGCTTCGGCAGCGCTTGGCTGAGACCCATAGAAGGGAACCGCGGCGGCCAGATCCGGCCCCATCCGCACCGCCAGCTGATTGACAACGCCGCCGCCAAAGCAAAAGCCGACAGCGCCGAGCTTGCCGGTGCAATCCGAGCGTGATTTCAGCCACATCGCGGCGGCAAGAAAATCTTCGGTCATCTTGGCCCGGTCGAGCTTGGCGAACAGCGCGCCGCCCTTCTCGTCGTCGCCGGGATAGCCGCCCAGCGAGGTCAGCGCGTCAGGCGCGAACGCGATGAAATCGGCGACTGCCAAACGACGCGCCACGTCTTCGACATACGGGTTGCGCCCACGATTCTCGTGGACGACCAGGACCGAAGGTAGCTTGGTGGCATTTGCCGGCCGCACGAGATAGCCCTTGATGCTGCCGTTGCCCTCTGGCGACGGCACGGTGTCGTATTCCGCCTTGATCCGCTTGTCGTCTGGCGGAACCTGGATAGCCCAAGCGTAGTTCGGCTTGAGCATCTCGAAGAGCGCCGTCGCGGTCACTCCGCCGATGGCAAATTTCTGGGCATGATCCAAGAATTGACGGCGATTGATGGCGCAGTGCACATAGCCGTCGAACAGGTCCAGCAGCTCTTGCGGAAAATCCGAGGCTTTCTTTCGTTCCATATTCGTGGCTCCCCAGTAAGACCCAGTCTATTCCAAGCCGGCGCGGCGAAAGGCCTCCAGATAATGCTCCAGCTCGCTGACCTGCATGATCGGCATCTCGTTCGCGATCCAAGCGAGCGAGATGTTGGGTTGCGCGCGGCGAAGCTCCTGCAGCGCGGCCGCGGCGATATCGTTATGTCCGGCCATGCCGGCGGCGGCAGTGAGCACCCGGTGCGCACCGACAAAATCACCTCGCTGACGGACGGCTTCGCGAGCCAACCGCATCGCCTCGCTGTAATTCCGTCCGACGAACTGGGCATAGGCGGCAATGCCGGTGAAGATCGCCGAGAATGGGTCGCGCGGGCTCAAACAAAGCGCGCGGCGGGCGGCTCGGTCGGCCTCTTCCCACCGGCCGCAATAGGACAGCGCAAGGCCGTAAAAGCCCTGAGCCAGCAAAAAATTACGGTTTAGGCGCAACGCCAGCTCGAACTCGGCCAGCGAATCATCAAAGCGCCGGCTGAGCAGATAAACGCAGCCGAGTGCGTGATGCGCCCACGGATCCTCGCTGTCGGCCCGGATCGCCGCCAGCGCGGCGCGTTCGGCGACCGGCACCGCGGTTGCCCCTTCGGCCCAGCCCATGTGGAAGCCGAAGGTATAGGTGGCGGCAAGGACTCC
>Ga0306926_10004486_pt1 | contig 14672 bp, 15 predicted proteins | sample flu12Cox44000178_FD_203759 | JGI IMG/M metagenome (GOLD analysis project Ga0306926, IMG submission 203759) | Lab enrichment of tropical soil microbial communities from Luquillo Experimental Forest, Puerto Rico - flux8day.12C.oxic.44.000.178 (v2)... | ecosystem: Environmental > Terrestrial >...
TACACCTTGTCCTCAGTCACATAACTGTGCAGCCACTGAATGCGGGGGCCCATCTCCCTTAGCGTACTCAAGGATTGAAGCGAGACTTCCCGGATCTGATCTTCCGTCAATGATCCGGCACCAGCACTCTCACGCTCGATGACAAATTGTTGCATAGGCCCAATCGTAGCATCATGCCAGCTTAGCGGCGAAGTTTCGAAGGTTGGTGTGCTGGAGCATGCTTGGCGGTCGGAACTCCCGCGGAAGTGGCGGCATCAATTGGGGCTGTCGCCCCGTGAAATTTCTCTGTATGGCGCGAACAGCACCTTAAATATCGCTGCTCTTCTTACGATTAAGAGCAGCCATCAGCCGCTGCTTGACCCGCCGGCCGGCGATGATGCCTATAAAATTTCTAACCTTGGCGGCAGCTCCCACGGCCGCGACCTCTTGTTTGTAGAGGTCTTTCACAACGTCCGGGGAAGTGTGCGTCTCCTTCGCGAGCGCCGCAGTAGTCGAGTCCGACAAACGGGAACTATCGGTCGACGGGTTTGCATCCTGCACTTCGCCACCTCCGTGCCCGCATGAGGCGAGCGTGTAGCTAATCTGCTGATGCCGTTTTCATTGCATAGAGCTTCGCGGCGGATTTCAAGCGGCGCCTTTGCCGGAGCTAAAGCGAAGCGGTTTTCGCTGGGCACTACGGTAAGTCCGTGATCCACAAGTCGAGCGGGAGCTGCTGCTGATGCTCCGCCGGACCGTGTAACGGCACGGTCTCGATCGGCTGGCCATCCATGATCGCCTTGTCGAGAAATTGCTGGCGAATCGCAATCGGCACGATCCGAACATCAGGTCGCGGCAAAATAGTTGTCCGCCGGACTGTGCGCCGAACGTCGTAGAAGCGTCTTTAGGCACTACCACGAGGAACCTATATGAGCGAGTTTCTTTACGTGTACCGGGGCGGAAACCGTGCCGACTCATCGCCGGAGCAGATGCAGCAGGTCATGCAGAAATGGGTGGCCTGGCTGCAGGGACTGGCCGAGAAGGGCCACCTGAAAGACCGGGGCCACCCGCTGGAGGCCACCGGGAAGCTGGTGAGTAGCCGCGGTAAAAACGTGACCGACGGGCCGTATGCCGAGAAGGACCTGGTAGGCGGCTACAGCCTCATCGAGGCCCGTGATCTGGCGCAGGCCACGGAGCTGTCCAAGGGCTGCCCCATCCTCGAGCGTGACGGGGCAGTCGAGATACGGCCCATCATGCAGATGTGAGCGATGGACTCAGCGCCGCGCAGTCCGCCCTGGCACGAACCGGCGAGCAGTGACTCTGCGCGGCGTGACTCCATCGAGCACCTCTTTCGACGCGAGTCAGGGCGGATGATAGCCGCCCTGACTCGCGTGTTTGGGGTCCACAACCTCGCGCTGGCGGAGGACGTCGTGCAGGACGCCCTCTGCCGGGCTCTCGAGGTCTGGAAGCTCCGCGGAATGCCAGAAAATCCGTCAGCGTGGCTGATGACTACCGCGAAGAACCGGGCGGTCGATGTTCTACGCCGTGAGCGCAGAGCACGCGCATTCGCTCCCGAACTGGAACGGCTGCTCGAATCGGAGTGGACCTTCACACCCACGATCGAGGAGGCGTTTGGGCCGCGTGCTATCCGGGATGATGAGCTGCGCATGATGTTCTCTTGCGTGAGTCCCCGGCTGGCGGAGGAATCTCAAGTCGCGCTAGTCCTGCATATACTTTGTGGATTCAGTATCAGCGAGATCGCGAACGCCTTCCTCAGCAGCGAAGCAGCCATCGTGAAGCGCATAGCGCGCGGCAAGAAAGTGTTATCCAGCTCGAAACGACTGTTCGAGCTGTCTGAAAGTGAGGATTTCGACGCACGGCTGTCGGCAATCCAGCGTACGTTGTATCTCTTGTTCAACGAGGGCTACCATGGGTCCTGCGCGGAGAAGGTGGTTCGTGTGGAGTTGTGTCGTGAGGCCATGCGCCTTGCGGCATTGTTGACCGATCATCCGCTCGCCGCTATTCCCTCAACGTGGGCACTGCTGGCGCTGATGTGCCTGCATGCGGCGAGATTGCCTTCGAGAGTAGACGAGTCGGGATCACTCAGTCTCCTGGAGGACCAGGACCGTTCGCAATGGAACACCGAGCTGATCGCCCAAGGGCAGAAACTGCTCGAGCTGTCCGCTACTGGTGAGGAACTGAGTGAGTACCACGTCGAGGCGGCCATTGCCTGGTGTCACGCCACAGCGCCGAGCGCCCGGGATACCGACTGGTGCCAGATCGTCTCGCTCTACGACACATTGATGGGCATACGGCCGTCGCCTGTCATAGCACTCAACAGAGCGATAGCCATTGCACAACATGAGGGACCCGAGCGCGGCCTCGCGGCCCTTCGCGCCATCCCCGACCGCGAGCGCTTGGGCACCTATCCGTTCTACCCCATCGCCCTGGGCGAGTTTGAATTGCAATGCGGCCGCCAGGCAGCCGCACGAGAGCATTTCACCGCGGCCTTGCCGCTCGCGCGCAACCCGGTGGAGCAGAGGTTCATCGAGCAACGGATCGCGGTCTGCGGCGACCAAAGCTGATGGCGCTATCCGCACCCAAGTCGAGTACTTCATCCAGCCTGCTTGCCGCCGTGTGGCCAGGGCGCACCTGCGCCCGCCCATGCGGCGGCCCCCCTGCGGCCGCCCGGTCCGCGGTGCGCGTGGCCATATCGAGGGCACGGAGCTGCCGGCACCGTTCTGTAGGCTGATCGAGCGGCTGTTGGCACACCTCAAAGAGCTCGACCGCCAGGCTCGAGAGCATCCAACAAGTATGAAGCGCCACTATAAGGCTTTGCCGCGTCTGCCGGCCTGGCGTCGCGCGCTCTAAGCTGGGGCAGCTGACACAGCTACCTTACTGGCGCCATTAAGTGCTGATAGGGCGTGCCAGCCCACATTACGTAGGGGACAGACGTATCAGGATCGGCGTCCTTTGGATAAGTGTCATAGAACGCCTGGTCGGCACCAACCACCATCACGTGCGGGCCAGTGGTGATCCAGTGACGGCCGGATGGCGGCTTGGAGACGTCGGGGTCGGTGTTGCTTGCGTCGGAACCACCCGCCAACATGTATATGAAGCCCACTCTGGCTGGCGGTTTTTGCTTCGCCATCAGTGCGTGCAGCCACTCCATCGCCGGTTTGTCCAGGCACATTGGGTCCGGACCGGGTGTCGATGGATCATCTGGCATGCACGTCCAGCCATTGCTCCCCGGGCGCAGAGTCCGTATCTTGCCAGCTGCATCCATCGCAATGATTGCGGCTCCTTTGCTCACTTTCGCGGGTGCTGCACTCTCCGCGCTCGCGATGAGTTTTGCGTCATCCAGCGAAGTTGTCGGCTTGGTGGGCTCCGCAGCCATCGTGTCAACTGTGAAGAGTCCGATAACCAAGACGATGAGCTTAGCCGAGCAATTGTGGTTCATGCGCCCCCCTTAAGTGACCGTGTTAGTTGTGCCTGAGCGATCTCGGCGTTTTCCCGGCTTCGCAAACCGCGATGCCATACAACCACGTGCAAATCAGCTGTGTCAACACTCAGCCCGCGAGTGACCGATTTTTAAACAGCGTGGGACTGGCTGCGGGCTTCGCAGCAGGCTGCGATTTCGCCGCAGGTCGTCGGTAACGGTGTCATCTGCGCGCCTTGAGTTGTTTCCCGATTCCGAGCCAGGGCGATCCATCGAGCGGCCTGCCTTTCCAGGCGGGCGAGAAAGTTGGAGGCGGATGGCCTTCCGATGGGTCCGCTTTCGAGAAGGTTGAACTTGAGGCCTCGAGGACCGTCGATGGCCGATAGCCGCACCAAACACTTCAATCAGCCCAATCGTTCCTCTGCTTCACGAGATTCCGTAAGGATCTCATCCGGCAGCCGCCCCTTACGCAGTTCGCGTGCTCCGCCTTCGACAACCAGCGCTGAGGAGCTTGCGATCGCCACGCGTTTGCCGTCGGCGTTGTCTATATTGCAGGTGGTCACGCGCAGAAGCCTGCCGCGATGGCTCACCGCCGCAGCAAAGGTGAGATTTCCGGCGTTAATGAGAGCCGGTCGCGTGAAGCGAATGTGCATGTCCAGGGTGGCGAACACGTCCCCGGCAGGAAGCGTGGAATATACCGCTGAGCCCATCGTGAACTCGGCAGCCCAAGCCAGGAGGCCTCCATAGATTGAGGGCCCACCGTTCGAGAACCAGGCAGACGCGGGTAGGACGCCCGTCGCGCGGCCGTCGTCCACGCCGGTTGAGCGATAGCCGGTGAGGCGCCACACCGGAATGATTTTGTCTCCGGCGATGGTTCGCCGCTGTAAAGCGATAGGAACTCCGCTCATCACCTCATCGAGGCTGAAGTACCCGTCTTCGGGCGCCGAACGCTGATGGGGATCAGGGGAGTCGGTTGGCCCCAGTTCCGGTGGAGGGTACTCCGCTCCCACGTCGACCGGGATGTCCGTGATCAAGCAGCGAGTGCTACCGAATGCCAGCAGTCGTCCGACCTGATCGGTGACCTGGATCATCGACAGGCCTACCTGGCTTCCGGAATGAATCGTCTCTGCTCGACCGACCATATTGGCGGTCTTCCGCGTCATCGGCCTGACGAACGACATGCTGAGTTCCGACGTCGAGACGCCTCTCCCGGCCGGCAGTGTGGTCCAGATCGCTGAAGCCAGAGGCGCGTCCGCGAACAGAGCAAATACCCCACCCCAGTAAAGCCCGAATCCATCCTCTAACCACCGGGTAACCGGCATAGAGAACGTCGCCTTGCCCAATCCCGCCTCTGTCGGCCGCATCCCGGCGAGCCTCGAAACCGGGGGCATGGGCAGCTGTCCGCGGATATAGCGCCTGAGCGTTTCCAGCCCGGGTGTTTGGAATGCGCGAAGGTCGCCGATGGCTCCCCTGAATGGTTCGTCCGTCGCATCGCGCATGGCCGGCCCGCGTGCTGGGTTCTGGTGCGCATTCTATAGTCTTCGGGCGCGCTGCAATGTGAATGTTGGGGTCGTGGCCTCGGGGGTGCGGCTTCGATAGTACACGGGCGCAACGATTCGCGAGCTAGAGGGTGGCTGCTTGCTCCAATCGTGTGCGACCCCACGCGACCGACCCGTCAGTAGGTAGATCGCCCAGCGTTAGTACCGCAATCCGTCCAGCCGCGTGTAACTCGCGCCCACCGGCTGCTTTCGACCCCCCGAAGCGACATAGGCTCCCCGGTCGTCGAGCGGGCGGAGGCCAGACGCGATCCGCTCACCGCGGCCTCGATTCACGCGATGATCAGGACCAAGAGGCCAGCGAGCACAAGGGCGACGCCGCTCAGGCGGCCGGCTTGGACGCCGTAGGGTGTCAGTTTCTCCGCGAGCACGAAGGCTGTGATGGCCGCGATCCAAGACAGGTTCATCACGCCGCCGAAGAACAGTAGCAGCATCAGCACCCAGCAGCAGCCCACACAATATAGGCCATGACGCAGCCCCACGCGTAGCGCGCTTGGCGTGCCGGGACGCCAGTGCTGCATGAGAAAGGCTAGCGGCGAGCGACAATGCGTGACGCACACAGTCTTGAGCGGAGTCCACTGGTACACCCCTGCGGCGATGAGGATCGCCCCGCCAAGCCACGGGCTGACGCTCATCATCATGGGCGATAACAGCGCGACCTGCGCAAGGCCCCATTGCAGCAGCGTCGCGGCAACACTGAACACGCTCCACGCGAGGACATAACCCGACGCGAATGTGAGTGTGCGCGCGACCGGCGCGCGCACCTGCGAATCGCTATGAATCGCCCGGCGGAACAGTAGGATGGTCGGCAGCGCACCAGGCAGCATCATCCCGACCATCATCACCGCCCACATGACAAATACAAGGAGCGCATACCGCGCATCCCAGCGAGCCTCCATCATCCACGCGGCCGGGCCCTCCATCCGGCCGTGCATGTCGAGCGAAGCCCGCACCAGGTACGCCCAGGCGCAGACGATGACGCCGACAAGTGCGGCGACCACGAGGCCTCTTTCGCCCAGCAGAAATCGCTTCTGCACTAGCTCCGCTCCATCTCGGTGGCGATTCCATTCGCGAGTTTCCGGGCAGATAATGCGGGGTCAAGGGTAGCCCAATTCAAACTCCTCTGGGCTCGATGGAGATTATCGTGGACAAAATTCAGGAGTGGAGGGTCAAGGGCGAATGGTTCGATGTTTGCCGCTGCGATGTGCCGTGCCCGTGCTCGTGGGCGCAGCCGCCGGACGACGGATACTGTGAGGGCATCCTGGTCTGGCACATCCGGAAGGGTCACTACGGTAAGGTTACGCTCGACGGCCTGAACGTCGTCATGGTCGGAGCATTCAAGGGCAATGTGTGGGAGAACCCCACGGACTTCGTGGACGCGATCTTTATGGACGAGCGCGCTAACGAAGCGCAGCGCGGCGCACTGCAGATGATCTTCAGCGGACAGGCCGGCGGCTGGCCAAGGCGCTTCGGCGAGTTCGTGAAAGGCGAGACCAAAGGCATGGCGTTTGCACCGATCAAGGTGCAGATCGCACCGGATCTGTCGTCCTGGAGCGCGGAAATTCCCGGCCACGTGCAAGCGGCTGCCGAGGCGCTAACCGGCCCAACCAGCAACGGCAAGTTTCCGGAGGTCCGCAACCTGCCAGGCTCCGAGGTCGGCCCGGATGGCATCGCCACCTGGGGGAAAGCCACGGTTCACAGTGCGGACGCGTTCGGCCTGAAGTGGGACCACGGTGCGGGCAAGTCGAGCAAGTACATTTCGTTTGAATGGAGCGGACCCGACCGGGCGTGAAACCCGAAATCGAGCGGGATGGCCGGCCGATCCGGGATCCGACCCTCGCCGGCACTTGAGATGGCCGAGCTTCTCACGCCACCACAGGAGTCGCGACCGCCGGGTGTTGGCATCACGCTTCTTCGGCAGCTCCTCCTCGATGTAGCGATCGATCGCCTCTGCAATCGTGCGCCGCCGCGCTTCGACATCGCGGAAGTGCCGACCCTCGATCATCGAGGCCTCGATGGTCGTAGCCCATCGCTCAGCAAGTCGACGTGTTGGAAAGCTGGCGGTACGCGCCGGGTATCCCGCCTTGCGCACCTGGACATGAAGTGTCGGCTGCCGTCTTGAGCTATGCGCTCGCGGATTGTGGCCTTCTATGCAACTCCCCAGTCCCCTGGGTGTGCCATAAGTGTGCCATGGTATCCGTCTATGCGTAACACATTGATTTATATGGGGCGTGACGGAATCGAACCGTCGACCAGCGGATTAAAAGTACAAAATCATCGCCATTTCGCTCCACTCGACGCAAGCAGATTCAAGGAGGTGCGTGTGTCTCGCGGTGGCGTTTGGTGCGCTTTTGAGGCAGGAACTGTGCCATAACTGTGCCACGGAGAGCATCGGAACACGAGAATCCGCTGGTGCCAGCCTCCTCGCTCGAACGGGGCAACTCGCAGCTCGCGATAGCGCCGATCCGCACGGCACTGCGACCCGCCGACTAATCGGCCTGCCCAATATCGAGGCGCTTGATCTTCCCTGTCGAAGTCAGCTGAAAGTGAAAGTACGTGCGAAAATCGCCCCACTTATCGGAGTGAAAACTCCCCGTTAGATCAAGCCCTCGATTTTCGACACGGTCGATGCTTATGAATCGCTCGTGTCCGAGGGCTTCCTGCGTAAACCTCGCGAGGCTCCTCGGGCTACCGTCGTCGTATAACTTCGCGTCTGGCTCAAAGAGCGAGGCCCATGCTTGCTTATCTCCGTTCTGCAGCGCCTCGATTGCCGCCCTGACTGTTGGGTTCGTGAACTTATCCACGTCCATTCCGAGTCTCCGGTTGCCACGGTTCAATTGGCGAATCAATTAGGAGTCAGGACAAAAGGCACCTGAAGAAATCCATGCACCGATGAGTGCTCCAAACTCCTCCTGCGTTCCTGGCACGGGCGCTCGACCTTTGCCGGGATGCCAGGCCCAGCCTACGAGCGGATCAGTGGCCAGATGCTTGTGGATGTCCTCAAGAGTGCGTCCACCGTTTCGCTTCTCATCCTTGATCTGCTCGCAGATTTCTCGCTGTGTCTTACCCTGCCAGGCCATGGAAATCGGGGCGAGTCCCCAACGCGGGTTTCCTGGGATACTCGCGATGCGGGAACCCGGTGTGGCGACGTTCGCTACTCCGTGGCATGACTTGCAGGGCAGTCCAGCCGCGCCCCCGTCAGTCGGTCCCGCGTACATAGGCGGCATGTGTGGGTGTAGGTCATCACCCTGGGTGGGTTGGCGCGTCACGGGGTGGCAGTTCAGGCATCGGGGACTCTGGATCACCCGCGCGGCTTCAGTAAACAGCGCCACAGAACGGGCATGTGTATCGGTAATCGACGAGAAATCCGCGGGTGCTTTAAGCAGAACGGCCGAATCAGCCACGTCGGCCAGCAAGCTGCCGATGTAGCCCGCCGCGCTGATAAGCACGCAAGCGCACCAAAGCCCATGGGATCTCATCGATTAGAACGCTCAGGTCTTCAGCAGCTGTGAAGCAATCGGTAAGGTACGAATACGTTTGCCTGTGGCCGCGAAAATTGCGTTCGTGACAGCGGGCGCAACACAAGCACACGGTGCTTCTCCAAACCCACCCGGAGCCTCGATACTCCTGACGATGTGAGTTTCGACCACTGGGGCTTCGTTCATCCGTATGGGCCGGTAATCATTGAAATTGCCTTGCTCCACGCGCCCGCCCTTGAGCGTGATCGCGCCGTAGAGCAGCGCCGTCAGGCCAAAGAGCGAACCTCCCTCCACCTGTGCGGCAATTGTGTCGGGATTGACGATGATGCCGCAGTCAACAGCAGAGACGATTCGGTGGACTCTGACCGTGCCATCACTGGCGACCTCTACCTCCGCCACTTGTGACATGTAACTACCGAAGGCCGATTGCAGTGACACCCCGCGTCCGTACCGCGGTGGCAGTGCCCTGCCCCAGCCCGCTTTTTCAGTCGCAAGGTTGAGCACGCCGAGAGCGCGCGGGTTGTGGCTCAGGAGCGATTTGCGATAGGCGACAGGATCCTGGCCGACAGTCGCCGCCAAGTCGTCCATCAGGCTCTCGATGATGAAGACGTTCTTTACCGGACCGACGCCGCGCCAGAAGGCTGTAGGGATTCCGGGAGGTTCTACACGGACATAGTCCACGTGAATATTGGGGAGCTCGTACGGGGGCTCAGCCGCAGCTTCGACCGCGTCAAAATCGAGACCGTTGTGAAAGAGCGGCGGGACATAGCGAGCCACCACCGAAGATCCTGCGACTCGATGGATCCAAGCCGCCGGCTTGCCGTTCGAGTCGAGACCAACCGACAGTTGGTCGTAGTAAGCGGGCCTGTACATGTCGTGCTGGATGTCTTCTTCGCGACTCCAGATGACCTTTACCGGCCCATTCACGTGGCGGGCAATCTTGACGGCGACCAGAGTGCCGTCCACCTCAAGCCGGCGGCCGAAGCCTCCCCCAACCAAATGGTTGTGAATGGTGACCGCCGACTTCGGCAGACCCGTAAGCTCCGCCACCTGTGCCTGGGTCAGAGTCGGAGCCTGGGTGCCGACCCACACCTCGCAGGCGCTCTTGCCAAGATGCACGGTGCAATTCATCGGCTCCATTGCCGCATGGGCCAGGAAGGGCAGCTGATAGACCACGTCGAAGCGTCGCGCGGCACTCGCGAGCGCCCTTTGCGGATCGCCTTGGTGGCGGGCTACGGCGCCGGGGTGGGCCGACTCGCGCTCGAGCTGGCCGAAGATATCGGCACTCATCAGAGAGGCATTCGCTCCCTCATCCCAGCGTATCTGAGCAGCCATGAGGCCCTTCTTGGCTGCCCACGTGTGGTCGGCAACCACGGCGACTGCATTGTCGAGTCGCACGACTTGACGCACACCCGCGATTGCCGTTGCGGCCGCCTCATTCACCGACTTAACCGTACCGCCGAAGACCGGGCAGAGTGCAACCGCCGCGAACTTCATCTGCGGGAGATTGGCGTCGATTCCGAATCGCGCCTTGCCGTTGATCTTTTCGGGTGAGTCCAGCCGCCTGGCGGGGCTACCGATTAGCGTAAAGTCCTTGGGCTGCTTAAGCACGACGCGTTCCGCCGAAGGCACTGGCAGGGATGCCGCCTCATCCACAAGTTCGCCGTAACGCAGGTGCCGGCTCCCGGATCCGTCATAAACGACGCCCTGTCGCGCTCGGCAGGTCCCGGGGTCGATGGCCCATCTCTTGGCCGCCACGGAGACGAGCATCGAACGTGCGACCGCGCCCGCCTGACGCAACGGTATCCAGAATGCGCGGACCGAGGACGATAGACCCGTTGTCTGGAGATGCAGGATTGAGTTGGCATAGAGGGTGTCATTCGGTGGCGCCTGTTCTAGTCGCACCTGGTCGAGTCCGACCTCCAGCTCCTCGGCGAGCAACATGGACAGCGCCGTGTAGACACCCTGCCCCATCTCCACCATCGGCATCATCAGCGTCACTGCGCCCGCTCGGTCGACACGAATGAAGGCGTTTGGCGCGAAGATCGATGCCGCAGCGCCCCAAGCCCGTAGAAGGCCAGTAGGGAATGCCACCGAAAGTAGGAGGCCGCCCCCGAGCGCAGCCCCAGCCTTGAGGAACTGGCGCCGATCGAACCCGACACCGGGGGGATCTTCGCGCATCCTCAATCTCCCGATCACGTACCTGCCGCGCGATGTATCGCGGCGCGGATGCGCTGATAAGTTCCGCAGCGACAGACATTTCCCGACATCGCGGCGTCAATATCGGCGTCGGTGGGCCTCGGTGTGGCCGCCAGCAGTGCCACAGCCGACATGATCTGGCCCGATTGGCAGTACCCGCACTGAACGACATCGAGATCAAGCCACGCCTGCTGGACCGCTTTGCCCAAGGGCGTGGCGCCGATCGCCTCGATAGTTGTAACAGCGCCCGCGCCGATACTTTCGATCGGAGTGACACAGGAACGGCGAGGTGTACCGTCGATATGCACGGTGCATGCTCCGCACAGGGCAATCCCGCAACCAAACTTCGTGCCCGTCATGCCGAGCACGTCGCGCAATACCCACAAAAGCGGCGTGTCGCCGTCGACTTCGACGGTGTGCGCCACCCCGTTAATCCTGACAGAGAAGGGCATCGCTGCCTTTCGAGCGACCTGCGAGGGACCTGCCGCCGAAATCCCGGAGCTTTTTTTGCTGAACGCCTAGGCGGAGAATGCGTGGCAATCCATCTATTTGTCTAATGCATTGTTATTATCTTAGCCATGCACCAAGATCATATCAGTCGGGTTGACCTCAATCTCCTTCGCACGTTGTTCGCGCTCTTGGAGGAGAAGCACGTCACCCGGGCGGCCAGGCGTTGCTTCCTCAGTCAACCCGCCATGAGTCGTGCCCTCGAGCGCCTCCGTCAGGGGTTCGGGGACGAGCTGTTGATTCGTGTGGGTCGCCAGTACGAGCGCACCACAAAGGGCGACCGCCTCCTCAGGGATCTCGAGAGTTTATTGCCGAGGCTCGATTTGCTGCTCAAGGGGGAACAGTTCGACCCCGCCGATAGTGAAGAGCGATTTCGCCTGACTATGACCGATCACGCCTGTGTGGTGGTGCTACCGGATCTCGTCCGCCGTGTCATCGGCGCAGCGCCGCGATCGCACCTCGAGGTTGTCCCGTGGCACGACGATAGATTTGCCGATGTGGAGGCGGGGCGACTTGACTTGGTCCTTGATGTCGCAGCTGCGCCTCCGAAACTCCACTCCGAGATACTGTTTAGCGATGTGTTCGTATGTGTCATCGCGACCCGCCATCCCTTCAGGAAACAGCGATTCACATTGAGTCAGTACCTCAGGTATCCACATGTCGTAGTGGATGTCCTTTCCGGACAGCAGACTCCGGTGGATCGTCCTCTCGCCACGCTCGGGCTGAAGCGGCATGTGGGATTAGTGCTGCCGTACTTCCTACCGGCCGCTCTCGCTGTCGCGCAGAGCGACATGATCCTCACGACACCCAGCCGCCTCGGTCGCGAGCTCGAGCAGAGTGCTGGCCTACGACTGGTCAAAGCGCCACGCGAATTGCCCGGCTTCAAGTACGAAATGAGCTGGCACGCGCGGCTCACCGCCGATCCGGCCCACGAGTGGTTCCGTGATCAGGTTCGAGCTGCCGCACGGGCAATCGCAGCTTGATCCCGTGAGCAAGGGTACTTCTTAAGCACGGATCCTCTAAACGCGATCCTTGAGGCCAATCATTTGCAGTCTGCCAACGTGTCCAAATGCCCGTCATGTAGCCATCAGGTTGGCAGCGGAGCCGCCCTGCTTTGGCTTAGGCTGACGGATTACTCGAGTCGCCATTTGCGAGCAATGAGCGGTCCCGACCTCTCCCAAGGGGAGATAGACTCCGCCCGAGTCTTTGGACACGCCGATCGTTCCAGACAGCAGATTTCTGGGCAGCTGCCCCGACGGTTGCCATGTCGAATGCGCGAATGATGACTGACATGAGAACAGCACAGCAGACTGAAGAGAGGCTGCCAATCTCAGATCGCAGCTCTCAGCGTGTGCCACAGCTTCGCGGAGCAGTATTCCTGAGCCTTGCCTTACAGGATGCCGAGGCTGCCACCCGGATCTGTCATGCGCTGAGAGCAGCAGGCATTGAGGTGTGGCTCTACACGAGCGGGCTACGCGGCGGCGATGCCTGGGATCAGGAGATCCGCAGACAGATCCGTGACTGCGCGCTTTTCATACCCGTGATATCGCAGCACACGCAGGAGCGGTTGGAAGGCTATTTCCGGCTGGAGTGGAAGCTCGCCGTTGAGCGCTCGCGTCAAATGGCGACCGAGCGGCCGTTCCTGGTGCCAGTCGTGATCGACGCCACGCACAGTAAGGATGCCATCGTCCCTGACGAATTTCGCGCCGTACAATGGACACGCCTCCCCGCGGGGAATACGCCACCTTCTTTCGTTGAGCGCGTGCAGCGCTTGTTGTCGCCTGTGACCTCGACAACGACCCGGATGCCAGCCAATGCAGTGTCCGGTGTCTTACCGGCAACCGGCGAACCGATCCGTGTATCCCGTTGGTCGAAGCCCGCGCTATTCGCGATCGGGGCTGTATTGGCAGTGGCGCTGTCATACGTCATTGCCGAGAAGTTTTGGAGCTCGACGCACATCCGGGAAACTACGCCAGTGCTGTCCGCCGCTTCAACGACCGCAGCTTCCGTCGCTACGGCCCCTTTTTCTCCGCCTCCGCATTCCATCGCGGTGCTGCCGTTCGTCAATTTGAGCGGGGACCCGAGTCAGCAATATTTCTCCGACGGGCTCACGGAGGAGCTGCTGAACTCGCTGACTCGCATCGACGAGTTGCAGGTCGCAGGGCGCACTTCGTCGTTCTCCTTCGAGGGCGAGCATCCGGACATTGCTGCGGTGGCGCGCAAGCTGAATGTGGCCTCGGTACTGGAGGGCAGTGTACGGCGCTCGGGAAATACCATCCGCGTCACTGCGCAGCTCGACGACGCGGTGACGGGCTTTCACCTCTGGTCACAGACCTACGATCGGGATACGGGCGATATCCTGAAGCTGCAGAGCGATATTGCGAACGCCGTGGCGGGAGCTCTCAAAGTCAAGCTGCTCGGCGACGTTTCCGCGAAGATCGAGATCGGCGGGACGCACGATCCCGCCGCGTTCGATGCGTATCTGCGTGGCTCCAAAGCGTTTAGCTCCGGAACTCACGATGCAAAAGCCTTACAGACCGCGATCGCCGCGTACGCGGAAGCGATCCGTTTGGATCCGAACTATGCGCTCGCGTTCGCGGGCCGATCGCGCGCTTATTCGGGCTACGCCCTAGAGTTCGCGACCGGCTCGGCGATCCGTGACGGGTTTCAGGAGGGGCAGGTGGATGCGCGCCACGCGATCACGCTGGCCCCCGAGCTAGCCGAGGGCCACTTGGCGTTAGCATTCTTCCAAGCCGGATCCTTCGACTTCAGACAGGCGAGTGATGAGTTCGAGCGTGCCCTGGCGCTGGCACCGGGAAATGCCGAGATATTAGGCGAGAGCGGACGGTTTGCCGTTTACATGGGGCACTTTGACGGCGGCGTTACCGCGCTGCGCCGCGCAGTCTCGCTCGATCCCCTCAATCCACGCAGCTATGACTTGCTCACCCAGGGACTCATCCTTTCCCGCCGGTATCAGGAGGTCGTTGCCGCTGCCACCGACGTCATCACCCTCGATGCGGACTACCGCTCAGCCTACGGACTTCGCGGGCTCGCCGACTACGAACTCGGTGAGTTCGAGCGTGCGCGCGCGTCGTGCGACGCTAAACCAGACTACTGGATCAGCCAGCAGTGCCTCGCAGTCACCTACGAGAAGCTCGGCCGGCACGCGGATGCCGAAGCACAGCTGGCGAAAATCAAGGCGGCGCTTGGCGATAGCGCGTCCTACCAGTACGCCACGATCTATGCGCAGTGGGGCAATGTACCCAAGGCGCTGGAGTGGCTCGATACCGCCGTGCGGGTGCGTGACCCCGGCCTGGTCTTTCTGAAAACCGACCCGCTCCTCGATCCGCTGCGCCCGGAGCGCCGCTTCCATGCCATCGAGCGGGAATTGAAGTTTCCCGACTGAGTGAGTCAGGCCTCAGCGGTCCATCGGATCCAACGTCCGCTGAGCGGAAATCAACTTGGTCAAGCGGTGTGACCGCTTCTGGGCCGAAAGCCGCCGAATTACTCGCAATA
>Ga0306926_10004488_pt1 | contig 14671 bp, 14 predicted proteins | sample flu12Cox44000178_FD_203759 | JGI IMG/M metagenome (GOLD analysis project Ga0306926, IMG submission 203759) | Lab enrichment of tropical soil microbial communities from Luquillo Experimental Forest, Puerto Rico - flux8day.12C.oxic.44.000.178 (v2)... | ecosystem: Environmental > Terrestrial >...
GGGCCGACGTTTAATGGGCCGGCGGCCAATCCCGCGAATGCCGTCGTGCGCGCGGCTGTGGTGAGCCAACCGATGGCGTTGGATCTCTGGGCGGATGACGACGGGCGGTACAGTACCGCGACGAGCGCTCCGATCGATCCGGCGAAACCGCGGCCACCGGTGACCGTGCTCATTTCCAAGTACCGCGGACCGGGAGCGGTCACGTTCGGCGATGCCCGTCCCAAACTGGAGATCCTGAGAGGCGGGAAGCCCGACGAGCCGTACTCGGGCAAGACCACCACGACCGTCACGTTCGCCCGGCCGGGAGACTACCTGCTTCACGTCACGGCCAATGACTACTCGGGCAACGGCGGGGGGGGTTCGGTATGCTGCTGGACGACCGCCTTGATCAAGGTGGCCGTGAAGGCGGCGAGCCCCAACCCCACAGGCGGCGGCGAATAGACCCGAAGTCAAACGGTCGGGTGTGATCGGGCCCGACCGATTTGAGACGATGACCGTCCGGCATATCCTCGTTCCAGTGGACTTCAGCGACCATTCGAACCGAGCGCTCGACTGCGCCAAGTCGCTCGCTGAGAAGTATGGTGCCGCGCTGCACTTGTTGACCGTCGTGCCGGACCCGTTCGTGGTCCCAGATCGGTCATGGTCAGTGGTGCTACCGGCGAACTACCCGGAAGGGCTTCGAAAAGACGCGGAGTCGCACTTGCGACGGCTGCTCACGCATGCGGAGCAGAAACGACTACACGCCGAGTCGGCTGTGGCCTTCGGCGATCCGTACCGAGAGATCCTCGATTACGCGAAGCGCGCATCAATCGATCTGATTGTGATGGGGACTCATGGGCGAGGGGGCATGGCGCACGTCCTTATCGGCAGTGTCGCAGAGAAGGTGGTGCGTACGGCCCCGTGTCCGGTCATGACGGTCCGCTGACGCGCTTCGGCCGTAACTGCTGCTTGCGAATCATTCTCGCCAATGGCTCACCGCGCCCAAGACAGGCACACAGAGCGCGAGGAGAGCCACCCGACACAGCACACGCCGGCGATCAGTCGTGAAGGGTGAGCCAGGCGTTCTGGGCGGAATCCCGGCGTCGGGCTTCCGCCTCGTGACGGCGGCAGTTTTTCGGAATCAATCGAGGCACTTGGCGGCAGCGATCTTGCACCGTTCCCTGTCAGCTGTGGATAACCGTGCTCATGCCATGATGTGGTGCCGTCCGCTGGCCGTTGTTGCACTGGCGATCATCGGGATGGCGTCGATTCCTCCTGTTCCGCCGGCGCCCGACGTCGACGCTCTGCTGCGACACCTCGACGATCTCTATCGCTCCAAGAGCAGCATCGCCCGTATCGAAATCCAGGTGATCAACCCGCGCACGACCCGCAGTCTGCGCCTGAAGGCCTGGACGCGCGGCGAGGAGCACTCGCTCATCGTCATCGAAGCGCCGCCGCGCGAAGCCGGCACCGCGACGCTGCGCGTCGAAGACAATCTGTGGAACTATCTGCCGCGCATCGCGCGAACGATTCGCGTTCCGCCGTCAGCCATGCTCGGCTCGTGGATGGGCACCGACTTCACCAACGACGATCTCGTGCACGAATCGTCGATGCGCCGCGACTTCGCCAGCCGCGTCGATCGCCGATCGGATGCCCCCGCCGGCTGGTGGCTGCGCCTCGACGTGAAGCCGGACATCGTTGGCCGATGGGCCCGCATCGACGTGCTCGTCTCGGACGATGACCTCCCGGTCGAAGAGCGCTTCTACGATCGCAAGGGACGGCTGGCGCGCACGATGACGTTCGACGAAGTGCGACCGCTCGGCGGCCGGCGCATGCCGGTGCACTTGACGCTCGTGCCGGCCGACGTCGACGGGCAACGGACGGAGATGCGTTACCTCGAGGCGCAGTTCGACGTTGCGCTGCCCGAAGACACGTTCAGCCTCTCGCGGCTCGAACAGAACCGGTGATGCGATGACGACGCTGCGCATCGCGTGGCGGAACCTGTGGCGCAACCCGCGGCGCACCGCGCTCGCGCTCGCGGCCATCGGGCTGTCGGTCGGGCTGGTGCTTGCCTATGACGCGATGCTGCGGGCCGTTGGCGATTGGATGGTGGAGACCATCACGGGGCCCCTGCTTGGCCACGTGCAGGTCCATGCCGCGGACTGGCGGAAGGACCGGGCCATGGATCGCACGCTCCGCCGAGCCGGCGCGCTCTGCGACGCGATCGCGCGCGATCCGGACGTCGGCTCCGTAACGGCGCGCGTCTATGCGCCCGCCCTCGCCGCGCTGAGCGACGAGGGATTCGCCGTCATGGTGATCGGCGTCGATCGCGCGCGCGAGACCGGGGCCGCGCGACTGCTGGCGCCGGACGCGCCAGCCATCGAGGGCAAGCGCGTGCTGATGGGGCGCGCGCTCGCCGAGACGATGAACGCGCATGCCGGCGCCACGATCGCCATCGTGGGGCAGGGAGCCGACGGATCGCTCGCCAACGACTTGTACACCGTGGCTGGCCTCATCGAGACCCCGATGGATCTCGTGAACCGTCAGGGCGTGATCATGGCGCTTGGCGAGGCGCAGGCGCTCTTCTCGATGGACGACGAAGCGCACGAGATCGTCATCCACGCGCGCGACGCGGCGCGGGTTGACGCGGTCGCCGCGCGGCTCGCCGCGCTGCCAATCCTCGAAGGCGCCGACGTGCTCGACTGGAAGCGGCTGCAGCCCGAAATGGTCAGCATGCTGGGGGTCGTCGAGATGGCCTGGCTGCTCATTCTCGTGCTGGTGTTCGTCGCGGCGGCCGCCGGCGTGGCGAACACCATGCTGATGGCCACCTTCGAGCGCACTCGCGAGTTCGGCATGTTGCTCGCACTCGGGCTGAGGCCGACGCGCATCGTCGCGATGATTGTCGCCGAGTCGGTGGCACTCGGCGCGGTCGGGGCCGCGGCCGGCGCAGCGCTAGGTATCGCGCTGGTTGCGGCGACGCACGACTCCGGTGTCGACTTCGCCACGCTGACGGGGCAGGGCACGAGTGCGATTTCCGCCATGGGCATCCGGTGGAGCCTGCGCATGTATCCGTCGCTTGCGGCCGTCGACCTCGTCGGCGCCGTCGGCGCCGTCGTCATGACTTCGATGCTGGCGTCGGCCTGGCCGGCGTTGCGAGTCGGCCGGCTGCAGCCGGCCCGCGCGCTGCGGAGCTGACTCGGAGGCAGTCGATGGTATCGACTCGCTATGCCGTGCGCAGCGTCGGACGCAACGTCCGCCGGACAATCCTCTCCGTCGTCGGCATCGGTGTCGGCTGTGCCCTGGCCGTGTTCATGGAAAGCATGAATCGGGGGCGCGACGAGCTGTTCGCGCGAGCCGCAGCGTCGAGCGGCATTGGCCACGTGCGCGTCGTCCCGCGTGGATGGCGCGAGCGCCGCGACGTCCGGGCGCGGCTCGCCGACTGGCAGCACGACCGAGACGTAGCGCGCTCGACGCCAGGCGTGGCCTCGACGACGATTCGGTCGCGCACACAGGCGCTCGTCGCGATGGGCACGCATGTCGTGCCGGTGGAACTTGTCGGCGTCGACCCGGCGACCGAGCCGTCCACCTTCCGCTTCGTTCGCGAGATCACCCACGGCCGGTACCTGCGACCCGGCGAGCATGGCACCGTCGTGCTTGGCCAGTCTATCGCGGATCGCCTGCGCGCCGGCCTCGACGACGACATCCTCGCTACCGCCGTCGGCCCCCGCGGCTCGATCGAAAGCGCCATGCTGCGCGTGGTCGGCATCGTCGCGACGGGGAGCGAGGATGCCGATTTGGCGGTGTGCCAGGTCGCGATCGAGGACGTCACGAAACTCACGGGCCTCAAGGGCGCGGGCGAGGTCGTCGTGATGGCGGGCGACTGGCGCGCGGCGGATGCGATACGGGACGCGCTGACACAGCGCCTCACGGGCGGCGACGAAGCTATGACGTGGGGGGAACTGGCGCCGGAGTTCAAGGGTCACAACGAGCAGGACAAAGCGGCGGCGCGCTTCGTCCGCGCCATCATCCTGCTCATCGTGCTGCTTGGCGTCGCGAGCGCGCAGCTGGCGGCGGTCCTCGAACGGCGCCGCGAGTTCGCGGTGCTCTCCGCCCTCGGCATGCGCGCTGGGACGATGGTCGTGCTCGTGCTGCAGGAGGCGGCGGCGCTCGGACTGGCCGGCGCGGTCGTCGCGCTGGCCATTGCGTTGCCAGTCGTCTGGCAGTTTGCCCGCACCGGCCTCGACCTGCGCAGCGCCTACGGCTCCAGCAATTTCACCTTCTCGGGTGCCTTCATGGAACCGGTGTTCTACGGCGATTTCGGTGTGTGGATCGTTCCATGGGTCGTCGCCCTGGCCGTCGGCGCCACCATGCTCGCCTCGCTGTACCCGGCGTGGTTCGCGGCGCGGACCGATCCGGCTGTCGCCTTAAGGGTGGCGCAATGACAGACACGATCGTCGCGGCGCGCGGACTCACCAAGAACTTCCAGGAAGGACGCCACGAGGTGCGCGCGCTGCGCGGCATCGATTTATCGGTCGACTCCGGCGAGTTCCTCGCGCTGGTCGGGCCGTCGGGCAGCGGCAAGACGACATTCCTGAATCTTGTCGGCGCGCTCGACCGTCCGACCTCCGGCGATCTCATCGTGCTCGGCCGCGATATCGGACGCCTGTCCAAGGGCGCGCGTGCCGACATGCGCCTGCGCGAATTAGGATTCGTCTTCCAGGCGTTCAACCTCGTGCCTGTGCTGACGGCGCTCGAAAACGTGGAATTCGTCCTCGAGCTGCAGGGGGTGGGGCGCGAGCGGCGTCAGCGTGCGATGGGCGTGCTCGACGAGCTCGGCCTCGCGGAGCTGGCCGATCGGCGGCCGAATGAGCTGTCCGGCGGCCAGCAGCAGCGCGTGGCTGTCGCGCGCGCCGTCGCCGCACGGCCGCGGCTCGTGCTGGCCGACGAGCCCACGGCGAACCTCGACGGCGAGAACGCCGAAGTGCTGATGCATCTGATGCGCGACCTGCGCGATCGCCACGGCATGACGTTCATCTTCTCAACGCACGATGCGCGCGTCGTCGCGCACGCCGTTCGCGTCGTCACGCTCATGGACGGGCGCGTGGCCCGCGATGAGGAGAAGCCCGAAGAGGCGCCGCATGCGATTGTGCCCGGCGCGGGGAGGCTGCCGGCGGCCTCGGGTGCGTAACGCCGCTCGGGCGGTCGCGGCCGCCCTGGTGCTGGCGGCCTCTCCCGCGCCGGCGCAGGAAGCCGACGATGCGGTGTCGTTGGCATTTCGCACCGCGCTCAAGTCAACCCTGCTCGTCACCGGTCCGGCCGGCGATCCTGACCTGTCTGCCGATACGACGGCCGTCCAGGGGTTCTGGCGCGCCCGATTCGAACCGACGGTGCGATTCGGCGGCGACGTCACGGTGAGCGGCGCGTACGAAGTCCGGCTTCGCGTGCTTTCCGCGGACGCGGGATTGTCCGGCGCCGGCATCCTGCCGCGAGAGACGCCGGCGCCGTACCGGATCCGCCAGCTGGACTGGAATCTCCTCGCGACCCCGGGCGCGAGCGCGTGGAACGAAATCGATCGCGCGTTCGTCGGCTGGCATCGGTCGAACGCCGAGATCACCATCGGCCGTCAGGCGATCGGCTGGGGCCGCGGGGTTCTGTTCAGCGCCGTCGATCTCTTCTCGCCCTTTACGCCGCTCGAGGCGGACCGCGAATGGCGGCGAGGCGTCGACGCCGTCCGCGCCGACATCAAGTTCGCGCCGCGAAGGTCGCTCGATCTTGTCGGCGCGTTTGGTCCGTCGATTGACGAGTCCGCGTTTGCAAGTCGCCTGCGCGGGTACGCCGGCCGCGCCGACGTTGAAGTCGTCGGCGGCCGGCGGGCGCAAGACTGGTTCGGAGGAGCGACGACGTCAGCCGCAGTCAAAGGCGGCGAGGTGCACGCGGAAGTGGCGGTCTTCCGGACCGGCGATCGCCCTCCGTCCCCTTACGTGGATCAAGTGGCGGCGAAGGCGGTTGTTGGCGGCTCGTACCAGCTGCCGATCGGCCCGGGGATCCTGACCTATGTCGAGTACCACTACTCGGGATTCGGCGTGACCGACCCGTCGCAGATTCTTCCCGCGTTGAGCGACCCCGTGTTCCTGAAGCGGTATTTGCGGGGTGACACGCAGATTCTCGAGCGGCACGCCATCGGCATCGTCTCGACAGCGGAGTGGTCGCCCGAGCTGACGCTCGGCGGGCAATGGATTCACAATCCGCTCGACGGGTCGGGCGTGGTCGCGCCGTCGGTGATCTGGAGCCTGGGCGACAAGGCGTCGGTGCTGATCAACCTGTACTTTCCTTATGGAGCGTCGCCCGCCGGACTGATGCTCCACAGCGAATACGGCGCGAGCGGCCGGTCGGGACTCGTGCAGGTTCGCTTGTACGGTTGAGCGTCGAGGTTACGCCCCGCACGAGTGACGTGAGAGCGAAACGTCACGCCGGTGCTCGAGACTCCCGCCGCGCGTCCCACGGAACATCGATGGACGTTGGCCACTCTTCCACGCGACTCCGCCATCGGCAAAAAGAGCGAGCTCGACGGGCAGTGGACCGTACATCCGGCGCGACGCGCCAAACGGACGCAGCAAACGGAAACCTGAAATTGACGTCTCCGACCAACAAGCGGCTGCCAAGGAGGCGGTCGAATGCCGGGCACTGGCTCGCCGCGTTCGGCACGCATTCGCCGGCCTCGAAGGTATACACGTCATAACCACGAACCAACGTGGGATAGCCGAGATACAACGGATACAGCCGGGGATCTTCACCGCTGCCGCCGTATCGGCCGTAGTGGATGGCGCGGACTGCAAGTGTGTAGAAGGGCACCGGCATGAAGTACCGGCGGTAGTCGCCAAGCGGGCTCGTGAAGTGGATGGTGCCGAACCTGGGCGCGGCTTCGATCCGATAGCGCCGGCCCTGTCGATCGGCCGCAGCACGGCCCCATTCGTTGACACGGCGGTCGCCGATAGACCGCGCGCGCCGGCGTCCATGATGAAGATGTTACAAGTGCCGCGCTCGTACACGCTGAACGACATCATTCCCGACTGCGCCCCGACCGACATCGCTGGACTCGAGCTCGTCATGCCGCTCACACCGGTGGCCACATTCGTGATAGGTGCCGATCGCGAGCGAGGGCAGATCGGCCGAGAACCGATCGTGACGAACGCGATCTGGCGTCCGTTGGGTGACCCGACGGGCTGCAGATCGGCGTACGGTCGTTGGTGGGCCGGCGGACGTTCGACGTGGCCAGATCGCAGACATAGAGATCCGTCAGCCTTGGCTCAGGCCGGTGAAGACAATCGCGCGGCCGTCAGGCGACCAGGTTGGGTTGAAGACCTCATCAACGGTGGAGATCGACACCTCGCGCTCGAGACGACCGGACTGTGCATCGAAGATCGCGATCACGTCATCGCCAGCCCGCAGGCCGCGATCGGCTGTGCTGTTGCTGGCCACCTCGACCACGAACGCCCTGTCAAGGCCCCGGAAAGGCGGGGTGAGCCGCCAACGCCGGTGGCTTGCGCCCGGTGCAGTCGGCACTGGTACCTGATGACCGCGAGAAGGACTGGCGCAACTGGAAGCGATTCCCCAAGGACTTTGAAGAAGGTTGGCCAGAGTTCACGCCGAAGCGGGATCAGATGTCGTTGAACGGGCGCCGGAACTGACGGAAATCTGGCAGCGTTTGCCGAGTAAGCGGCAGCCTCCCATTGCTTCAGAAGCCAACGAATCGAGTTGACAGCCGCACAGATGGCACGACGGATGCTGTTTTTCTCGCAAAAGAAATTTCGCAGCGACGCAACGAACGGCGATTCCGGAAGCCGCCCTCTTTGGCGCGCGGGGTTGACTATGACGAAGCGAGAGCGACGCGCGGCGTACGTCAATCTCTGGTTGCTCGCGCTCGCACTCGGCTGGATCGAGGCGTCGGTCGTCGTGTACCTGCGCGAGATCGCCGTCCGCGAGAGCGCTATCAATGCGACCAGCTATCTCCCGAATCTTCAGGTGTCGCTGGTGGCGTTGCCCGGGATCCTCGTGGCGATGGAGAGCGCGCGTGAAGTGTGCACGCTTGTCTTGCTCGGAGCGGTGGGGTGGCTGGCTGGTCGCCGTGCCGCTGATCGGTTGGGGGCGTTTCTCATGGCGTTCGGGGTCTGGGATATAGCCTACTACGCCGTGTTGCGGCTGGTCTCGGGTTGGCCTGAGAGCGTGAGCACGTGGGACATCCTCTTCCTGGTTCCGTCGCCCTGGGTCGCTCCGGTGTGGGCGCCTGTCACTATCGCGACGCTCTTCGTGGTCGGCGGCAGTTACCTGTTCTGGACGGCAGACCGGGAGCGACGGTATCGCGCGATGGATGTTGCCATGCTGCTCGCATCGGCCGGCTTGGCTCTTTCGGCGTTTCTCGCCGGATCGAATGCGGTGATCGATCATCGGCTGCCGGAACACTTTCCGGTCTGGGTGTTCTGGTCCGGCGTCATCCTCGGGATCGCGTGCTTTGCAGCCATCGAGCGACGTGAAATTGCCGTCACCGAGAAGAAAGGACCGTGGGTGGGCGTGCGAGTTCGCACGCTAGCGCCCACGCACGCAGACCTCCCGTCGACTCGGAGTGGGATCGCGATTGGCGAAGAAGCGATCGTGGAACGGCGTGAAGAGCGCGACGTCGGTGACATCGTCTCGCAGTACCGTGAAGCGAAGAACCGACTGGACGGCCTGGTGAGCGAAGCCGGCGAATTCGCTGAGCGTTTTGACCGGCTCGCCCACTGGCTGTCAACGCGCCGGCGACACCAGATCGTCAGCCTCCCCGACGAGGACCTTGGGAAGGCCAGCGAACGGGAGATCGCGCCGAGTCGTCCGCTTCCATCGATCGAGGAATTGATCGCGCTGTCCGACACCATTCGTGCAGAGGGTACGAGGGTTGAAGAGCTGCGCGAGCGACTGATTCTTATGGGCCATGCGGATCTGGCGGCGGAGCCGAACGAGTTCTTTCATTAGCCTGCTTGATGGTATGTGGCACGGAGACAGAGCATGAAAGATCAAGATGTCCGACAACACGTCGAAAACGCGCTCGACTGGGAACCCAGCATCAATGCGCGCGACATCGGCGTGTCGGTCGAATGGGGCGTCGTGAGCCTGCGCGGCACGGTGGGTTCGTTTACAGAGAAGGTAATTGCAGAACGCGTGGTAGAACGGACCTACGGCGTAAAAGCCGTGGCCAACGACCTGATAGTCCGCCTCGTCTCCGGCTACGAGCGCACTGATACGGAGATCGCGCAAGCCGCTGCCGCCGCGCTGGCCTGGAACACGGTTGTGCCTTCCGAGCGGGTGACGGCGACCGTGGATAACGGATGGCTGACGTTGAACGGTACGCTCGATTATTACTATCAGCGTGCGGCAGCGAAGCGTGCGGTTCGAGATCTGACCGGCGTCAGAGGCGTGTCGAACTGCATTCTGCTGCAGACGCCAGTCAGGCCCGTCAAGGCAAGCGATGTCGCGACCCAAATCGAGGCAGCATTCCGGCGCAGTGCCGAAATTGATGCACGGCGGATCACGGTGACCGCTGCGGATGGCACGGTCACGTTGACTGGCCGTGTCCGCTCCTGGGCCGAACGCGAGGAAGCGAAGCGCGCCGCTTGGGCAGCCCCTGGTGTGTCGCAGGTGGATGATCGCCTCGCGGTCGTTCTGTAACGTCCCTTTGAAGTTGAAGAATGCGCCTGGGAGAAGCTGGAGGTGAGAGCGATCGTGACCGCGACGGCGAGATCGTTCAGCCGCGTTGCCCCCAGTGTGGCGGCACGCTCGTCTGCGTCCGCTGTCGTGAAGCCGTCATTCTGAAACTGGCGCCTCAAGCGAGGCGGCTCGGGAGTTCAAGCTGCTGCGGAATGGCCATTCATGTCAAGGGAACGCACGGTTGTCGTCCTTGCTCTGAATCGAGCACTTGTCGGCTAAGCGAGGGCCCGCCTGAGGTGTCCCGCCACCTCGCTCACGAAGGAATGAACCGAGACCTCCGCGATACGGTGGCCGACGATCGCGTTCATGGCCTTTCCCGCGACGCCGAATGGTGGTTCGTAACGTCCCGAGAAATCCAGCTGCGTTTCAGTAGCAGTCAGGGGATAGATCGAAAGCTCAGCCTTCATGAGCGGGAACAACCGTGGCATGGTTACGGCCTCCCACTCGAGGAGCAAGCGCGTGGCGGGAGTCGACATGGCTGTACCGACCTTTTCCTCGACCTTCTTGACGGAAATGCTGATATCGGTCTTGATTCCCATACCGCTGATGTCGACGTGCAGCTCGGCAGCGATTGCGTGCGCGCGGGAAGCCGCTGCCTTCGTTGCCGTCTGGAACACGCTCAGTGGGTCCTGCGTCAACGCATCGCGGACGTCTGCGTAGCCATGGTTCACGTAGTCGTAGCAACGAATCTCCCGTCTTTTTCTCATGAACGTCGTGCTGCTCAGCGTGACAGACTGCCTGCGAACGCGCTATCACGGAACTGTACCATACTGCGTGATGGTCATCATCCGCCGGAGCGAACGTGCGACGTCCTTCAACCTTGGTTAGCGATGCGGCAATGTTTCACCGAATACTCGTTCCGACAGATTTGACCGAGCGCGCAACCAAGGCGCTGGACCTGGCGCTGAGCCTCGCCGCACCCCCAGGCGCGGGCGTGGTGCTGCTGCATGTCATCGAGATGGTTATTGGCTTGGACTTCGAAGAGGCAAAGCCGTTCTACCAGAAGCTCGAACACAAAGCGCAGCGGATCTTGACGACGGCAACGGACCGAGTGCCAAAAACATCAGCGGAAGTGGTCTCGGAGATTGTCTATGGGGATCGCGCAGAAGAAATCGTGAGGTTCGCCGCGGCCCACAAGATCGATCTCATCGTGCTGGCGTCGCACAAGGTCGCTCCTTCAGGCAGAGACCGCGATTGGGGGACGATCAGCTACAAGGTCGGCATCCTCGCGCAGTGTCCTGTGCTGCTCGTGAAATAGCGTGGGAATCTCTTCGGCGCTGGGCAAGTCCGATGTCCGCTCGCTCATTTGGGCCCCCGCGATCTCGAGTCACCAGAACGCGCGTACTGCTGAACTCGATGAGTCGACGCTAACGCTGACCAAGCCTACGACCGCTTACTAGCCGACGAGCGAGACTACTCGGCGTCCTCAGGCAAATGCCACCGGTGCCGGATTCTCGGCAGTGTGGCCGCCGGGATTGCAGCAGTCGCGCAAACCGCGACAAGGCCGCTGAGCACGGCATTTGCCTGGGGAAGTCGCAGCTAGGGGCTCCTTTTTTCGAGCTGGGCGATCGGTATGACGTCAGTCATAGAACCGTCGCAGAGCATGCGCCACAGTTCGATAGGTATGACGATACGCGTCAGATTCCCCGACGTTGAGCACTGGAAGGCGCAGGTCAAGTGTCAAGCTGCATGTCCGGTCAACACGGATGCGGGCCGGTACGTGCAGTTGATCGCCGATGGACACGACAAAGAAGCGTTCCTGGTCGCGCGTGCTCCCAACCCGTTTGCGTCGATCTGCGGACGTGTCTGTGCCGCGCCGTGCGAGGACGCGTGCCGGCGCGGTTCCATCGACGGGGCTATCGCGATCCGGGCGTTGAAACGGTTCGTGACCGAGAAGTACGGTGCCGAGTCCACCAGACCGGACACTCAAGACAGCCTCCGTAGCCAGACGGTACGCGAAGGCAATCGGTACCTCAATCACCTTCCGCTGAAACTGTTTCGAACCGGCGAAACGCCGCGCAGCGTTCCTGCGCGGCGTCGAGTTGCGATCGTCGGCGCCGGTCCCGCGGGTCTGAGCGCCGCGCACGATCTGGCGCTACTCGGTTACTCGGCCACCGTTTTTGAAGCCGCGTCCGAACCGGGCGGGATGATGCGATTCGGGATTCCGGAGTACCGACTGCCGCGAGGGTTGATCCGCGCTGAGATCGACAAGCTTCTGGCGCTCGGTGTGGAGCTTCGATTGAACACGCCGCTCTCGAACACGTTGGGGCTGGCGCAACTGCGCGCGCAAGGCTTTGAGGCGATCTTCCTGGCGGTCGGCGTCTCGAAAGGGCGCGACCTCGCCCTCCCAGGTATTGACCTCGACGGCGTGGTCAAGGCAGTCGACTACTTGCTCAACGTCAACCGCGGTTATCGCATGGATTTGGGCCGCCGGATTGTCGTCATCGGTGGAGGATTTGTTGCGTTCGACGCGGCGCGAACCGCCATGCGTGCCGATGACGAGCCAGCCGCCGCCGCTGCCGAGGCGCGGGTGAAGGAAGCGCTTGATTCAGCGCGTGCGGCGATTCGAGGCGGGGCGCGCGACGTGACGATCGTGTCGCTCGAAACGTTCGACGAGATGCCGGTCCTGCGAACCATGCAGGGACGCGAGGAGTTTGACGAGGCACGCAAAGAAGGCGTGAAGTTCCTGACGCGGCGCGGGGCCGCCCGCTTCGCTGGTTCGGAACGACTGCAGACGATTGACCTGCGTCGCGTGACCACGGTATTCGATGCCGATGGCCGCTTCGCACCGAGATACGACGACGCCGACATCGTCTCGATCGAAGCCGATGCCTGCATCCTGGCAATCGGTCAGCAGCCCGATCTCGGGTTTCTGTCGGCCACCGATGGGGTAGCGCTGACGCCGGCTGGAACCATTCGCGTCGACCGCCACACGTTATCGACCTCTGTTCCAGGCGTGTTCGCGGGCGGCGACGTGGCGTTTGGCCCTCGCAACCTCATCGATGCCGTGGCCAACGGCAAGCACGCAGCACGATCGATTCATGCGTATCTCTGCGGAACGTCGTCTGATCCGGGCCGGATCACCGTCGATATCGAGCACCTGCCGTCGCGTGCCTACCGCATGATCGCCGGATTCGAGGAGTTCGATCGCCAACCGCCGCCGACGCTCGCTGTCGACCGCCGCACTGGCATTACGGAGGTGGAGACGGGATACGACGATCGGACAGCCCGCCTCCAAGCGGCCCGCTGTTTGGTTTGTCATGTGCAGACGATTTACGACCCTGAGAAGTGCGTTGTGTGCAACCGGTGTGTCGACGTCTGTCCGGAGTACTGCCTCGCGTTGGTGCCGCTCGACGAGCTCGACATCGACGACCACACTCGCGCATCGCTTGTCACGCGGGCTGACGCTGACGGCCTGCCACTTGCGGCGATGGTGAAGGACGACGATCGCTGCATTCGGTGTGGTTTGTGCGCCATCCGCTGCCCGACCGACGCCATGACCATGGAGCGCTTCACCATTACGGAGCAGCTATGACGGAACAGGTTCTCGATCGACGCGAGTTCATCTATCGGGTTGGCAGTAGTGCCGGGGTCGCCGCCATCGCATACCAGGGGCTCGCGTCGCTGCGATCGCTTCGACCGAACGTCTCGTACGACGCCCCGACCACGGTGAAGCTTGGTTCGATCACTGAGTTTCCAGAGGGCCTGAAGTTCCTGCCGGACCAGCGGCTCTTTGTGTTCCGCGAGGGCAACACGTTCCATGCGATCTCTGCGGTGTGTACGCACCTTGGCTGCACGGCGCGCGCTGAAGCGCTCGCGGCCCCGGAAGCGCGGCAGGTAGGCGGGCGCTCGATGCGGCTGACGCATCGATTTCAGTGCCCGTGCCACGGCTCCCGCTACAGCGGCGACGGCTCGAATGTCTCCGGTCCGGCACCTCGGCCATTGGCCTGGTATCGCCTGTGGGTGGCGCCTGACGACGGTCAGCTCGTCGTCGACCTTGCATACGAAGTTGATCACGACTTCCGCCTGACGGTGTAACCATGGTCCAACCACTTCCCACACGCGAGGAACGCGCGGTCCCCGGTCTGCATCCGCGCCGCTTTTGGAGTCTTCGGCCGAGATCTGACCGCCAGTCAGGCGACGCAATCGTGTCGAATTTCTTGCTCCACTGGTTTCCAGCCAAAACCTACAAGCCGTCGATGGACTGGAGCTACTCGTTCTGGCTCGGCACGGTGTCGGCGGCGCTGTTTCTGCTGCTCGTGCTCTCGGGCGGGCCGCTGCTGTTCCTGTATGTGCCGTCCGTTGAGCGCGCGTACGGGTCGGTCAAGGACATCGAGTTCGCCGTGACGTTCGGGTCCTGGATCCGATCGGTGCATCGCGTGGCGGCGCATTTGATGGTCGTCGCGGTGTTCCTGCACCTCGTGCGCGTGTTTCTGACCGGCGCCTACAAGAACGGCGTTGGGCAGGGCCAGCGGCGCGTGTGGAACTGGACGATCGGTGTCGCGATGCTGCTCGTCACGTTGCTGCTGTCGTTCACCGGGTATCTGCTGCCATGGGATCAGTTGGCCTACTGGGCGGTAACGGTAGGCACGAACATCGCGTCGTCGATTCCTTTTGTCGGTCCGACGGTACGAGAGCTGCTGATCGGCGGCCGGACAATCGACCAGCCGACGCTGATCCGGTTCTACGTGCTGCACGTCTTGCTGCTGCCCGGCGCGCTCGGTGCCTTGTTCGTGTACCACATGTGGCGGGTTCGGAAGGACGGCGGACTAGCCCGTGCCGACTCGGTGGCCATCGTCAGCGAACGCCTGCGGACGGTTCCGGTCCGGAGCAAGACCTACACGTTGCTGGGTGTCGCACGCGGCACGGCGCCGACGGTGAGAACCGCCACGCTCGAAGCGCCGGATTTGACCGTCAACTCGGTTCCTGATCTCACCCGCCGCATCTCGATCGT
>Ga0306926_10004490_pt1 | contig 14665 bp, 13 predicted proteins | sample flu12Cox44000178_FD_203759 | JGI IMG/M metagenome (GOLD analysis project Ga0306926, IMG submission 203759) | Lab enrichment of tropical soil microbial communities from Luquillo Experimental Forest, Puerto Rico - flux8day.12C.oxic.44.000.178 (v2)... | ecosystem: Environmental > Terrestrial >...
GCACGACGCCGTCGTCCCCGGGCTCTCGCTGCGCGTCATGCCGAGCGGCGCCAAAAGCTTCGTCGTGCTCACCCGCTTTCCCGGCGCCAAGCACCCGACCCGTCGCGCGTTGGGCGCCTATGGCGCCTTCACGCTGGAGGCGTCACGCGCCAAGGCCCGCCAATGGCTCGACCTAATCGCGCGTGGCATCGATCCGGCAGCGCAGGTCGAGGAGGAGCGGCGCAAGCGCGAGCGCGAGCGGGCAACCACGTTCGCTGCCGTGGCCACCGACTATCTCGACCGGGAAATCTACGGGCTCGATCGCGCCCGCCCGAAGAAGCGCAGCGCGGCAAAGATCGAGCAAGCGCTCACCGACGTTCTCGTCCCGCTGTTCGGCGCACGCCCGATCACGGCGCTGACCGCCGACGAGATCATGCGCCCGATCGAGCTAATCGCCCGTTTGGGCACCGACCGCGCCCTGGTCAAGCTTAACGCCCGTAAGAGGCTGCGCCGGCCCGGCCGCAAGGCCCGTCCCACCCCGGAGCAGGCCCGCGCCCTATTCACGTTTGCAGAGATGATCTTCAATTGGGCGATCGATCACGGTGGCTACGGGCTCGACCGCAGCCCGCTGGAGCGCGTCAGCAAAGCCCGCCGGCTCGGCCGCTCGATGCGGCGCGATCATATGCTCAATGACGAAGAGCTTGCCGCGTTCACCTTGGCGATCGAGCGGCTGCCGGCGCCACATCGGCAGGTCTACCAGCTGCTGCTGCATTCCGGGCTTCGCCTCAACGAGGCGGCGCGGGCACGCTGGAGCGAAATCGAGGGCGATGTCTGGACGATCGGCAGCGAACGTATGAAAGGCAAGAACGGTGAGGCGCGCGCGCATGTCGTCCCGCTCACGCCGGCTCTGCGTAGAATCTTCACCACCATGCCGCGCGGCGAGCGCGGTGATTACGTGTTCTCGGTCAAGGGCGGTGCCTCTCCGATTGCGCCCGGCACCGTCCGTATCAAGGCGATGCTCGACAGCGAGATGTTGGCTTGTCTGCGCCAGCGCGCCAAGGCTCGCGGCGGGGATTCCAACAAGGTCGTGCTGCAGCCATGGCGCAATCACGACGTCAGACGGACCTGCCGCTCGACACTCTCAAGGCTAGGCGTGACTGAAGATGTCGCCGAAGCCGTGCTGGCGCATCAGCGTGGCGGTGTCGTCGGCACCTACGATCGCTGGCACCGGCTACCGGAGAAACGCGAGGCACTGGAAAAATGGTCGCGCTTTCTCGCCGAGCTGATCCGTCCACAGCCGTTCGAGACGGTACGGCACAAGCGCGCTAGCATGTCCTGAAAATCGCCTGCCGGTGATGGGCACCGCCGAGGCGACAAATAACGCGATCCATCCAAGGGGTCTCGCGTCATGGCGAAGCGTAAGCGTTCGCGATCATCCCAGCAACCGCCATCGGCCGAGCCGCCGACATTCGAGCTGCGCGTCCTTCCAAAGCGTTCGCGCTCATCCCGGCAATCATCATCGACCGAGCTGCCGACACTCATGTTCAGCCGTTCGAAGGCGGCTGAGCCGGCCAATCGCGCCCTGCTGGATTTGTGTCGGCGCCAATATGAGCAGGGCGATCACAGGAAATTACTGGAGGCGCTTTTCCTTTGGCTGTCGACCTATCAGGGACCGCCTGCATGGATTGCGGATGCTTTCTGCGCGAAGTTGCTGGATTGGTTTGAGTACCGGGCGCCAACACTCGATGCTGCATTCGGGGTGAAGCGCCCGCACGGCAAGCATCTTTATGCCCTGCGCGAGCGGCAAGCCTTGCGAGGCGAGATTCTGATGCGGATCGAAAAGCTGCGGCAGCAAGGTATGCGGGTTGACGTTAGGCTGTTCGAGCTTGTCGGCGCTGAGATCGGCAAGAGCGGCAGCTTTGTTTCTGATGTGTATTACGAGGCCGCCAGCGTGCTCTGGCGCGAAGTTTTCCGAAAATTAAAAATTCGGACAATTCCCGAGAAACATTTTTTGGGGAAACCGTAGCGCACTCGGCGAACGTAGATTTCCGTCGTAAGACGGAACGCGTCCGCATTCGGGCGTGGGGGTGTGTTTCGTCGCATGACGGAACACATCGATGCCACGGACCTTGAGGATGCTACTGCGCCGCGACCTGCCCAATAAGGACATTTCGTGGAGCCGCCAACACATCAACCGCAAAATTCGCAACGAGGAATTTCCACCGCCGGATGGCAAAACCGGTGACCAGCCGACCTCACCAAATTGGTGGTGGGAATCGACCATCGACAAATACCTGCTCGGCCGCGCGGCCGCGTTGCGCAAGTCGAAACGCACAAGCGCGCTGCCGGTGAACGAACTTTCCCGTGAGTGAAAAGCCCTCGAGGCGTTGGCCTCGAGGGCTTCGTAGTCCGTGCGTGCCCCTTCACTGTCCAAGGATCAGGAGCAGACAAATGAACTCTTACCGCGGTAAAAACGCTCCCTCCACTCAAAAAGCGAAGACCAAGGCAAGCCTCTCGATCGTGAACGGCTTCGGCGTGCTGCGCTCGGTCTTGGCGCAGGCGTGCGCCGAGACCGGTGGCCGCCTGGGCGATCTTACGGTTCTGAGCCCGGCGGTCGATCCGTATCGACTCGACACCGATGCTGGGCACCGCGACGGGCGCTGGATTGCCGAGCAGCTCGAGCGCCTGGTGGCGCGCGGGAAGCAAATCCACTGGCGCGGGCTGCACTATCTGCTCGTCTCCAGCACCGGACTCACTAAGCCCAATGGCCAGCCGTATCGCAACAATGAGGCGGACTGGACCTGGCTCTCGGAGGGTGCAGGAAAGGCGGCTCGTTGGTTGGGATACATCCCCTTCGAACGTATTACCGACAACCGCAATGCCGAGCCCGTGATTTTTCACGAGGCTCCGGTCGCGCCGAAGCGGATCATTTCGGTCGGCATCGAGGTCACGATCCCCGACGTCGACGACCTCGAGCCCAAGCCGATGGCGGAGGGGTTCGTCGCCAGGCAAGCCTTCCACTTCGTCATGTTCGGCGAGAAGGCAAGCCTGGAGTCCGTTCTCCTCCCGATTGCGCGCGCGAAGCAGGCGGACCTGTACCTGCCCACGGGCGAGATCAGCGACACGCTGCTCTTTCGGATTGCCCAGGACGCCGCCGAGGACGGTCGACCGTTAGTGCTCTTCACCGTGTCCGACTGCGATCCGGCCGGGTACCAGATGCCGATCTCGATCGGCAGAAAGCTCCAGGCTTTTCGCGATCTGCTGTTCCCCTACCTGGAGTTCGAGGTGGTGCCGGTCGCGCTGACCCCGGAGCAGGTTGGCGAACTCAATCTTCCTTCCACGCCGCTCAAGGAAGGCGAGAAGCGGGCTGATCGGTGGGTCGAAGCATTCGGCATCGAGCAGACCGAAATCGATGCGTTGCAGGTTTTGCGGCCGGACGCGTTGCGCGAGATGGTCGAGAACGCCTTCGCTCCGTACTTCGACGACACGTTGGCGGACCGCGTCGAGGCGGCCGAAACCGCGTGGATGGAGGAGGCACAGGCGGCGATCGACGCGCAGATCAATCCAGCGGTGTTGGCGGCGGTGCGCGAGCAGGCGACCACGAGGCTCGCCGAGTTGGAGTCCGCGATCGCCGATCTCAACGAGCAATTGAACCTCGCCACCGACGGATTCGATCTGCCGGAAATCGAAATCCCCGAGCCCGAACTCGATGAGGACGCTGCAAGGCAAGCCTTGGTCGCGTTCGACGACGACTTCGTTACAGCGACGCGCGCGCTGAAGGCCCGCAAAGCCTATGGCAACGGTGAGTAATGGAGGCCGGGCGGCTCATGGGACGTAGAGTTATCGACATTACGGGACGGCGATTTGGCCGCTTGGTCGCTCTCGAGCTCTGTCTGGAGCGAAACGGGGATGGGGGAACCCTCTGGCACTGCCACTGCGATTGCGACGCAGAGTGTGTCGTGCGCGGGGACCGTTTACGTCGAGGCGGCTCAAAAAGTTGTGGGTGCTATCGACGAGAGAGGGGGAAAAAGCAATTCACCAAGCACGGCCTCTCTCAGACTCGTGCCTATCGTATTTGGCGAGGCATGTTGACGCGTTGCCTTAACCCGCGACATCGCAGCTACCCCGATTACGGCGGACGCGACGATGTTCCCGTCACCGTCTGCGAACGGTGGCGCTTCGGCGAGAACGGTCAGCATCCTTTTCTCTGCTTTCTCGCCGACATGGGTCATCCGCCGCCCGGCCTGACCATCGATCGTACCGACAACTCGCTCGGTTACATGCCGTCCAATTGCAAGTGGGCGACCCGCGCCGAGCAAGTCCACAATCGTCGCCCTCCCAGGCCGAAGCCTCGTCGTGCTGCGCTCGATGACATCCAGAAATACGCGGCGCGCTTAGCGCGGGCGGCATCTGCTTCCAGCGGAGTGGGCGCGCCATGACCATCGAGGTTCGACGCGAGCCGGTTCACTCGCCATTCGGCGGCAGCGTCGCGGCGCGCGTTCTGCGCTGCCCGGCATCCGTCGATCTCATTCAGAAAGTGCCCGCGTATCTGCGCAAATCTTCCGCCTACGCCGACCGCGGCACGGCGTGCCATGCGGCGATAACTCTTCTCCTCGCCGAAGACGCGCATTCCTGCGCCGAAAATCTCGCCGGCAAAACGTTCGGTAACTACACGATCACGTTCGACGACGTCGAGAACGCCCTGCGGCCGGCATACGCCCATGTGGAGACGCTCTTGGATGCGCCCGGGGCTGAATACTATCTCGAACAGCGCGTCGTCTTTCCCACTATCCCTGACACCTGGGGCACGGTTGATCTGCTCGTCCGTATCGGCCGCACGATCCACGTGATCGACTTCAAATTCGGCATCGGCGTGCGCGTTTGCGCGCTCTCCCCGGACGGCGACGAAGACGTCATCAACGCGCAGCTCTTGTTCTATGCCGCGGCGGCGCGCCACTCGCTGCGCGAATTCTTCGCCGGGGTCGAGAGCATCGTTCTGACGATCCCCCAGCCCGTGTCGATCGACGTCGACGCCGAGATGGTCTCGTCGGTCGCGGTGACGCACGCCGAGCTGGACGCATTCATCGCGGCTTACCGCGCCGCCTGCGAGGAAGCGCTATCCGATGCGCCGCGCCTGGAGCGGGGCGACTGGTGCAGATTCTGCGCGGCGCGACCGATTTGCCCGGCGCACGCCGGGCCGCTCCTCGATCTCGCCCAGTTCGTGGTGCCGCCGCCTGGTGACGCGCTCGCCGCGCCGCCCGCGAAGGAAGCCTACCTGCAACTGCTCGCCGACGGGCTGAACCTCGTCGCCGCGGTCAAGGACATTCGCACCGCGCTCCACGATCAGGCGAAGCGCGCTCTTGAGAATGGCGACCCTATACCTGGATATACGCTCTCGGCCGGCCGCGCTGAGCGCCGTTGGCGCGGCGGCGAGAACACCGCAATCGCCGCGCTGGAGAGCCTCGGCCTTACCCGCGACGACGTTGTCGCCGCGACGATGCGCTCGCCTAAGCAGGTCGAGCTCAGAGCAAAAGCGCGCGGCCTCAAGGTCCCACAAGAATTGATCGTTTCGAATCGCTCGGGCGTCTCGCTCGTGCGGGTCGAGAACGCGCAAGCCCCGGTGCTCGGACGGGTCGAGCTTGCGCGAACGTTTTCCGAGGCACTCGAAGCCCTCCTAGGAGGGGGGCAAGCATGAAGAACGTCCCTAATCACGATCACGATCATGATCGCGACAGCGATCACGCCAATGACAATCACGAGAGGCCCGGGAGCAAGCAAGTCACCCCCGCGCCGGCAGGAGGTGCGCTCACCTCCTTGGCAGCGCTCCAAACGGCGCTCGCCAACGTCAATACGGCAGCCATCATCGGCCGCACTGGTCTGCCGATGATGCTGTTCAAGAGTCGAGAAGACAGCGGCACTTGGGGATTTGGGCAGAAGCGCACCATTCCCGAAGTGGGCAGCCGATGGGCTTTAAATCCACTGACGTTCAAATGGGGCGCCATCTGCTTCGATGGCAACAGGGCCGTTGATGAGCGCCTTGTTCCCATCAGTCAGCCGAAACCTCTGATCACGGAGATGCCCGACACGGGATTTCCGTGGCAGGAGGAGTGGGCTGTCAACATGAAGTGCCTCGACGGCGCCGACGCTGGCGTTGAGGTAATCTACAAAGGAACCACTCGCGGCGGCATCCAAGCCGTCGTCCTGTTGCTCGATCAAATACGCGAGCGGATCAACAGCGGTCAGCACGAAGGCAAGATCGCGCCGATCGTGCTGCTCGAGAAAGATTCCTACCAACACGTCAAGCACGGAAGGGTTTTTATTCCCGTGCTGACCCTTGTCGATTGGATGTCGCTCGACGGACCGGCGCCGGCTCCAACGCCTGCTGGGCCGAGACCGCCCATCGATCAGCCGCGGCGCCGACGCGTTGCGTAAGCCGGCACGCGTACGCGCGTGTCTTGACAGGGCGGGGCTGGCCGCGCGGCAGCCTCGCCTGTCTTTCTGAGCTTCGAGAACCGTGATGTTCAGTACCGGCGATCTCATTTGGACTGATTTCGAGGTCTACGGCGGCCCGCTCGATCTGAAGGCTGCCGAAACGTTCCGGTACGTCGCCGAGGCGTCAACGCGCGCTCTCGTGCTGGCCTATGCCATCGGCAACGCGCCGGCTCTGACCTGGCACGCCGACGGTGCGATCCTCGATTGGGACAACGCGCCAGACGATCTCCGCGCTGCCTTCGAGCGCAACGCCACTCTCGCCGCGTGGAACGCGAGCTTCGACGCCGCCATCTGGAACTATGCCACGCTCGGATTTCCTTTTCTCGCGCCGGAGCGCGTCATCGATCCGATGGTTCAGGCCGGCGTCTCCAACTTGCCGACCGATCTCGAAAGCGCCTCGCGCTATCTCGGCGGCGCCGGCAAGCAGAAAGACGGCAAGGCGCTGATCCGAATGTTCTGCATCGAAGGCGCGAGCCCGCTCGAATACCCCGCAGAGTGGAGGCGCTTTCTCGCCTATGCGCGTCAAGACATCGAGGCGATGCGCGAGGTCTATCGCCGGACTCGGCCACTGCCTTATGAAGAATGGCAGCAGTATTGGGCGTTCGAGCACATCAACCGGCGAGGCGTGACGCTCGACATGCCCTATGTGCGCCACGCCGCAGCGCTCGCGGCCGAGGATGCTGTCGCCATCGGCCGCCGGCTCAACAGGCTGACCGACGGAGCCGTCACCCGTGTCACGCAGGCGAAACGGATTGCGACCTGGCTGCACGACAACCTCGCCGACGCGACGATGCGAGAGATTCTAACGGTTGGCGTTCCGACCGACGACGATGACGATGACGACGTTGTCGAAGCAGACCCGCAGGAGCTTAGTCTAGAGCGCGATCGTGTCGCCCGCGTGCTCGCGATGCTCGACGCCAAATGCGCCAACGGCGGCCTCAGCCCGGATGAGGCCCGAGCGCACGAAGCTGCGACGCTGCGCCTCTATGGCGCCGGCGCCTCGCCAAAAAAGTTTGCGCGCCTCGAGGCGCAGCAGGTCGACGGCGTGTTACGGGGACAATATCGCTTCGCCGGCGCCGGGCAGACGGGCAGGCTAACCAGCCGCGGAGCTCAAATCCAAAACCTGACGCGGGACGTGCTCGGCGACGACGGCGCCGCGGAAGGCCCGCTGGTCGGGGCGATCGCCAAGGGTTGCGATTACGCGACATTGGTCGCGGCCGATCCAGTCGACATGCCGGCCGCGCGCAAGCTCGCCCTTATTGTCCGGCCCGCTATCGCCGCCGGGCCGGAAAAATTGTTTCTATGGTCGGACTGGAACGCGATCGAAGCGCGGATCACGCCTTGGCTTGCCGCGTCCGAGGGAGGTGAGGCGGTCCTCGACATATATCGCGCCGGCGACCGCGATCCGTCGTTGCCTGACAATTACACCATCGCCGCAGCCGATGTTTTCCACAAAGACGTACGCACGATCACGAGGTCGGAGCGACAGATTGGCAAGGCCGTAATTCTTGCCTGCCAATATAGCGGCGCCGTCGGCGCGCTCATGTCGATGGCGCTTTCGTACCGAATTCATCTCGACCCTGCCGAGGCGCGCCACATTGTAGACGCGTGGAGAGCGGCAAACCCATGGGCGCGAGAATTCTGGGGCGCGCTTTGGGACGCCGCAATAGGCGCCTGGGAAATTCCGGGTCGGATCACAACGGCAGGCCGGCTCGCTTTTGTATTCCGCGACGATTACCTCGGCGGCACGCTGTTCATGGCGCTGCCGTCGGGCCGCCTGCTGACCTATCCGCGGCCACGCTGGCGCGACGTCGATGTTCTTGACCGCAACGGCAATCCGACCGGCGAGAAGCGCACCGAGTTGTCATTCCGACGCGCTCACGGGCGCACAAAGCTCTGGGTGGGCACGCTGGCAGAAAATGCAACGTCCGCAACAGCGGCTGACATCCTGCGCGCAACGGCCACGCGGATCGAGACTAACCCGGCACTCGCCTTCATGCCGATTCGGATGACGACGCACGACGAAATCTTGTGCGAGGTCGATGCGGCGCGCGCCGACGAGGCGAAGGCGATCCTGCGGCGCGAGATGTTGGCCCTCCCGAAATGGGCTGAAGGCTTGCCTTTGCAATCCGAAGAGTCCGTGTGTCGGCGCTATACGAAAAGTAAGACCACGCTGATGGGAGGGCAACGCGCATGAACGCGCCCTCCGTCACTCGCGCTCTGTATTCCTATCAAAATCGGGCTGCGACATTTTTCTATGAGCGCGACGCCGCGTTCTTGGTAGCGCCGCTCGGCGCCGGCAAGGGAGCCGCCGCGCTCACGGCGCTCGCCGATCTCATCCGCGACGGGGAACGCCGCCACGCGCTCGTCATCGCCCCAAAGCTCGTTGCTGCAACCGTGTGGCCGCGGGAGGTCACGCTCTGGCCGCATCTCGCGCATCTGCGCGTTGCCGTTCTCAACGGCACGCCCGAGCGCCGGCGGGCGTTACTCGCTGCCGCACCGGCGCGCGAGGTGACGGCGATCGGCATCGATCTCGTGCCCTGGCTGGTCGGCGAGCTTGCCGCGCTCGCGGATAATCACCCGCTGCTCGACGTGCTGATCATCGACGAAACATCACGCCTCAAGGATCCGAGCGGCAAGCGCGCCCGAGCCTTGTTGAAGATCGCCGGGCGATTTCGGACGCGCTGGGGCCTGACCGGCACGCCGCGGCCGAACTCGAGCATGGACCTGTTCATGCCGGGCGCCATCGTCACCGACGGGGCGCTGTGGGGTCGCGCTTTCGTGCCGTGGCAGAAGCAGCATTTTCGGCCGCGCGATCCGTTCGGGCGCGAATGGGTGGCCCTGCCGGGAGCAGAGGCGAAGATCGCCGCCTCGTTTGGCGCCGTGGCGATAACCGTCGCCGACGAGGACATGCCTGACCTGCCGCCGCTCAACATCGTCGAGACGCACCTGCAACTACCAGACGCTGTGATGGCGAGCTATCGGGCGATGGCGTGGGAGCTGCTCACGACCGCCGAGGGGCGCATGATCGAGGCCGCCTCGCCGCTGATCGCGACCGGCAAGCTGGCGCAGATGGCCAACGGCTTCCTCTACGACACGGGCAATGACGATGCGGTCTTTGTACACGACCTGAAGATCGAGTGGCTGCGCGAGTTGGTTGAAAGCCTCGAAGGCGAGCCGCTCCTCATCGCCTACGAGTTCATCGAAGACCTGCGGACCATCCGACGCGCGCTGGGAGAGGTGCCAGTGCTCGGCGGCCCGACCAGTGCCGCGGAGTCAGCGCGACTAGTTGCGGCCTGGAATGCAGGGTCGCTGCCGTTGCTCGCCTTTCACCCCGCCGCGGCGGGGCATGGCATCAACCTGCAATACGGCGGGTCGCGCATGGCGTGGCTGTCGCCCAGCTGGTCGGCCGAGCTTACCCAACAAGCAATCGCACGCATCTACCGGCCTGGGCAGACGCAGCATGTGACCATTCACGTCTGCATCGCAACGCGCACTGTCGACGAGATGAAGCGCGACCGGGTGCTCGGCAAGATGAACGCGCAGGAAGCGTTCGGTCGACATCTGGAGCAGATTTAAGCGTTCACAGCAGGAGCACAAACATGTCAAACACCCGTGAAATTTACATCTCCCAGGCTTTCGGTGAGGTCGCCCAGCTAACCGAATTAATTGAAGTGAGTGCGACGCGCGACGACGACGCTGATGGCATCGCTACAATCGAAATTTTGAAAGACCTTATCGCCGAGGGCCGAGAAGATGCCAATGAGGCCCGTGAAAAGCTTCATGCGCTGCGTGGCCGCCGAGCTGCTTATCGTCACCCTTCGGGGCGTGTGATGCAGGAACGCACTGCCTTCCGCCTCGCCATGTTGAGAAACGGCTTCCAGCCGTTGCTGACCGATTGCAAGCGGCCGATCGAAAAGGGCTGGCCGAAGCATACGGTCGACGAGGCCGAGGGGCTATCGTGGGATCGCAGCGCGCTGTTATCGACCGGCGTGAAGCTCGACGGCGATCTGGCAGTGATCGACGTCGACGTCGCGGATGCGAGCCTCGTCGAGACCCTGGCGGACGCGCTCGGCAAGAGCTTTCCAACGCTATTCGAGCGCGGTCTGGTACGCCACACCGGCGGATCCAAGGAAGCCTGGATCACGCGGGTCGACGAGCCATTTCGACGGCTCGCTTCGCGGCGCTGGTATCGCGGCAGCGATCCCGACGACCCCGCCGTACCGAAGCATCTGGTTGAGTGCTTCGGTTCGCTCGGGACGCGGCAATTCGCAGTCGACGGGCCGCACGCGCGCAACCAGGCTGGCGAGGTCATCGACGAGTATCGGTTTGCCGGCGGCGCTTCGCCGGCGACAACGCCGCGGGCAGCCCTGCCCGTGCTGCCGAGAGCGGCCTATGAGCAAGCTTGCGACCTATTCGACGAGATTGCGCAAGCGGCCGGGCTCACCGCGATCAGCAGGAGCCGAGGCGAAGCAGAGTTGCGGCGCTTCGAGCTCGACGCCGATACTGAGATCGAAACGCGCGATCATGGCGCCATGACGGTTGCCGAGCTGGAGCGCCACATGCGCGCGCGGCACAACGGCACGACGACGATGCGCTGCTCGGGCAGCTTTCATGATCGAACGCGGGTGCGAACCGACTCGCATCTCATCAACTGGGGCCGCTACGGCCTCGGCATCTACGACACCATGACAGAAACGACATGGCACCGGCGCACGCGAGCTCCGTCCGCAACGTTCGCGTTCCTGGAGCAATTGAAGGGAAGGAACCCGCTCAAATGAGTGCCAATAGATTTGACGGCGAAGCCATCAGCCGGGCCGACCGGGAATTTTTGGCGAGGCTCGGCGACCATCCGCTGATGCGCAATCCGCTCTACAGCGTGCCGCCGCCGCCGTTGCCCGACTACGCTGCGCTCGGCTCCCTCGCCGCGGTAGAGGCGGCGCAGAAAGCGTGCTTTGTGGCCGCCCTCGACTGGCTGCTGGTGAACTACGCCTTCTGCAAGAGTGCCTTTATGGGGAAAGGCGGCGTCATTTCGTTGGTTGATGGCGAGATGGGATCGCTCGCAAGCCTGCGTGGCTTCATGCAGCCCTATGCGTTCATGAGCGAAGGGCCAAAACACGGGATCAAGATAGCGTCTGTCGTCGATGATTGGATGCGGCACCCGTTGCGGGTGCATATCGACAAGGTCCAGACCCGATTCGATCAGATGCGGCCAACGTTCGAAGAAGACGGCGTAACCGTCTACAACCGCTACTGGCCGCCTGCGCATCCGACGAGCGGGGGCGAGATCAAGACCTTCGAAGCCTTCTTCGCGCGGCTCATCCCGAACGACACGGAGCGGGAGTGGATGTGGAACTACCTCGCCCACAAGGTCCGCAGGCCGTGGGTGCCGATGATCGCAGTCATCATGGTGGCGGAGGAGTTCGGAACCGGCCGCGGGACGCTGTTCAATATCCTCGAACTGCTGTTTGGCCAGGATTACGTCGTACCGTGCACATTCGGCGAGCTAACGGGGACGGCGGCGGGCGCGCGCTTCAACGACCGGCTTGCCAATGCGCTTATTGCTACCGTCGGCGAGGCGGTCGATGAGGACGGGCACCAGCAGGCACGACGGCGGCTGAACTACGAGGCGCTGAAGAATATTATCGAGCCCTCGCCAACGGCGCGACACCGCTTCGAGGCGAAAGGACAGCACGCCTACGCGCAGCGCTCGGCAAAAACCATAATAGTCGCGACCAACCACCGCGACGTGGTGAAGCTGCCGCGCGACGACCGACGTATCAGCGTCGTTACCTGCGGTAGCAAGATGACGCTAGTTGAGAGGGCTGATATTCGAGCCTGGATGGAGGTGCCGGAGAACATCGGTGCGCTTCACCGGGCGCTGCTCATGCGGCCGGCAGCGCCCCTCGACGTGTTCGACCCCTACGGCGACCCGCCGCCTTTCGCCGGGCGGCTGGAGATGATCGGAATGGGCGAGACACAACTCGAGGATGCCTACGGGACGGCGACGGACACGCTCAAAGGGTGTCCACTGTTCACCATGACGCAAATGCAGAGGTTGATCGCCCACTTCGGTGACTTCAAGACCGGCGATTGGTCAGGTAAGGCCCGGCACACCGTCGCCAAGAACGCGTACCGGCTGCGGGAGCGAAACGAGCCGAACAACCGTATCAAGTATCGCAAGCGGCAGGAGATCGTCTACGCCTGCGCGAAAGCCGATCAGCAACGCTGGCACGAAGCCGATACAGAGCTGATTATCCGGCAGCTTGATATGGCAGAGGAGCGGGTGACGCAGGTCGTCAACGCCGAGCGTGACGTGCTCGCCGATCTTATGCGTGAGCGAGACCCCAATTCGCCGCTGAAGGGGTGATAGAGGTGCAGGTGCACAGCAAACGGATTTCACAAAGGCTGTGCAAAATTCAGCCCTGCGTGGGGTTTCAGCGGCTTTTGGGAGCGCTAACGCGACCACAGTATTGCGCAGGCAATTAGTTGTGCAAGGGCGTAAAACGTATTGTTACGCTTAAATTTTCAGGTGGAAATCTGCACAATGCACAAAGAGGCTAACTTTCTTTAAAAGAGATTGGCTAACATAGAACCTATAAAGAACAAAAGGAGCGTTGTGTAATTGCTGTAAAGGTAGGGGCTTTTGCCTGTGCAACGTGTACGCCGCAGTCGCTGAGGCCCCACGCGGAGGCGCCTCGGCCGCGTCATGCGCAACAAGCAGTTGGGCGCCAAGAGCTGGCAACAGCAGCCTCAGCAGGAGCAGCCGCGACGGGCACGGTCGCGGCAACCAGGAGCGAAGTAGAACCCTTCGATGTTGCGCCATGTTCGCGACGCGAGCGGCGTGCGAGCCGCGAGGCGCGCCCGGCGGCTCGGCTTTGGCCCTTTCGGCTCAGCTTTTGAGCCGCTTGGGGCTCAGAATGACGTAGAATCGTTTGCTACTTTTAGAAAATCAGTGGTATTGTTTTTAGCCTCTGCAAGTGCCTGAGCCTGTTGTTTGTTGATATTTGAGGATTTCCCGCTTACGAGGGTGTTATGAACTTCTGCCAAGTCTTTGATCAGGGGGGCCTTTTTATTTTGTAGGAATGGGCGCAATCTCAGGGCGCGGCGGCGGCGAAGTTCCATCGTAAGTAAGTAAAACATTAAGGCAAAAATCATGGAAGAAAAAACTAGGAAACCAACCGCCCTTTACCGTCATCGGGAAAACGGCCCAAGATGCCCCGGGACCGCCCCGAAAATTGGGTCCGGCGGGGGAAAGCCTTTGGAGCCGGATTCAGTCCGAATACCGGATCGAGGACGTTGGTGAGATTGAGCTCCTGATGCAGGCGTGTCTTGCCGCCGATCGCGTCGACGAGCTCGCGGCGATCATCGACCAGGACGGCGCGCGCGTCGTCACCAAGACCGGCCTCAGGGATCACCCGTGCCTCAAGCATGAGCTTGCTGCTCGCGCCTTCATCGTAAAGACGCTACAGAGGCTTGGCGTCACCAACGAGCCGCTGAAATCGATCGGCAGACCGCCGCGCGGCTATTGAGGGAGGGGCAATGCCGACGAATAGGACACCGATCGAGCGACCCCGGCAGCGACAGGTGCTCACGGCTGAAGCCATCCGGCTTTTCGCCGCGCTCGAACAGACCCCGCGAAGTCAGCGAGACAGCAAGGCTTTCAAGGACGGACAGCACGAGCTCATGCGCCTGCTCGGCTTGGTCCCTGAATACTGGACGATGAATTCCGTCCTCGACAACAGCGAACGGCCGCCCCGGCCGCCGCATTTGGTCGCCTATCAGGATTGGCACAAGGTGCGTGGCGTTCGTGAGGCGCTGCTTGCAGCTGTGGCGCAGCAAGCCGCCGAACAAAAGAACCCCCGCGCCGGGGCGGGCATGGGGGCAAGTCGAATCGGCAAGAAGGGTTGAAACCCGGCGACGCTACCGCCGGTGTCATCAGCACGCAAACCCCTTTTTGAGGCTCACCTATGCCGCCCCTTCGTCTTTCCGACGACGAGCTTGACGCCGTCATGCTCGCGGCTCGACCGCTTCGCCCTCACGACCGCGATGCCTTTCTGCAGGAGATAGCCAACGCGCTTGCCGGCTGCAGCGAGATCGGCCCCGGCACCGTGGCCAAGGCTTGTCGCGCGGCGCAGCGCAAGTTTTTCGATCCGCCCGAGCTCTCGCACGACGTCAGCAAATATCGCTGAGC
>Ga0306926_10004492_pt1 | contig 14665 bp, 16 predicted proteins | sample flu12Cox44000178_FD_203759 | JGI IMG/M metagenome (GOLD analysis project Ga0306926, IMG submission 203759) | Lab enrichment of tropical soil microbial communities from Luquillo Experimental Forest, Puerto Rico - flux8day.12C.oxic.44.000.178 (v2)... | ecosystem: Environmental > Terrestrial >...
CTGAAAGTCCGGCCTACCAAAGGGCCCGGGTCATGTGGGGCGGCAAGGTCGCCTCCAGCGAGACCGGAGAATCCGTTTCCTCGGCGCTGACCGGAACCCTGGACCAGGCCTTGGCCGGCTGGCTTCCCAAGGCCGAACTGACTTTTGCCGCGCTGGAGGTCGGCACCACCCCGTTCAAAAACATTTTCGACGCCCTGCGGCGCGACAATTGGCTGCATTATTTCGCGCCGGATCAACAGCTTGCGCCGGAAATTCGCCGGCAATGCCGGGATGCCTTCTATCCCGACCGCGATGACTGGAAACGGCGTGTGTTCGGCCACGCCCGGGAAGCGGTGCAGGGCGCGCTTGCGGGCCTTTGAGCCGGGGCCCGGCTGGGCTATAGCTCCGGCAGTTCCTAAGGCACCCGTAGCTCAGCTGGATAGAGCGCTGCCCTCCGAAGGCAGAGGTCACAGGTTCGAATCCTGTCGGGTGCGCCAGTTTTTGTTAGTGAGCGCAGCGAACTTACAAAAACTGAGCGCCACGGAGCGGCGATAGCCGCGAGTGGGCGCCAGGACACAGGCGCAGCCCCAACATCTCTCCGGTCGAGCGACGCGAGGGCGGACGCCCTGCAGCTTTATTCCGTCACCATCAACAACCGCCCCGCCCGCGGCACACCATCGGCATCCTTGCGGGTGATCGCATTGACCATCGAACCCGGCTTGGCCAGCGAACGCGGCTGAAGATCATAGGCCGTGACCTTCACATCCGGCCCCACCATCACCCTGCGTGAGCCATTCGGATAGGTGATCAAGAGTTCGCGGCCGCCATCCGGCGTCGGCGTGGTGGTTGAAACTGTTCCATGGGTGATCGAAGTATGTGGCTGCGGCATCGCATGGGTGCCGATTTCCGGCCGGTAGCCCGGTTCGAAGATGCGCAGCTCATTGGCGCGCCCGGACCCGGCATCGATATCGACATTGATGGTGGCGATGAAATCGTCGCGCTTGACCGCATCAACCTTGACCGACCGCGCCGTCCCGACGGTCCAACCCTTGGTCATGGCCACGGTGACGGTTTTGCCGTCCTTCATCTTCAACACCACATTGTCGTCGGCGGCCGATACCAGGACCCCGGTATATCCGACGGGCGATTCCGGGACCTGGGCGCCGGCAGCGGTCCAAGCAAGGCAAAGGGCGGCTGCAAAGATCAAAGACCTGGGCATGGCATCCTCCTGAAGTCCGGCCGTCTGCTGCGACCGCGGGCTCACAGGCACAGATTTGCACCGGCCAGGCTCCGCCGCCATTCCGATTATCCGGTCAGGCTATAAGGTCTTGGCTATGCCGATGTATGGGCGCGCAAATCCGCGATGCCGCGAACCGTGACATTGAGGTCGGTCACCAGCCCGCTGGCCAGGGAATAGACCCAGCCATGGACATGAAGGCTCTGTCCCCGCGCCCAGGCATCCTGAACGAACACATCGGAAGCGACATTGCGGACCTGGCGCTTCACATTCAGCTCGCAAAGCCGGTCAAGCCGCTGGTGCGGGTCGCCGATCGATTCCAGCTCCGCGTGATGATGTTCGGCCACTTCGCGGATGGGATGCAGCCAATGATCGACCAGGCCGCGCCGCTTGCCATCGACCGCTGCCGCGATGCCGCCGCAGCCATAATGGCCGACCACGATGATGTGCTTGACCTTGATGACATCGACCGCGAACTGCAGCACCGACAGATAGTTGGCGTCCTGCGGCGGAGCGAGATTGGCCACATTGCGATGGACGAACATTTCGCCCGGATCCAGGCCGACAATTTCGTTGGCCGGCACCCGGCTGTCGGAACAGCCGATCCACAGATATTGGGGCGCCTGCTGGCCGACCAGCCTTTTGAAAAAACCCTGGTCCTGCGCCACCTTGGCGGCAGCCCAGGCCCGGTTATTCGCTTTGAGATCGTCGAGCATTGTGCCCCTAGATAGCAAAGCGCCGCGGCTTTACAAAGGCCGCTTCCAGACCAGCAATTGCACCGTCATGACCTGCACCGCCTCGCCTTTCTGGTTGATGGTCTGGCTTTTGAGGGTGATGAAACCGCGATCCGGCTTGGACCGCGATGGTTTCACCGCCAGAACCTCGCTTTCGACATGCAGGACATCGCCGGGGCGGACCGGGCGCGGCCAAGTCAGTTCTCCCCCGGCCCCTATCATGCCGCCCGCCAGCGGCGGGCCGCTTTCCACCTGCAGCTTCATGGTGATGGCGGCCGTGTGCCAGCCGCTTGCCGCCAGGCCGGCGAAGAAACTGTGCCGCGCCGCCTCATTGTCGATGTGAAAAGGTTGCGGATCGAAGGCGCGCGCAAAGGACTTTATCGCTGCCTCATCCAGCGTCACCGCATCCGTGACAAAGCGTTGCCCCACGGTAATGTCGTCAAGATAAAGCGGCGTTCGCATGCAATGCCTCTGGCGGAATCCGTCGCGCTATAGCAGGCTAGCACCGCAACGACCCGCGCGGAACGAATTCCGGCGCCTGCCCGTTGAAGCGAACGCGCGCTCTATCTTGCAAGGAGAGACTTCATGGCCAAAGCGAAGAAATCCAAGGCGAAAAAAGCAAAAGCAAAAAAATCCGCGCCCAAGAAAACCAAAGCCAAAAAATCCGCGAAAAAGACCAAGGCCGCCGCCGCCAAACGGCCGGTAAAGAAGGCCAAGAAAAAAGCGCCGGCCGCCAAGGCCAAGCCCAAAAAAGCCGCCAAGAAAGCGCCCGCCAAAAAGAAAAAGCAGATTGTCGGTGAAGGCGATTACGCCGCCAGCAAACGTTTCCTCAAGGACCAGGCCGGGTTCGTGAAGCGCAACGAGAACAAGATCCCGGCCATGGCCAAGCAGGCCGAGCAGGCCTTGGAAGGTCCGGAAGGCGACGCCCTGCGCGCCGCCGAGGAAGCGGCGAAAAGCCATTCCAAAGTCGATGGTCACGAGGAGTGAGTGGCGGTCAGCAGTAGCTGACGAAACGGTCCGGTGGACCGTTTCGAGCCGCGAACGCCGCGAGTTTTGACGAGCGGCCAAAAACGCCCGGCGAGAGCCGGGCGTTTTCCTTCATTTCTTCTCAGGCACAAAATCCAGCACCGCGCCGTTGATGCAATAGCGCAGGCCGGTGGGCTGTGGCCCGTCCGGAAAGACATGGCCAAGATGGCCCTGGCATTTGGCGCAATGCACTTCCGTGCGGCGCATGCCCAGGCTGTTATCGGTGGTGGTATCCACCGCACCTTCCTTGGGCGCATAGAAACTGGGCCAGCCCGAGCCGCTGTCATATTTGGTCTGGGATTCGAACAGCGGCGCACCGCAGCCGGCGCAGAAAAATTCTCCGGCGCGCTTTTCATGGTTGAGCGGGCTCGTGCCCGGCCTTTCGGTACCGTGCTCGCGCAAAATATGACGCTGTTCCGGGGTCAATGAGCGGTCTGTCATGGGAATTTCCTTTCGTTCTCAATACGTCCCCGACGCCAAATAGTTACACCCAGGCTGCAACAGCTTGCTCAGGCCCGCCTCCCCCTCGCGCGCGTGAGCGCGCTGGAGGGGGAGATGCCGCAGGCCGCCTGCGGCCGTCGCGGGCGAAGGCAGAGGGGGTAAACATTAAGGCGGCGCTTCGCTGATCGCCATCTTGAGTGTGTCGCTCAAAAGCCCGGTATTGCCGAACTGAAACCCCGCTTTGTAGGCCAGGTCGTCCACTTTCCAGCCAGATGGCGTGTTCACCAGCAACAGCGTATCATTCCAGCTCACCGGCTTGAGGCTTTTCTTGTCCTGGTAAGTGAGATTGATGCTGCATTGCCCGGTTTTGGCGTCGCCGCTGCAGGCCCCGACTTTGAACTGGGTAAAACCTTCAAACAGGGACGAGAACAGATCGCCCTCGATCAGCGGTGGAGCATTCTTGTTCTGCTTCGAGAACCGAATTTCCGCCGCCGCCGCATCGACGATCAGCCTCCCCAGCCGGGGCGACAGGAGGGGCGCATAGCGCACCCGCGCGGTGGCATCGGGAATTCCCCCGGCGCGCGGCAAGCCCACATAGGTGGCGTAAAAACTGTTCGCCACCTTCTCCATATCGTCGGCCCGGACCGGCGTTGCCAGAATGCCCGGTGTCGCCGCAAGAATGACGAGCCCCAGAACGGTTCGTTTCAAGTACGGCCTTTGAGGGAATCGCGGATATCGCGCAGGAGCAGGACTTCTTCCGAAGGCCCCGCGGGCGCCTCCACGGCGGGCGGGGGCGCGGTCAGCTTGTTCAGCTGGCGGATCAGCAGGAACAACACAAAGGCGATGATCAGGAAGTTGATGATCGAATTCACGAACAGGCCGTAATTGATGGTCACATCCTTGGCGGCCTTGGCGGCGGCAAGCGTATCGACGCTGCGATCGCCCTTCAACACGACAAAGAAGTTGGAAAAATCGACGCCGCCCAGCGCCAACCCAATCGGCGGCATCAGAATGTCATTGACCAGCGAGTTGATGATGCCGGTGAAGGAGGCGCCGATGATGACACCGACGGCCAGGTCCAGCACGCTGCCGCGCATCGCAAATTTCTTGAATTCCTGGAACATGAAACGCTCCCTGCCAAACAGGGCTTGAGGCTAGCCGCCCCGGCAGGCCGCAACAAGCCGGGGCTTCGCTTGGGCCAGCAAAAAATCGGCGAGGGATGACGCTAGGCTGTGCGTGCGTTGGCGACCAGGGCGGCCGGCACGGTCAAGGTGAAGGTGACACCCAGATTGTCGGACTGGATGACCAATCCCGCCCCCATTTCCGCCGCCAGGGCGCGCACGACCTGAAAACCGATACTGCCGTCTTTGCCGGGGTCGAAACCCTCCGGCAGGCCGATGCCGTCATCGCCGACCGAAATCACCAGAGCGCCGTTTTCATGCGCTTCGCAGCCCACAAACATCCGCACCGGCACCCCCGCCGGATGGGCATATTTCATGGCGTTGGTGAGAACTTCGCAGACGATCAGCGTCAGAGGCTGAACATATTTGGTGAGAACCAGGCAATCTGTACCGTGATAATCGATGTTCACCTGCTGCTGTTCGGACGAAAATGCGGTGATCAGGGCAGAGCAGATTTCACGCAGATGGGCGTTCAACGCCAGCGAGCCCTCCGAAGGAACATGGGCGAGCAGCCTATGGATGTGGCTGACCGTGGCGATGCGGGCGGCAATGCCGTCAAACATCATCCGGACTTCGGCATTGGAATATGGGTATTTGGCGCCGCCTGCGGCCCTGGCCTGCAGCCGCACCAGACTGCCCAGCAGGGCCAGGCTGTTGGCGACACGGTGGTTGGCTTCGGCGACCAGATCGGGGTTGGCGGGGGGCGTGGCGCGGTGGTCCATGGGGAGCCTGCTTTCGCCGTGTAGAATGCGCCAATAAAAAATCAAAAACAACAAAAAAATCAATAAAATCAATGTGTTAAATTAGCACAAGGCGGGCTTTGTACGTTTGCAGCCGTTGCCTGAAAAGCTCCAATCTTCTTATATTGCCCCTGATGGGAACTATCGGAACTATGGGGAGTTTACTCATTGTGAGTAAGCCAAGAGGTGTGCCGTGAATGCCGACCTGACGCGTGGCGAGCGTCTGCAGATTATGCTGACGCCAGAAGAGCTTGATGCGCTGGACAATTGGCGCTTTGCACGGCGCATGCCCAGCCGGGCCGCCGCCGTGCGCGAGCTTCTCAAACGGGGGCTTGCGGCCGAAGGCTTTGATCTGGCCGCCGGCGGCAGCAAATCCCAGGATTTCGGGGTTACCGGAAAATCGACCTCAAGCCCCAGCTCGGATCGGCGAACCGGCAGCGACGGCAAGGAATAGTCCGTCCCCGGCTTGATTTTCGCCTGCCATTGCCTTTAGAACGCGCCCTCTTTCGGGCCGCCCGGCCGGACATGCCGTGGCGACCCCAAACGCGACCCGGGCCAATCGGCCCATAAAGGAAAAGCAAAATGTCCAAGATGAAGACCAAATCGGGCGCCAAAAAGCGCTTCAAGTTCACCGCGACTGGGAAGATCAAGACAGGCAAGGCCTACAAGCGCCACCGTCTGATCAGCAAATCCAAGCGTACCCGCAAAGAGGATCACGGCACCTTGTCGGAATCCGAAACCCAGCGCGTCTCGCGCTGGATGCCCTACGCTTAAGGAGACAGCCCCATGTCACGCGCCCCCCGTTCCGTACCCAGCCACGCCCGCCGCAAGAAGGTCTTCAAACAGGCCAAGGGCATGCGCGGCCGCCGCAAGAACAACATCACCACGGCCAACGCCGCGGTCGACAAGTCGCTGCAGCACAATTACATCGGCCGCAAGGAAAAGAAGCGCAACTTCCGCGCCTTGTGGATCCAACGCATCAATGCCGCCGTGCGCGAGCATGGCCTGACCTACAGCCGATTTATCAGCGGGCTCGCCGGCGCCGGTATCGAGATCGACCGCAAGGTGCTCTCCGACCTCGCCATCCACGAGCCCGTCGCCTTCAAGGCTCTGGTGGATCAGGCGGCAAAAGCCTAATCACGAACTCCATCAGGGCGAATCGCGGGGCGCTCCGCTCCGCGACTTTTTCCGTCCGGAGTTTTGATGACCGACGCTTCCACGCTGCAATCCGAAATCCTCGCTGAGATCGCCGCCGCCTCCGACGAGGCGGCGCTGGAGAATGTGCGCGTCGCCGCCCTGGGCAAGAAAGGTTCGGTCAGCGAGCTCTTGAAGTCGCTGGGAGGAATGAGTCCGGAGGAACGCAAGGTCCAAGGCCCGTTGCTCAATGGCCTGCGCGATGCCGTCACCAACGCCATCGCTGCGCGCAAGGCCCAGTTGGCCGATGTGGCGTTGGACGCGCGCCTGGCTTCCGAGACTGTCGATGTCAGCCTGCCGCCGCGCCCGGAAGCCTCAGGCAGCGTGCACCCGATCTCCCGGGTGCTGGAAGAGATCACCCTGATCTTCGCCGACATGGGTTTCGCCGTCGCCGAAGGGCCGGATATCGAATTCGACGATTACAATTTCACCAAACTGAACATCCCGCCCGATCATCCTGCGCGCCAGATGCAGGACACATTCTATGTGGCGCCGCAGGGCGATGGCAGCGCCCATGTCCTGCGCACTCATACGTCGCCGGTGCAGGTACGCACCATGCTGAACCACAAGCCCCCGATCCGGATCATTTCCCCGGGTCGCACCTATCGCGTGGATTCCGACGCCACCCATTCACCCATGTTCCACCAGGTCGAAGCGCTGGTGGTGGATGAAGGCATCCACCTGGGCCATCTGAAATGGACCATCGAGGAATTCTGCAAGGCCTTCTTCGAAATCGACCGTATCGAACTGCGGGCCCGGCCCAGCTTTTTCCCCTTCACCGAACCGTCGCTGGAATGGGACATGCGCTGCGACCGCTCCGTTCCCGGCCAGATCAAATTCGGCACCGGCAATGATTGGCTGGAGCTGGGTGGCAGCGGCATGGTGCACCCGCGCGTGCTGCGCAATTGCGGCATCGACCCCCACCGCTATACCGGCTTCGCGTTCGGCTTCGGCCTGGACCGCATGGCGATGCTGAAATACGGCATTCCCGACATTCGCAGCTTCTTTGAATCCGACCTGCGCTGGCTGCGCCACTTCGGCTTCGCTGCCCTCGACATCCCTTCGCTGGACGGGGGGCTCAGCCGGTGAAGTTCACATTATCGTGGCTTAAAGAGCATCTTGATACCGATGCCGATGCCCAGGCCATCGCCGACCGCCTGACCTCCATCGGCCTTGAAGTCGAAAGCATCAGCGACGCCAGTGCGGCGGTAAAGGATTTCATCGTCGGTGAAGTGGTCAGCGCCGAAAAACATCCCAATGCCGACAAGCTGCGGCTTTGCATGGTCAATGCCGGCGAAAAGGCGCCGCTCCAGATCGTGTGCGGGGCTCCCAACGCCCGCGCCGGCATCAAGGTGGTGCTGGCGCGTCCCGGCACCGTGATCCCGGCGACCGGCGAAGCCCTGAAGGTGGGCAAGATCCGCGACGTGGAATCCCGGGGCATGATGTGTTCCGCCCGCGAATTGCTGCTGGGCGAAAACCATGACGGCATTATCGAGTTGGGCAGCGATGCCGTTGCCGGTGCGCCGGCGGCGCAGGCTTTGGCGGCGGCGGGCCTGCTTTCGACCGATCCGCTGATCGACGTTTCCATCACCCCCAATCGCGGCGACGCCGCCAGCGTCTGGGGCATTGCCCGCGATCTGGCCGCCAGTGGGCTGGGCACGCTCAGGACGGAAAAGATCCAGCCGGTGGCGGGCAAATTCCCGAGCCCGAAGAAGATCAGCCTGGATTTCACCGAGGCGAACAAGGATGCCTGTCCGATTTTCGCCGGCCGGCTCATTCGCGGGGTCAAGAACGGACCCGCGCCGCAATGGGTTCAGGACCGGCTGAAAAGCGTGGGCATGAAATCCATTTCCGCGTTGGTCGATGCCACCAACGTGATTGCCCAGGACCGCGGCCGTCCTCTGCATGTGTTCGATGCCGACACGTTGAGCGGCAACCTTCATGCCCGCATGGCGAACGACCACGAACAGGTTCTGGCGCTGGACGACAAGACCTATGTGCTGGACAGCGAGACCATCGTCATTGCCGACGATTCCTTTGCCCGCGGCATCGCCGGCATCATGGGCGGCAAGGACACGGGCTGCTCGTTCGAGACCAAGAATGTCTTCATCGAATCCGCCTGGTTCGACCCGGCGCGCATCGCCCGCGCCGGCCGCAAACAGGGCATCATTTCCGATGCACGCTACCGTTTCGAGCGCGGCGTCGATCCGGAATTCGTGCTGCCGGGCCTGGAACTGGCCACGCAGCTGATCCTGGAATGGTGCGGCGGCGAGGCGTCGGATGTGGTGATCGCGGGCGCGCTGCCCCCGCCGCACAAGCATATCGAGTTCGATCCCGGCCTGGTCGAAAGCCTGGGCGGCATCCGGGTGCCGCGCGAGGACGTCATCGCCATTCTGCAGAATTTGGGCTTCACCGTCCTGGAACACGCCACCCTGCATGTGACGCCCCCCAGCTGGCGGCGCGACATTGATGGGCCGGCCGATCTGGTCGAGGAAGTGGTGCGCATCCATGGCCTAGCGGAAGTACCGTCGGTGCCGCTGTCACGCGATGGCGCCGTCGCCCGAGCGGTGCTGACGGCTTCGCAGCGCCGCGCCCGTCTGGTGCGGCGGACCCTGGCGGCGCGCGGATTCAACGAATGCGTCAGCTTCTCCTTCATCGCACGCGATCAGGCCAAGCTGTTTGGCGGCGGCGACGATGCGCGCCAGCTCAGCAATCCTATCGCCTCTGACCTGGACGCGATGCGGCCGTCGCTGCTGCCGTCGCTGCTGTCAGCGGCGGCGCGCAATGCGGCGCGCGGCTTTTCGGAACTCAACCTGTTCGAGATCGGAGCTGCGTTCCAGAGCGGCATGCCGGAAGCGCAAACCACCAATGCCGCGGGCCTGATCGCTGGCGCCGCACCCCGCGACTGGAGCAAATCCGGCCATGCGGCCGACCTGTTCGACGCCAAGGCTGCTGCCTATGCAGCGCTGGAAGCGGCAATGGGTGGAGCCATGAGCGCGCCGGTCACGCAGGGTGCGCCCGCCTGGTTCCATCCCGGCCGCAGCGGCACGGTGGCGCTCGGCCCCAAGCAGATCGCCTGGTTCGGCGAACTGCATCCGAAAATCCTGGCGGCATTCGATTTGAAAATGCCGGTAGCGGCATTCGAGATCAATCTCGACGCCGTTCCGGACGGCAAAACCAAAGGCAAGGCACGGCCGCAATTCACCCCGTCGCCGTACCAGGCCATCGAGCGTGACTTCGCCTTTGTGGTGGACCGGACGGTTGCAGGTGGCGACATCGTGCGCGCAGTGAAGGGGGCCGACCGCGTCCTGATCGAAAGCGTTTCAATCTTTGACGTCTATGAAGGCAAGGGTGTGGCAGAGGGCAAGAAGTCCATCGCCATCGCTGTGCGCCTGCAGCCGCGCGAAAAGACCCTCACCGACCCGGAAATCGAAGCCGTGGCGCAGAAAATCATTGCCGCCGCCCTCAAGCTGGGCGCCAGTCTGAGATCATGACCCGTGGCGAGCCGCGCGACTTTGATCACAAAAGCGCGCTCGCCTTTGTCATCGCTTTCGGATTTGTCAGCCTGTTCGCCGACGCCGCCTATGAAGGCATGCGCGGCATCAGCGGTCCCTTTCTCGCGACATTGGGCGCCAGCGGGACGGCGGTCGGCATCATCGCGGGTGGCGGCGAGCTGATCGGCTATCTGCTGCGGCTGGCATCGGGCCGGTTGGCGGAAAAAAGCGGCGCCTATTGGCCCATCGCCATCGCCGGCTACACCATCCAGATGGCGGCCGTGCCCGCGCTGGCCCTGGCGGGAAACTGGCAGGCGGCGGCGATCTTCATCGTCCTGGAGCGCAGCGGCAAGGCGCTGCGCAATCCCGCCGTCAATCTGATGCTGAGCCGGGCCGGCACCAAGATCGGCCAGGGTTGGGCCTTCGGCCTGCACGAGGCCATGGATCAGACCGGCGCCTGTAGCGGTCCGCTGATCGCGGCAGGCGTGCTGGCGCTTCATGGCGACTATCGCACCGCCTTCCTCTGGCTGGGCGTGCCTGCCGCTCTGACAGTTATGAGCGTGATCGCGGCCAGCTTGCGCTTCGGCTATGCCGGACATGTCGCAGCGCCGCAGATCGGCGCCGATGCACGAACCCTTCCACACGCGTTCTGGATCTATGCCACCGCCTCGGCGCTGATCGCCTTTGGCTTTGCCGACTATCCGTTGATCGCATTTCACTTCACCAAAGACCATGTTGTTTCGCAGGATTGGGTGCCGGTTTTCTATGCCCTGGCGATGGGTGCATCCGGCGCCGGATCCTTGCTGTTCGGGCGCTGGTATGATGCGCGTGGCATTGTGGTGCTGACGCCCGCCTTTCTATTCGGCGCGCTGATCGCACCGCTGGTGTTTTTTGGCGGTTTTCTGCTGGCGTTGGCGGGCGTGCTTCTCTGGGGCCTCGCCCAAGGCGTCCATGATGCGGTGATGAACGCGGCGATCTCGCACTTTGTGCCGGAACAGAGCCGCGCCCGGGCCTTCGGTATTTTCTCGGCCCTGTACGGCATCGCCTGGTTCCTGGGGAGCACCCTGTTGGGTTGGCTTTATGACCATTCCTTGACGGGACTGGTGGCACTGTCGGTTACGGCAAGCGTGGCGGCGCTGATTCCCTTGTCCATCGCGATCCGGCAAAAGCAGGGTTAAGCGCGCAGACCGGACTTGACGGCGGCGGAAGGGCGTGGCCGGATTTGCCCTCCCGCGGGAGGGCGCTCATGCCTCAGAAATTCGATCTGGCGATTGTCGGTGGCAGTTTCGCAGGCCTTGCCTGTGCCCGCAGCGCCGCCTTGCGCGGCATGAAGGTGGTTGTCCTGGACGGAAAACCCGAACCGGGCGCGCGCGTGCGCACCACCGGCATAGTGGTCAAGGAAGCCAGCGACGAATTCGACCTGCCCGCCAAGCTGATGCGCAAGGTGCATGGTGTGCGGCTTTATGCGCCTGATGACCGGGCCCTGGACCTTTCCGCGCCGGGCTATTTCTTCCAGTCCACCGATATGCCCGGCCTGATGCGCTGGATGGCGGAGGAAGCAGCCCGCGCCGGCGCCACCCTGCGTTACGGCCGCAAGTTCGACGGCGCGCTGGAATATGAGCGCGGCGTGGCGATGGACGATATTCATGCCGCGTTCCTGGTCGGCGCCGATGGCGCACGCTCGCGGGTCGCTGAGCGTTTCGGATTGGGCCGCAACCGGCATTTCCTGACCGGGTTGGAAATTGAATGCGAACCGCTGGGCGGGGTGGATGACCGCTTTCTGCACTGTTTCGCCGACAGCAAGATCGCGCCCGGCTATATTGCCTGGGTGGTGCCGGGGGTGGGCGCAACCCAGATCGGCCTTGCCGCCAGCCGCAATCATCGCCCCGACCTGGGTGCCTTGTTGCGCCGCCTGAAAGCGCATTACGACATTCGCGAAATTCGCGTCACCTCGCGCCGCAGTGGTCTGATTCCGTCGGGCGGGGTGGTGAACAATCTCGGCACCGGACGGGTGATGCTTGTCGGGGACGCTGCCGGCATGGTCTCGCCCGTCACCGGCGGCGGCATTCACACCGCGCTGCATTTCGGACGCCGGGCCGCGATCCTGATCGGCGAGCATCTGGGCGCGCGCGGCCCGCATCCCGTCTCAGCATTGGCAAAAGAAGTGCCGCGTTATCGCGCCAAGCTGCTGCTGCGCCGCCTGCTGGATCTGGCGCCGCCCAATGGCTTGATCAATGCGTTGCTGATGACCGAACCGATGCGCGCTCTGGCCCAGCGCCTCTATTTCCACGCCCGCGGCGAAAGCGCCCAATCCTTTGCCGCCTGGTCCGAGGCTTTTGCTCGCAGCGAGGCTGAGCTGGAAAAGCCCAAACTGACGTTGATTTAGAACGAGAGCAGCTTCGGCGCAGCGCCCACTTCCGCCGCCAGCTTCTCGAATTCGGCGCGGGCGCGCGGATTGGCGCGCTGGTGACGTTCGGCGAAAATCAGTTCGTTCTTCAGCGAATGTTCCAGCCCTGTCAGCTCGGTGACCCGCACCTTGTAGCCGTGCGCTTCCAGAAATAATCCCCGCAGCACATTGGTCAGATGGGCGCCGAATTCGCGCCGCTGGATGGGATGACGCCACAGCTGATGCATCGCGCCTTTGCTGCCTTCCAGCGTCCGCGCCAGTTCGGCCTGGCAGCATGGAACCAGCGCGACATATTTGGCGTCATGCGCCAGCGCAAACAGGATCGCCTCGTCGGTGGCACTGTCACAGGCATGCAGAGCGGTGACGATGTCGACGGGCCCGAGCCTGGCTTCGGCGATGCGGCTTTCCACAAAATCCATCCGCTCGAAGCCGCCCTGGGCGGCGATTTTCCGCGCCGTGGCCACCAGGTCGGCGCGGGTTTCCACCGCCAGGACCCGGCCCCGGCCGGCCGTTGCGAAATAGAGGTCGTAGAGAATGAACCCCAGATAAGACTTGCCAGCCCCCAGATCGGCCAGCACCGGCTGGTTCTTGTCCTTCAGGGCGGCGTCGATGGCCGGCTTGATCAGCTGGGCCAGATGCTGGACCTGCTTGAGCTTGCGCCGGGAATCCGCGTTCAGCCCGCCATTGTGGGTGAGAATGTGCAGGGCCTTGAGCAGGGCGACCGACTGGCCGGGCCACAGATCGGCCAGCGGATCGGATTTTTCCTGCTTTTTCGCGGTTTTTTCGGTCATGACCTGACCTTAGCGGCCCTCTCCGCCCGGGGGAACGGCCATGGTGGCCCAGGCGCTGGACGGACCGCCGCCCCGCCGCTATGAACCCGCCGGCCTGACGCAGCGAAGCGGTTGGGCACAGGAACCCATGCCCGACCTTTCCCAGATCCGCAATTTTTCCATCGTCGCCCATATCGACCATGGCAAATCCACCCTGGCCGACCGGCTGATCCAGTTCACCGGCACCGTGTCCAGCCGCGAAATGACCAACCAGATCCTGGACTCGATGGACATCGAGCGCGAGCGCGGCATCACCATCAAGGCCCAGACCGTGCGGCTGGATTACAAGGCGGTCGACGGCAAGGATTATGTCCTCAACCTGATGGACACGCCGGGCCATGTGGACTTCGGCTATGAAGTGTCGCGCTGCCTGGCGGCCTGCGAAGGTGCGCTCCTGGTGGTGGACGCCAGCCAGGGCGTCGAAGCCCAGACGCTGGCCAATGTCTATCAGGCCATCGATGCCGGGCTGGAGATCGTGCCCGTCCTCAACAAGATCGACCTGCCTGCCGCCGAACCGGACCGTGTGAAACAGCAGATCGAGGACGTGATCGGGCTGGATGCCAGCGACGCCGTGCCGATCAGCGCCAAGACTGGCCTCAACATCGATCAGGTCCTGGAAGCAGTGGTCAACCGCCTGCCCCCGCCCAAGGGCGAAGTGAATGCGCCATTGAAGGCGTTGCTGATCGATTCCTATTACGACGCCTATCTGGGCGTGGTCGTTCTGGTGCGCATCATCGACGGCGAACTGAAGAAGGGCCAGAAGATCCGCATGATGGCGACCGACGCCTTCTACCAGGTGGAACAGATCGGCGTCTTCAAGCCCAAGAAAATCGGCGTCGAAAAACTGGGCCCGGGCGAAGTGGGTTACATCACCGCCCAGATCAAGCAGGTGGCCGACACCCAGGTGGGCGATACCATCACCGACGAACGCAAAGGCACCACCGAGCCCCTGCCCGGCTTCAAGAAAGCCCAGCAGGTGGTGTTCTGCGGCCTGTTCCCCGTGGATGCCGCCCAGTTCGAGGATCTGCGCGACGCCCTGGGCAAACTGCATCTCAACGATGCCAGCTTCACCTATGAAACGGAATCCTCCGCCGCGCTAGGCTTCGGCTTCCGCTGCGGCTTCCTGGGCCTGCTGCATCTGGAAATCGTGCGCGAACGCCTGGAGCGGGAATTCAATCTGGATCTCATCACCACCGCGCCGTCGGTGATCTATCACATCTACATGAACGACGGGACGATGAAGGAGCTTCACAATCCCGCCGACATGCCCGACGTGGTCTATATCGATCACATTGAAGAGCCCTGGATCAAAGCCACGATCCTGGTGCCGGATGAATATCTGGGCTCGGTGCTGAAACTGTGCGAGGACCGCCGCGGCCGACAGGTCGAGCTGACCTATGCC
>Ga0306926_10004494_pt1 | contig 14663 bp, 15 predicted proteins | sample flu12Cox44000178_FD_203759 | JGI IMG/M metagenome (GOLD analysis project Ga0306926, IMG submission 203759) | Lab enrichment of tropical soil microbial communities from Luquillo Experimental Forest, Puerto Rico - flux8day.12C.oxic.44.000.178 (v2)... | ecosystem: Environmental > Terrestrial >...
GCAGAGACCAGCGGGGCGTATACGCCGGACGACACGGACTACAACACGTTTAGCGCCGATAGAAAGCTGCTGGCCTTGCAATCGATCCTGCAGGCGATGGGCAGGATTTCACAGAAGAAGAGCCTGATTTACTTCAGCAACGGCATCAGCCAGTCCGGCGTGGACAATCAGTCCGCGCTGCGGGCGGCGACGGCGGCAGCGGTGAAAGCCAACGTTTCGATCTACCCGGTGGACGTTAGGGGGCTGACGGCGTTCCCGCCGGGCGGCCAAGCACAAGCCGCAAGCTTACACGGGCAATCCGCTTACAGCGGCGCTTCGGTGTTGAACGATCTGAACGGAAACGCGTCGTCGCAAGAAACCTTGTACACGCTGGCGGCAGACACGGGCGGCAAGCCGTTCATGGACACGAATGATCTCAGCGGCGTCTTCCGTCAAGTGCAGAAAGATACCTCGGCGTATTACGTTCTGGGATACACAAGCACGAACCATTTGAAGGATGGCCATTTCCGTCGGCTCAAGGTGCAGGTCAACCGGCCGGATACAAAGCTGGATTACCGGTCGGGATACTATGCCGACCGCGATTTTGAGCACATGAAGCGCGCCGACCGCGAGCAACAATTGGAGGACGAACTTGTAGCGGAACTGCCGCAGACGGACGTGGCGGTCTACGCAGGCACGGCCTACTTCCGACAGGATGACTCGCACTATTATCTTGTGGTGTCGCTGGTCGTGCCGGGGTCGCAGATTCCATTCATGCAGGAAAAGGACAAGGACAACGCTACGATCGATATTATCGGTCAGGTGCAGGAGGTTGGGAAATTACCTGTTGGGCGCCTGCGCGACACGGCCAAACTGGCAGTGGACAGCGCGCAGCAGGTTCGGCGGAAGAATGTGCAGTACAACACGGGTTTTGTCCTGGCGCCGGGAAACTATCACCTGAAATTCATCGTGCGGGAGAACCGCACGGGGCGAATGGGGTCTTTCGAGACGGACGTGCGGATCCCCGATCTGCGGAAGACGACGCTGCGGATGAGTAGCGTCGTGCTGAGCAGCCAGCGCGTGCCGGCGCCCCAGAAGAAAAAGTCGTTCCAGCCGCTAATTAGCGAGCAGACCGAACTGGTACCCAGCGTGACGCACGTGTTCACGCCGGACCAGAGGCTGTACCTGCAGTACGAGATTTATGACGCGGCAAGAGCGAAGTCGTCAGCGTCCGCGAATGGCACCGATGAGAACAAGAGCGGCCACCAGACCGTACGGGTGCTGACGAGCATTGAATTTCTTCAGGGCGACGCCAAGGTGTATGAGACGAAACCAATCGTGGCGCAGGAAATCACGGCGCCCGACCGAAAAGCGGTGGTGTTCCAGATGGAGATTCCGCTAGAGTCGCTGAAGCCGGGGTTTTATACCTGCCAGATCAACGTGATCGATGATGTGGCGGGAAACTATGCGTTTCCGCGCTGGCCGATCCTGATCAAAGCGGTGGGGGCTGCTCCTCACGAGGTTACAAGCTCAGGCGCCGGCGGAGCGAACCGCTGATCTGAGGCGCCAGAGGCAGGAACTGCCCCGCGATTGAAGTGGGGGGTTACACTGCCTGGGTCAGGGAGTAGGCTTGTCGATTGAAGAGACACGATGAAAATCATTTCGACCGCAATTCCTGGCGTTGTGGTTCTTGAACCACGCATCTTTACCGATTCCCGTGGCTTTTTTCTGGAGACGTACAACGAGCACAGCTTTGAGGCGCTCGGAATCGCTGAGCGTTTTGTACAGGATAATGAGTCGTATTCCAAGCAGGGTGTGCTCCGGGGACTCCATTTCCAGGTGGAACAGGCGCAGGGGAAACTGGTGCGTGCCGTCGCTGGCGAGGTTTTCGACGTGGCAGTCGATCTGCGCAAAGGATCGGCAACGTTCGGGAAGTGGGCCTGGGCGCGGCTTTCCGCGATGAATCACCACATGATTTGGATTCCCAAGGGATTCGCACACGGGTTTTATACTTTGTCGGAGACCGCGGAGGTCGTTTACAAGGTGACGGATTTCTACGCGCCACAGCACGAGCGGACATTGTTGTGGAACGATCCAGATGTGGGAATTGAATGGCCATTGAGAGGCGAGCCGATTCTCTCGGACAAAGATCGAGCCGGAGTGAGACTAAAGGAGATCGCAGCGCGCTAATCTCTCCGGCTGGAAGTCGGAGTCTTACGGCTTGGGGTGAAGTCCCACATGATTTCGCTGGCGTGAACGTGGTTGCCGCTAAAGGGCAGCCGCGGCCATAGGTAATGTCCTCTTTGCAGCCAGAGGAGAAATCGGTGTGGACCTGTCTCTGCGTGGTGCGGTGTCGGCCCTTCTTCACCCAAAACGAAATTGCTCCGGCCACGGAATTGCACGAACGGAGTGAGCCCACACGGAACGGGGTTGTGCCGCCGTTACAGGGCACGGGATGGTCGCCGGTGCGGTGAAAGACGATTACAGAGACGCGGTCCGCCGGTTTGCAACCCACGTTTAACCAGTGCCGCTCGGGTAGACGGCGATGAACCCGTGCTGGTCGGCGCGTTCGGTCGTGCTCGACGTGTGCTCGGCTGACTTCCAGCGGTTTACTGGTGGCAGGGGTCGAAGACGTGCGACGAGCCCAAGCTGCGCAAAAGCCAAACGAGAGCGCGGCGGCTACTCCGGCTAGGAGTTTGTGCGAGGGGCGCCATTTCTTATCAGTGTCTTCGCTTTGGACGCACCCCAGGACAACATCTGGCTTCGCGAAAGATAATTGTCTCTTACCTCGGAAAGATATCTTCGGAGCGCGGCCTTGGTACGGTATCCGAGATTGTTATTGGTCGGAAACAAATCGAGATTGTTCGAGTACGAGATCTGCACATCCGCACGCTCTCTCGGACGCAGCTTCGCACCCCAGGTAAGATAATTTCTTTCATAATGAAAGGCGACCGGCGCCTGATTTACGGTAACTGCGCGAACACAATCGCTATCACTTTCTTCCTTAACAAACAGGACGTCGCGTGGCTCGGCGGTTGAATTCTCGAGCATCAGCTGCTCGGCGAACATCTGCACGAGGCTGCTCCCGTCGCGCTGACGATGGGCTATATAGCTCCACTGGATCGCTTCGCCCAGGGGACGCCAGCGGAGATCCCACTTCAAAGCATTGAGCCGAGCGATGAACTCGACCAGGTCCCGGCCATGTTCGCGGAAAATGTCGTGGTGTGCGACCAAGAAGCATGGCTTGCCCAGCAGCCCATCAAACCCCATATTTTCAATTCCGTGATTCAAGTAGCGCCGGGTGTAGATGGGGAAGGTCCCATACTTCATGATTGCCACGTCCCACAAGTCCGCAATGGTAGTCTCGTTCTTGGCGCCACTCGAAGGCGCAACTTCAGTATTCACCGCCGCGACGAAACCATTCAGCTTTAGAGCGCGCCCCGTCTCCGGGGAGAATGCTCCTTGGGGAAAAACCATGACACGGGAATGGTCCAGGGCGGTTCTTTGGTGCAGCAGCTCCATCCGTTGTTCTGCGGTCTTGATTATGCAGTTCAATTGAGCCGTGGACCGGACGGCCAATTCGCCGCCAGTGTGATCGGAACCGTGAACGCAGATGGACAGCCGGTCGGGATGCTTTTGGAAAAGGTCTACGGTGCGGGAATTCGTTCGCCGGCAGTTCCAGGGAATGAACGCGACAGTTGTAGAGAAATTATGCTTCTCCATGAGTTCCAACACTTCGCGAAATGCTAGAAAGCCATAGCGGGGCTTGAGCGGAGGGTCATCGATGATTAGGCATCCGCTGGTCTCAGGACAACTCCACCAAATATCCCGAAATCCCGAGCGGACGTACATGGTGATCGGAACAGCCTCGCAAAAATGCTTTTTTACGTCGAAGTACGTTGAGGACGGTGAAGCCACGTCAAGAGTTTCGGCGCAGGCCGACAAATAGAATCGGGCTCCCCTGCACGTAACCTCCAGGAACACTTGCGCGTCATTCGCGGCGATAATGCTGCGAACTGTGTCGCGAGGCGTAACTTCAAACACAACTCCGTTCGCGCTGATTTCCGCCGGGACTTGCATTCCCGACATGGGACCGCACATCTCGGGAACATCGGCTGTAATGGACATGACGGGCCGATAGGTGTTCAACCCGCGAAGGTTGGCCTGCGGATCACCAGTCAAGAAGCGCAACAATGCTGTGTGCTCCTCCGTCTTTCGGAAGCCGTATAGATACACGGAATCGGCATCCGTGATCCAAGCAGGCAAAACGGCGTGGGAACCAATGGCTTCCGCCAAACAGGACGCAGAACTCAGAATGCAGAACCGACCCTTATTGCCGCTCAAGGGCCAAGTGGCCGCGATTTCGTCGACACCTAGCGTGACCCAAGGTATGCCAAAGAAATCAAGGATCTTCGTGAGGTTGGGGTCGTCAGGCGAGGATTTCTTGCCGCAAAGTAACAGGGCTTTCGGCAGTTGAGAGGAAAGAACTCTAGTGTCGTTCTGAGACCTCAGCATGAGCCCACCCCACCTACCTGCGTTTAGACTCGTTGGAGTCGTGGTCCAAGAGGTAACGGATGCCGTTGCCAGCGGTGTCTTTCGTGTATTTTCGGATGCTTGCTTCGGTGCTGTATTCCCCGAGGAAATCGAGGTTGAACCTTGCCTCAGTTTCGTTATGCACGGGCTTCCCTCACTAGCACTTTGCGAGGCGGGGTTAACGGTTAAAGTCTAGCACGGACCCTTGGAACGCTCAAAGAGGTGAATGACCGTATGACCGTAAGGCACGGTGCCCCTGAGCCTTAACGATCTTGGGGCCACAGCGGGAAAATACCTTGACGCAGACTATGTGTGCGACGGATTCCTGCGGAGTCCGGACGGCAAGATCACAACATTCGACGCTCCAGGCGCAGGCAATCTTTGCCGACAGCTACCAAGCACATTCCCTCGAGAACATCAACCTGGGTGGAACCATCGACACACCCGCAGGCCGCGATATGGAGTCATTCGCGTAAGAAGGCCACAGTCGTCTTCTGAAAGTCGGGCCATTTTTCTCAAAGGACAGGCCCATGGCTGCCATAGCAAGGATCCAGAGTTGCGACTGAGGCATCGCTCTGGCCATTTCAACGGAGAGTTCGACGGGATAGAGCGGATCGCGGTCGCCGTGCACGATGAGCGTTCGAGCCTGGATCGTCGAGAGGTAAGGAGGAGTGAAGTACATATCGTCATAACTGGTGGCAAACGATTTTGTACTTTCGAGGAGAGCCCGAGCCTGCGGCTCACCTCCCGAATGATGACGGCGAAGAACTACCCGTTGCTCTGCGGGGAGGCTTTCCACATACCGACTCATGATGGGACCGCGCCTGCGGTGGAAAGTAAGTTGTCGCACTGACCAAGACCATGGCTTTGATGCCTTCCGGTTGCCTGGTGGCCAAGTGCCGGAGGACGTTGCCGCCGGCACTGACGCCGACTCCCTTACAGGCGCCAATTCTCAGGTGGTCGAGCAGTGCCAATATGTCGGCCGCGTCTTGATGCCGGAACGGCTTCGGCAAAATGCTGGACGGCCATGTCCGGGCAAGATGAGCTGGAAGTTTGGACCCATGCCGGGGTTGAGGAGAGCCAGTCCTGGCTGGAGCCCGAGAAACCATGGAGCAGCAACAGCGGTCTCACCGGTTCCCTGGGTCTCGAAATAAATCCGCACGCCGTTTAGAGCTTCCGTTTGTCCTGCGGAAGGTGCGGTGGCCATCTCGAGGCCACCTTTCAGCAATTGGTTCAAGCCAGAGAAGATACCGGAGCGATGCCCACAAAGGAATCAAGAGGACTGTTCGAGGGCGCGTTCCCGCAGGTAGAGGAAAAGCGGCAAGCCGAGCGAGACGCCGACGACGAGAACGGCGATCAGGGGCAACCAGCGTCCAGGAATACGGGCCCGGGAATTTTCAAAACGCACGAAGAACAACAGTGCCACCGCGGAGACCAAAACGTCCATGCCGAAGAAGGCGCCGATGCGGTTGGCGAAGAGTTGCTGGACGAAAAACGGAAGGTTCAGGCCGTTCTGCGCCGCCCAGGGGAGAAATTGCCAGTACGGTAGAACCACGCCCAGGACACACAAGCCGAGATAGACATTCTTCTTCATCTGGCATTTACCTCCATAGCGGGATGGCTCGCGCTAGGCTAAAGGGGACGGAGCGTGGGCTATTTGGCACAGGTAGAGGCTTCGGAGTCGGACCCATACTGACGGGCATGTCCAAGCCGGTTCAGGTGCTCGACCGCGACGCAGAAGTCGAAGAGATCGTGAACATCAGGGCGACTGCAGTCGTAGTTGCACAGGACACGGGGATGCCGCTGGAACACAAAGCGGGAGTGACCGGCCAGAAGGCCACACAGGAGGCTGGCTACACCATGCTGCGCTCTCGATTCAAACTGCGCAGCCTGGTAACGAGCGAGGCTAGATGCCGGGCATCCTCGACATTCACGGCGGTGAATTTCAGTCCCTGACCGATGCCAGCACTCGCATGGCGGACAACGGCGTCCGCGCGAATCTGCCCATCCTGGACAAGAAAATGAAGGTTTGTGGAGGCGCCCTTGATCATGGGCTTAGGTGTCTCGATGAAGAGGCCTGACATGCTGATGTCGCGAACCCGGGAAATGTCGCGGCGATTTCCGCACTCCCAATAAACCCAGACGTCGCCAGCAGGAATCGGAAGCGTCGGGACCCTAGACGTAAACCTGCGGGAAGGTGAATTGCCGACAGGCATTGCGGCCTCTCCTCATGCCATAGCCGCCACCGCCGCGCCCTCGAGGAAAGATCACGAGCCGAAGCCTACGGAGGATCTTACCCAAGGCCCGGAGAAATGGGACGACCATGATCTCACTCTAGCATTGGCTGGGGACCTAGCCAGAGGGGGGGAGATAGTAAATCGGGTGTGCCGTAAAGCGCAAGCAAAATTTGTTAGCTTCGGGTAAATCGTCGGACTTCAGGAACGCACGGCGCTACTGACGTTGGATGCCGGTGAGCTGCCACACAGCTTTGTAGCCGCCCGCCACGCGCAGGCGCGCCTACAAAGGGCTGCCGCAAGTGATGCGAGAGGGGGGACAAGCATCCTATCAAGCCCAGGCAAAACCGTGCTTCGCAAGCGGAAGAGAACGGATGCGCTTGCCCGTGGCAGAGAAAATAGCGTTGCATACGGCGGGCAGCACCGGAGGCAGGGCCGGCTCGCCGAGGCCGGTGGGCGGATTGTCGGTTTTCAGGAAGTGGACTTCGATGGTCGGTGGAACTTGATTCATGCGCACCGGCTCGTATTCATGGAAATTGCTTTGCAGCACGCGACCCTTATCGATAGTGATTTCATAGCTCATCACGGAGCTGAGACCCTCGATGACGGCGCCTCGAACTTCGTTCTCAGCGGCCCCGGGGTTGATGATCTGGCTGCCCACGTCTCCGGCGACCCAAACCTTTTGTACCTTGACCTGATTTTTTGAATCCACGCTCAGCTCGACGACTTCCGCAAAATGGCCGCGATGTGAGAATTGAAAGGCCACTCCCATACCCGAGCCTGCCGGAAGCTGACGCGTGCCCCAGCCAGATTTTTCGGCGACAAGCTCGAGAACGGCTTGCATGCGGGCCGCCTCAATTTCTGGGCCCTCGGATTTCACATCGGGATTCGCGAGGCGCGGAAGATTGAGCAGGCCGAGACGGAATTGGACAGGATCCTTCCCTGCCGCCTGCGCCAGTTCGTCGACGAAAGATTGGAAGACCCAGGAAAAGGCGTTGCTCCGCGGTGCGCGGAGAGCGTACGTGGGAACTCCGAGAGGCATGAGCGAAGCCCCAAACGAATAGTTGGGTACGAAAGTGGCAGGAAATTCGTTCGGGGGAATGTTGGCGGAGGGTGCGAACTTGTCGCCCTCGCCAAAACTGACGAAATGATTCTGCCAGGCGGTGAGCTTGCCGGATGAATCGAGCCCGCCCTGGAGAAAGTGGAACCCGGCCGGGCGGTAATGGTCGTGACGGAAATCATCCTCGCGGGTCCAGAGGAGTTTCACCGGAACGCCAGTTTGCTTGGCGATCGCAGCGGCTTCAAGCATGTAGTCGTTCGTGAGGCGGCGACCGAAACCGCCTCCGGCACGCTTCATGTGCACGATGATGTTGCCGGGAGGAATATCTAGGACTTTGGCGACCTGCTGGCGGCCGGATTCCGGTGTTTGGGAAGGAGACCAGAATTCTAGCTAGCCGTCGTGAAAGTGGGCTAGGCAATTCTGCGGCTCCATGGGGGCATGCGCCAGGAATGGGTAGTCGTAGGCGGCCTGGACGGTTTTTGCGGCGCTTCCGAATGCGGCAGCGGTATCCCCGTCTTTGCGGAGGGTCAATGCCGGAGGCTGCTTCGAAAGTTCCCGAGCGCGGTTGAGAAAGCCTTCGCTGCTCTGCTGAGCTGTCGGTCCCTCGTCCCAAGTGACGCGAAGCTTCTGGCGCGCGGAATTGGCTTGCCACCAGTTGTCGGCGACAACCGCGATCCCGCAGTGCAGGCCGAGAAGGTCAGTCGTTCCGGGAATGGCGAAGACCTGACGGACGCCAGGTTCCTTTTTTACTTCATCAAAGTTGGCGCTAGCGATTTTTCCGGCAAAAACGGGGCACTTTTCGTAGACAGCCCAGAGCATGTTGGGGACGCGGAAGTCGATACTGTAGAGATTTTTCCCGGTGACGATGGAGAGGTTGTCGACACCAGGAGTGGTGTGGCCGATGATTTTGTAATCCTTCGGGTTCTTGAGCTTCACGGATTTCAGGTCGGGGGGCGCGAGCTTGGCGGCTTTCGTGGCCAGCGATCCGTAAGTGGCCGCTCGGTTTGTGGAAACATGGAGAACGTGCCCGGAACTCGTCTGACACTCGGATTCCGGAACGGACCAGGTTTGCGCGGCAGCGGCGACGAAAAGCTGCCGGCATGCGGCACCCACGCGGCGCAGAGGATCCCAGTTGACGGGAGTAGCCGTGCTCCCGCCGGCGCGCTGCGGTCCGTAGAGGGATTCGTCCAGATCAGCCTGCTCAATACGAACATCCTTCCAATCGACGTCCAGTTCTTCGGCGATGAGCATGGGGAGCGAAGTCTTGACGCCCTGGCCGATTTCGGGATTTTTCGATGTGATCGTGACCAGTCCGTCGGGATGGACGTGAACAAAGGCGGCTGGCGAAAAGGATTGGTTCGTGGCGGGCGGCGCCTGCCCAAAAGCGAGCGAAACGGGATCGGCATAGTAGCTGAGTAATAGCCCGCCGGTGGCGGTGGCGCTGACGCGAAGGAAAGATCGGCGGTCGACCAGATAAGAATTCATCATCACCCCCGGACCGGGCACGGGACCTTATTGTAGCGCCGAGGAGGCGCATGATGGCAAGTTAGGCAGGTTGCGACGCGACCCGTTCGACCACTCGCTGGGTCAGGCTTCGGCCGCTGCGAAATTCAGTCTAGCTGCTGCTCGTGGCCTTAAACTCAACGCACCTTCATCAATTCATGCGCAGCTTCGAATAAAGACCGTGCTGACAGATCAGCCGTGATTTCTGGCGATACGCCGTTTCTCAGAATGCGGAGGGTTCGACACCCAGCCGCCTTGCCTGCTTGAATGTCGATATCAGAGTCGCCCACCATCCAGGAATCCGCTAAATCGATGGAGTGCTCCGTGGCCGCTTGCAAGAGCATTCCTGGCGCAGGCTTCCGGCAGAGACAAGAAGAGTGGTTGTCGTGAGGGCAGTAATAGACGTCAACAAGCGGGGCTTTGGAAGCAGCGAGTTGAGCGAGCATGCGCTCGTGAATCGATTCGAGTTCAGCGATTGTGAGAAGGCCCTTCGCGACGCATCTCTGGTTACTGACAACAATGACGGAGAAGCCTGCCCGGTTGAGCAGCGTGATGGCCTCAGCCACTCGGGGGAGAAATTGAAAGTCCTCCCAGCGCGTAATGTATTGGCCTTCGGGGGCTTTCCGGTTGATTACGCCGTCACGATCGAGAAACGCGGCTCTGGGCATGAAATAGTTCCTCTTCTATTTTGACATAGTGTGCCCAATCATATGGCACTCCTGAATGCGTGGAGCCTCGCTTGCGGGAACGCACATAAGCCGGGTTATGGCAGCGGCATACGACCCGGAAGGCTGATCGGCATGGCCCGGAATACGCAGGGACCTCACAGCAACGAATCGGCGACGAAGAGGCAAAGCTCACGTCACTTTGTGGGCCACAACGAAGAGATTGTCTAAGTTCAGGTGTCCTGCGCTGATCATCGCCAGAGCCCGCACGACCTGGAACCCGAGATTTTTGGCTCCTCGCGGCAGAGCCCTGGCGTCTTGGCAAGGGTGTAGATGTACGAACTCAATTCGTTTGAACCCGTTACGTTCCAGCAGCTTCCGGACGGTGGCCATCGAGTACAGGTGGCAGTGATCGCGAGCCTGCATGTAATCGCGATGGGGCTGCATCCCTCTCACCAGTTTGTTGATTCGTGCTCGGAGGAGCTGGCCCGATACGTTCGGGGTACGTAAGAAACAGATCCCTTCGTCCCGCAACAGCGTGTGACAGCGTTGGAGCACTGCATCGGGGCAGAGGATATGATCGATCACATCCCAGAAGGTGATAACGTCGAAAGAACACGGCGGGAATTCGACATCTTCGAGTCGGCCGCAGCTGACATTGGCGAGTCCGATTTGCTCACGCGCAAACCGCACAGCCGCTGGAGAGATTTCGCGACCATAGGCTTCCCAGTTCGCAAGTCCTGCCACTTTTCTCACAAAAAACCCAAGACCACATCCCATATCAAGCAGCCTCCCCGAACGACGCTTAAGAAACTTCTCAAAGAAATCCTCATACATTCTGTTGCGCGCCTTCCACCAATAGGGGTCGACTTCGTTTGCCACATCGGCACCCCAGAATCCGACATAATGGGGATCACCGGCAAACGATGAGAAGACGTGGCGGCATTCAAGGCATTGCAGGACGTCGATGTCGAACTCCTTGAATATTACGCGATGCCGGAGACCTCCACAAAGCAGACACGACCTTAAGTTGGGCTGCTCCTTGGGTACCCCTCTCGATTCGCCCCTCATGATGTCTCCTGCCTGGCCGAATTGATCGGGACCGCCGGGCCTCGCGTCCGAATGATTGCGGCTGCGTAGCTTGTTGTTCATAAAGCCTGACCGTCCTTGATGGGTTTGAGGTTGCGCAGAAATTGTTCATAAGAAACACCCCCGCCTAACGAACTGCCGCAGTAGGCAATGGGCACTGCAGGATTTCCCCGTACTAGAGTGCGAGCCGGAACGGATCGGGATACTACGCTGCCGGCGCTAACGACGGCCCCCGGCCCGATTGTTACGTTGGGGAGGATAATTACTCCCGGTCCGATATAAGCATCATGATCAATCTGCACGGTGTACTGATGGCGTGCTCTCGCTAAGGACGTGGCATCTCGAAGATGCGCGATGATCAGCACGCGCATGCCAATCGAGACATTGTCTCCAATCGAAACTAAACTTGGGTATGCCGTCTCAATCAGTGCCCCTGTGCCAATGGATACATTACTCCCGATCGACACGCCCCGCATGCGGTGCAGCCACACGCGCGTAGATTTAAACCCAGGCGCGTAAAGCGCGAGAAACTGCAGAAAACGGTTCTTCAGGCCTGTCAACACAGAGTCCCTGATCGGCTTTAGGTCCATGGGCATGCCCGCGGTCTCAGAAGTCTGGGGGGTAGACCGCTCTCCATCGTGAAGGAGGCGGGCGATGTCTTTAATGGTCGGTGACTTGAGGACACTGTCCACGGGTACCGAGACCTGCAAACGCTCTTCAACCGCGGTCACCATTGCCGCCAGTGCAAGCGAGTCTCCTCCCAATGCGTAGAAGTTGTCACAAACACCCACTTGATCCAGCTTCAACAGGTCCTTCCAGATGTCGCTTAGCTGCTTCTCAATCGGCGTTTCGGGCAGCACGGCGTTAGCCCGCATCTTGGCAGCCAATTTATCAGCCAGTTTGTCGGCCAACCCGATCCGCTGCAGCTTCCCGGTAGGGCCTTTTGGTATCTCGTCGACGATCAGCAATTGTTTAGGAGTTTTGAAGTCCGCGAGTCGCGCCGCGACGAAGTCGAGAAGTTCTCTTTCCGAAACCTTCGCGTTCTGCTTTAGAACAAGAGCGGCCGCGACTTCCTCACCCAGCGTGGGATGGGGCACCGCAAAAGCAACCCCCTGGGCGACCGCGGGGTGCTGACAGAGGATCTCGTCGACTTCCCGCGGAGCGATCTTCTCACCACCCCGATTGATGATTTCCTTGAGGCGGCCCGTCAGATAGACGTACCCGTCGCTGTCCACGCGCCCTTGGTCGCCAGTACGGAACCATCCATTGGTGAAGCTACTCTGGTTCGCCGCTGCATTGTTCTCGTAACTCTGCATGAGGTTGGACCCGCGGATAACAACCTCGCCGAGTTGATCAGCCGGCAGTAGGTTCCCAGTGCCATCCATGATGGCTAGGTCCGGTCCGGCAGCCACGCCAACCGAACCTGGCTTTCGGGGTAACGGCGCAAGCGGATTGCTTGATATGGAATGCGCGGCTTCGGTCATCCCGTAAGATTCGATTACCCTAGATCCAAATGCCTCTTCCAGCTCGAGCAGGACTCGTTGTGGCATCGCCGCGGAACAGGAGCGAATAAAACGAAAACGGTGGCGAGCGATGATTTCTTTGTTGGCCGACGCCCGAGCGAGGATGGCCTGGTGCATGGTGGGTACAGCGGTGTACCAAGTTGGGTGGAGGGCCTGCATCCACCTGAAAAATCGTTCGGCATCAAAGTCTGGTGCGCAGGCGACACTAGCGCCAGCGGTCAGAGATGCGAGGACGCCTCCGATAAGGCCATGAATGTGAAAGAGGGGCATCACGTCAAGGCAGCAATCCTTCTCGGTCAGCTCAAGCATCAAGGAGATGTCATGGCCCGAACAGCAGATCTGTGCCTGAGTTAAGGGAACTATTTTGGGTCGCGAAGTTGTCCCGGATGTGTGGAGGACGAGCGCCGTGTCTTCAGGTTGTGCGAATTTATCGAGGACAGGAGTTCCTTGGATCGCCCCCGCAAGCTCAAAAACTCCCGCTGGCGCTTTAAGATCCGGTATCAGCTCAATGATAGATATCTTGCAGGCCTCGGCAACTTTTCTGGCTGGCGAGTCCTTTTTTGCCCAGATAATCAATGCCCGGGCCTGCAGGTCCGACAAATAAAACTCGAATTCGCGCTCGCGGTAACTTGGATTGAGGGGAGCACATGTCGCACCGGCCGCCACTGCTAGGAAGGCCACGGCCATCTCCGGGCCATTCGGCAGTACCAACGCCACGCGGTCCTTTCGCTTCACGCCGAATACGCGCAGGGCATCAACAGTACGCTCGACTTGAGCTAACAGGCAGGCGTACGTAAGAGGCAAACGATCGGGAGCGCTGATGGCAACAAGCTCGGGAGTGGTCAGTGCCCGATTCTTCAAGAGCTGATGGAGTGTTTGGGTCGTAGGTTGCTGATAGGGTTTGCGTTTATCTGGATGCAATATCATGCCGTGATTTCCGGGTAGACGTGGGAACTTAATTGTACCTTACGTCAGGGCTTCTGGAAGGGCCAGGGCAAACCCCGATCCCGCGATCCATAGAGATTCGCCGTGATGGCCGTTCAGGAAGTCAGCGAAACTCAACCGTGCCTCTAGGCGGAGGAAGCCCGCCGTGTTTTTTGCGCGGCTCTGCGTATGATGAGAGGCAGAGTCTCGTAGGACTTCCGGCACCTCTGTGGCTCGCTGGCGACGCCATGTACCCACCGTTGTACGGTGGAACAGCGCGGCGATACGCGGCTGATTTCGGCGATTTGGGCAAGCTCGCCCTTCCGTCGCAAGGGCGTGCGCGATTCGAGGATGTGAGCGCCGATGGCGGCGCGGGCGGCCATTGTACACATGTGCGTGTAGAGGCGTGGGCGGCTTACGATGAGCGTGCCGTGAGGACGCAACTGCGCGGGGCCCTGCGGCGGCCGTCGAGCGAGTGAACCTTGGGCAAAGGAACGCGCCATCAGCTACTCGGCTTACCGTGCCCCCACCGATATTCTCCCCGTGGATACGGAGTCGGTCTAAAAGCCCTTTGATGCGCCAGCTTGGCTACGATTCCAACGATAGTTCCACCGATATCGAAACGCCCACCGGAATTGGCAATGTCGCATGCGGCCCTGTCCCTGAGTTCCGTCGCCACGACAAGTCCAACCAACTCGCAGATGTCGCCCAAGGTGCCTACTCCGACTGGAGCAACTATTCCTCCGTCAATACGCCCACTACCATTCCAACACGCCTAACTGTCCAAAAAATGTGGGTACGCGGAGGGCAGCGCCTGTCAGCGAGACCAAGGCTAGCTCGATAGATTCCCTGAGTTTCCTGTCGAATCGGAAGAATCACTGCACAACAAGCGTAAAGGTCGTGGTGTGCGACGCACTTCCGGAGGTGGCAGTCACTGCCAGCGTATACGTGCCTGGAGGAGTCCCCGTAGCAGCTCTGCGTCCGCTATTGGAACCGCCTCCACCTCCACAGCCGAAACAAACCGCGGCAAGTAGCACGACAGTCGTGATGAAGCCCCATTGAAATTGTGCGCGTCCGCACCCATGGCTCACAAAAAGTATCGTTGCCAGTGCGAACAAAAAGACTGCGAGGACAAAGAGGGTGGCTGGCGTCA
>Ga0306926_10004497_pt1 | contig 14659 bp, 10 predicted proteins | sample flu12Cox44000178_FD_203759 | JGI IMG/M metagenome (GOLD analysis project Ga0306926, IMG submission 203759) | Lab enrichment of tropical soil microbial communities from Luquillo Experimental Forest, Puerto Rico - flux8day.12C.oxic.44.000.178 (v2)... | ecosystem: Environmental > Terrestrial >...
GCAGGTCAGCATGCCGACCGCCAGGATGTCGATCTTGAGAATACCGAGCGCGTCAAGGTCGTCCTTGTCCCATTCGATGACGGTGCGGTCCTCCATCGCCGCATTCTCGATCGGCACCAGCTCGGACAGGGGCCCGCGGGTGATGACAAAACCGCCGACATGCTGCGACAAATGGCGCGGAAAGCCGACCAGCTGCGCGGCGAGATCGAGCGCCATGCGCAAGGTACGGTCGGTGGGGTCGAGCCCGGCCTCGCGCACTCTGAGATCGGCGATCGGATCGTTGCTCCAGCCCCAGACGACACCGGCGAGCGCAGCGACGACATCGACGCTGAGACCCAAGGCCTTGCCGACTTCGCGGATTGCCGAGCGCGAGCGGTAGCAGATCACCGTGGCGGCGAGACCGGCCCGGTCGCGGCCGTATTTTTCGTAGACGTACTGGATCACCTCCTCGCGCCGCTCGTGCTCGAAATCGACATCGATGTCGGGTGGCTCATTGCGGGCAGCGCTGATGAAGCGCTCGAACAGAACGTCGATCCGCGCCGGATCGACCGCGGTGATGCCGAGGCAATAGCAGACGACCGAATTGGCGGCCGAGCCGCGCCCCTGACACAAGATGCTGCGCTGCCGCGCGAAGCGCACGATGTCGTGGACGGTCAGAAAATAGCGGGCGTAGTCGAGCCGCTCGATCAATTGGAGCTCGTGCTCGATCAGACCGCGGACCTTGTCCGGGACACCCTCGGGAAATCGCTCCGCCGCCCCCTTCCAAGCGAGCTCGGCAAGGCGCTGCTGCGGCCTCTGCCCTTCTGGAACGGGCTCCTCGGGGTATTCGTAACGCAGCTCGTCGAGACTGAACCGGCAGCGCTCGACGATTTCGAGGGTGCGCTCGATGGTGTCCACCCGGCCGCGAAAGAGCCGCGCCATCTCCTGCGGCGCTTTCAAATGGCGCTCGGCATTGGCGGCCAGGCGATAGCCCGCTTCTGCAATCGTGCAGCCTTCGCGGATGCAGGTCAGCACGTCCTGCAAGGGGCGCCGCTCGGGCAGATGGTAGAGCACATCGTTGGTCGCGACGAGCGGCAGTCCGGTCGCCTCGCCGAGCGTGGCGAGACGGGCGAGGCGCCGCATATCGTCGCCACGGTAGAGGTGATGAGCGGCGAGATAGGCGCGTCCCCTGAAATCCGCCGCAATGCGAGCGACGAAATCCTCTACCTCGGAGGGCAGCACGATAACGATCTGACCGTCGCCATGCGTGACCAAATCGGCATAGTCGAGATGGCATTCGCCTTTGGGCGCGCGACGCTTTCCGAGAGTCAACAGACGCGTCAGCCGGCCATAGGCGGCGCGGTCCTCGGGAAAGGCGAGAAGGCTCGTGCCATCGCGCAAATCGAGACGGCAGCCAATGACGAGGCGGAGCCCAACCTCCTTTGCCGCATGGTGCGCGCGCACGATGCCGGCGAGGCTGTTGCGGTCGGTGATCGCGATCGCCTGATGACCGAGTGCCGCTGCGGTCACCACCAGCTCGTCCGGATGCGCCGCACCGCGCAGAAACGAGAAATTGGTGGTGACCTGCAGTTCCGCGTAAGTCATTGACGCCGATGTTTCAGGAAAAGACGCCATGGACAAACCAGCGCGGCTGGCGGTCGCTGCCGTGCAGACCCGCGCGGAACAGCCAGAAGCGCCGCCCTTCCTCGTCCTCGACTCGGTAATAGTCGCGGATCGCTTCTACAGTGCCGAAGCCCTCAGGTCGCCACCATTCGTCGGCGATCCTCTCCGGCCCATCGGCCCGCGTGACCCGATGCCGGCGTCGCCGCCACGTGAAACGAAACGGCGGATCGTCGGGCAGAAGCCAAAAAGCTTCGACCGGCTCCGGCGGCTCGAACAGTCGGATCGGCCGCGGCGGTTTGTCCGGGGCTTGCGCAACGGGAGCGCGGAAGTGGACGCTACCGACCGGCACCCGGACCGAGGCGCGCTCCGGGATGTGGCTTTGGCACGGTTCGAGCCGCGACAATGCGGCGAGCCCCAGCCTATTGCCGAGCCGGTCGAGAAGCGGAGCGATGCCGCTCGCCTCATTGCCGGCGGGGTGGCCGGGGAGGCCGATCTGCTCGGGGGGCAGGGGCTCGACCGCAAAGGCGGCGAGGATCACGTCTTCGATACCGAGACCCGGATCAACAGTGTCGAGCCGCTCTTTGAAGAGGGCTACCAGGTGGTGCGGATCGCGGCTCGGACGAGCGGTGCCGAGGCGGATCCGCTCGACCCGGCCGTCGACACGATGAAAGACGAGATCGAGCCGCCGCGCTCCCGTCCCTTCCCCCACCAGGCGCGGAACGAGATCCGCGACGAGCCTCTCGGTTGCGCGCAACAGATCGGCGGGATCGGAGATCGGCTCGGCGAAGCTCAACCGCACGCGCCGGGTCGGCGCTTCGCCCAATGGTGATAGCGGTTCCGGCTGATCGTCCTGCGCCTGATCGAGGCGCCGCGCCACGCTCTCGCCGAAGCGGCGGGCGAGCGCAGCGCGCGGCATCGCATAGAGATCGCCGACCCGCTTCAAGCCGACCCGTCGCAGACCCTGAGTGGTAGCCGGATCGAGGCGGAGCGCCTCCACTGGCAATGGGGCGAGGGCGGCCCGACTACCTTCCGGCGGCAGGATGATGGGGCTCTTGCCCTCCGCAAAGTGAGCCGTCGCCCAGGCGGCGCCGAGCGTGTCGGCGATGGCGATGCGGGTTGCGATATGCCGGCGATCGAGCCGAGCCATTAGATCGGCGGCGAGTGCTGCCTCCCCGCCCCAGAGATGAGCCGATCCGGTGATCTCGATGCGCACCCCGTCTGTCCCGTCGGGAGCCGTCCACGGACTGTAGCGGCTGCACCATTCCGCCAGCCTGCGGAGTGCGGCGGCATCCTCCGCGGGGTCAGCCGCGACAGTGGCGAGACCCGGAATAAAAGAAAGCGCATCCGCCAGCGGCATCCCCGGCGCGAGGCCGGCCGAAGCCGCGGCCGGATTGACCGCGGCAAGGAGACGCCGTCCGGCGGCATCGGCGACCGTGGCGAACGGAGTCCCTTCAGCCGGCGCGCCGGAATTTTTCCGCTGGGACAGGTGCCGCCGGTCGATCGGCCAGCGCGGCAGCCAGAGATACATGACCCGTCGCATCGGCTTCCTCCACTTCCCAGCAGGCCGGCTCGCCGCCGCGGCAACGCAAGAGCTCGACCCGCCACCGCGGGCGCCCTACCCCGGGTTCTCCCCATGGAGGCTGCGATGGCACCGCGGCAATCCGCCATCGGGTCACTGCTGCATTCGGCAGATTTCGTTCGCGCGCCGCCTGCCCGCCAGCGCGCCAGCGCCGCAACAGAAAAGCGGTGATGCCGGAGCGCTCTGCGACGAGCTGCAGCCGGCGACTCGCTACCGCAGCGAGCGTTCCGACTTCGCCGACCACTGCGGTGATGCCGTGAGCGCGCAAGCCATCCTCCATCGCCCACAAAATCTCGCCATCGCGCGGTGCCCGAACCAGCACGAGGCGCGCGGGATCAAGCCCATGGGCGGCGAGGCCAGGCCCGTACAGATCCGGACGGGGAAGACACCACAGCACCATGCCGTCCCCCGCCGAGCTCCTCTGGGCCACAAGCCGTCCGACGATACCGGCGGCAAAGGCGGCGGCGAGCGCGCCATCCTCTTCATCACCGCCCGTTCCGAGGATCTCGTGCAAGGCCCCCCGCGCGAGCCCACCGCCCGGCAGCACTCGATCGATCGCGGCAATGCCGAAAGGCAATACCCCGTGGATCGCCGCCGTCGGCCGCTCGATCCGCCTGATGCGCTCGCGCAGCTCGGGAACAAGGGCTCTCTCCTCGAGCATGTTCCATCTTTGTTCTTTTTGGTTTTCTTGTCAATGCCGGGGTAGAGCCGGCGCCCTGGCCTGCCGCCAGCTACAACAACAAGTTGCACCGATGATCGACTAGAGCTGCATCTGCAGCAAATCTACAGCAAAATCTCTCCCTTGGGTTGCAGCGTTAGTCGGCTCAAGCGGCCCGAGATTGCCTATCGGCCCCTCTTCGAGTGGCGCCGGTCACGGCGGTTTTGGTCAGCCCTCTGCCCACTCGTCCACCACGGCCTGTTTCCACCGCCGCCATCGGTCGGGAATCTGCAATAAGAATCGGGCAATTTAATGATTATCGCATTTAGACCTTTTGTTTCCAGCGTCTTCGAAAAAACGTGGCCCCCATTCTTGCCCAACATCGTCAGCGCGCACGGTCGAGCCGTGCTCACCGAGCCCCGCCGCCATGCCGAGGCTGCATTTGACTTGGCTCGGAGGCGAGGCCCACGCTCCCCCGTACACTGGACGAGGAGACAAACATGAGCGGCAACGGTCATCTGAGCCCCGCGCAGGTCCATGCCAAGGTCAAGCATCCGATCATCGACGGCGACGGCCATTGGGTCGAGTTCCCGCCTGTCTTCGCCGAGAAGATGCGCAAGGTCGGCGGCGACAAGGCGGCCGACGGCTTTCTCGCACCACGGGGGGCCGGCGAGGGGCTGAAGATGACCCCGGCCGAGCGGACCGAGCGGCGTATTGCGCAACCCAATTTCTGGAACCGGCAGGGCGAAAACACGCTCGACCGGGCCACGGCGATGATGCCAAAGCTGCTCTACGAGCGCCTCGACGAGATCGGCACCGACTTTGCGGTGATCTATCCGACCGCCGGGCTCGGGCTGCCGCGCATCAAGGACGACGCCACACGGCGCGCCGTGATCCGCGCCTACAACATCGTTTCGGCCGACTATTTCCGCGCCTTCAGCGACCGCATGACCCCGGCGGCGGTCATCCCGATGCACACGCCGGAAGAAGCGATCGACGAGCTCGAATTCGTCACCAAAGAGCTCGGCTCGAAGGTCGGGATGTTCGGCAGCAACCTGCCGCGCTCGGTTCCCTCCGCTGCGGCCGAGGATGCGGAGTCGCGCCGCTTCACGGTGTGGTACGACGTGCTCGGCATCGACAGCCCCTACGATTACGACCCGGTCTGGCAGAAATGCGTCGAGCTCGGCATTCCGCCGACCTTTCACAGCGGTAGCAGCAGCCAGGGGTTGCGCCTGTCGCCGACCAACTTTGTCTACAACCATATCGGCCATTTCGCCGCCGCCGGGCACGCCGTCGCCAAGGCGATCTTCCTGGGCGGGGTCACGCGTCGTTTCCCCCAGCTCAATTTCGCCTTTCTCGAAGGCGGAGTCGGCTGGGCCGCGCAGCTGTTCGGGGACCTGATCGAGCATTGGGAACGGCGCAACGCCGCCGCACTCGAACGCATGGACCCGGCAAAACTCGATCGCAAGCTGCTGATGGACCTCGTCCAAAAGCATGGCTACGAGGACATGGCCGAGGCGCTGAGCGCGCGCGACGGCTATCCCAACCCCGAGGCGCATCTAACCGGCGGGCGCGACGAGCTTGACGATTTCGCCGCCTGCAAGATCACCCGCAAGGAGGATTGGCTCGACCTCTATGCCAAGCCCTATTACTTCGGCTGTGAGGCCGACGACCGGATGAACGTCTGTGCCTTCAGCCGCGCCAATCCGTTCGGGGCTCAGCTCAACGCGATCTACAGCTCCGATATCGGGCATTTCGACGTTATCGACATGCGCGACCCGCTGCCCGAAGCGTATGAGCTGGCTGAGGACGGCCTCATTAGCGAAGACAACTTCCGCGATTTCACGTTCGCCAATGCCGTGCGGCTGTGGGGTACGCAGAATCCGCGGTTCTTCGAGGGCACGGTCGTCGCCAAGGAAGCTGCCGCGGTGCTCGCCGAACCGACATTGCGCGCCGCCGCCGACTAACAAAACCCTACGTGGTCTGCTTCTGCCCGGTCTCCGAGGCGCGCATGATCATGTCGAGCAGGCGGTGGCGGGTGACCGCGGCATCAAATCCGGGGCTCATCGGTTTGTCGTCGCGGATCGCCTCGCCGAGCTTCGCGTAGAGGTGGGCGACATTGTAGGGGTCTTCGGCGGGCACACCTTCCGGCACCCGGCGGTATTTGGCGGGCACCGGCAGCTCGGCGAGGGCGGTGCCCGCGCCGCGCGCCCCTTTGAGCACGAGCGTCTGGCGTTGCAGCGAGTTGCGCGTGGTCGGGCTCAGCACGAGGTCGCCGTCCTGGCCATGGATCTCGAACAGGAAATGGGTGCCGCGCGCCATGCCGCCGCGCACCTGGAACGACACGACCGCACCATTGCCAGCAATGCCGCTGACCGCGACCTGGTCGGGCACGGTCTTGGCCACCATCTCGCCGGTTTCGGCGAGCGCGATATGGTCGCGCTGGCTGACCGCAAAAGCGGACAGCTCGCGGAATTCGCCGAGGCAGTGGCACAGCGCGTCGATCGTATGGCCGCCGGTGATCGTCAGCAGATTGGCGCCATTGGCGCGATCGGCCTGGTAGGCGCGGTCGATCGTGGCGCCCCAGTTCGGCGCACAGCCGATCATCGTCGCCGACAGCACCCTGCCGACATAACCCTCGGCGACCAGATCTTTGAGGTAGTTGATCGGCGGCGACATCTGGCCCTGCAGTCCGACCGCGTGGCGGATCCCTCTCGCGTTCGCCGCATCGCGCAATCGAATTGCCTCGGCCGTGTCGCGGCCGAGCGGCCATTCGCAATAGACATGCTTGCCGGCCTCGATCGCGGCCATCACCGGCCGGTAATGGTCGGGCACCTTGACGCTGACCGTAACCAAATCGACATCGGGGTGCTGGGCCAGCTTTTCGCAATCGGCAAACGCGAGCCCCGCCCCCAAATGCCGCGCCGCCTCCTCCGCCGAATCCTGGCGGCTCGTGCAAACGGCGATGATCTCGAAATCCGGCAGCGCCTGCAATGCAGGGATATGAGCGACCGAGGCAAACCCACGCTGCGGATTGGCCCCGACGATGCCGACACGGATTGTGTTGCTTGTGGTGGCCATGATCATTTCCTTTGGGGGACGGCGCTGCGTGGGTTGAGGCTCTGGATATGCCCGCTCTCGGTGCCGGCGGTCGGGTCGATCACGGCATTGATCAGCGCCGGCTTGCCTGAGGCGAGCGCCTCGGTCAGCGCCTTGGTCAGGCTCGGCGTGTCGGTCACGTGGTAGCCGGTGCCGCCGAACGCCTCGATGATCTTCTCATAACGGGCGTCGCGCAGCAGGCCGGTCGGCGTGTAGGCGGTGCCGGCAGGATCGCCGCGATAGACGCCGTTATTGTTGAAGATGACGGTCGTCACCGGCAGCCCGTAGCGGCAGATCGTCTCGATCTCCATGCCGCTAAAGCCAAAGGCGCTGTCGCCCTCGATAGCGACGACGGGCTTGCCGGTCACCGCGGCGGCACCAATGGCATAGCCCATGCCGATGCCCATGACCCCCCAGGTGCCGCTATCGAGCCGGTGCCGCGGCTTATCCATGTCGATGATGTTGCGGCCAAAGTCGAGCGTGTTGGCGCCTTCGTTGACGACATAGACATCGGGCTGGGTGGCGAGCGCATTGCGCACCGCACGCAGGGCGGAGGAGAAATTCATCGGGCTCGGATCGGCGTTGAGCCGCGCCGCCATGCGCTCGATGTTCTGCCTTTTGCGCTTGCCGATCTCGTCGAACCAGGCCCGCTGGCGCTCGATCTGGCCCGGCTTCAGCAGGGCATTGAACATCCCCATTGCGGATTTGATGTCGCCGACGACGGGGGCGGCGATCGCCCGGTTGCTGTCGATCTCGGTCGGCGAGACGTCGACCTGCACGAATTTCGTGTTCGCGTTCCACAGCGGCGGGCGGCCGTGCGACAGCAGCCAGTTGAGGCGTGCTCCTACCACCAGTACGACATCGGCATTGCCGATCGCATACGAGCGCGCGGCGGCAGCCGATTGGGGATGCTCGTCGGGCAGCAGGCCCTTGGCCATCGACATCGGCAGAAAGGGGATGCCGGTCGTCTCGATAAACGTTCGGATCTCCTCGTCCGCCCGCGCATAGGCGGCACCCTTGCCGAGGATTGCGAGCGGGCGTTGCGCCGACGCCAAGAGATCGATGGCGCGCGTGACCGATACGGCTGACGGATACTGGGGCGGCGCCGGGTCGACGACCTCGACCAGCGACTTCTTCGCCGCCTCGACATCGAGTGCGGAGCCCAGCACCTCGGCCGTCAGGTCGAGATAGACCCCGCCCGGACGGCCCGAGGAAGCGGCGCGGATCGCTCGTGCGATGCCGATGCCGATGTCCTGCGCGCGGTTGATCCGGTAGGCCGCCTTGGCATAGGGCCGGGCGGCATTCAGCTGGTCGAGCTCTTCGTAATCGCCCTGCTCGAGATCGACGATCGCCCGATCACTCGATCCGCTGATCAGGATCATCGGGAAGCAGTTGGTCGTGGCATTGGCGAGTGCCACCATCCCGTTCAGAAAGCCGGGCGCCGAGACCGTCATGCAGATGCCCGGCTTCTGCGTCAGATAGCCGGCAATCGCGGCCGCATTGCCGGCCGACTGCTCGTGGCGAAAGCCGAGGTAGCGGATGCCTTCGGCCTGCGCCAAACGCAAGAGATCGGTGATCGGGATGCCGGCCACCCCATAGATCGTGTCCACCCCGTTCAGCTTCAGCGCCTCCACCACCAGGTGAAAGCCGTCCGTCATGTCCCCCGGCATGTCCTCTGCGCTCATGTCACCCACCGTTCTCAGCGCTGCGCATCCGGGGGTTCTATGCCAAACCGCAGGGCGGGTGAACCCCGGCGAAAGCCGGAGACGAGCTGCCGTTCGTTTTGCCAGCAGCACGGCGGGGTCAAGTTTCGCTCGCCTGCCCTACCCTCGGGCTGAAAATGTCCGCTATCCGATGTAAAGCCCGGAGATGCGCGCGAGGGCAGAACAATGACCGTGCTGGCGATTTTCAAATACGAGGTCAAGCCGGGCCGCTTCGAGGACTTCATGGCCAAGCTGCAAGCTGCCGCCGACCCGCGCTTCAACAGCCCGGTCATGCCCCAGTCGGTGCGACTGTTTCGCAGCACGGCTCCCGGTCCGGATACCGGCCCGGTGATCCTGATAATCGAGTATCCCGATATGGCCGCGTATGGAGCTCGCACGGCTTTCGAAAACGCCAATCCGGAGTGGAAGGCACTATTCGCCGCGCAGCCGGAGTCACCCGAGACATTGCTATCGGTCGAATTGCTGACCAGCTTCGGGCCAACTTTGTGATCGCTTCGCTCTCTCCCACCCTCAGATGGGTGGGATGCCGCGCAACTCGCGAATGGTTGCGCCCACCCGCCCCACACTCGACCAGTGGCAGGTGACGCGTCAGCCGACGCTCAAATCGCACGAGGCGCCGGATCGCGCGCCACCGGGTACGCGCCCGCCGTGCCAGGCGCGCGCCCTCTGCGGGCGTGATCTCGCCATGCGCGATGGCCGCGAGAACCTTGGGCAAGAGCTGCCGGAGATCCTCGGCTGTGTGTAACGTGGACAGATCGATCCCGAGCCGCTCCGCCGGATCGACCGGGGTCAGCGCCGGTGCCAATAGTTGCAGGGCGAGCGGCCGCAACAAATGCGGCTTGCGGTCGAGCAGCTTCGACAGCGCCTGCCGGCTCAACGGCCAGGCAACGAGATCGGGGACGCGCCGCCTGGGGTTGCGGATGCCGCGCGGCCGGCCCCGCGGGTTGCCGGAGCTTCCTTTGGCGAACCGCCCGCGCGCGTCGCGCGCGAGGCAAAGCGGGATCAGGACCAAGTGGCTGAAATTCCTGGATACCGATTTTTGGAAGCAGGACAGAGCAGGACGGATCAGGTGAACCGGCAAACGATGTCGGGCATGCGAGACATTCCAGCAGCACAGCTTCGGGAAAGAGCTCGCAAATTATAAGTTCTCGATATGTTCTCGTCAAGGGACCCTTTTTCGGAACGTTCACCGATACCCAGTCGCAGGAGAACGCGCGGGCCGTGGAGCGCTGCAACGGTGAGATCGCCCCAGGGAGACTGCTCACATCTCTTGGTGGCGAGCCGGCTATCGTCGGCTTCGCGTCAGTTGACACCTTTGCGCCGATTCCGGCCGTTCGCGGGGCCGAGATCGAAAGACGAACTCAGCCGATAGCGGCCCTTTCAGCATCTCAATAAACCCAGAGGTCCGACCCTGATGAGGGCATAGCGTCGGTTGTTATTTAAACAACGCTACGGCCGAACGGACTGAGAAAGTCGCGGGTCGGGTCATGCAGCGACTCGGGTTTGTCCGAGATTGAGGGGGCGGCCCTTATCTGCGGTCGCGGCGGCCCGCTCCATTGGTCTTACGGATCCGCGGCCAGACAAATGGACGAGCTCAAGCGATTACTCGCGCTTCCCGAAATACTTCTCGTTCAGTTCCTCCCACCACACGCTCCGCGTGGCCGGAACCAGAACGAGATTGATCTTAGCGCGCAATGGGCTGCCATTCGGGAGGGCGATCGCATAGTTCTGCTTATCGAATACGGTCTCAAGCACTTCGATGCTGCTGCCGAATTCTTTTTTGGCGAGCCAAGCGAGGATCGGGTGATCGTGGACGAATGCGTCGATCTGGCCTGTTTTGACTGCGTCAAGCCCATCTCTTACGCTCGCATAGGCGCTGTAGGCGACCTTATGGGTGTCCAGATAAGGCAACGTCGCGCTGGCGGCGACTGCGCTCACCCGGACCGACTTCAGATCGGTGAAGTTATGTATGGTGCCTTGCAGTTGCTTCGTGGTCAGCTGCGACGTGACGCCGGCGGTGAATACCGCGATCGTGATCACCGATGCGCCCATCCAGAGCAGCGCGACAATCCGGCCACCGACGGTCGCCGGCTTGGGCTCGGTGCTCGCCTGCGCCATAGTTGAGGCCGACCACCAGACACCTCCGGCGATGCCCGCCTTCGGGTCGCGACCGAATACCTCGTTTGCGCGACGTTCCAATAGCCAGACGATCACGCCTACCAATACCGTGATGCCGAGCAATCCTAGCAACGCCACCCAGAAGCCCGGCGAGATCAGGCTGCGAAGCAGGCGCCACCAGTCGAAGATGCTATGCTTCGCAACGGCGATCCCGAGCCCGGTGGCATAGTACGGTTGAGTAAAGTCGACAACTTCCTCGCGCTTGTCCGTGACCGTGAGTGCGGTAATGGCACCGTCCAACTCCCCAGCCGCGGTCTCATCGATAAGCCCCTGGAGCGTCGTCTCCTTGAATCGGTAACGGAGATGCAGCTCCTCAGCGATGTGCTTCCAGAGATCGATGCTGAGCCCTGTCCACTCGCCTCGATCGTCTTTCATTGCAAACGGTGGGGCATCTTTGGTTCCGATCACGAGCACCCGCTCAAAGTTTACCCCAGGCAGGGCTGGGGACGGGGTCTGCGCCAGAGCCTTGATGGCGCAGAGAAACAGCGAGGTTGCTAGCAGGATCGTACGCAACGCCAGAACTCGCGGCGCAGCTGTGCTCGTCATGCTGCGCTCGGTGGGAGCAAGCGAATATTAGCTGCCCCAGTTATTGACCACGCATGTGTATATGCGGCGTTGATGGCGAAGGGCGACAAGGGAGCCAGCTAAACAGCTCGGCGCCGTGTTGGATGAGCTGCTCGAAGCCGGGGTTGCCTCCCCGGAAGGCGGCCGAACTCAGCGCTAAGAAGCTCGATACGTGCTTTCGCCTTTGCGCGCTCTTGCTCGAGATGAAGCTGGCCTGCAGTGCCTCCACGGTGTCGGCATGGCCCACCCTCTGCTGAAAACCGCTGTTGTGCTGCATGTCCTTCACGACCCGATGCGTCCACCCTGACAGCCCGCGATCGCGTTAGCGTGTGTATCGAATCAATCCCCCAGTCCAAGCACGCTCGAGATCTCCGCGAGCGTCGCTTTTTCTGCATCGCTTACAAGCACCCCGCCAATGCCGAGAAATCCACCTTCCTTAGCTGCTTCGGCGACATGTTGGCTGATCTCGCGTAGCCAGCCCTTGAACGCGGCCGCATCATCTGGCGTCTTGCTGTCAATCAGCGCCCCAGCTTGCCGCAAGGTCTCGATGCATTGGGCCTTGAGTTCGGCGGGGTTCCTGCTTGCGAGCTTTTCCCTCAAGCCATCTCGGGCGATGCTCTGCCCTTGAGGGGTCTCGAGGTCGGCGACCACTGCCTTGACGAGCGGACCAGACCGGGGGTCTACCTGTGCTTGCGCCAGCGCGCTGCCGCTAGCCAAACTTTCCTTTAGCAATCCCCAAAGACCGCCGGGCTCAGCCGCTGTAACCGCGACGCCCGCCATCATCACACTCTCCAGAAGGAGCTTCCATTCCTCGGGTGTAAAATTCGATTTGTCGGTCATAGGCGTCCATCCTCCGCTCGCGAGGCACGCCGCTGAGGGGCGGAAAGAAGCGAAAGGGGGTGCGGTACAGGCCCGCCGGTTCCCATTACCTCGGACGGTCACCGCCGCTCCCGGCGGTACCGTGGCGTTGATCCTAAACCAAAAAATCATCTTGGTCCAAATACTCCGGAGAGCGAACCCGCTGAACTCACTCCAGCGTGAGGCCTCGCCTGGAGTTGAGAGGCCGAAACCGAGGCCGCGAGCGTGCTGGGAGCTGATGTCAGGCGCGATTTGACGCTGTCCGTGCGTCAGTTGCAGTGGGGTGCCCGGTGCAACGTCTGGTCGTTAGCACATCTCGGCGAGGCGATGGCGGGGAACGAATGGCAGCTTTCCTGCTCCCCCGAGTCGTTTGCCAGTAGCCTTATAACGGCAGCTATGGGGCATAAGCTGGCGTTCGTGGGACCTGAGTGAAGCGGGAGAATCGCTTTTGCTCGACACGTCCGGACCGGACTTGGGCCCGAGGCCCGCGCCCCACCCTGGGCCACAGTACTTCGCGGTACATCCTTGAACGGCTAGTCTGTGTCGCCGGTCCGCTCGCGCGGCATCTTCAATACGCGTTCGCTGATGATGTTGCGCTGGGTCTCGTCCGTACCGCCGGCGATCGAGCTGGCCGGCACCGACACCAGGGTCTCCGCCAGCAACCCGCTCATTGGGTTGTCGTCGCCGGTCAGCGGCGCACCTGGCCCCAGTAGCGATGTATGCACGCGAGCCGCCGCCAGCTTGCCCTCGGGAGCACTCGGGCGGGTTATAGCGACCTACGTTGCCGCCGCTGGGGCGCACAGGTGGGGCAGCGCGGGCGTTCTCAGCTCACGCGCCTGTTTTGGCGACCGCCTGGAGGCCCTCTCGATGGCGGTCAGTATTGGGCGACGGTTCGGGGTTCGGGTTCTTGCGCCTCACCGCGCCCAGCTGACTAGCCCCGTTCGCCGTACCGAGCTGGAGGCGGCGGCGGGGGCTGATAGGTGGCCGGAGGCGGCGGCGGGGGCTGATAGGTGGCCGGTTGCGGCGGTGGGGCCTGATAGGCGACCGGTTGCGGCTGCGGGCACCCCGCGAGGAGCGCCGCGGGAACTACGAGGGCAACCATCGCCGCACTACGCAACAGCCTGTGGCGGGCCACTTTCTTGGTGACGTCGATCATCCGTTCCTCCACGGTTGAGACGCTCGGAAACAGTTAAATCTAACAGCGATGGCGGGTAAAAAGTCAACAGGGCAAATGTGTTGAGTGGGTCGGCAAAGGTCGAAGGGTGGCACTAGATCGCGCGCCGCGACACAAGGTCGGCTTTGGTCGCCAAAACCAATGACTTACGCCCCTCGAGCTCGAGCGTCCCGACGCGCGAGCCACCACCAGGGTCGATCAGTGAGCATGTTGCTGCTTGAAGAAACCTCGTCCTGGTGGGCACAATCGTGTTGTATCAACATTGCTGGACACTATCGCGTATAGGTTTCCCCCGACCTCGGCTCCGAGCCGCGAATTCGCGATGCCGTTTTCCACCGGCTGAAGCGCAAGTCGCGCCGGGATCACCCTTTAGGTGAGGCTACCTTGTTCTCATCATGCAGCTTCTCGGTGAGAGGCCGCCTGGCATCCGTCGGACTGGTTGCAGGCGGGATGATCGCCCTTGCCGCATGTGCGCCTGCCCCGCGGGTAGTCCTGGCAGGGGGGCCGAAGTCCGAGGCCGTCTTCGCCCTGGCGCCGCATGCCAACACTGAGCTCGGCAAGCTGATCGACAGCGCACCCGAGTTAGTCGTCGCCGGTGAACGGTTGAATGTCGGGTTGCTACGACGCTTCTACGCGGGCCATGGCTTCGAGCCAATATGGACGACCCGGCAGGCGCAGGCGGATTCACTGGTGGACGCCGTGTTGCGCGCCGGCGGTCACGGTCTCGCCCCTGAGCTGTTTCACGCGAACCTGCTGCGGCAGACAGCGACGTTGCCGCCGCTTGACCGCGAACTGTTGCTGTCGGACGCCTTTCTATCGTATGCCGACGCGCTGGCCCGCGGCGCCATGCCGGTTGAACGCCGAACAGATGACGAGGTTCTGACGCCCGAGCCGATCGATGTGGCTGCTGCGCTCGACGCCGCTATCAGCAGCCCCGATCCGGCGGCGGTGATCGAGGCGCTGGCGCCGACGACACCGACCTACCGGGCGCTGCGGCAGGTTTTGCAGAGATATCGCTCGGGCACCCCGGCCGGCGACAAGGCCACGACGAACCGCTTGCGCGAGATTGAGGTAAACCTTGAACGCCAACGCTGGCTGCCGCGGCAGGCGCCGGCGGAACGCGTTTGGGTCAACGCTGCCGACGCCCAGCTGGTATTTTATCGCGCCGATCGGCCGGTTTTCTCGACGCGGGTCATTGTCGGCCAAGATGACAGGCGCAATCA
>Ga0306926_10004501_pt1 | contig 14657 bp, 11 predicted proteins | sample flu12Cox44000178_FD_203759 | JGI IMG/M metagenome (GOLD analysis project Ga0306926, IMG submission 203759) | Lab enrichment of tropical soil microbial communities from Luquillo Experimental Forest, Puerto Rico - flux8day.12C.oxic.44.000.178 (v2)... | ecosystem: Environmental > Terrestrial >...
GCTCGCAATCGGCGGTGATTCAGCAGGAGCCAATCTGGCGCTCGCGGCGGCGGTCGCATCGCGCGTGGCCGGCGAGCGCGTCCTTGGCTTGATGCTGCTGATCTATGGCTGCTATTCGACCGACACCGAGAGTGCCTCGTGGCACCGCTTTGGGCGTGGAGCCGGACTGTCGCAAACTCAAATGCGGTGGATCTGGGAGACCTATCTCGAGCGGCCGGAGCAGCAGCGCGACTGGCGGGCCGTGCCGATCCTTGCCGATCTTGCGGGTCTGCCGCCGGCACATCTGATCGTCGGCAGCCTCGACCCGTTGCTCGACGACAGCCATCTTCTGGCTTCACGCCTCACAGCGGCCGGCGTGCCGTGCGAGCTCACCGTCTATGACGGCATCAACCACGGCTTTATTCGGTACGGTCGACTGATCGCGACCGCGCAGCGCGCCATCGGCGACTGCGCTCGGGCGTTACGCAAGGCTCTGGCCGCAGCGCAATGACGTTTCGCTGCCAGACGACCTGGGAGTGGCGGGGCGATCGCGGTCTCGCCCCGCCCGGCTGGCCGCCAGGGCGTTACTCCCGGCGGCTACCCGCCGCGGCAGGGGCGCGGGGCGCTCCATCCCGCAGGCTTTCGGCGCTGACTCCCCGCCGCAGCGCTCACCGCCCGCGGCCAAACCGCTCATCCTTATGTTCGCAGTTCAAGGCCGCGCTGCCAAGCGTGGGCATGCCTCTCGACAGACCCTCCCGCTCGGTTGTATATTCAGAACGAATCAAGAACCTGGAGATGGCGGATGATCCGAGCGTCGTTGCGGGCCCAGCGCGAGGCGGAGCGGCGATATCCGGTACGTGTGCGGATAGCGGTGCCGCCGGAAGGGCTGGGTCGCCAGCTCGAGATCATGCACGCCTGGCTCGACGAGATCTGCGGCGCGGAAGGCTGGGCGACAGCACCCGCCGGGACGACGGGTGTGGTCAACAACGCCATCGCACTCTATTTTGAGGATGCTTCGCTCGCGCATGCCTTTGTCGCCCGCTTCTGCTGCGGCTACCGGGTCGAGACGATTGCGGGTGCCTTTGCGATCCGCGACGATGCGCGAGAAACGCGGCGTGTTGCGGCCGTTCATAAAACTCCTTAACGAGCGGTTCCGACCCGGCAAGTGGATCTGCTCGATTGGGCCGGGTTGGCGGCGACGACGGCGGGTGCCGCGCTCCTCTACACCTTGACCGGTTTTGGTTTCGCCATTCTCGCGGCGCCGCTCTTTTTGCTGCTTGTCGACCCGCAGCAGGCGATTCAACTCGTCATCATTATCTCGACGGCCCTATCCTTCGTCGCCCTACCGGGACTGTGGCGCGCGATTACACCGTGGCTGTTGCTGCGGCTGGCGCTCGGCACCCTGGCCGGCTTGCCATTCGGCCTGATCGCCTTCCGCTACGCTGACCCGATCGTGGTCCGCGCATTGGTGGGAGCGACAATCCTCGGCTTTGCCGTGCTTCTCGAGTGGCGCCGCCGCCGCCCGGGCGGACCGGTTGGCGCCTTCGCTATAAGACCCGTCCCCGAAGTCGCGACCGGGGCGGTTTCGGGGATTGCCACTGCTCTGGTCGGGATGGCGGGACCGCCGGTGCTAATCTATTTGCTGCTCGCCGGAGCGCCACCGCGGGCCGTGCGCGCGACGCTGCTCTCGTTCTTCGCGCTCATCTACGCAGCGACGCTTGCGTCCCACGCTGTAACCTTCGGCATCCCGCCGCAAACCTGGCTTTCGGCCGGTGTTCTGATCCCCTTCGCCTTTCTCGGCGGCCTCGCCGCGCGGCCGCTCGGCGATCGCCTCGGCTCTGACAGCTTTACCATCCTCGCCATCCTTCTACTGGGGGTGGCCGGGATCTACACCCTCGCCGCAGCGATAGGCCTTGCGGTGCGTTGACAAATACATCGCATCCGACCGTGACATGGGCACGCGGAACAGTGACGCCGCCGGTGAGACCGTGTATTATTGGAGCGCGGCGACGCCTTGCAGCACAGCGTTTGCCGATTTGGTAGGATGACGCGGTCGACATTCGCGTATTTTAAGTGCAACACTACAAACGCGTGGGTGAAATCATGATCGGCCCTCCGGGATTGCCCAAATTTGGACGCCGGGTGTTTTCGTTTGCTGTGCCGAAATCGACCCAGCCACGCCATCAGCAACACATTTGGAAATGGGTCACGGGCTTCTATCTCGCCGGCGTACTCGCCCACTTCAGCCATCACATGGTCGACCTGCCCAACGGCACGAACCCGTCCTTTGAGGCGCTGACGAGCGCCCCAGTCAGCTTGGTGTGGCCGGCGGACCTGATCGGGACCCTGATCGACCGCGGCTGATCGCAGACCTCGGCGGCCCGCGCGGGGGTGCTTGCACCATCGTCAACCCGCAGAACGCAATGATGTAGAACAATGTCGCAAGTCGCGGCACCGCAAGGAGGTGGTCGACCGCGCTGGAGCACAGAAAGGCCACCAGCGATCCCATAATAACCCCCCCCATGCGCTCGCCGCGACCGATCGCGTGCGCCGCGCCGGCCAGCGCGGTTCCGGCGAGCAGCACGAAAGAGACGAGACCCAGTGCGCCGCCTTCGAACCAGCTCATCAGATACTGGTTTTCGATTCGCCAGATCAGGTGTTGGTCGTCCGTGAAGTACCAGCGCTCCGTGCCGTGGGAAAAATCTCCGTTTACAAGAATGTCGCGACCTTGCGGATCGAGCATGCGGATATGGCCGATCTCGATCGTACTATCGGGGACGGGATCAAACAGGGCCAATTCGACCGGCCGTTTGAGCCACCCGAGTATCGCGTCCTTGTCCAGTCCTGCGCTTGAGATTGCCGCACCGAAATCTTCCCAGGTCCCAGAAGCACGAGAGTGGAATGTCGTTTCACGACAATTGGCCGAATAGAGGAGCAACTTCTCGCAGAGTATGACTCCAAGTGCCCCCTTTCCGTCGGGGGACCGCAGCGCGACAAACAGCCGATATTGCTGGTCGGGTTGCACCCGAACCTTTTGCCCGAAGTAGATCGGCAAACCGGCATGCAGCGACAAAAAGCGGTAACCTCCGTCTTGCCTGACGACGAAATTGGTTGGGAAGCGTTCGCCAGGCTTGCTGATCAGAACGATACGCGGGTAGGTCCCGAATCCCATGCCGAAAAGAACCGTTGCAAGACTGTCGTCGCGGAGCGCCAGCCCGCCGGTCCAGTTGGCCTCTCGATCGGCAAGGTCCGGGACCACTTGGCGGAGGCGCCCCGCCATGAAGCCGCTGCCAAGAGCGCCGACGATTATGGTTCCGGCCAACATCAGCACCAGCGTCGGGAGCGCCAGAGCAGAGACGGCGCTCATTCCGCGGTGGCGTGCTGCCAAACCCCAGCCCACACCGGCGGTGAGCACCGAGAGCAGCGCCGCGGCATAGGCGGTGCGCGCAAAGGTCACAATCAGAGCGTATCCGGCGCCGATCGCGATGCCGAACATCGCGACGAGCGAAAAGCCCCGCAGCCGCGCCATGAATACCAGCAGAAAGGGCAGCGCCATTGCCAAATAAGCGCCGATATATCCACCACCGGTATTCATGCCGGAGAAGGTGCCGACGACACGGTAACCGGTCGTGAAATCGAAGATGCCGTTAAAGAGCGCGCGCTCGACGAGCACCGCCGCAGCGACGAGGGCAAGGCCCGCCGACATGCCGATGCCCAACCAGACCAGCGCGTCGCCGTGCGCGCGCATTCTCGCGCGCAGAAATGGCAGTAGCGCCAGCGCGGTGAAGAAGCCTTTGGCCAGGCGCAACGCATTGTCGGGGCGCAGATAGACGTTATCAGACCCGCCCTCCGGACCGGGCAATGCGAGCCCGAGGGCTCCGCTCAGCAAAAAGCTGATTAAGGAGAGCACCACCGCTACGGCGGCGAGACCTTCGAGCCGGAAATCGGCGCGCCGCGGCGGCGCTCGCAACGCCAAAATCGCGATGGTGACGAGCACAAATAGGTCCGGCTCGCCGACCTGCGTCCAGCCTGTCCAGGGCGTGAGGTCGAGCACTGGAAGCACCGCGGGGATGACAGCAAGCCATAGGCCGGGCCAGCGCCCCAGCGCCAGTGCGTAGAGCACGAGGGCAATCCCCAGGAGCCATGGCGCCAGCGGGTAATTCACGACGGCCACCACCGTCAATGCGAGGCATACTGCAGCAGTAGCGAAGCCCGCCAGTGTCGTCGCCGGACGGCTAAGATCATCGTCCTGAGATCGGGGCGTCGCGGAATGCCGTGCCGAGATGGCGAGCGCCCGGGTCGGGTTCGGCGCCGGTGTAGTCGATTTTGCGGAAGTCTCGCCTTCGGGCATGCCCCAAAAGGCAGGCGTAAGCTTGGCGGCGATCCCCGCTGCCGCGGCCGCGATGATGACATCGCTGAAATCGGGTTGCAGGTCCGGTTTGAACCAGCGGCCGAGCTCGACCGCGAACGCCAGTAGCGCGGCGAGAATAATAGCGGTACAGACCTCGGCACGCCCAGCGCCGCGCCGCAGCACGACCATCACCCCGATCGGCGCGAAGGTCAGCACGTGCACGGCGAGGCTCTCCGCCGCGTGCGCCTTCGACACGATGTAGTAATGATAAAACGGCAGAAGGCCGTAGACGTCGAAGGCGGCGAAGGCCTCGGGGGTTGAGCGCCAGTGCGGCGACAGGAGATCGTACACGAAGGCGACGGCAAGCACATACGGAAGGATCATCAGCGGCACGAGCCGCCTGAGCAAATTGCGCCACCGCACGGGGTTCTGACCCTCGAGCCAAATCAGCAGGGCCGCGCCGATAACGATGCCGACGGTGCGATAGAGAACCGCCACCAGCGAGGGGGTCGCGGTAAGCACAAGCATCGTCAAAATGGTCACAACCGACATCATTGCGAAGCCGGTGACGGCGATCATGAACAGCGATCTGCGGCGGCTCTTCAGCGCCAGCAGCGCACCCACAGGGATGGTGGCTGCCGTGTCTGCCAGCACGACGATGACGCGAAGCGGGGTCGACCGCCCTTCGCCCGGCCACGACAGCAGCATCTTCGGCAATGCTGCGAAGCGCTCCCGGAAATCCTCGGCGCTGAGGGCAAAATCGAACGGAAACAGATAGAAGAGGAGCAGCGCTACGGCATAAATGCCGCAGGCGATCAATAGGGCGCGACGACCATGTCTCGAGACGCCCCGCAGCGCGGGAAGTAAGCGGTCGGACGACACCCAAAACAGGACAACCCCGATCAGCGACCCGAGGCTTTGCGCTTCGATGTAGTTGAGCGAGACGGTGCGCGGCGGAAAGAACAGCTGCAGGTATTTGACCGTGACCACGAAAAAGAGGCAGCAACAGAGCGCGGCTCCGACAGCCGGCCGGCGCCGGTGCCGCTGCCGTGGCCAGAACGCGCCCGCTACGACGAAGCCGAGCGGAACCAGCATCGAGAGGTTTGCCATCCAGTCAGCGCGCTGATCCGAGCCGTTGATCAGGTAGCGCGTCGCCAGCAGCTCTCGCCAAGCGACCGCGGGGTCGAGCGGAACGAAGTTGAAGCCGGCGGGGCCGAGGGCGAGGCTCACGTAGACGATCGCAAGAGCATAGGCGATCGCCCACCCGGCAAACCTGCCACGGCGGTAGGAGACGGGGCTTCGATCCCTTATGGAAGGCCGGACGCTGACAGATCGAGGCGGGCGTGAACTACGGGCGTCGACCATGGGCCCGCATGCGCACCAGACGGTACCAGACTGCGAGGGCCAGCAGCGCGACGAGAAATGCGATCACGAGAAAAGAGGACAGCCAGTTCGGCGATCGCTGCTCGCCGCCTACCCGGATCATGACCCGTGCGACGTAGTCGGGGCTGCGCGCCTCAGCGCTCCAGAAGCCGTCGCGGTCGGCGGCGAAGGTGAATTTGCCCTGGGCGTCGGTGTGGCCAGTTACCGCGGGCTTGGTCGGATCGCCGGGGGCGAACGCGCGCACTTCGGCGTTCACCATAGGCTTGTCGTCGGGGGTCGCAAATTGCGCGGTGACCTCGTGCTCGGCGAAGAGATCGAACGCACCGCCGGGTGGTGCGGCGAGAAAATAGAGGGCTGCGACGGCACCCACCAACAAAGCGCTTGCTCGGCGTTGACGTGGAACCGGGCGGAAACGAACCCCGGGAGACGTGAACATCGACACGCAATCAACATAGCGATCTTTTAGGGGAGCGTCACGTTGCTGACCGGCCGCCTGGGCCGACCTTACTCAGGATCGGCCACTATCCGGCCGCTTGCCCAACTGCCCGGCGCCGTGTCACAAGCGAGGCGGGGTGGAGGGGTGATGCCGGACTTTGCGATCGAGCGCCAATGCAGAGGACTAGTGTGCGGAATCGATGAGGCCGGACGAGGGCCGCTGGCCGGGCCGGTGGTCGCCGCTGCAGTGATTCTCGAGCCCCGTCGATTCCCAAGAATGCTGCGTGACGGGCTCGATGATTCCAAGGCGCTAACCAGACAACAGCGGGAGACCTGCTACCATGCGCTCTGGCGGTGTGCCGATCGCGGCGCCGCGCGTATCGGGGTCGGCGCGGCCAGCACGGTCGAAATAGACCGCTTCAACATCCTGCGCGCGGCGTTGCTGGCGATGGCGCGCGCCGTGGCCTTGCTCGGGGTATGCCCCGATGCCGCGCTCGTCGACGGCACCATTGCCCCGCCGATTGCCTGCGCGGTGCAAACCGTCGTCAAAGGAGACGCGCTCAGCTTCTCGATTGCGGCCGCTTCCGTGGTTGCAAAGGTCACGCGCGATCGGATCATGCGCGGTCTGGCACCTCGATATCCCGGCTATGGCTGGGAGACCAATGTCGGATATGCCACATTAGAGCACGGCGAGGCGATCCACCGGCTCGGCATCACCCGCCATCATCGGCGTTCATTTGCGCCAGTGCGGCTCGCGAACGAAGGTGACCTGCCGCTCTTCGCAACGCTCGCGGCGGGGCCCGCCTAGCGAATCGGTTGCGAGCGCCGAGATCGCGTGCCGCGCAACCTTTTTCATCAAAGTCGGGAGCGCATGTTCACCAAGCCGTTCGACCGGGCTCCATATTCCCTCGGCACCGCCGATGCCGGTCACCACCGCCAGTTCGAGCCGGAAATGGGTAAAGCCATGGCGCACGATGCCGGGCAACGGCGACCACTCGACCGCGGCAGGGGCATCCCGGGCGGCTTCGGCAATCGACCACGGGGCAGCGCGCCAGGGAGTGGACGGGATCTCGGTCATGCCCCCCAAGAGACCATTCTCCGGGCGGCGGCGCAGCAGCACCGCGCCATCCTTCCGGGTGAGCCAGAACGCGACGCCGTGGCGTAGCGGCCGTTCCGGCTTTGCCGTGCGTGCCGGCAAATCTTCCGCCTGGCCGGACGCCGCGGCGGCGCAGCAAGACCGCCACGGACAAAGGACGCAGCGCGGCCGGCGCGGCGTACAGATCACAGCGCCGAGATCCATCAGAGCCTGAGCAAAGTCGCCGCCCCGCTGCTCCGGAACGAGCGTCGCGGCGAGCGCCCGGACTCGCCGTTTTGCCGCCGCCAATGGTTCTTGCACGGCGTAGAGGCGAGCGACGACTCGCTCAACATTGCCGTCGACCGGCACGCCGCGTCGGCCAAAGGCGATCGCCGCAATTGCTGCCGCGGTGTAATCGCCGATCCCGGGCAATGCGCGCAAAGCCTCGGCTTCTTCAGGAAAAACCCCACCGTGCCTGTCGACTACGGTGCGCGCGCAGGCATGGAGATTACGAGCGCGCGCATAATAGCCGAGGCCTTGCCAGAGCTGCAGGATGTCGTCGAGCGAGGCCGCGGCGAGCGCCGAAATATCCGGCCAACGCGTCACGAACCGGTCAAAATAGGGACCGACTGTCGCAACGGTGGTCTGCTGCAGCATGATCTCGCTGAGCCATATGCGATAAGGGTCGGGGTGGATGCCGGGCGGCGCCCGCCACGGCAGGTTGCGGCGGTGGCGGTCGTACCAGGCAAGCAAGGCGGCCGAATCGGGCGTTCCCCGTGGGGATGACCTGTCTGTTCGGATCGGTGAGATAGGCACGATGAAGCCAGGGCACGACGTCTCGAACGATTCGCTCAGCCTAACCGCGCCGGCCCGCGAGAGCGAGCGCCGCCAAGGCTTCCTGGCGCTGGGTGTCGCCGTCTCGAAGCTTACCGCGCCGATTGTCGCCAAGCGCGGCGGCGGCATCATCGTCCGCCTCAAGGCGGAGTGGGTGGCGATAGTCGGTGCCGATTGGGCCGCCGTCGCTTGGCCGTCTGGGCTCGCTGCCAACGGCGTCTTGAAACTGCGAGCGGCAGCGACGGCCGCGCTCGAGCTGCAGCACCGCGCGCCTCTACTGATCGAGCGCATCAACTGCTTTTTCGGCCGCTGCGTCGTCACCCGCCTGGCGCTTGTGCAAGGACCTCTACCGTTCGATTCGCCGCCGAAGCCCGGTGACCCGCCGCTGCCTGTGCCCGTCACCGCTGAGACGGCGGCCCTCGGCGGGCAGGTCTCCGGGATCGCCGATCCTGAGCTCCGCGCAGCTCTCAGCAGGCTCGGCCGCGCCGTTGCCGGCAGTCGGTCTTGAGGCGTTGCGTGCGAGCCGCTAACCCACTAGCATCCATATATTGTAGTAAGGATCCGTCAGATGCGGGAAATCTGGTTCGCAGTGCTTGGTATCTTGAGTCTCCTCCTGGTTTCACCGGGATCTCCGGAGGCGGCGGGCCCATACCAGATGCTCGCGGACGCGCAGAGCGTTCTGCAGATCACGAAGGATGATCACATCCTCGGCAGCCCCGAGGCTCCGATCACGATCGTCGAATATGCGTCGCTGACCTGTCCGCACTGCGCTCATTTTGCGAACGACGTCCTTCCCGAGATCAAGAAGGAGTGGATCGACACCGGGAAGGCCAAATTGGTGCTCCGTGACTTTCCGCTCGACGAACCCGCCCTGCGCGCGGCGATGATCACGCACTGTGCGCCGCCGGATCGCTACTATGCCTTTGCCGACACGTTCTTCGCGGCTCAGGAGAAATGGGTCAGAAGCACCGATTATCGCGAAGCGCTCGCCCGGTTGGCAAAGCTCGGCGGCATGGGCAAGGAGGAGTTCGACGCTTGCCTCGCCAACACCGCCCTGGAGAACAAAATCGTCGAAGGACGTTTGAAGGCGAGTCAGGAGCTCAATGTCGATTCGACGCCGACATTCTTTGTCAACGGGAGCAAGCTGGCCGGCGCCCCGACGGCGGAGGAATTCGAAAAGCTGCTGTCCGGCCTCGCGGCGGCGAAGTCCTAGCCCCCAAGATGGCGATGAGCCGTCGTCGGGAGAGTTGATGCAGTTCGACCGGCTGCGCCTCGTCGGGTTCAAGTCGTTCGTCGACCTGACGGAGCTGGCGATCGCGCCCGGTTTGACCGGGATTGTCGGACCGAACGGCTGCGGCAAGTCAAATCTGGTCGAAGCGCTGCGCTGGGTGATGGGCGAGACTTCTGCCAGGCGGCTGCGCGGCGGCGAGATGGATGATGTGATCTTCGCCGGCAGCGCCGGACGGCCCCCGCGCAACATCGCCGAAGTTGCGCTAGCGATCGACAACAGCGCGCGCGATGCCCCGTTCGCCCTCAACGACCGCGAGGAGATCGAGGTCGTTCGCCGCATCGAACGGGGCGCCGGCTCGGTCTATCGGGTCAACGGACGCGAGGTGCGTGCGCGCGACGTCCAGCTGCTGTTCGCCGATGCGGCGAGCGGCGCTCACTCCGGGGCGATGGTAAGCCAAGGGCGAGTGAGCGCGCTGATCGAGGCCAAGCCCGCCGAGCGGCGGCTTTTGCTCGAAGAAGCTGCCGGCACCACCGGACTTCATGCGCGGCGTCACGAGACCGAGTTGAGACTCAATGCCGCCGAGGACAACCTGGTGCGGCTCGACGACGTCGTCGCAACCTTTGAGGCCCAGCTCCAGACCCTGAATAAGCAAGCACGTCAGGCGCAGCGCTACCGCCGCCTCGGCGAGCATATCCGGCGCACCGAAGCGCTGCTGTTCCGCGCTCGCTGGTGCACGGCCGAGGCTGAGGCGCAGCGCACGGCTGCCGAGCTTCGCGCCAGCGAGCGTGCCGTCGGCGAGACGATGGAGCGCGCGCTCGCCGAGCAGCGCACCCGTGAGGCGGCCGAGGCGGCGTTGCCACCATTGCGCGGCGCCGAAGCGGCGGCCGCGGCCGAGTTGCAGCGGCTTACCCGTGCCCGCGACGAACTCGAGCAGGAATTGCAGCGGGTCTTCGCCGCACGCGGCCAATCCGAGCGCCGGCTCACCCAGATCGCCGATGACCTGCAACGCGAAGACGAGCGTCTCGCCGAAGCGGAAGGAGCCATCGCGCGGCTGGCCGCGGAGGGGTTGGCGCTCGCCCAAGCCGATGCAGCAGACGATCCGGCGCGGGAGCTGGCCAGCGATCGCTTTCGTGAAGCGACAACCCGCCTCGCGGAGGCGGAGCGAACGTTGCAGCGTGAGACCGAAACCGTCGCTTCCGGCGAGGCGCGGCGCGCTGCTCTCGAGCGGCGCAGCCGCGAACTCGGCACGCGGCGAGCTCGTCTGGAAGCACGGCGCGCAGACGCCGAACAGGAGCGCCGCGCTGCGGCCGCGGCAATGATGTCGGCCGAAACGGCAACGGCCGCGGCGACCGCTCTCGCCGAAGCGGAGCGAAGGGTCGAGGAGTGCCGTGCTGCGGTCGTCGCCAGCGAGCACGAGATGACGAGCTGCCTCGCCGAGGAGCATTTGGCCCTCGAAGCGCAAGGTCCGATCGAGGCTCGGCTGACCCGGCTCAAAGCGGAAGCCGAGGCGCTTTCAGCACTGCTCGCGACGGCGCCGGAACCAGGCGTCGATCCACCGCTCCTTTCGGCATTGCAGGTCGCGGCAGGCTTCGAAGCGGCGATCGGCGCGGTGTTCGAAGACGAGCTCGCAGCCCCCGTGGCCGATGGCGAAGCCTCGGTGACAGCAAGCTTTTGGCAGAGTCTCCCCGGGATCGAGAACCCAGCGGCCTTGCCGGAAGGCGTGCGTCCGCTCACCGACGTAATAACCGCCCCGCCGGCGCTTGCCCGCAGCCTTGCATACGCCGGCTGGGTCGATAGCGAGGAAGCCGGGCATCGGGAACAATGGAACCTGGTACCCGGACAGCGGATCGTCGACCGTCAAGGTCGCATGTGGCGCTGGGATGGGTTCACCCGTATCGCCCCCGGGATCTCACCGGCCGCCGAGCTGCTGCGCCACAAGACCCGCCTTGCCGTGATCGCCGAGGAAATCGTCGGAGAGGAGGAAGCCAGCCGGACCGCCGAGCACAGTACCGAGGCGGCACGCGCCGCTCGCCGGCGCGCCGCTGAGGCCGATCGTCTGAAGCGGTCAGAGCTGCGTACGGCGGAGGCGGCCGCCGCTGCCGCGCGCTCGGCAGAGGCCGAGATCGCCCGCCAGGCGCTGATGATGGAGATGCGTCTCTCCGCCGCTGCCGCGGCAACTGAGGCGGTAGCCGCTGATCTTAACGAGATCAGAGCGCAAGACGAGGAAACAGCACGCGAGCTGGCGGTGCTTCCCGATCGGGCGCTGGCCCGCGAGGCGCTGGACGCGATACGCCTCGCCGCGGTTGAAGCGCGCAGCCGGGAAAGCGAAGCCCGCGCGACACTGGACAAGCTGGGCCGCGACGCCGACGCGCGACGCGCACGGTTGTCGGCGATCGCGCTCGAGGAGCGTTCCTGGCATCAACGCGGCGAAGGGGCGGCCGGCCAGCGCGCAACGCTCGTCGAACGGCAGACACTCCTCGAGCAGGAGATCGTTCACCTCGCCGCACGCCCGGCGGCGATCGCCGCCGAAAGCGAGGCACTGACGCTTGCGCTGGCCGAGGCCGCCGCCAATTGCCGCCGCTCCGGCGATTTGCTCGCAGCCGGCGAGACGCGGCTGCGCGAGGCGACCGAGAATTCCCGGTTCGCCGGCCAAGCGCTTGCCGAAGCGCGCGAGCAACGCGCCCGCCGCGAAGTACTGCGCGATGGAGCGAACGAAGCATTGATGTGGCTGACCCGCGAGATCCACGAGCGGCTCGATTTGACGCCCGCGGGGTTGGCGGAACTCGCCGGTCTCGCCGTGGGCGAAGTGCCACCGGATCCGACCGAGACGTCGGCCCGCCTCGATCGGCTGATCCGCGAGCGCGACGGCATTGGCCCGGTCAACCTGATGGCCGAGAGCGAGGCTGCCGAGACCGAGGCGCGGGTCGCCGGCTTGCGCCGCGAGCGTGCAGAGCTGACCGAGGCGATCGCTCGTCTGCGCCGCGGCATCGCCGCACTCGACCAGGAAGGACGGCAACGCCTGACTGCTGCGTTCGATCGCGTCAACAGACATTTTTCCGCGCTGTTCGCGCGGCTCTTCGGCGGCGGCCGGGCGTATCTGGCGCTGGTCGACGACACCGACCCGCTGGTCGCCGGCCTCGAGATCATGGCGAGCCCGCCCGGCAAGCGGCTGCAGACTCTCTCGCTGCTGTCGGGCGGTGAGCAGGCGCTGACCGCACTCGCACTCATCTTTGCTGTGTTTCTGACGAACCCCGCGCCGGTCTGTGTGCTCGACGAGGTCGACGCGCCGCTCGACGACGCCAATGTCGACCGCTTTTGCGCTCTGGTCGGCGAGATCGCCGACACCACCGGCACGCGGTTTTTGCTGGTCACGCACCACCATATCACGATGGCGCGCGTCGACCGGCTGTTCGGCGTCACGATGGCCGAACGCGGTGTGTCACAACTCGTTTCCGTCGATCTCGCTCGCGCCGCCCAGCTACGCCAAACCGCCTGAGCCCAGCCGCCAAATTTCCCGGCGGCGACAGATACAGCGAAATCGTCGAGATGCCGGTCCGACCCGGCTAAAAGCGCCACGAGCATTAAGTAAAATCAATGACTTGAAAGCAAATTTCCCTAGTTTAGCGAACAGGGATAACTTTTGGCCGAACAGGGAAGTTCGGCACGGCGAACAGGGACCCGTTTTGGGCAATTTGCCGCCGATCAGGCAAACACCAGGGAACAGCCGTCGATCAGAAGGACCCCGAGATGGCGCCGCAACTGTTGAACGAGAGGCAGCACTGCCTCGCCACCCCGCTAACTCGCAAGCTGGGTCAGTACGTGCCGCTGTCCGCCGACGAAATTGCGATCTTGCGCGATCTCCAATCGGCAACGCGACTTGTCGGCCGCAACCGGGAGATAATTTCCGAAGGACGCAAGTACGAGGCGCTGTTCGTATTGATCGAGGGCATCTCTATTCGCTACCGGGTGCTGCATGACGGGCGTCGTCAAATTCTGAACATCACGCTTCCGGGAGACTTCATCGGCTTTCCCGGTTGCTTCTTCGAAAATGCCCTCTATTCGATCGCTGCGCTGACCGATTGCGTCGTCTCGTCGATCCCGTTTGCGCAACTTCTTGGCTTCTTCGAAACCTACCCGAGGCTCGCGGCAGCAATTTTCTGGTCGTTCTCCTGCGAGGCAGCGATGTATGCCGAACATCTGATCGATGTTGGACGGCGATCAGCGCTCGAGCGGGTCGCACATTTCTTGCTGGAACTGGCGACGCGGCTGCAGGCGATTGGGTTGGCAGATGAATGCTCCTATCAAATGCCGTTGACGCAGGAACTTATCGGCGATGCGCTCGGGTTGAGCGTTCCGCACGTTAACCGCACCCTGAGGCAGCTCCGTGAAGAGAATCTGGTGGCGATCGAAGGACAAAGGGTGGTGATAAAGAACGTTGAGGCTCTCAGCCGATTGGCAGATTTCGAGAGAGCCTACCTCGGCCGGTTTCAGCTGAACGACCTGTTGGCGGGGACTTGACCCGCAGCATCCCGCTCAGGCGGCAACGGCCGTTAGCCGTCGGAGAAAACCGGACAAACCATTTAAGTTCACTAACCAGCCCGCCGCGCATGGCCGATAACCATGGTTGCAGCGACAAACACCGGTTGTAGCGACAATAGACAGCTGCCCAAAACCGGGATAGCGTATCGCCCCAAAGGGTGAGAGGGAGGACGCATGGCCGTCTCGTTTCTAAACCGACAACGCACGATCGCAGCACCGGGCTACAGCCGTTGGCTCATTCCGCCAGCTGCGCTATGCGTGCATCTCTGTATCGGCCAAGCCTATGCCTTCAGCGTTTTCAACCTGCCGATGACCAAGCTTATCGGCATCTCGCAATCGGCGCCCGGGGACTGGAAGCTTACCGAGCTCGGCTGGATCTTCAGCCTGGCAATTTTCTTTCTCGGTGCTTCGGCTGCCGTCTTTGGCCGCTGGGTCGAGGAGGGAGGGCCACGCCGCGCGATGTTTACGGCGGCTCTCTGTTGGGGAGGCGGCTTTCTCGTCTCGGCCGGCGGCGTTTATCTGCACACCCTATGGATCATCTATTTGGGTTACGGCGTGCTCGGCGGCACGGGTCTCGGCATCGGTTATATCTCCCCGGTGTCGACGCTGATTCGCTGGTTCCCCGATCGACCGGGAATGGCGACTGGCATGGCGATCATGGGGTTCGGCGGCGGCGCATTCATCGCCGCGCCGTTTTCGGTGTGGCTGATGGGTCGGTTTGCGACACCGACCCATGTCGGGGTCGCCGAAACCTTTATCGTGATGGGTCTCGTCTATTTCTGCTTCATGATGGTCGGCGCGGCGATCGTGCGGGTACCACCGACTGGCTG
>Ga0306926_10004502_pt1 | contig 14656 bp, 15 predicted proteins | sample flu12Cox44000178_FD_203759 | JGI IMG/M metagenome (GOLD analysis project Ga0306926, IMG submission 203759) | Lab enrichment of tropical soil microbial communities from Luquillo Experimental Forest, Puerto Rico - flux8day.12C.oxic.44.000.178 (v2)... | ecosystem: Environmental > Terrestrial >...
TCGGCCACGTGAGCTATTGGTTTCATGGCGAAAGGCTGGCTTTCGTCGGCGATACATTGTTTTCAATCGGCTGCGGACGCGTGATCGAAGGGACGCCTGAGCAAATGTGGCGCTCTCTCGTAAAGCTGCGCGACTTGCCAAATGACACCGAATTCTATTGTGGGCACGAATACACCGCCGCGAATATCAAATTCGCGCGTACCATCGAGCCCAACAACAAGGATCTTGCTGCGCGCGAGGCAGAAGCGAAACAGGAGATCGCCGCAGGCAGGCCGACCATTCCCGTGACCATCGCCGAGGAAAAACTCGCCAATCCGTTCCTGCGTGCCGACGTGTCAGAGGTCGCGGCCGGCATCGGCATGGCGGGAAGACCACCTGGTGAGGTCTTTGCGGAAATCCGCGCACGCAAAAACAGATTTTAATACCACCTCGCGTTTAAAGGACGGAAATGCACACGCCGACTGCCGAGGAGATGATCAGTGCGCTTGCGCTCAAGCCGCATCCCGAGGGTGGTCACTATCGTGAAACATTTCGCGACCCGCGACAGGTGAATGGCCGTTCCGTTTCGACCGCGATTCTTTTCCTGCTGGGGCACGGCGAACGTTCGCACTGGCATCGCATCGATGCGGTCGAGATATGGTATTACTACGCAGGCGCGCCTCTCAAGCTCGAGATGGTGGATGGGTCGAAGGCGGAGATCTTCCGGCTTGGCGCCGACGTCCGTGCAGATGAAGTGCCACAAGTGACAGTACCCGCGAACGCCTGGCAGGCGGCGGAAAGCCTTGGATCCTGGACGCTTACTGGCTGCACCGTAGCGCCCGGTTTCTCCTTCGAGGGATTCGAACTGGCACCTCGTGGGTGGTCGCCGCACGACAAGATGCGATAGCTTTTTTGTCGTGAGATTTTGTCATGGCCGGACTTGTTCTGGCCGTCCACGTCTTTAATTTCTCCCTCCTCGACCAAAATCAGGATGCCCGGCACAAGGCAGGCGCTGGGGCCGGTCGTCGGCCGGATCCGAATTCCGGCCATGACAGCGTGAAAGGAGGCCTTCGTGCCGCACAAACTAGATGAAGCGCGTGAACTCGTCGCACGCGCGAACCGTATGATTGCACATGAGGGCGTGCTCGACGCCTTCGGCCATGTCACGATGCGGCATCCAACCGATCCAGGTCGTTACCTGATGTCCCGGTCCCGCGCGCCGGAATTGGTGCAGGCAGATGACATTCTCGAATTTACACTCGACTCGCGACCGGTAAAAGAGACCGACGTGCGCCTTTACGGCGAGCGAGTGATTCACGGTGGCATCTATCAGGCGCGGCCGGACGTGAATGCAGTATGCCACCACCATGCACCGTCGATCCTGCCATTCTGCATTTCAGGCATGGAGCTCAAGCCGGTTTACCATCTCGGCGCGACGCTGGGCGTGACGGTTCCGTTCTGGGATTCTCGCGACGATTTTGGCGACACCACCCTGATTGTGTCTAAACCGGAGGAAGGCGCATCTCTCGCGCGCGCGCTTGGGCCGAATTGGATCGTTCTGATGCGGCGTCACGGTGCCACCGTCGCGGGCGCGACACTAGCGGAGCTCACATTTCGCACCATTTACACGGCGCGCAATGCGGCGCTGCAGATTCAGGCCCACGCACTCGGTCACGTCTCACCACTCAATCAGGCGGAGACGCGGCTCGCGGGTGAATACAATTTGCGCCCAGGCCCTGTCGCGCGCGCCTGGGAGTATTGGAATGTACGGCTCGATAAGACGGAACGGGTCTGGCATCGGGAAAGGGCAAGCGCGCGTGTGAGGAAAGATTCGTCGGCGAGGCAAAAGAAGAAGCCACGCCGCCGAGCCTAGCCGATCTTTAGTTTTCCTTTCAGGGTCTACTTGCGGCCATTGCGACGCATGCAGGCCAAATAGCCTTCAACCGCACGGCTCTTGTGGACCTTAAGGCCGTCTCTTCTGTAGTACTTGGAAAATTCTACCCGGCCTCCATCTAGCGTTTGCGTCGCTTCCTGCCCTTCCGTCGGCCGCAACTTGAGACCGTCGCGCTTCACGCCACTCGGAGGAGGAATGATCCGTCCGCCGTTCTGCACGGCACATTCGCAAGCAACCTTGTCGTAGACGTCTTTGCATTGCTGATCGACGTCCTGCGCGGACGCGGAGCGAATGAGCGTGGGCAACAGCAGACCAGCCAGCACCGTCCGGATCAAAAAAGGTTTTCGCAGACTCAGCAACATCTAGACGAAATACTGCCCGCCATTGGCGCTCAGCGTCGCACCAGTAATCAATCCGGCTTCGTCAGAGGCGAGGAACACGACACAGCGCGCAATTTCCTCCGGCTCGCCGAGACGACCGATTGGGATCAGCGGCAGGATCGATTTTTCCAACACATCTTTTGGCACCGCTTGCACCATCTCAGTATTGATGTAGCCCGGGCAAATTGCATTCACGGTAATCCCGGCGCGTGCACCTTCCTGTGCCAGCGCCTTGGTAAACCCGAGCTCGCCGGCTTTGGCCGCCGAATAATTAGCTTGCCCCATTTGGCCTTTCTGGCCGTTAATTGACGAGATATTGATGATGCGACCAAATTTGCGTTCGCGCATGCCTTCGATCAGAGGTCGGCACATGTTGAACAGCGAACCAAGATTAGTGTTGATCACGGCCGTCCATTGGTCAGGTTTCATGCGATGGAACATGGCATCGCGCGTGATGCCGGCGTTGTTGACCAGCACCTCGACCGGACCGACTTCGCTTTCGACTTTCCTGATGCCGTCGGCGCAGGCGTCGTAGGACGATACATCCCATTTGAATACAGGAATTCCGGTTTCCGCTTTGAATTTCTGCGCGGCCTCATCGTTGCCGCCGTAATTGGCTGCAACCTTATAGCCGGCTGCCTTCAAGGCTTTGGTAATCGCCGCTCCAATTCCCCGGGTTCCACCCGTAACCAATGCAACGCGCGCCATGCTTCGACCCTCCAACCCATCTTCTTAAAACATCACGGCCGGGACAAGCCCGGCCGTGATGGAAATTCAATTGCCGAACGGGCTACCGCTCGACGCACATTGCGATGCCCATGCCACCCCCAATGCACAGAGTCGCAAGACCCTTCTTGGCATTGCGCTTCTGCATCTCGTAGAGCAGCGTCGTCAGCACGCGGGCCCCCGAAGCGCCGATCGGATGGCCGATGGCAATGGCTCCGCCGTTGACGTTGACCTTTGCGGTATCCCACCCGAGATCCTTATTGACCGCGCAGGCTTGGGCAGCAAAGGCTTCGTTGGCTTCCACCAAGTCGAGATCCTCTTTCTTCCAACCGGCTTTCTTGAGCGCGGCGCGCGAAGCGGGGATCGGTCCAGTTCCCATGATGGAAGGATCGACGCCGGCTTGCGCCCAAGATACGATCCGCGCCAGCGGGGTCTTGCCAAGCTTGGCGGCCTCGCTCGCTTTCATCAGCACTAACGCGGCCGCACCATCATTAATACCCGACGCATTGGCTGCCGTTACGGTTCCCTCCTTATCGAAGGCCGGCCGCAGTTTGGCGATCGAATCCATGGTGACGCCGGCCTTCGGATATTCGTCGGTGTCGACCACCACGTCCCCTTTGCGGGTTTTGATGCTAACCGGCGTGATTTCGTCCTTGAACTTTCCGCCTTTCATCGCAGCTTCAGCCTTATTTTGCGAGCCGACCGCAAATTCGTCCTGCTGCTGACGGGTAATCTGCCATTGCTTGGCGACATTCTCCGCAGTAGTCCCCATGTGGTAGCCGTTGAAAGCATCCCACAAACCATCCTTGATCATGGTATCGATCATCTCAAACGAGCCCATCTTCACGCCCGTGCGCAGATGCTGGCAATGCGGCGCCATGCTCATCGACTCCTGGCCGCCGGCTACCACGATGTCACTGTCGCCATTGAGGATCGCTTGGTAGCCCAGTGCGACCGCCCGCAAACCGGAACCGCATAGCTGGTTCACTCCCCAAGCGGGCGTTTCGACCGGAATGGCTGCCGCGATCGAGGCCTGCCGTGCCGGATTCTGTCCCTGGCCGGCAGTCAGTATCTGGCCCATGATCACTTCACTGACGCGGCCACCTTCGACGCCCGCTCTATCCAGCGCAGCTTTGATAGCGACCTTGCCGAGTTCGTGCGCGGGCAGATTCGCAAGTGCCCCATTGAACGCGCCGACGGGGGTCCGGGCAGCGCTCACAATGACGATATCGTCTTTCATCGGAAACTCCTGTTGCGGTCGCGGGCGGTGAGGCTGGCTATTTTTGGCACTGCCGCATCCTTGGCAGGCCATGCCAGTCTGTCAACATGACCTGCCGCGGCGTTATCAGCCACAATTGGCGCTTTTCTGCCCTTTCCGCAAGGGATGCCGTATCGGCAGGAGCGCTGCCGCGGTGCCACAAAACGGTGGCCCATCGAAGCCGAAATTGGCTATGCTCAGAGCCTTGGCAGGGAAAATATTGTCAGCATGTCAGAGGATAAAAAAGAGCCGGTCACAATCAAAAAATACGCGAACCGGCGGCTCTATAATACCGGTACGAGTACGTACGTGACGCTCGAGGACCTCGCTGCGATGGTCAAATCCGGTGAGGACTTCATCGTCTACGATGCCAAGACTGGCGAGGACATCACACGGTCCGTCCTTGCGCAGATCATTTTCGAGCAAGAGAACAAAGAAGGTCAAAGCCTTCTCCCGATTACGTTCCTGCGGCAACTGATCCGCTTTTACGGCGACAGCATGCAGATGCTTGTGCCTCGCTTCCTGGAAGCCTCGATCGAGTCGCTCTCGAAAGAGCAGGACAAATTCCGCGAGCAGATCACGCAGGCGTTTGGGGTTGGCGCCTTCGGGCCGCTGGAGGACCAGGTCCGGCGGAACATGGAAATGTTTGAAAAAACATTCGCCATGTTCGCGCCATTCGCACGCGGTCAGGCGAAGCCGGCAGAAAAGCCGCAGGGATCCGGTAGCGAGATGGACGATCTCAAGCGCCAGCTCGACGAGATGCAAAAGCGCCTGGATAAGCTCGGCAAGGAATGAAAAGGTATGAATGGATCAGGCCGCGTTCGGCCCCGATAGCTTAGCGGGCTATCCGTTCGCCGCGGAAGCTTTGGATGCTTTTTTGCCGGACCACGGTCGATCCGAGGTGGCCAGACGGATCAAGGCGCCCTGCAAATAGTCACAGCCCCAATCTGCCAATAACGCAGCGGTCTCCTTGTCCGTATGGACAATTTGCCCGAGGTGACGGTTGACTATCGCAGTGCACCTTTCGTTGCCCAGCTTGTTGCCACGAAAAACCGGCGTCCGCAGACGCGTGAGCGGCAGCGCGCCGAACCGGATGTCGCATCAGCGGCTTATCGCGCCACAGCTGTGCTGACCGCCGCCTAGTATCCGAGCGCGCAGCCGTCCTTGCGCGGCTCCGAGCCGCCAATCAGCACGCCACGATCCCAATCGATCTTGATAGTCTGCGCCCCGCCCCACGGGGAGGTCGCGGAAACGACATCGTGTCCGCGGACCTTGAGCCCGGCGATCGTCGCAGCCGGCGTGCCGTGTTCGACGTCAGTCTTTTGTCCCTCGAAGAAAAAGCGCGGCGCATCGATCGCTTGCTGAACGTCCATGCCGTAGTCGAGCATGTTGACGACAATCTGCACGTGGCCCATCGGTTGGTAGTGCGCGCCCATTACGCCGAAACTCATGTCGCACCGTCCATTGCGCATGGCCAGAGCCGGGATGATAGTATGCATTGGCCGCTTGTCGGGCCCGAATGTATTGGGATGATCGGGCTCCAGCGTAAAGCAAGCACCTCGATTGGTGAGCATGATGCCGCTTTTCTCGGTGCAGATGCCGATACCGAAGCTGGAATAAAGTGAATTGATGAACGACACCGCTTTGCGGTCGCGGTCGACTACGGTGAGATATACCGTATCATTTTCTGGTGCCGGCGCGCTTGGTAGCTTTGCGCGCTTTTTCATGTCGATGAGCGAGGCAAGTCTTTTGGCAAAGTCTTTGTCGAGCAGATCGGCGACGGGCATGCGCATGTGCATTTCGTCGGCGATGTGCGTGTCACGCACCGCAAATCCGAGGCGCGCCGCCTCCAACACCAGATGGAAGCGGTCGGGGCCGAGTGGATCGAGGGCCGCTATATCGAAGTTCTCCAGAATATTGAGCATCACCAGCGCCGCAAGTCCTTGCGCATTCGGTGGAATCTCAACCAGATCCAACCCTCGATAATTGGTCGAAATCGGCTCAACCACTTCGCCACGGTGACGAAAGAAATCCTGCGCGGTCAGAAAGGAACGATGTGACCCGAGTGTCTTCGCCATGTCGTCGGCGATTTCACCCTCGTAGAAGGCCCGCGACCCCTTGCTTGCAATTGTCTTCAAGGTGGCGGCGAGCGCGGGAAAACGGATGACGTCCCCCTCCTTCGGCGCGGCGCCGTTGAACAGGTAGTGCTTCGTGGCGCCTGGATCGGCTCTGAGCTTGATGACGTGCCGCTGCCAATCCCAGGCCACGCGCGCGGTGACTGGGAAACCGCCCTCGGCATATTTGATCGCCGGGGTAAGCGCACGATCAAGCCCGAAACGGCCATGCGTTTTCAGGATTGCCTCCCATGCCTCGACTGCGCCCGGCACGGTGACGGCATGAATTGAATTGCCGATCTCAGTAAGTCCCTGCGCGCGCAACGCCGCATCTGATGCCGCCGCGCCAGCGCGACCGGAACCGTTGAAGCCCCAGACCGGTTTGCCGGGTTCGGACACAAGACAAAAACAGTCGCCGCCGATGCCGGTCATGTGCGGCTCAACAACACACAGCATTGCAACCGCTGCCACTGCCGCATCCGCGGCCGTGCCGCCGCTCCGCAGCGTATCGATCGCGGCGAGCGTCGCCAGGGGATGCGAGGTAGCTGCCATGCCTTCACAGGCAATCACAGGCGAGCGGCCGGGCAGCTGAAAATCGCGGCTCATAATAAAACCGAGTACAATAGAGACGATCAGGACGAAACGCGCTCGACACCCTCAACGGTAAGGTCCCGCTGGGCCGAGCGCAAAGTCACGGCAAAACCGCCGAGCACATCGACGAAACTCACGACGAGCAGGAGAAAGAAGGTTGCGGTGGCCGCCTGTTTGACCAACAGAAACTCAACCAGCATCCCGAGGAACAATATCAGCGACAACGCATGGTCCACGACCGTGCGAAATCCGATACGCGTTGATTTTATGATCTCACCGCACAGCAGCACAATCGCGAATGCAATCAACACATCGCCGACCGACATCGTCCAGTCAGCACCGGATACCATGTGAACAGTCGAGAAAACGCCGGTCCAGCTCACACCCGGCATCAGGAACGCGACGATGTTGTAAATCGTGAACGGAACCAGCAGCAGCGGAAAGCCAAGCATGAACATGGCGCGGCTTGCCTTCGCGTCTGGAGGATCGCGTTAGACCTCGGTCTTCGCTTTGAGCACCTGACGGCCTTTGTACATGCCGGTCTTCAGGTCAACGTGGTGCGGACGGCGCAATTCGCCGGAATCCTTGTCCTCGACATAGGTGGGCCGCTTGAGCGCGTCGGCGGAACGGCGCATGCCGCGGCGCGATGGTGAGGTTTTTCTTTTCGGCACAGCCATGGAACGAAACTCCTGAAAAGACGCGATTATCTCGGATTGAAGCCGGGCTTATAGAGTAAGGTATGCGACAAGGCTAGTACTTTGGCGAGGAGCCAGATCGGGATTTTGCGCGCACGCATTCAGCGGCGGCCGGTGCGCGTGCTGACCGGTCGACATAGAGCCCTGCTAGGCGTCGCACAATTGGGCCAGGCTGCCGGGCGTTGCGGCTGACCGGATTGGGCAGAATCGCCGCCATCAGTGCCGCGTCATAACGGGAAAGATCCCGGGCGGATTTGCCAAAAGCGCGCCTCGCACCGGCCTCAGCACCAAATTCGCCGTTCGGACCCCATTCGGCGATATTGAAGTAAATCTCAAGAATGCGTCGTTTCGGCAGAACAAGATCGATCCACAGGGCCAAGGGAAATTCCAGCGCTTTCCGCATATAACTGCGGCTCTGCCAAAGAAACAGATTCTTCGCCACTTGCTGAGTGATGGTCGAGCCGCCGCGGGCATCATCGATATCATCACTTTCGGCAAGGGCCTCCCTTATTTCCGCAAGATCAACTCCGTGATGGCTGCAGAAGCGGCCGTCTTCGGCGACGATGACCGTCAGCGAAAGCGCCGGTGAGATACGCGAAATTGGAACATATTGCTGCTCCACCCTGGCCCCCTTCAAACGTCGCCAGATCATGAGCGTCGAAATCGGATCGACCACGGAATAAAGCGGCGTGATCAGGTAAGGCAGCAAAAAAACGACCAGGATGGCGATCGCGATGACCCGCAATAGCCGTGGCAGGCTATGAGTGAGTTTTCGTTTTTCTGGCATCTAGGTGGAGATTAACCTATGCGATCCGCCATCCGTCGCCCACTTTGCGTGGATCACCTGCAACGGCTAACAATGCCACAATGAATAAAGGTATTACCGACTTTCCCGCCCGGCTCTCTTCGATTGCCGCGGAAACCGAAAAGACGCTCAACCAGCTCCTCGGCGAGGTGCCGATCGCTGGGGAGATCGCGCGCCCGCCGCGGCTGGTCACCGCCATGCGGTATGCGGCGCTCGATGGCGGCAAACGTCTGCGGCCATTTTTGCTGGTCGAGACGGCTGCCGTGTGCGGGGTTGCGCGGGCGGGCGCCTTGATGGCGGGCGCGGCGCTTGAGCTCGTGCACTGCTATTCGCTCATCCATGACGATCTGCCCGCTATGGACGATGACGATCTGCGGCGTGGACGGCCAACCGTCCACAAGGCGTTTGATGAGGCGACAGCTATTCTCGTCGGCGATGCGCTTCTGACCCTCGCCTTTGACGTTATGTCGCGCGATGAAGTGCACACTGATCCGAAGATTCGTGTCGCACTGATCTCCGAACTTGCGCGAGCGGCTGGTCTTGGTGGAATGGCCGGTGGACAGATGCTCGATCTCGCCGCCGAAGGCCGCTTTGATTCCAAACGCGCGCTCACCGAAAAAGAAATCGCCACTCTGCAGGCGATGAAAACCGGGGCGCTGATCCGTTTCGCTTGCCGCGCCGGAGCAATCCTGGGACAGGCCGACAAAGTCGAGTTCGCCGGCATCGACCGCTACGGTGCGGCGATCGGCCAAGCTTTTCAAATTGCCGACGACCTGCTTGACGTCGAAGGCGATGCCAAGACGCTCGGTAAGGCCGCGGGCAAAGATGCTGCTGCCGGAAAAGCGACATTGGTTGCGGCACTTGGTATCGACGGCGCTCGAGCGCGACTCAAGGAGTTGGTCGCTGAGGCTGACGCGGCGCTGGCGCCGTTCGGCACGAAATCCGACATTCTGCGCGTAGCCGCGCGCTTTGTCGCCGAGCGAAAGACCTGACAGGAGCAACGTGGCCCGCAAGATTCTCGCCCGCCCAATCATGCCGATCCGGCTCGCGCGGCTGCATGCGAGGCTGCTGATCTCCGTTGCTGTCGGCATGACCGTGACTCTCGTCTTGGCCATGACCGACTGGAGCATGGCGACGAAGCTGCTGATGGGTTGGGACACCGGTGTCCTTCTGTATCTTGTTTTGGTTTATCAGCTGATGATCACGTGCGGCATCGACGAAATTCGGCGCCGCGCCGCCGAGGACGACGAGGGCGCGGTCGCCCTGCTCGTCCTGACAGGGGTTTCCGGGCTCGCGATCATGGGTGCCATCGTCGCCGAGCTCAGCCTTGCCAAAATCGCCGGCCAGCCTCAGAGCGGATATGGCGTTGCAATTGCGATGATCACGATCATGGTGTCATGGGCCTTCGTGCATACGATTTTCGCGCTTCATTACGCCCACGAATATTACGGCGAGCGCGGCGACCATGCGATCGGCGGCCTGAACTTTCCCGGCCGGCAGGCGCCCGACTATTGGGACTTCCTCTACTTCTCGCTTGTCATTGCAATGACGTCGCAGGTATCTGACGTGGCGATCACGAGCAAGGTTATCCGTCGCATCGTGACCGTACACGGGGCATTGTCGTTCTTTTTCAACGTCGCAGTGCTCGCCCTGACGGTCAATATCGTTTCCAACCTGATCTGACCCTGGATCCAGCAAGTCTTAGAAAACAATGGCCGCGATAGTACAGACGCTTCTGTTCATGCTGGGGCTGCTCGCAGCCGTCGCAGTCGCCGCCAACCGGCTGAAAATTGAGCCCTCAATTTTGCTGGTCGTCGCCGGCATTGGCATCGCATTTGTCCCAGGCCTGCCGAAAATTGAACTCGCCCCGGAAGTGGTGTTGCTGGTGATCTTGCCGCCACTGATCTATTCCGCCGGCGTCGCAATGAGCTGGCGCGAATTTAAATTCAATCTGCGGCCGATCGCGCTCCTTGCTTTCGGCTGCGTGCTGTTCACCACTTGCGCGATCGCGGCGGCCGCACATTATTTCCTTAAATTCGATTGGAGCGTCGGGTTCTTGCTCGGCGCGATCATTTCGCCGACCGATATTGTGGCGCCGCTGGCCATCGCCCGAAGGCTCGGATTGCCGCATCGACTCGTCGTGATCCTTGAGGGCGAAGGCCTCGCCAACGACGCGACCGCGCTGGTGCTCTATAAATTCGCGGTTGTCGCCGTGAGCACGGGAACATTTTCGCTCGAAAAAGCCTCCAGCACCTTTGTTCTGATCGTGATTGGCGAAACCATTTACGGGCTTTTGGTCGGCTGGCTCAGCCTGCGTTTGCGACAATGGGCGCGAGAACCGCGCGTGGAAATCACCTTGTCGCTGATGACACCCTACCTGGCATTCTGGGTGCCGGCGCATCTTGGAGGCTCGGGTGTGCTCGCAACGGTCGCCTGCGGACTTTATGTGAGCTGGAACGGTCCCCTTTTGATTCCTTCCGCAACGCGGCTGCAGGGGATTTTTTTCTGGGATTTGCTGGTTTACCTGATTGAAGGTCTGGTGTTCCTCGTCACCGGGCTCGAGGCGCGCGCATTGATCGAACAATCGCACGCATTCACGATCCGCGAGCTGGTGATCGCCACCGCGTGGACCACTTTGATCGCGATCGTCGCACGCTATATTTGGATTTTCCCGGCAACCTACATTCCGCGCTGGGCGAGCCCTTCGCTTGCCCGGCGCGATCCATCGCCCGCCTGGCAGGTGCCGTTTTTCCTTGCCTTCACCGGCATGCGAGGCGTGGATTCGCTCGCCGTGGCGCTGGCAATCCCTTACACGATCCTGAGCGGCGCGCCGTTTCCGCATCGCGATCTCATCCTATTTGTCACGTTCGGCGTGATTATCATCACCCTGATCGGTCAAGGCGCCATGCTGCCAATGGTCGTGCGCTGGCTCGGGCTGAATAAACTCGCGCATCAGGAGCGCGAACGTGAAATTGAGGCAGAGCTCGAAGCGCGGGTATCGGCGCTCGAGGAAGTCGAAAAGCGATTTGACAAGTTAATCGGCGAGCGCGAACTGCCGAGCGAAGTGATCGAATTATTGCGTACGCGCAATCAAAGCCGCTCGCAGATACTGCCGGATAATCTGCAGGACAGTCTGGAGCAAGTGCGGTTGAGCGCGTCGATTAAAAAGGAGCTGATCGTTGCCGAGCGCGATTTCATCTATCAGCTGTTACGCGACGGCAAAATCAGCGACGAAGCGCGGCGGCGCATTGAATACGAACTTGACCTCGAAGAAGCGAGCGTTGCCAACCGCAGTCGCACCGACGGCGGTTGGATATAGGCATCGCTGAGGAGACTTGCTGAGGGGCTGCGTCAGAACGGGCGCTCACCTTTCACGGTCACGCGATTGCCCGAGCGCGTGTGCGGCCAGTAATCCCACATCGCTCGGTGCTGGGCACAGCGATTGTCCCAGAAGGCGATTGCATTTTCGGTCCAGCGGAACCGGCATTGGAAAAGTGGATTTTCGGCGTGCTGATAAAGATACGCTAGCATGGCATCGCTTTCATCGCGAGGAATTCCGACGATATGATGCGTGAAACCCCGGTTTACGTAGAGCGCTTTCTTTCCCGTCACCGGATGGGTCCGCACCACCGGGTGCTCGGCGCGCGGATAAGATGGCTTGTCGGCAACGCCGGCATTCGCGTAAAGACCGCGATAGACCGGCTCACCGTCGTGGATCGCGCTGAGGCCTTTCAGGTAGGCTTTCATCCGGTCTGATAACGCGTCATAGGCCGCGTACATGCTGGCAAAGAGCGTGTCGCCGCCATGCGGCGGGCACTGCTTAACATACAAAATACTGCCCATTGGCGGCTCGAGGTCGCACGACACGTCGCTGTGCCAGCCTTCGCCATTTGCTCGCGGGCTGTTCTTGTCGGCATAGATTTTCATCAGTTCCGGTTGGCCGGATTCGTGTGGCGCGGCCGGATGAACGTGCAACTCTCCGAACAGCCGGCCGAAGGCCAGGTGCTGCTGCGGCGTGATCTTCTGCTCGCGGAAGAAGATGACAATGTTTTCGGCCAAGGCGCGATGGAGTTCATCCACCATGCGGTTGGACAAAGGTTTTACGAGATCGACGCCCTCGATCTCCGCGCCGATGATCGGCGTTAGTTTGTTGATGCCGATCGTCTCGTACGGCACCGAGTCGTCGGTGATGTGCCGATAGCGCGGACCGTCCTTGCCGCTGAGCGAGCTCATGAGGAACCTCCCGGCGCACTTTACTTGTTATCCGATCGTAGCGCGGACGCGGGACAGCGCAATCCGCACGAATGATCCATTTGCCTGATTATTCTGCGGCGCGTGCGGCCGTGCCCCAGCGCCGCTCGATATAGTCGACCACCATCTGCTTGAAGTCGGTGGTGAGCGTTGGTCCCCGCAAGGTGGCGGCTTTCTTGCCGTCGATGAACACCGGTGCGGTCGGCTGCTCGCCGGTGCCCGGCAGCGAAATGCCGATGTCGGCCTGCTTTGACTCGCCGGGCCCGTTCACGATGCAACCCATCACCGCAACGTTGAGCGTCTCCACCCCCGGATAGCGCGTCTTCCATTGCGGCATCGAATCCCGGATGAAGCCCTGGATGTCCGCCGCCAGCTCCTGGAACGTAGTCGAGGTGGTGCGCCCGCAGCCGGGACAGGCGGCAACCAGCGGCACGAAGGTGCGCAAGCCCATGGTCTGCAACAACTCCTGCGCCACCTGCACTTCCCGCGTGCGGTCGCCATTGGGCTCCGGCGTCAGCGAGATGCGGATGGTGTCGCCGATGCCCTGCTGCAGCAGCACCCCCATGGCGGCCGATGAGGCGACAATGCCCTTCGAGCCCATGCCGGCTTCCGTCAACCCGAGATGCAGCGCGTAGTCGCCGCGGCGGGATAATTCGCCATAGACCGCGATCAAGTCCTGCACCGCCGACACCTTGGCCGACAGGATGATGCGGTTCTTGGCAAGACCAAGCTCCTGCGCCCGCTCAGCCGACAGCACCGCCGACTGCACCATGGCCTCGTGCATGACGGCACGCGCATCCTTGGGCGAGCGAGCCTTGGCGTTCTCGTCCATCAGCCGGGTCAGGAGTTCCTGGTCGAGCGAACCCCAATTGGCGCCGATGCGCACCGGCTTGCCGTAGGTGAGCGCCATCTCGATGATCGCCGAGAACTGCTTATCCCTCTTGTCCTTGAAACCGACATTGCCAGGATTGATGCGGTATTTGTCGAGCGCCTCGGCGCAGGCCGGGTGATCGGCGAGAAGCTTGTGCCCGATGTAATGGAAGTCGCCGACGAGGGGCACCGACACATTGAGCTGGGAAAGCCGCTCCTTGATGCACGGCACGGCGGCAGCCGCCTCATTGCGGTCGACGGTGATGCGCACCAGCTCGGAACCAGCGCCGGCGAGCGCCGCCACCTGGCGCGCCGTTGCCTCGACGTCAGCGGTGTCGGTGTTGGTCATCGACTGCACGACGATCGGCGCGCCGCCGCCCACCACCACACTACCCACATGCACTGCACCGGATTTATGACGTTCGGACAAAGCTATATTCATATCGTTGCAACTGGACTATCAGGACATGCGGACATCGTGCCATCGCAATAAGGCAAAGTTCCACCTTAACGCCGGTGATTGTAGCGAGTTCCCAGGCCTAAAGGGAACCCTGGGACTGGCTGTTCAGGTTTTGCGAAACGTCCACGGCGACCTGAGCAGCCTCGGCCGTTCGCTCAAAGCATTCAGCCAGCCGCCGCAGTTCCTCCGCGACAAAAGGGTCCCGGCAGTTTGCCGCACTTTGCCGGCAGTACATGCTTTCGCTCAATAGGAATTGTCTGGCGGTCATCGCGTCCGATTTTCTTTCTTATAGCGTCGCGAATAACGCCGCTGGGTCGTCTTGGTTCCTGTCTCGATTGCCGCACGATCGCCACTCTTGCGACCGTTATTCTTGGAGGGCAATTCACCCTACGATCTGCTGCAGCAGGGCGTGCAACTTGGCAGCCTCGATCGGTTTCTGCAGGACAGGAGCGTGAGCGAATGCGGGAACGATGGCGTCCGGAGCGTACCCGGTAACAAATGCGAAGGGGATCTTTCGATCCCTTAATATGTCGGCGACCGCATATGTCTTCTCTCCACCCAAATTCACGTCGAGGATTCCCGCCTGGAGATTGTTGCGCTTGGCCGCGAGGATTGCGTCGCTGAACCGGCTGT
>Ga0306926_10004503_pt1 | contig 14653 bp, 16 predicted proteins | sample flu12Cox44000178_FD_203759 | JGI IMG/M metagenome (GOLD analysis project Ga0306926, IMG submission 203759) | Lab enrichment of tropical soil microbial communities from Luquillo Experimental Forest, Puerto Rico - flux8day.12C.oxic.44.000.178 (v2)... | ecosystem: Environmental > Terrestrial >...
CTACGATCAAATGCCGGAAACGGTTCAGGATCCGACCGATCGCTCGCCCGGCGCGGAGGGGCGAATGATCTCGGAGGAGCGTACCAGCGTTGTTCGACGAATCCTAGGGGAATTACCTGAGAAAGACCGCGAACTGCTGCGGCGCGTGCTTCTCGAGGAGGAGGATAAGGATTTGGTGTGCCGGGAGTTACAAATCGACCGCAATTATCTGAGGGTCCTTTTGCATCGAGCCCGGCTACGCTTCAAAGCTCAGCTCCTCGAATCCGGAGCCCAGGGGGCGGCGGGTGGCGGGGTCTAGGCTGCGAAACGGAATCGGCAGGCGCTTCACTGTAACCATGAGGGCGTAAACTGATGGACCATTCTCAAGCCATCGAAACACAAGCCGCTGAACGGTACTTGCTCGGCGAATTGTCCGCCTCCGAAGCAGAGGATTTCGAACAACACTATTTCGAATGCACCGACTGCGCGGAAGCCGTGGAATCGGGCGGTGTGTTCATCGCCAACGCCCGAGCCGTGATGGGTCGCCCGAGCCGGCTAGCGGAGCCGGCAAGCCCGCCTGTGCCGCGAAAACCATTCCGGTTTCTCTCGTTGCGGCCGCAATGGGCGTTTGCTCTCGCATCAGCAGCAGCCTTTGCGTTCGCCGGCGTTGCCTTGTATGAAGGCGCAATCGTAATCCCGCGCCTCGAGCACCTCCTCGAGAACCCGGTGGTGCTGCCGGCGATTCAGTTGGCCGGCGCTTCCCGCGGCGAGGCTGCACCCATCCGCGTTCCGCAGGGCGCGCCCTTTGTGCCGCTTTCGGCGGACATTCCGCCCGACGTGCGGTCTTCGCATTACCGTTGCGTGCTGACGCGAGCGGGCCAAAATATATTTGAGGTTACAGGGCCTGCGCCGGCCGGCGCGCAGCCCATCACCGTCCTGGTGCCGGCCGCGAAACTGTCCTCCGGAGACTACGAACTTACAATTTTCGGGGAAAACGGGCCCGAGAATGGTAAGATTGCTACCTACCGGTTTCATTTCGAATTCTATTAGCGAGGTGCACGTTGCCTAGTCGGTTCCGCTTCCACGGACATGCTATTGGTGCGGGCGGCCGTATCCATCATCCCTTCCACGAATTCATCAACGTTCAGGCCGCATCCGTGCTGCCGGAAATCGGCGGTCACGGTTCAGCACGTTCTACCGGCTTCCACTACCGGGACATTCTCCACTTCCGCGAAGCATTTACCGAGGTAACCGGTTCGCCGGTCGAGGGACCGAATGGCAAGGTAAGGCACAAAGCCCTGGTCCGGTCGCGCGTCGACGGGCTCGACATCATGGGCATGGTGACGGCCGATCGAGTGGAGGCACGCCTGGTTTTATTCACCGATGATGAGCCCGATGGCGAGCCGTGCTTCAAGTTCACCGGATCATATTTCGAGAATCTGAGAATTGCGGGCGTGGCAGTGAAGGTCCACCTGGCGGTCGACGTGTTTGACCGGTTGCACAAGCACCGCGATCTTGCCAAATCTTTCCGGGAGAAAGAGGAATTTCGCAGCCTGTATCACGAGCTGACGCAGAAAGACAAGTTGAAGGAAGCACCGGAGCGCGTGAAGAACTGGTTTCAGCAAGCTCCCAAGAACGGCGGGGATCTGCCGCAGGTCGAGGGTGTGACGGCGCTGAGCCTGGTCCGCCGCCTGGAACCTGAACGCCTCGAGTTTCCCTGCTATGGCCACATCATCTTCATCGAGGGTTTCGGCACCATTCACCTGGCCGAAGCGACCGTCAGCAAACACGAGCGTCACGTGACCATGCTCCGCGTGGATCTGGGCTCGCCCGTCGTCGGAACCGTCGACGTGGCCCCGGGCTGCGTGGGCGGCGGCTCGTACTGACCCACCATGTGGGTTCTGCTTTCGTTGGTCGTGCTGACCCTTGCGGGTTGTGCGGCCCGTTCCGGTTCGCTCGAAGCGGAATATCGTAGCGCCCGAAATCTGTTTCAGGTGGAACAGTACTCTTCGGCGCTGAGTAAAGCCGAAGAGGGGCTTCAGCAGGCCGAGCGTCAACACAACGCGACTCTCGCCTGGCGGTTCCGATTGCTAAAAGCGGAAATTCTGCTGGGACAACGCCGAGCCTCTGCGGCTGCTGCCATTCTAAGCAGCGATCCGCCCGATGGACCTGCCTGGGCCGAATCCAGAGGGTGGCTGCTGTTGCTCCGGGGTAGGGCTGCCTTCTACCAGGCGCGCTATGCGGAGGCGCAGGAACAGTTCGATCGCGCAGCCGAACTGGCACGTCAATCCGGCTCCGCTTCTCTGGCTACAGAGGTGAAGTTGCGCCAGGCGATCCTGCTTGTCAGCCAAGCTCGTTTCGATGAAGCCGAAGCGATACTGCGGCACGTGATCGACACTGCGTCAGCCGTTGGAGAAACCTACCTGGAAGCGAGCGCCACCGGGAACCTCGGATATACGCTCCTGAACGCCTCAAGGTACGACGAGGCGATTACCTGGTTTGAAAGGGCGCGAGAACTCCACACCAAAATGGGCGCGAGCCATTGGGTGGCTCTCGATGCCCTTAATCTTGGCTCTTGCTATCATCGCCTGGGCGATTATGATCGCGCGAGGCTCTATTACGAACAGGCGCGCGGCGGTTTTGCCAACACCGGCGACCTCCTGGAGGAGCAGATCTTAGCCGGCGACACTGGCACGCTGTTGGCCGACACGCGCAACTACGCGGCCGCGGCCGTATCCTACCGGCGCGCGCTCGAAATCGCTCGCAGCATTCAGAACGACGACTGGGCCAGCCGATGGGCAGGCAGCCTGGCCGGGACAATGGCTGAATTAGGCGATTGGGATACAGCCGAGCAATATAACAATGAGGCCCTCCGTCTGGAACGCCGCCTCCACCAGTCACTCTCTGACTCGCTGGCAGTGTTGGTTGCAGGTCAAATCGCATTCGGGCGCGGAAAGTTTGCCGAAGCCGAACGCTTGCTCCGTGAGGCGACGGGCAAGCCGGCCAAAGCCCCTCAGATCAAACTGCTGGCTCAAACCAATCTAGCGAGGCTCTATCAGCAGACGGGACAGCCGAAGCGTGCTGACGCCGAGTTCCAAGCCACAGTCAAGTCTATTGACCGGCTGAATGCCGGCCTTATCAAAGACGATTACAAGTTTGGTTATCTTTCGAGCCTGATCGATTTCTATCGACTCTATGTCGACTTTCTAATCGCCAACCATCAGCCCCGGAGGGCGCTCGAAGTCGCAGAGTCGAGCCGGTCACATGTGCTGGCCCAGCGGAGCGGCCGCGCGGCATCTTCCCAAGCGCACGCGGTGGAGTCCTACCAAAGCCTGGCACTGCGAGCGAAGGCGGCGTTGCTTGAATATTGGCTCGGCGACGATCAGTCCTACCTGTGGGTGATCACGCCACAGCGGATTCGCAATTATCCGCTGTCGCCGGCGAAAACGATCCGCGGCCTGGTCGAGACTTATCGCAACGTTGTACTCGGGCAGCGCGACCCGTTGGAAGCCGCAGGTGACGCCGGCCGCAAGTTGTATGAAACGCTGCTGGCTCCGGCAGCCAAAGACCTGTGCGCGGGCTGCCGAGTCATTATCGTCCCGGACCAGGATCTGTACTCGCTCAACTTCGAGAGCCTTCCCGCCGGCGAAACAGGCCAGTTCTGGGTCGAAAAGGCGAACGTCGAAATCGCGCCATCGCTCGACTATCTGGTGGACACGAGCCGCCGCCCAAATGCACAAAGTGGGAGGGGACTGCTCGTCATGGGAGATCCCGTGCCTGCCCTCCGAGAGTATCCCAAGCTGGAGTTCGCGGCGCGCGAAATCGACGGGATCCGCTCCACGATGGGCAGATCCGACCCAAAAGTCTTACAGGGGTTGGAAGCCCGCCCGGAATCGTATGCCGGCGCGCAGCCCGGGCGCTTCGAATTCATCCACTTTTCCGCTCACGCGGCCGCTAACACACAGAGTCCGCTCGACTCGGCCGTTATCCTGTCCGGCCCGCCTGACCGCTGCAAGCTCTTTGCGCGCGACGTGATGTCGGTGCCCCTCACAGCGAAACTAGTTACCATTTCCGCGTGCCGCAGCGCCGGGGCAAAGACTTACGCAGGGGAAGGTCCGGTGGGCTTTGCCTGGGCCTTCCTTCGAGCCGGCGCGCGGAACGTGATCGCGGGCTTGTGGGATGTGAACGACCGCTCGACCGCCCAGCTCATGTCGCGGCTCTATAGCGAAATCGCTCGGGGTTCTACTCCGGCCGACGCGCTGCACGCCGCCAAGCTGGCCCTCGTTCACGGCGGCGGTTCCTACGCCAAACCATACTACTGGGCGCCGTTCCAGCTGTATACCGGCGCACTCTAGACCGCCGCGCTTGTCGGTGCTCCCGCATGAAACGGCGTCGCTCTCCGATTCACTCTTATTGGTGTGGATCTTTGGAGGAACCGTGAGACGGCAGGACAAGTTGCGTTACCAGCCCCTCTACCCGATTACGCTGGACCTTCATTACCAGGTTCTATCGGACGGCAGGCCGGTCGAGACAGGCAGCGGCCGAACCACTCGGTTTGGCAGCCACCGAGTCGTGTTCATCGCCGAACCGGCCCTCGAGGTCGCCGCCCGGCTGCAGGTATCGGTCGCGTGGCCGGTTCTGTTGGACGACCGGGTGAAGTTGCAGCTCATAATCGAAGGCCGCGTGCTCGGTGTAGACGGCGATCGAGTCACACTCGGCGTGGTGAAATATCATTTTCGGACTCGCGGTCTGTCAATCGCCGCCAACTCGCGCGAACCGTGTGCTCGCCCGATGCCTGTGATCCCGATCACCGGCGCCACCCACCCCCCGGTTCTCCGAGCCCACGTCTGAGGCCGCCGCGGATTCAGCGCAGTCGCGCGCTTTCTTTTGAAAACGACTCGGCCACCATTTTGCCGCGCTCGTAGGCTTCTTCATACACCTCGTCGCGCTCGGCTTTGGTGAGCGGGGCGCGAGCGTGATGATAGGCCTCGAGGCCCTTGCCCACCAGGAAGGTTCCCGCGAACGCAATCGCGCCTTTAGGGATGATCCCGCCGCCGAGCGGGATCTTGCCTACCAGCTCGCGCGCCAACGCCCGCCAGCCGAAGGCACCGGCCGCGATCGAGAGCATCTCCGCTTTCTGGTGCACGAAGCCGATCTCTTTGCCACAGGCGGCGGCAATCATGAACGCCATGCGAATCTGGTTCACCGTGAGGAACGCGGTGTCGGAAGCGAATTCGCCCACCGCCCACGGCAGTTCAAACAGGCTGGGAACCGCGTTGGGCAAAGAAGTGACGACCGCGAACAACGCATTCTCGCAAGCCACGGCATGGATGGTCCGCTCGACTACCGCGCGGCGGAAGACGGGATACTGACGCGCGAGCGGCAGGGCCAATTCCTCTTTAGTTCGCAGAATTTCCGCAACCGTCGACTGGGGGTCGGTCCGCCGGTAGGGAAAGGCTCCGTGCGGGCACGGCAGGCCGTGTTCGTAAAGAACCAGATCGACGTGCTCGGGCGTGCCGGGGTCTCCCGCGCGGTAGAGGGTGTTCATGGGTTGCAACCGCGCCTCATGCGGCGCTCCCGGGGGAATCAGAAAATCCTCGAGCTCGGCGTACCCGCCGCGGCTCGCCGCCACCAGCCCGATGGTGATGCGCTGGAAGGCGAGTGCGCGTACGGCCTCCGGTCTCACCAGAGAGACCGCCGCGCGAACTTGCTTCACGGTATGGAACATAAAATTAGTGAGGGCGCCCGGCGGCCGAAACATGACTTCGGGGCCCTTCCGCCATTCTACCGCCAGCCCGATTCGTTGGACTTCAATGGCTCAGTAGAGATCGCTCTAGATCCCTTCGTGGTGGAGTGAAATTCGACCAATAGCGCCACCAGCAGGAGGTGATTTCCGGGAAATACCAAAAGCGGAGAGACACTTTTCACGATCAGATGCCAAGCGACCCGAAACCAGTAATCCGGCGCCCGCAGCGGGGGTGCGGATCAGCTGCGGCCTCCGATCCTAGCACGGCGAGTCGGCCTGCCACGCTGCTCCGTAGACGGGGTCCGGCAGCAGACTCGGTATCGAAGGCTTCGATATGAATCTCGCACTTGCGATCCCGCCAGGCCTCCCGATACCGACGATTGAGCCGAAGGTATCGGGTCGCCGGCCTCGGGCGCACAGGCGCCGGCGAGTTCCGCCACTAAGTTTCTTGATTTCAGCCAGGTAAGGGTCACAGAACGGGTTTGCCCTGCCCGGCCGTACCGCGCTGAAGGGCCGAGCCGACTAGCCAATCAAGTGTGCGTAGTCGCACAGTGGTATGAACCGTGCCCATGAACGCAACACCTATGAAAAAATGTCTTGTCCGAATCGGTTTGGTGTTCGCCGTTTGTTCTCCGTTGCTGGCTGCGGGAGCTCCCAAGTCCGCTCCCACCGCTCCCACGCAGCCCGAGACCGTCCTGCCGGCTGGCACGCAAATTACTGTCCGGCTGGCGCAGGCGCTCGATACCCGGCGCGACCGGGCGGGGACGCGGTTCACGGCCCACTTGGCGGCGCCGGTCAGCCGCAACGGCGTGGTGATACTGCCGCAGGGAACGGTCTGCCGTGGGCACGTAGTCGAATCAAAACAGTCCGGGCGCCTACGCGGCCGCGCCGTGATGGGCGTCGCCATTGACTCGGTGGAACGGCAAGGAAAGGCCTACCGAGTGACGACCTCGACGGCCGCGCGCGTCAGCAAGGATCATAAGAAGCGGAACCTGCTGCTCATCGGGGGAATCGCGAGCGCCGGCGCGGCGATCGGAGCCGCTACCGCTGGGAGCGTAGGGGCCCTGGTCGGCACGGGAGCCGGTGCCGGAGTTGGCACCACCGGCGCATTAGCTACGGGCATACGAAACGTTCACCTCGCGCCCGAAACCCGTCTCACGGTGGCCTTGCGCCAGCCGGTAACCGTCCGGATGTAAGCGAGTCGCGTTGTGCCGGGCGCGAGCGCTAGTGCACCATCACTTGGTGCTCGCGTCCGGCGTGAACATTGGCCCGGATCACTCCGCGCATTCCGATCATCACCACCGCGGAAACGAAGGCGGGCACGGCGGCCGCCAGGAAGAGCTGATGGGTGGTCCAGTGCAGGCTGAGCAGAATACCGGCCAGGGTCGGTCCGACGATTGAACCGATACGGCCGACGCCCAAGCCGGAGCCGATTCCGGTGGAGCGGAGGTCGGTCGGGTAGAGTGTCGCCGCCAAGGCATTGAGGGCCGACTGGCCGCCCACAATGCCGATGCCGGCCACGAAAACCACGCCGAACAAGCCAACCAGAGAGATCCCCGGCTGGCCGATCCAGGCGATGCTCACGCCGGCAAGAACGAAGCATGTCATTAACGCGCCCACAAAGCCCGAGCGTTGCACGAACCAGCCCAGCCCCAGCGATCCGGCCACACCGCCGATTTGCAACACAGTGCCCAGCAGCAGGGCATAGGCGCCGGAGATTCCGGCGGCCTGGACCAGCGGAGTCGCCACCGTGGGCAGCCAGCTCGACAGGAAATAGAGGTTCAGCAGATTCATGAAATAGACGGTCCACAGCAGAATCGTCCGCGAGGCCAGCTGGTTCTGGAACAGTTTCACCACAGGGGTCCCGCGGCGCCGCTGTTCGGGGACAACGTATTGGACGGCGCCTCCCGCCGGGGCAGCCGCGTCGATGCGGCGGAGCCACCGTCCCAGCTTTTGCGGGTCCTTCCCATGCAGCGTCAGGAACTGCAGGGACTCCGGGAGCATAAAGAACATGAAAATCCCGATCGCCAGAGGCACCGCGCCGCCAAAGTAGAACACCGAACGCCAGCCGAAGCGGGGAATCAGCCAGAAGGCGACAAAGCCTCCGATGGCTGCCCCGGCGGTAAAGCCGTTCCCCACGACGATCATAAGCGCGACGCGCGCGCGCCGCGGCGCGTATTCTCCGACCAGCGCCATGGCGTTCGGCATGATACTGCCCAGCGCCAGACCCGCGATGAAACGCATCGCGACCAGTTGCGGGACGCTCCCGGTGAGCCCCGTCAGAATCGAAACGGTGGCGAAGAACAGGCACGCTCCCACCAACACCGGACGGCGCCCAATCTTGTCCGCGAGCATGCTCAACAGAATCGATCCGAACAGTACACCGTAGAGCGCGGCGCTCAAAACCGAGCCGAGCACGGCCGGGGCGATCTTCCACTCCTGGCGCAAGGCGGGGGCGACATAGCCGATGGCCTGCACATCGAAGCCGTCCATGATCAAACAAAGGCCGCACAAGATGAAGATGCCTACTTGAAAGGTGCCGATCCTGGAACGGTCGATGAGGTCCGAGATATCGACCTTGGTGATTGGTTCCATGGTTAGGTCGCTGGCGGAATCGGGATGGCTCTGAACAGTATACATCCCGACGAGAGAAAGAGCGGACCGAGCGCCTGACGTATAATACTCATACTTCACTGGTTCAGAGGTCTAGGAGGGGCCATGCCGAGACGAGCGTACCATCTGATTGGCTCTCTGGGGTGGGTAATCGCCATCCTGCCATTGCTCGCTCAGGAAGGCCATCCGTTAACCGGCACCTGGGCCGGAGACTGGGGGCCGACGATCACCCAGCGTACGCACCTGACCCTGGTGATGAACTGGGACGGCAAGAACATCAGCGGCACCATCAACCCGGGGCCGGATGCGATTCCGCTCGCGAGCGTCTACCTGGACGTAACGAATTGGACGGTTCGCATAGAGGCCGACACCAAGGATCCGTCTGGCAAGGCGGTGCACATCGCGGCCGAAGGCCGCTTGGAAGACCTGAGCTCGTACCATCGGAGGATCGAAGGCACCTGGCACCAAGGCACGGCACAAGGCGACTTCCGGATCACGCGAGACTAACATGAATCACCTCGTCAGGGCGCCCGTCGCCGTGCTTCTGGTTACGGCCTCGGCCTCCGCGCAAGCCCCATTTTCGGCGACCTATGACGGCGACCGCCAGGTGAAATTGGAGGGGCCGGTCACGAGGATCGATTGGGTGAACCCGCGCGCCTACCTGTTTATCGATGTGCGCGATCCATCCGGCGCGATCATCAATTGGGCCGTGGAATTTGGGAACCCGCTCGATCTGGATCGCGACGGTTGGAAACCGAGCGCCCTCCGGATCGGTGATGTGGTGGTGGTGGAAGGGATTCCAACCAGAGGTCAGGCGAGGCAGGTTTTGGCCAAGTCCGTGGTGTTGACACGGACTGGCAAGCGACTGTTTGCCCCGTCGGTTACGCACCGTCCGTCCGCGCCGGCCGGTCCGGCTCCGCGCTGGCCGGACGGTCAGGTCCGGCTGGGACCGCCTCCGGGCAAAAAAGGATATTGGGGAGCCGCGAGCGTCAAAGCCTTGGTCGAAAATACCGGCGCCACGATCGCGATCGACGATGTCGGTCTGTTGTTGAACCTCTCCGATGCCGACCGGGTGGCGCCCTTTCTGCCGTGGGCCAAGGCGCTCTACCTGTACCGCCAACGCCGGCGGTTGCAGGATGATCCGATCGCGCGCTGCGTTCCGCCCGGCGGCCCGCGCCAGTTCATAACCCCGCACGGATTCCAATTCGTGGAGCAGCGGGAACTAGGCCGCATTCTGGTCCTGCTGGGCGGGGGCGACCGCAACTGGCGCATCATCTATACCGACAAGCGGCCCCTGGCTCAGGCCGCCGAAACCGTCCTTAGCTATTACGGAACCTCGGTCGGCCATTGGGAAACCGACACGCTCGTGGTGGATTCGGTCGGCTTTAATGAGCGCTTTTGGCTCGCGCCCGGGGGGCTTCCCCATACCGAGGCACTTCATTTGACGGAACGTTTTTCCAGGCCGGACCTGAACACCTTGACGTACCAGGTCACGGTCGACGATCCCAGAACCTACACCCGGCCCTGGAAGGGCGGTTGGACTGTCCAGTGGGTTCCGGACGAAGAGATTCAAGAATACTTCTGCGAGGACAGTGCGGAATCAACATTCGTCCGATAAGGAGCGGAAATGACGATGAAACCTACGGCGACTTGGTTGATGGGATGCGGGGCGATCGTTCTGAATGGGGCGCTCGCGATGGCACATCATTCGTTTGATGCGGAGTACGATTCGACGAAGCCGTTTACGGTTACGGGAATTGTAACGAAGCTCGATTGGATCAATCCCCATGCCTTTGTCTACCTTGATGCGAAGGACGAAAACGGCACGGTGCGGAGTTTCAAGGTGGAAATGGGGCCTCCGTACGCCCTGGTCCGCGGCGGCTGGAAGCGGGACACGGTCAGGATTGGCGACAAGGTAACGGTTCAGGGGGCAGCGCTCGCCAAAGACGGAACGAACGGCGGCGGCTCGATGCCCACCACCGCGTTGATCCTTGCGAGCGGTCAGAAGTTGCCGATGAGGTAGCCGGTGCTCACCTGGTTTCTTACAAAAGCCGCGACCACCAGCGCTGCCGGGTGCTTGCTGGCTGCGTGTTGCTGGGCTCAGGCGCCGGCGGATTTCGAGACACCGCGCTGGCCCGATGGCCACGTAAACCTGGGATCCACGCCGGAAAAGAGGGGCTATTGGGAAGTGAGGCCGGGTCTCGGAGGGATGCCGCGAGCCGCCGACGTGCCCTTCCAGCCATGGGCCAAGGCTCTGTATCAATACCGGAATTCCAAGAAGGATTTGTATCCGCCACTGGTCGCGTGCAAACCGGCGGGCGGTCCGTCCTTCTTCAATGCTCCCGGATTTGAGATCGTAGACACTCCCGAACTCAAGAGCGTGTTTCTCCTCGATATTGCCGGTCCGCACTCCTGGCGCGTCGTGTATATGGACGGCCGCGCACACCCGGCCGGGGACGATCTGCGTCCGACCTTCTTCGGCCACTCCGTGGGGCACTGGGAAGCCGATGCGCTGGTGATCGACACGGTGGGGTTCAACGAAAAGCAGTGGATTGCCGGGGCCTACCCGACCACATCGCAGTTGCATCTCACCGAACGAATTTCGCGTCCGAATCTAAAGACGCTCAACTACGATGCCACGATCGATGATCCCGGCGCCTACACGAAGCCGTGGTCGCTTCATTGGACCATCGGGGAGAAGACGCCCTCCTCCTGGATTGCCGGGGGCGAACTGTTCGAATACATCTGCCAGGACGCGCGCTAGAGTCCGAGCGCCTTCGTCACGCTTAGGGCGTGGAAGCGGCCGCGCGTTTCAGAGTGAGCGGCAGGGAGTTGGGGCCCTGGCTCCAATTGCCCGAGATCTCGCCATTTGAGCCCAGCGCTCCCAGGAAGGTTCCCCCCACCAGGCGCACCTCGAATTTCAACTGCTTGCCTGTGATGGTGATGGTATCGATTGGGATTGGCTGGTTGCCTTGGTCGACGCTGATCAGTGCGCCGGTGGCGGCGCCGTCGGTCGCCGGCGCCAGCTTCACCACGATCCGCAACTGGTTGCCGCTGGCATCGAGCGTGCCTTCCCACGTGCCTTCAAAGTCCTTCGGCAAGACGCTGCTAGGCGGCGGCAGATTCACCTTTGCTTCCCCCGTCCGCTTCAGCTGAAACGGGATCGGGGTATTCCGGGCGGTGGCTGTGCCCGCAAGGCTCATTCCATCAGCGGAGAGTTTGCCTTCAAACGAAGGGCTGCCCGGAAAACCGGGGACCACAAAACGCACAACCGGATCGTCCACCGAGATTTTTTCAACCGGGATGTCGCGGGTGTTGGCCTGCGGGATGCTGAACGAGCCCGCCCAGAGTCCGGCAGCACTCTTTGAAAGATCCACGACAATCGCCACTTTCTGATTGGGCGCTTCGAGAGTGCCTTCCCAGTGCCCGGAGGCTTTGGAAGCAGGCTGAGCCAGGACGCCGAGACTCGCGAGAATAAGGCCTGCTAAAAGTCGCGCCGATCCTGCTCGTCTCATCATCGCCCCAGCCTACCAGAAACCGGTGTGCCCATAGGGGAATCTACCGGTGGGAAGGACTCGCTTCGCCGGCCAATGAGGAGCTCTCCGGCATTGGGCAAAAATCGCCTTCCGAGAACCCTTCAGAGCCGATTCCGAAAGTGCGGTTGAAACGCGCGCGATGGTTTTCCCAAGCAATGGCGGAAGCCAATTCGACGAGTTGTGGTTCGCTAAATTCGCGGCGCAGCTCCGCGAAGAACGCATCATCGACCGAAGCCGGCGTCCGCGTCAGCGCGACAGCCAGCCGCAACACCAGACGCTCGGTCAGGCTGAACGCGGCACTTTGCTCAAATCGCGCCAGGTCGCGCAACTGCACCTCGGTGATACCGGCTTTTCTGCCTACGGCAGAATGAAGATCGATTCAAAACGGACAACCGACCAGCGCGGCAACCTTCAGTTGCGCCAGTTCTTTGAGAGCGGGCGGAATCGTCTTCGCTTTCGCGCCGACGGCATCCATCCACGTGGAGGCGACAAGCATCCCCGTATCGTAAGCCTGAAGCGTTTTGCCCTTGGGAACGCGCCCGATCCGCTTGTTGATTCCACGGTATATCAGCTTCGCCAGCCAGCCCGCGCGGGCGGGTGTGACACCTGTCACTCGGTCCATACCTCTAGGATACGACGGCAGGTTTCAGGCTTGCGCCGGCGGCCCAAGGGCTATAATATGTGACTTTCCACCCGCTCCTAGGAGGCACAACGACGCATATGAGTCTAAGTGGACGAACGATCAGGCCAGGGTCCGGACGAGCGGCGCTCGCGGCCACCGGGATTGCGGTTGTCGCGCTGATCAGCGCCGGGCTGGCGGTCGCCCAACCCGCCGCACCAGACAAACCCCTCCTGGCGGAACAAGTCTTCAAGAACATCCAGGTGCTTAAAGGAATCCCCGTCGATGATTTCATGGAGACGATGGGGATCATGACGGCCGCCCTGCAGTTCGACTGCTCGGATTGTCACGCCAATGCCGGCACCGACCGGGTCGACTGGGCCGCGGACACTCCGCGGAAGCGGACGGCGCGCCGCATGGTGGCCATGGTGGCCACCATCAACAAAGACAATTTCGGAGGCCGTCAAATGGTGACCTGCTGGACGTGCCATCGGAACCGCGACCGGCCGCTCGTGACACCGACGATGGAGGCGATTTACACCACGCCCAGCTTGGAGCCGGATGACGTCATCGTCTCGCCCCCCGGGCTGCCTGCGCCCGGGTCGATTCTCGACAAGTACATCGAGGCATCCGGCGGGGCCCAGCGGTTGGCCGGTCTCACCAGTTTTGTGGGCAAAGGGACCAGCGTGGGCTTCGGAGGATTCGGCGGCGGTGGCGAGGTCGAAATCGATGCGAAGGTACCGGATCAGCGCGCCACGATCATCTTGTTTAAGGCTGAGACCGGCCGGGGCGACCAGATCCGCAGCTACAATGGCCGTACCGGTTGGGTGAGAACACCGCTCAATGTGCTCGGGGAATTTCAGCTAAGTGGAGGAGATCTGGACGGCGCGAGATTCGACGCGCAACTCTCGTTTCCGGGACAGATCAAGCAGATTCTCACGAATCTGAAGACCGGTCCGCCGACCTCGATCATGGATCTTCCGGGCCCATCCAGCCAGACTTCGCTCCAGCAGGATCTGGCCTTGGGGCAGAGTCACGAGTGCGACGTCGTACAGGGAACCGGGCCGCGCGGTCTTCTCGTCACCTTGTACTTCGACCGACAGAACGGCCTGCTGTTGCGCGAGTTGCGCTACGGCAACTCGCCTATTGGCCGCGTTCCCACGCAAATCGACTACGGCAATTATCGCGACGTCAACGGAATCAAACTGCCCTTCCGCATCACGTACGCGTGGCTCGACGGACGTGATTCGATCGAGTTGACCGACATCAAGACTAACGTTCCGATTGACGAGGCCAAATTCGGCAGACCCGCGCCGCTTAAACCCCGATAGAGGGGCAACCGGCCCTCCCGCTCCCGGGAGCGCCGGCGCCTCCACGCGGAAGCGAAACACCGTGGGCGGCTACTTTTTCGCGTTCGGGTCACTCTCCAACGCCGACAGACCGAGGAATAACCTTCTGCCGTCTGCGAAGGTAACGTTTTTGCCGACCGCCCGGGTGGATCCGTCCTTAGCCTGGTAGCCCTCGACCAGGATCTCGGCGCCGGGCGGCAAAGAATCCTTTGTGAACCCGAGCCGGTAGAGGTTGTTCGGGCTGCCGCCTTCAATCATCCAAGTAACCGTTTTGCCATCGTCGCCCTTGACATCCATGTGAATCCAGGAGTGCGGATTGCTTACTTCCCACTTGACGACGGTTCCGTGCAGTTTGAGCGGTTTCGTCTGATCAAATTCCGCGGCAAACGCGTGATGCGCCCGAACGGGCATGGCTGCCAGAAGCAGGCCGGCGCCGGCCAACATAACGTACAGTCTCTTTTTCATCGGTTACCTCTTTCGCTTCGGTTCATCGTCACTACTTGGCGGTCTTCTTGCCGGCTTCTTCCTCGGCCACGCGAGCGCCGCGGAGCGTGTTGGCGAGGCCATAATTCGCCTCGTGACACGCGTACTCGTAAAGCTGGCCCTGAATCTTGGAGATCGGCACTTCTCCGGACCACGGCTTGGTCCACATCCCCGGATCCTCCACCGTGAACTGGTAGAGGATCGTCTCGTTATCGACGCGGGTGAGCCGTTCGACGACGTGCAGGTTCTGGGCTCCCTCGAAGGGATTCAGATCGGTGAAATTGGTGGTATCGACCACCAGCGTGTTCCCTTCCCAATGGCCCACCGA
>Ga0306926_10004505_pt1 | contig 14652 bp, 12 predicted proteins | sample flu12Cox44000178_FD_203759 | JGI IMG/M metagenome (GOLD analysis project Ga0306926, IMG submission 203759) | Lab enrichment of tropical soil microbial communities from Luquillo Experimental Forest, Puerto Rico - flux8day.12C.oxic.44.000.178 (v2)... | ecosystem: Environmental > Terrestrial >...
CCGTATGCGGCCTGCCGAATACGCTGATCGCGAGGACCGGATACACCGGCGAGGACGGCTTTGAAATCTACATCCCCGGCGATGTGGCCACGAGCGAGCGCGTCTGGCATGCGGTGATCGACGCCGGAAAAGAGTTTGCTATTTTGCCCTGCGGACTCGGGGCTCGCAACACCTTGCGCCTGGAATCGAAAATGGCGCTCTACGAGCACGAGATCAGCGACAAGATCAACGTATGGGAAGCCGGCCTGGATCGCTACTGCAAAATGGAAAAAGGCGATTTCATCGGCCGCGTCGCGCTCGAGGAGGAGCGCAAAGCCGGGCTGATGCGGACTCTCGTGGGCCTCGAGATGCTCGACCGCGGAATCGCGCGCGACGGGTATCGCTGCTTGAATGAGAAGGGCGATCCGATCGGCGTGGTGACCAGCGGCTCCCCGTCCCCGACGCTCTGCAAGAATATTGCGCTGGCTTATGTTCCTCCGGCTTTTTCGGCCGTGGGAACGGCGATTTACGTGGAAATCCGGCGACAGAAGTGCAAAGCGCAAGTCGTGCCGACGCCGTTTTATAAACGCCTCAAGAAGGCCAGCGCCAGCTAGAGGCGCAGAGTCACAAGGAGTGGTCGCATGGCATACCCGCAATACCGGTACACCCCTCAGCACGAGTGGATCAACGCAAAAGGCGATACTGCCACAATCGGTATCACCGATTACGCGCAACACGAATTAGGCGACGTCGTCTTTGTCGAGCTTCCGGCCGTGGGCGCAAAACTCGAAAAGGGCAAGTCGCTTGGCTCCGTAGAATCGGTCAAAGCGGTGAGCGACATTTATGCGCCAACCAGCGGACAAGTCATCGAAGCCAACGGAGAGTTGCAAAACCAGCCCGAGACCATCAATAGCGATCCCCACGGCGCGGGCTGGCTCGTGAAAATCAAATTGGCCGATCCCGCTGACCTCCACACGCTCATGGATGCGGCCGCCTACGAAGCGTACATCGCAGAGAAAAAGGAAGCTTCTGCCTGATGCGCTATCTTCCCAAGAGCCCAACTGAGCGGGAGCAGATGCTCGCCGCGATTGGCGCTGAATCGATAGACGAACTCTTTGCTTCCGTCCCCGAGGCCTACCGACTCAAGGAGCCTCTCGAGCTGCCCGGCCCGTTGTCGGAAGCCGAAGTTATCCAGTACTTTCAAGCGCGCGCCTCAGAAAATTCCGCTGGATATACGAGCTTTCTGGGCGCGGGAATCTATGCGCATCTGCGTTCGGTGGTTACCGACACCATTTTGCAGCGTGGAGAATTTCTGACCTCGTATACGCCATACCAGGCAGAGATGGCGCAAGGAACCCTGCAAGCGATCTTCGAGTTTCAGACCTTGATGTGCCAACTCACGGGCCAGGAAGTGGCCAACGCCTCCATGTACGACGGTTCGACGGCCACCACGGAAGCCGTCTTGATGGCCGAGCGCGTGACCGGCAGGCAGCGTGTGCTGGTAGCGCGATCGGTACATCCGGAATACCGCGATGTATTGCGAACCTACGCGAAAAATTCCGGCTTGCATGTGGAAGAAGTGCCCTTCACGCCCTCGGGCACGGTTGACCTCAACGCCGTAAAATCCCTCGTCAACGACGACGTCTGCGCCGTCGTCGTGCAGTCCCCTAATTTCTTTGGCGCCATCGAGAAACTGGATGGGCTGGCGGACATTGCGCGTAATGCTGGCGCGCTACTGGTAGTCGCAATTAACGAAGCCCTTTCCCTCGGGCTCTTGAAGCCGCCCCGCGAAGCAGACATCGTGGCGATGGAAGGTCAGAGTTTCGGCCTCGCGCCCAGCTACGGTGGCCCCTTTGTGGGCGTTATCGCCTCCCGCGAAAAGTACGTGCGCCAAATGCCCGGGCGTCTCGCGGGCCAGACCACGGACCAAGAGGGACGCCGGGGCTTTGTACTGACGTTGGCAACTCGCGAACAACACATTCGCCGCGAGAAAGCCACTTCGAATATCTGCACCAATCAGGCGTTATGCGCCCTGGCCGCGACCGTGCATTTGTCCCTTCTCGGGAAAGCGGGCATCCGGGAAATGGCTGCGCAGAATTTGGCCAAGGCGCAGTTCGCATTACAAGAACTCGAAAAGGTACCGGGCGTGAAACGCGGTTTTAGCGCTCCGTTTTTCAATGAGTTCGTCCTCGAACTGCCCCGCTCGGTAAAACTGGTCAACGCAGAACTGCTGAAGTCCAAAATCATCGGACCCTACGTGCTCGGTGCTGCCTATCCGGAATTGACCAAGCACGCGCTGGTGTGCGTGACCGAAACCATCCCGCGCAGCGAGATTGAGCGGTTTGCCACAGAACTCAAGATGGCTTTGGAAGTGCCCGTTTAAAACGTAGAACAGAACGGCTCGCAGCAAAAGTTCCGAATGCCGGTCAGGAGCGTACTCAGCAACGAAATGAGCGAAAAGATCAAGGCCGCCTCGCGGCACACCAGCCGCAACGAACACCTGATTTTCGAGAAGTCCTCGCCCGGCAAGCGCGCGTTCGACCTGCCGCCGCTCGACGTTCCGGCCGCCGACCCGAAGAGGGCATTGGGGGAATTCCACCGCGGCGAAGGCGTACAGGGTTTCCCCGAAGTCAGCGAAATCGAAGTGATCCGCCATTTCACGCGGCTTTCCACCTGGAATTACGCCATCGACCTCGGGATGTACCCGTTGGGTTCCTGCACCATGAAATACAACCCGCGCGTCAACGAATTCGTAGCGCGACTGGCTGGCCTTGCGACAGAACATCCCTATCAGCCGCAGGAACTGTCGCAGGGTTGCCTGAGGATTCTGTCGCTGCTGGAAAAGTGCCTGTTGGAGATCACCGGCATGGAAGCCATTACGCTGCAACCGGCGGCGGGAGCGCAGGGCGAGCTCACCGGCCTTCTCTTGGTTCGCGCTTTCCACCAAAAGAATGGAAATCCCCGCAACAAGGTTTTGATTCCGGATTCCGCCCACGGGACCAACCCGGCGACGGTGGTCATCGCCGGCTACGAAGTCGAAAACATCAAGTCCAACGCCGAGGGTCAGGTGGACATCGGCAAACTGCGCGAGCAAGTCAATGAAAACGTCGCGGCTTTGATGTTGACCAATCCCTCCACGCTCGGCATTTTTGAGCAACAGATCCCTGAAATCGCAGAAATCCTGCACTCCAAAGGCGCGCTCTTGTACATGGACGGCGCCAACATGAACGCACTTACCGGTGTCACGCGCCCGGGACGTATGGGCGTCGATGTTATGCACCTGAACCTCCACAAAACATTTTCCACACCGCACGGGGGAGGCGGCCCCGGGGCCGGTCCGGTGGCGATCAAGAAATTCCTCGAGCCGTTTCTACCGGTTCCCGTGTTAGTCGAGAGACCCGCTGGCACGTTCGCGCTCGATTTTCATCGCAAGGAAAGCATCGGCAGGGTGCGAGCATTCGGCGGAAATTTCGGGGTGCTGGTCCGCGCACTTGCCTACATTCTGGCCTACGGCCCCGAAGTCCGGCAAGCCACGGAAGACGCCGTCCTGAACGCGAACTACATCCGCAAGCAACTCGAAGGGGTTTTCGATCTTCCGTACACGCGGCCTTCCATGCATGAAGTTGTCTTCAGTGATGCCATCCAAAAGCGCCACGGCGTCAACACCATGGACATCGCCAAGCGCCTGATCGACTATGGGTTCCATCCTTACACCACGGCGTTCCCGCTCATCGTTCCCGGCGCATTGATGATTGAGCCAACCGAATCCGAGAGCAAAGAAGAGTGTGACTACTTCATCGATGCCATGAAGTCGATCGCCGAAGAAGCTGAAAAGCAACCGGAACTCGTAAAAACGGCTCCGCACACGACGCGGGTGCGACGCCTCGACGAGGTCGGCGCGGCGCGCAAACCCATTCTTCGCTGGAAGTCGCCCGAAAAGGTCAGCGGCGCGACCGGTTGACCATCGCACCCTGAACGCCAAGTTTAAAATTCAACAAAAGGCCACCCGAAGCGCACTCGATCGCCGGCGTCAGCTGTTAAACTGTTCGTACGAGGCGGAGAAAGTCCTGGCGAAATGAGTGCACTCCTAGACGCGTCGCTACCCAAGTCGGTCCTGCTCTTACGTGATTACACTTTCGAGAAATTCGTACACGATCTTTTGGCTGGAGTTACCGTAGGACTCGTCGCCCTGCCTCTGGCGATGGCCTTCGCGATTGCTTCCGGAGTACCGCCACAAGCGGGAATTTACTGCGCGATCGTCACCGGATTTCTCATCTCGGCGCTCGGGGGCTCCAAGACTCAGATTGGCGGGCCAACCGGCGCTTTTGTGGTCGTGGTTCTGGGCATCATTGCCCGCTACGGAATCGACGGCCTCTTCACCTGCACCATGCTGGCCGGCGTCCTGTTGGTGATCATGGGAATCACCGGACTCGGCGCGATGGTGAAGTATTTTCCGCGACCCGTGGTCGTGGGTTTCACCAACGGAATCGCCATCCTCATTGCCAGTACCCAGATTCGCGATTTCTTCGGCTTGCGTGTGGAGCATGTCCCCGGCGATTTCTTCCACCGCATGGGCGCGATCGCCCAGAATTTCGGAACTCTCAATCCCGTCGCTACCGCCCTCGGCATGGCTTGCTTACTAATCATGATCCTCGCCGCGCGCTTCCTGAAAAGAGTGCCCGGGGCCATCCTGGTATGTTTTGGCGCAACGGCCGTGGTGGCCCTGTGGCACTTGCCGGTGGAAACCATTGGCTCCCGTTTTGGTGGCATCCCCGGCGGCTTACCCCACGTGGTGGTTCCGACTCTGAAGCCCGTTCTGTTGCTGCATTTGCTTTCTCCGGCAGTAACCATCGCCATGCTGGGTGCCATCGAGTCGCTGTTTTCTGCAGTCGTTTCCGATCGCATGACCGGCGACAAGCACAACCCCAACGTCGAGCTGATGGCCCAAGGCGTCGCAAATATTGTTTCCCCAATCGTCGGCGGACTGCCGGCCACAGGAGCCATCGCCCGCACCGCCACCAACGTTCGGTCCGGCGCACGATCACCCGTTGCCGGAATGATTCACGCGCTTACGCTGTTGGCAGTGATCCTTTTCGCTGCGCCCCTGGTTAAAAACGTCCCGCTCGCCGCCCTGGCCGGGATCCTGTTCATGGTTGCTTACAATATGGGCGACTGGGCGGAAATCCCCGAAATCCTGAAACTGACCAAGGCGGACATTGTGGTTTGGCTGCTAACGATGAGTCTGACGGTGTTTGCCGATCTGACCCTGGCCGTAGAGGTAGGCATGATCCTGGCCGCTTTCACCTTCATCCGCAAGATCTCCTTGACCACCACCGTTTCGAAGGTGACCGAAGACTATATCGAGGATGGCCGGGCGCACATTCTCCAAGACAAAAACATCCCCGCTTACGTGGCGGTGTTCCGGATTCACGGTCCATTTCTGTTCGGCGTCACCGATAAAATTGCGGCCGTCACCGAGGACATCCATTCCCTTCCCCCGGTCGTGATTGTTCGCTTGCGGAATATGACCGCGATCGACGCCACAGGCATTGCCGCGCTCCAAGAACTGGCCGAGATTCTGCAGAAGAATGGTCGCTCCATGCTGGTTTGCGGCGCCCGTCCTCAGCCTGCCGATCTCATGCGGGAAGCCGGATTCGATCGCCACATCGGTGCCTCCAATATCTGCGGGAATATCGAAGAAGCCTTGAAAAGAGCGGAGCAGATTCAACGCCACCGGACGTCCGTCGCGATTTGAGCACCACGATTTGCGCTCGCAGCAAAGGAAAAGCCAAGGCGGTTGACCACCCGGGCTTTGCAAGAGGAGGAGCGAACGAAGCTTTACCGCGCGAGGCGTGGAGCCGGTTCCGGAGGCGGAGCTTGCACCGGCGCTTCCACCGGCCGGCCACCTTTGGCGGTCTGCTGCGTACGAGCCGCTACAACGGGCTCCACACGGCGAACCGGGATCGCGACATTCTCGCCTTCGCGCACAAAATTCAGTTTGTCTTCTTTGCCGTGCCAATCGATGCAGATCAAATCACCTGAATGAACTTGCTCGGTAGCAAGCAGATTGGCCATGGGGTAGACCACGTGCCGCTCGATCGCACGCTTCAGGTGTCGCGCACCATAGCGTTGGTCGGTACCTTCGCGAAGCAGGAAATCGCGGCCGGGCTCTGTTACGCGGAAAAGAAATTGTCCCCGGGCCGTCTCGAGGACGCGCTGCTGGACCATGGTCAACTCGATGTCCAGGACCTGTTCGAGCTGGGTACGGTGCAGCGGGTGGAATACCACCACCTTATCCAGTCGGTTCATGAACTCCGGTGAGAACTTCCGGCGGGCCGCCTCGACCGCAGTGCGCTCCACTTTTTCGTCCAGGTTGGTCTTGGGCTTGTCATCGGACTTGATGAAGCCGTACCCGCCAGCCATCAGGTCGGTGATGTCCGAACCACCGAGGTTCGAAGTCATAAAGATCACCGTTTGCGACAGGTCGACACGGCGGTTATCGCCAAGCGTAAGCGTCGCTTTGTCCAACATGCCGAGCAGCAGCTGCCAGAGGGCATCACTGGCCTTTTCAATCTCGTCGAACAGCAGGAAGGAGAGCTTCAGCTTGTCGGTGTGTGAAGCCGACAACGCTTCCTGGGTAATCAAAGGGTGGGTCTCGCGGTGCCCGAGGTATCCCGGGGGCGAACCGATGAGCTTGGCGATTTCGTGGGAGTGCTGGAACTCCGCACAGTCGACCTTGATCACCAGCCGCGGGTCCCCAAACAGGATTTCCGCAGCCGCTTCCACGATGCGCGTCTTGCCAGAACCCGTGGGACCGAGGAACAGCAGGTTGCCCACCGGCCGGCCCGGAGAATTCAGCCCCGCGCAAAACACTTGATAAAGATCAACCAGTGCCTGCACGCCCTCTTCCTGCCCAACGATCTTGGCGCGCAACGCTTGATGGAAATCGCGCGTATCGTTGCTGCGTATGGTGGGATCGAGTTGCTGCCGCGCCGCTGCTCTCATACCCTTAACCTCGGCCGCGCCCGGCTTTTTCTTTCGTCGAAATTCCTCAGAAGCGGGCACGTTCTTTCAGCGTCTCAAGGACGCGTATTTAAGCTAAGAAGCATGAGGCGTGCCAATTCGGAGTGGGAAGTCGCGATTCGAAAAACGCTATCCGTTCAATGACATACAACTGTTGCAATTGTGGAAACCGTCTCAACCCGTGAGACGATGCTCCCGCGGTGCTCAAAATTGAGAGTGAAAATACATATTGTGTCATTTCGGCCGTGACAAAAAGAGGCGCACCCGTTCGATGCGCCTCTGGCTCGTCGTGCAATATTTACTTAACGGTTCTCTTTCTTCCGCCCTTGCAATGGGTGCGGTGCTGCCGCCGGGCTTGCCGCAGGTAGAGCCGCTGGCCGCGCGGGCTCATCGTTCACCGCTTCGATCGGTGTTTCCTTGCCCAATCCATCAACCTTCGGTGCGGGTTCGACCGTTTCTTCCGGCGATCCCTCGTGGGTAACCAGCGCCCCTTCGCGTTCGCGCACAAATGTCAACTCGTTGTGCACGCCGTCCCAATCCACACGGACCAAGTCCCCCACGCGAACTTGCTGCGTAGCAAGGAGGTTCGCCAAGGGATAAACCAGGAATCGCTCGATGGCCCGCTTCAGGTGACGCGCCCCATACCGCTGGTCGGTGCCCTCCCGTAGCAGGAAGTCGCGGCCCGCATCCGTCACCCGGAAAAGGAACTTGCCGGTAGCGGTATCGAGAACCCGTTTTTGTACCATCCCGAGCTCGATATCCAGCACGGACTGCAGTTCGTCCCGCTTCAATGGCCGGAAAACCACAAGTTTATCGATGCGGTTCATGAACTCCGGTGAGAATTTGCGCCGCGCGGCTTCAATCGCCGTACGTTCCACCTTCTGGTGAATGTCGTCCGGAGGTTTGTCTTCCGATTTCACGAACCCGTAGCCGCCCGCAAACAAGTCCGTGATGTCCGAGCCGCCCAGGTTCGAGGTCATGAAAATAACAGTTTGCGATAGATCAACGCGCCGGTTATCACCCAGCGTCAGAGTCGCTTTGTCGAGGATCCCGAGCAGCAGTTGCCACAGGGCGTCGCTCGCCTTCTCAATCTCGTCGAACAGCAGGAACGACAGCTTGAGTTTGTCCGTATGGTAGGCGGCCAGCGCTTCCTGGGTAATCAGCGGATGCGTCTCACGGTGACCGAGATAGCCCGGCGGCGAGCCGATCAGCTTGGCAATTTCGTGCGAGTGCTGGAATTCGGCGCAGTCGATCTTGATCACCGCCCGCGGACTCCCAAACAGGATTTCCGACGCCGCCTCGACGATGCGCGTCTTGCCCGAGCCCGTGGGACCCAGGAATAGCAGATTGCCCACCGGGCGCCCCGGAGAATTGAGCCCGGCGGTGAACACCTGGAAAAGTTCGACCAGCGCCTGAACCGCTTCGTCCTGCCCGACGATCTTCGCGCGCAGCGACTTCTGGAAGTCGATAGTCTCTGCGCTGCGAATATTCGGATTCAGCGAAAGATCGTCTGTCCCCATAACTACCTCCTAGCGCTCCCGTAGAGAGGGTTGCGCGCCCCCAAAACGCCCGACACCCCGGGTAATCCGCTTCAGATCGTTCCGTTGCCGGAACTGATCCAGCTTCACCTGGATCGTGGAGTTCAGCAGCCGCAATTGAACCAAAAGCTCATTCGCGACTGCCGGCGTTTCGGAAAGCCGAAGGGCCGGCGGAAACAGGTCCGCAAGGTCCAAGTTCAGATTTCGGAGGGACTGGACAAGCTTCTGGACGGCTGGCGAATCCGGATCCGCCAGATCGATCTGGCCGTTCAACTGTTCGCGGAGGGCACGCCAGTTGAGTTCCACAAAAGGATGTTTCTTGGTTACTTCTCGAACGATTTGGTCGGTGATGCGAGCACGTTGGCCTAGGCGGGCGAGGTGCAGTTGGCGTACTTTTCCATCGCGGCGCACGTTGTGCACCAGGTAGTAGGCGTTTCCTTTGCGCCGAATGAAAGCCACTGTACATCCTCGGCGAAGCGGTTGGGAGTCTCCCAAGAGTTCTGCCTCTCGTGTAGTGTAAGAGCGTTCCACTACGGCCGTCAAGATCCCAAGGCACCTATAAGTAACCTTTTCTGCCTTCATTTTTTGATTGCGGAGCATCAGTTTTTCTCCCGGATCAGACTGTAGTCCGCCGCCCCTTTTCTGGTCCCGTCTCCTGCGGTCCGTTCCCGTCACCGGCTACACGATAAAACCCGGAATCCAGCAACAATCTCTTGCCGCGTGCCGTTCCTGTTCTTAGGATGTAGAGCATTTGCGTAAAGGAGGCCCGCATGTCTTCCTGGGACCCAGTGTACCGGCTGGTGAAACAAATTCCGCGCGGCCGGGTTACTACCTACGGGGCGTTGGCGAAGGCTCTGCATTTGCGCGGCGGGGCGAGAACCGCGGGTAGAGCAATGGCGGCAACGCCCTCTGGAAAAGGCATTCCCTGGCACCGCGTCGTCGGTGAGCGTGGAAAACTGCTCATCCGCGAGCCCTACGCCTCCCTGCAACGAAAACTGCTGGAGAGCGAGGGGGTTGCCCTCCTCGAGTCCCGCGTCGACCTCAAGCGGCACGCCTGGTCTCCTGGCAAACCCCCACGGCGCTCCTTGAAACACAAATCCACCAGCCAGCGTAGAACCAACAGAAGCCGTTAGAGAGATTCGGTCGGGTGCGCTACCATGGAGGTCCCGACACCACGTATGTCCACCCCGATCTTGCAAGTTGATGCTCTCGAAAAGCGTTACGAGGACGTGCATGCCGTTCGCGGGGTTAGTTTCTTCGTCGACGAAGGCGAAGTCTTCGGACTGCTCGGCCCCAACGGAGCCGGAAAGACCAGCACCATCGAAGTGTTGGAAGGCCTGCGCGTCCCAGACGGCGGGCGAGTCTCCGTTTGTGGCTTTGATCCGCAAAAGAACCCCAACGAACTGAAGCATGAAATCGGAGCCGCGCTGCAATCGACTTCCCTGCCCGACAAGATTCGCGTGGTTGAAGCGGTCCGCCTCTTCGCCAGCTTTTATCGCCGTCGTCGCAACCCGGAAGACCTGCTCAAGCGCTTTGGTCTCGACGAGAAACGCAATGCCTTCTACAGCCAACTCTCCGGCGGCCAGAAACAGCGCTTGGCACTCGCCATCGCCCTGGTGAATGACCCCAAGGTTCTTTTTCTCGATGAACCGACCGCAGGCCTTGACCCTCAAGTGCGCCGCGAAATCTACGACATCATCGAAGAACTGAAGCGCGACAAGAAAACCATCGTTCTGACCACGCACTATATTGAGGAAGCCGAGCGGCTCTGCGACCGTGTGGCCATCGTGGATCACGGCAAGGTCATCGCCGAAGGCACCCCCCGCGAATTGAAGCAGCGTTCCGCCGACACCACGCGCGTCGAGGTACGCCTCGCAAAGCCCACGGCAAACGGCTCCTTAAAGGGCCTCGATGGGGTAGTCGACGCCCGCGAAGTCGATGGTGCCTACGTGCTCCATTGCCGCCGGACCGCTCCTGCCATCGTGTCTCTGGTAAAGCATCTCGATACCGAACAGAACGAACTCGTCAGCCTCGAAATCGCCACTCCGTCCCTGGAAGACGTGTTCATCGAACTCACCGGAAGGAGGCTGCGCGATTGACGAACCTCGCCACCCTGACGCGCACCCGCATGGTGCTCGCACTGCGCAACAAAATGTTTTTTTTCTTCAGCGTCATCATGCCCCTGATGTTTTTCTTCCTTTATGCCGGAGTCTTCGCGAAAGGCGACCCTCACGCCGTGCGCTTCTTCCTTGGTCCGGTCATTGCCCTTAATGTCATGGGCAGCTTCTGGGGCCTGAGCGCCACTCTGGTGATGTATCGCGAGCAGGGCATCCTCCGCCGCTTTCACGTCGCGCCCGTCACCGCCAGCGATATGCTGGCCTCCAGCGTCTTGGCGAATTTCGTCCTCACCCTTCCAACGGTCGTCGTCATTCTCCTGCTGGCGCGCTTCGTTTTTCATGTCAGCCACATGGGCAACCTCGTCGCCGCCTTCCTCTTCGTCTGTGCCGGGACGATCTCCTTTGGTTCCTTGGGGCTGGTCGTTGCCAGCGTGACCAACACCATGCAGGAGACTCAGGTTCTGAACCAATTGATGTGGCTTCCGCTGATCTTTCTCTCCGGCGCTACCTTTCCCCTGGCCTTCCTTCCTAAGGTGGTCCAGGGCTTTTCCGTCTTCCTGCCTGCAACCTATCTGGTCACCGGCCTTCAAGAAGCAACATTTTTCGCCAAACCGGTCAGCGGGCTTTTGGTCTATCTCCTGGCTCTGGCTTTTTGGGCCGCCCTGTCGTTCTTCATAGCCGCGCAGCTGTTCCGCTGGGAGCCGGAGACCAAGATTCCGCGCAACGCAAAGTTGTGGGCTGCCGCGACCATCCTTCCCTTCCTGCTGCTCGGCATTTGGGAACATCGCAACGGTCAAATGATCAATCAGGCGCAAGCCGCCTACCGCGCCGTAAGCGAACCGGAAAAGCCACGAGCCCAAGAACCCTCGAAAAACTGAGCCGCGCCGCTCAAGCCAATTTGGCCCGACCTTCATGAATCGCCGCGCCAAAATGGCGGAAATCCGCACCATTAGAATTCGTTGATTTCATTGACGCTCTTTGTCCCCTGACATATTCTCAAATTGCGAGCTGGTGGTTCACTCCGTCATCAGGAGAAATGACTATGCCGGTACAGAAAACCGAGAAAATTTGGCACAACGGAAATTGGATCCTCTGGGATGACGCCAAGCTCCATGTCCTTACCCACGCGGTCAGCTACGGTTCCGCCGTATTCGAAGGCATTCGCTGCTATGAAACACCGCAAGGCCCGGCGATTTTCCGCCTCCGCGAGCACATGCAACGCCTCATCAATTCCGGAAAAATCTATCGCATGGACTTCCCCTATACCCTTGAGCAGTTTTGCCAGGTCGCCTGTGAACTGGTGCGTATCAACAAAATGAGCTCCTGTTACGTCAAGCCCATCGCCCTGCGCGGCTACGGCGAGGTCGGCGTCAACCCGCTGAATTCGCCGGTCGACCTTTACATGGCCTGCTGGCAGTGGGGTGCTTATCTGGGTCCCGATGCCCTGTCCAAGGGCGTCGACGTGTGCGTCAGTTCCTGGACGCGTATTGCACCGAACACCTTGCCCGCCATGTCCAAGGCGGCGGCGAACTACATGAACTCGCAGCTCATCCGCATGGAAGCGGCCTTGAATGGTTTCGCGGAAGGCATTGCACTCGATTCCGATGGCCATGTCAGTGAAGGCTCCGGCATGAACATTTTCATGGTGCATGACGGCACGCTATACACTCCGCCGCTCTCGGCCAGCATCCTGCCGGGCATTACGCGCGATTCCGTCGTGAAATTGGCCACCGATTTGGAAATTCCGCTCAAGGAATCCGTAATCCCGCGCGAAATGCTCTACCTTGCCGACGAGGTCTTCTTCGTTGGGACCGCTGTGGAAGTCACTCCCCTTCGCTCCATCGACAAAATCATCGTCGGCAAGGGGGTCGCCGGACCAATCACCCGCAAGATTCAGGAAGAGTTCTTCGCCGTAACCAGCGGCCGCAAGCCCGACCGCCACAATTGGCTCACGCCGGTAAGCGCGCCGGTCGCCGCTTCCCGATAATCGCTAGCGGCAGTGCCTCCTGCTTCGTGGCACAGGCACTCCGGCTGGCCCGGTGAGGGCTTGTGCTTTGTGCTGGGCACGTTAGTAGCGGCTCTTACGAAACCTTGTTCGCACACTTCCTAGCGCACCTGGGCCATCCCGGTTAGAATCGGTTCCATCGCATTGTACACAGGGACGATTCGGGAGGCCCGCGGATGTACAACCTTACCCAAAAGGTAGTCGCGGAATTTATAGGCACCTTCGCGCTCATCTTTTTCGGCGCCGGCGCCGTCTGTGTCGACTTCTACCTGCGAGCCTCAGGTGGACTCGGTCTGCTCGGCGTCTCCCTCGCTCACGGCTTGGCCATCGCCATTATGGTTTCCGCCCTCGGACACATTTCGGGCGGGCACTTCAATCCCGCCATCACCATCGGCTTCTGGGTCACGAGACGCCTATCCACCATGGATTCCCTGGCCTATTGGGGCGGGCAGCTGCTCGGCGCCAGCGCCGCCGCACTCGTCTTGAAACTGGTGATCCCTGAAGACATCGCCACCAACGTCTTCCTGGGCAGTCCGGAGCTAATGCGCGACTTTCCCCACTGGTCTGGCATGGCTCTCGAGGCCGTCACCACCTTCTTTTTGGTTTTCGTGGTATTTGCCACCGCTGTCGATGAAAAAGGTACCTTCCGTTCGATCGCTGGCTTCGGCATCGGCCTGACCATCACCCTCGGAATCCTGGTCGCTGGTCCTTTCACCGGCGCAGCCCTCAATCCCGCGCGCGCCTTTGGCCCCGAGCTGGTCTCGCGCCATTGGCTGAATTGGGGTATCTACTGGGTCGGCCCACTTAGCGGCGGATTCATCGCCGGCCTGCTGTACGATTCGTTGTTCCTGCGCAAAGCGGAGGTGTGAGCCTCCCTCCCTGTCCCGGGGTCTAGGTAACTAAGCCGCAACGGTTCGAGCCGGCCGTGTTGTTGCCCCCTCCCGCCGGATGTTAGTTTCGGGAAGGTATTGGACTCTAACGGGGTGGGTGCACATGGCTCTGAGCATTGATGATTTGCTCCGTCGCGCAGTCGAGAATAAATCCTCCGACTTGCATCTCAAGGTCGGCAATCATCCCTATCTCCGTGTCGACGGCCTGCTCACGCCAGTCACCGATGTTCCCCGCATTACGCCCGAAGAAATGCTCTCCATGGCCTTCAGCATGATGACCAATCGGCAGAAGCAAAAATTCAAGGAAACCGCCGAGTTGGATATGGCCTATGGGGTGGCGGGCCTCGGGCGCTTCCGTGTCAACGTCTTCCAGCAGCGTGGCAACGTGGGCATGGTTCTCCGCGTCATCCCCACCAAAATTCGCACCGTCGAAGAGTTGAACCTCCCGGCCGTAATCTCCAAAATTTGCGAAGAGCAACGCGGACTCGTGCTGGTCACCGGTACGACGGGTTCCGGTAAGTCCACAACCCTCGCGGCGATGATCGATCGCATCAACGCCAACCGCTCCGATCACATCATCACCATCGAAGACCCCATCGAGTTCCTGCACCGCGACAAGCGCAGTTTCATCAACCAGCGCGAAGTCGAAGTCGATACCGCAAACTTTTCTACCGCTTTGCGAGCCGCTCTCCGTCAGGACCCCGACGTCATTCTGGTCGGCGAAATGCGCGACCTCGAAACCATTTCCACCGCCCTGCTGGCCGCGGAAACCGGCCACCTCGTCTTCTCGACCTTGCACACTCTGGACGCCACCGAAACCATTCAGCGTATTATCGCGGTCTTCCCCCCGCCGGAGCAGAAACAGATCCGTTTGCAGATGGCTGCCACCCTCAAAGCCGTCGTCTCACAGCGACTGGTTCGCCGCGCCGACGACAAGGGCCGCGTCCCCGCGGTCGAAGTCATGATCGCCACCGCCTACATCAAGGATTGCATCATCAACCCGGACAAGACCCGCCTCATTCACGACGCGATCGCAGCCGGCACGTCGCAGTACGGCATGCAGACGTTTGATCAATCACTCTTTGATCTGTACAGCAAGG
>Ga0306926_10004506_pt1 | contig 14651 bp, 11 predicted proteins | sample flu12Cox44000178_FD_203759 | JGI IMG/M metagenome (GOLD analysis project Ga0306926, IMG submission 203759) | Lab enrichment of tropical soil microbial communities from Luquillo Experimental Forest, Puerto Rico - flux8day.12C.oxic.44.000.178 (v2)... | ecosystem: Environmental > Terrestrial >...
GCACCTCGCCGCGCTCGAGCTCCGCCCGGCACATCCACCGCGACACCGCGGCAATCCCGAGCCCCGCCTTCACGCAGGCCATCACGCCCTCGGAGGATGCGACCTGCACTCGGCCGTCGACTGCAACCGAAGTGACGGCGCCGGAGCGGCCGAAGGCCCAGCCTCGGCGACCCAACAGCCCGGGTCCGACAATGCGATGGTGCCTCGACAGGTCCGCCAATGTGAGCGGAACGCCGCGCTCCGCCAGATATGCCGGCGACGCAATGACCAGCCGCGGCGCCGAGGCCAGCAAGCGGGCGCCGAAGGCGGAGTCGGCAAGATGCCCCAGGCGCAGCGCGATGTCGGCACCTTCGGCAACAAGGTCGTCCGTCCGATCGGAGATCAGGAGCTCGATTTTCAAACCTGGATGCTGCTCCAGAAATGGCGGCAGACGCGGAATCACCTCGCGAGTCGCAAAGGCACTGGACATGACGACCCGCAGCAAACCATGCAGGCTGTCGACCCCGCGTGCGGCATCTGCGGCCTCGTCCAGTTCGCCAAGGATCCGGCGGGAGCGCTCAAGAAAAACAACTCCGGCATCGGTCAGTGTAATCCGGCGCGTCGTGCGTAGGAGCAGTTTCACTCCCAGTCGGCCCTCAAGGCTGGCTACCATCCGCGACACCGATGGCTGCGACACGCCGAATTCGCGGGCGACCTTTGAGAAACTGCCGGTCTCGGCAGCCCGAACGAAGACCGAGAGTTCCTGAAGCCGATCACTCATACGTACAGTGTATAAGTGTTTTTACATTTTCGCGTCTACTCTCCACATTTTGAAAAGGTCATTTTCTCGGAAACCGGCTGTTTGAAAGCCTGTTCGGCGAACTCAATACGAATGGGATGATGGGAGTGATTTCAATGGCCTGCGCGGCACTTATGTTCGCGACGAAGCGGCCAGCCAGCGCCATCTTGGCGCTGGCTATCGCCGTGGCCGCTATGCTTGGCGAAGCGAAGGCAGCGGAGCCATTCATGCTCAACTCGCCCGCGTTCGCGGACAACGGTCAGCTCGCTCTCAAGAACGCGGGTAACATCAAATCGAACCCGAATTGTGTTGGTGAGAACGTCTCGCCACCGCTCGTTTGGTCGAATCCGCCTGAGGGGACCAAAAGCTACGCGATGATCATCGTCGACCCGGAAGGCCTTGCCGGCCTCGGTGTGGTGCATTGGGTGGGCTATGGCATCCCCGCGTCGACGAACGGTTTCGCCGAAGGCGAGATCAGCAAACCATCGGATAGCTTTATCGGCGGCAAAAGCACGCCCAACCTCCCGACCTATATGGGGCCGTGCACGCCGCCCGGGGACTGGTGGCATCACTATACGTTCACATTGATTGCAACCGACCTCGATCCTTCAGCTTTGCCGCCCGGCTTAACACGCGTCCAACTGCTCGCCGCTCTCAAAGGGCATACTAACGCGGCCTCAAGTCTCATCGGACGATTCAGGCACCAGTGAAGCCCCGATGGACTGCCGCGACTTCCGGGGAGCGCCTTGGTGGTCTTGAGATTGATGATCTACGTAACCGGCGGCGCGGCGGTATTGATCGATCGAGTTTGCCCTTACGCAAGCTCAACCTCGCGGAGCCTTGCGTCGCCGCGAATATCGCCACTGCACAGATCGCCGTAGCGCCTGTCCGTCGCGCCGAGTCAAGTTACTTTCAGCGATACACTCTCCGCACGTAAGGGTGCCCATATACCCCACGGTGTGCAACTTTAGCACCGCCTGACGGTGATCTCCTGGGTGCCGCCACGTTCTGACGGGACCGTCCCGGTTTGCTCACGATGTTGGCAGCTGAGCGCCCATACGTATGGCGTGAGTGTCGACGGGTCAGGTGTGTACGTGAAGGCGGAAACGTCGGGGCCCGGCCGGCCAACGCTCTCGGTCGTCAGCTGATCTTCGCTCGCCTGCTCCAACGCACGGACCCTTTGTTGAAGATCGCTGACGCTCTGTTGAAGACGTAGTACGCATTCAGCATCGCATACCTTCGGAATGTTCTGCGCTTGAGCCACACCGCAACCTATCAAAATAGGTATCGTCGTCAGCGACACGACGATGAGGGTACGCATATGACTTCTCCCTGATCCTAAAACCGGCCTGATTACAGCAGGGATTTATGACCTGCGGAATAGGCCGTGGTCGTCATTTTGCGGAGCAGCAAATTCTGGGTCGCGCATGTCCGCTTTGGGTCAAAAGCGTCGTTTCCGACCCCATCCGGCCATGTCCGCTTTACCCCCAAAAGCGGACATACTCGGCGATGTCCGCTTTGTGCCATTAGCGACCAAAGTGCGGTGCAGCAATCCGGCAGCCCGAAGGTCAGGCAGCTTGCGCGATCCGGCTATTGATCTCGGCGCGAAGCGCCGCAAAGTCGATTGGCTTCGTCAGGAGCGTCTCGGCGCCACCCTCCAGCGCCCTGCGCTTGGTGTCGGCGTCGCCGTAGGCGGTGATCATGATGACCGGCACGTCAGGCCGCATGGCCTTGGCCTTGGGCAGAAGCTCAAGGCCGGTCATACCCGGCATGTTGATGTCGGATAGGATGAGGATCAGCGAGACACCTTCGGCGTCGCTGATACGCTGCAACGCTGCAGGAGCGGATTGCGCAAATTCCATCACGAACCGACCAGAGCGGAGGTCGCGCCGAAACTGCTGCCGAAATAGCACCTCGACGTCGGGTTCGTCGTCGACCACAAGAATAAGCAGGCTCACGCTCGCCCCCCGGCTTTTGTGAAGCAGTGTTGTGTCTAGCGAAGTCTATGCGGCAGTCCGAGGTAGGATGATTCTGAATTCGGTGAACGCACCGGGCTCAGTGTCGACCTCTATAGACCCGGAATGTTGCTTGACGATGATGTCATGGCTGATCGACAGGCCAAGGCCCGTACCCTCGCCAGCTGGCTTGGTGGTGAAGAAGGGATTGAACATCTTTTCCCGGACCTCAGGCGAAATGCCGATACCATTATCGCGTATCCTGATCTCCACGCGGTCGCCGAGGCTCTTGGTCGCAGCGGAGATTGTCGGCTCGAACCCGTTGCCGCCTTCCTGACCTTGTCGCTTGGTGGCTGCATAGAAGCCATTGGCAATCAGGTTCAAGAGCACCCGCGTGATCTCCTGGGGAAAAGCATCGACTTCGCCAGCAGACGGGTCGAAGGACCGCTCCAAGGTGACATTAAAGCCCTGCTTTTCCGCGCGGGCACCGTGATATGCGAGATTGAGGCTATCCTCGACCAGGGTGTTGACGTCGACCGACCGGCGCTCGCCAGAGCCCTCTCGCGAATGCAGCAGCATGTTCTTCACGATGGAATCGGCGCGCTTGCCGTGCTGCGCAATCTTGTCGAGGTTGTCCCGAAGGGTGTCGGAAAGCTCGGTGACCTCTTCACGCGCTTTATCGCTCAGTAGCACATCGCGAAGTGCGTCTTGCAATTCCTCGATCAGCTCGACTGAGACGCCGGAGAAGTTATTGACGAAATTGAGCGGATTCTTGATCTCGTGGGCGATGCCAGCCGTTAGCTGACCGAGCGAAGCGAGCTTTTGCGTCTGGACGAGGCGGTCCTGGGTGGTGCGCAGGTCGTCAAGCGACTTCGCCAGCTCCCGCGTACGTTGCTGCTCTGTTTCGAACAGCCGCACGTTCTCGATGGCGATCACCGCTTGGTCGGCAAAGGTAGTAGCAAGTTCGATCTGCTGCTCGGTAAATGGTCGGACGGTGAGACGCATCAGCACGATGGCACCAATCGGATTGCCTTCACGCATAAGCGGAATGCCCAAGACTGTACGAAATCCGACGGTCTGCTGGACGTCGTGCAATGAATAGTCCGGGTCAGCCAGGACGTCTGAGACTTGGACTGGCTTGCGTTCCAGAACGGTGCGGCCGAGTACGCTGCCTCGCCCCGCCTCGAACGGAAGTCGGCTCAGAATCTTTTTGCGATGCTCAGAGTTGCTGCCGTAGGTGGCGATGGCTTGGTATTTCGGGCCCTGTTGGCGATGGATAGCAGCGACATCCGCATCGCACAGCCGCGCAGCCGATTCCGTCAGGGTGTTGAGCACTGTCTGCAAATCGAACGTCGAACGGCTTATGACCTTTAGCACGTCCGCCGTCGCCGTCTGCTGTTGAAGCGATTGCCGCAATTCATGAAGGAGCCGCGTGTTATCGATGGCGATGACGGCCTGGGCGGCAAAGTTCGATACCAATGCAATTTGCTTTTCGGTGAATGGGCGTACCTCCTGGCTGTAAATCCCGATAACACCGACAACGTCTTTGTCCTTAATCATCGGTACGACCAAAAGACATCGCGCGCCGCTGCTCGTGGCGAAGAGACGGAGCTGCGCGTCATCGCGTGAATCCTTGAGTACATCAGCGATCTGGACAGGCTGTTTTGTGGCCAGCGCCTGCGACATAGGATTGCCTGAAGGGAACCGAACGACTTGCCCTAGTGGTCTAGCCTCAGCAAAGGCCGCCGGAGCGTTGTACAGCGCTTCCGGCCGAAATCCGTCATCCTCGCAAAGCCACAACCCCCCAAACCCTGCCCCGCAAATGCGCACCGCGTTGGAAAGCATGGCGTTAAATACAGGCTCAAGTTCACCGGGCGAGCTTGATATGATCTTGAGGACGTCAGCAGTCGCGGTCTGCTGCTGCAACGATTCCCGCAGTTCGCTTAGCAATCGCGTGTTCTCAATAGCAATGACAGCTTGCGCAGCGAAATTCTTGAGTAACTCAACCTGCTTGTTTGTGAAGGGACGCACTTCTTGTCGAAAGATGGCAATTGCGCCGACCAGCTCGTGTTCCTTGAGCATCGGAACAATGAGAACAGTCCGAGCGCCAGCAACTACAGCGATTGGTTCATCGGGGTTATCCGCTGCCATATCAGCAACGTGCGCAACCTGCTTCGTATCAGCGACGCGGTAAAGAATTCGCGCCAAGTCGCGAGGAGGAACCGGATCGCGCTCTCGTTCTGCTGCCCAGGCGAGCGGGGCATTATGCAGTGCGACGTGCCGGAATAAGTTGCCATCATAAAGCAATAAATTGCCAAATCTGGCGTCGCAGATATGAACCGCGTTTTCTAGCATCGCATTGAAGACCGGCTCAAGATCGCCCGGTGAGCTAGAAATGACCTTGAGTACCTCTGATGTCGCAGTCTGCTGCTCTAACGACTCGCGCAATTCATTAAGCAGCCGCGTGTTCTCGACAGCGATGACGGCTTGTGCGGCAAAATTGCTGACCAGTTCAGTTTGCTTATCGGTGAAGGGCCGGACCTCGCGCCGGTAAATGGTCATGGCACCGACCGCCACGCCGTCCTTGATCATCGGCACGGAGATGAGGGAGCGGATTCCTGCGACCTCTACGGCAGCTACCGCTAGAGGATCACCCTCGAGATATGACCGGTCCTCCTTCAGGTCGACGAGTTGCACCGATTCTCGACTGTGCACAGCGCGCGCCGAAGGCACGGAGGCTTTCGGCCGGAACACCGTGCCAACTCCCCAGGACTTGAGGAACGCCTCAGGCAGGCCACCGTACAATGCCGCAGCACGCATCCGCCCGTCGCCTTCATGGAGCCACAACGTGCCGTAGCTTGCCTCGCAGAGCCGCGTGGCGTTCGCCAGCATGGCCTCGAATACCGGCTGTAAGTCGCCGGTCGAGCTGGAGATGACGCGCAGCACCTCTGACATCGCAGTCTGCTGCTCTAGCGACTCGGTGAGATCGTCAGTGCGCTGGCGCAATTCGTTAAGGAGCCGCGTGTTCTCGATGGCGATGACGGCCTGCGCGGCAAAGTTTTGCAGCAGTGCAATTTGTTTCTCGGTAAATGACTTAACCTCCTGGCGATAGAGAAGGAGATTGCCAATCAATTCGCCCTCTTTGAGCATCGGAACAACGACAAAGGTTCGCGCTCCCGCAAGTTCAACTAGACCTACCGCAGCCGGATCGCGCTGTTTATAGGCAAGTTCAGTGGAGTAATCGGTAATGTGAACCGGTTGTTTGGTGGCGACAACGCGCCCGAGCGCGTTTTGCGCGCTGGGATAGATTAAGGGATTGGCCCGTCGAGCCTCAGCAAATGCGGGCGGCGGATTGTGCATGGCGGCGACGCGGAAGGCGTCGTTTTCTCGCAGCTGGAGCGTGCCAAACCTAGCGTCACAGATACGAACCGCGTTTTCTAGCATGGCCTCGAATACCAACTGCAACTCGCCCGGCGAGGAACTGATGACGCGCAGCACTTCCGATGTCGCGGTCTGCTGCTCCAGCGATTCCGAAAGCTCACGAGTTCGCTGCTGCTCGGTCTCGAACAAGCGCACGTTCTCGATGGCGATGCCCGCTTGGTCGGCGAAAGTCTCGGCCAATTCGATCTGCTGGCTGGTGAACGGTCGCGGCTCCGAGCGCCCCAAGACCAGGGCGCCAACAGCCGCACCTTCGCGGATCAAGGGAATGCCGAGAAGGGTGCGATATCCACCAACTTTCTGGCCTTCAGTGTAGTCGTATTCCTGATCGGCAAGAACGTCTGGAATATGAATTGTTTTGCCTTCCGACACAGCACGACCAGAGGCGCTGCCCCGCCCTGGCAGGGTCGGATTGCTTTGCAGAAACTCGTGGAAGCCGGGAGAATAGCCGTAGCTCGCGAACCGATCGAAGGCTGTACCGATCAATCGCGCCATCGATGCCATATCCGCTTCGCAGAGCTGCGCCGCCGATTCAATGAGCGTATTGAGCACCGATTTGAGATCGAAGGTCGAACGGCTAATGACCTTGAGCACGTCTGCGGTAGCCGTCTGCTGCCGCAATGATTGCCGTAGCTCATTCAGCAGCCGCGTGTTCTCGATTGCGATGACGGCCTGGGCGGCGAAGTTCTGGACCAGTTCTATTTGCTTGTCTTCGAAGGGACGAACCTCGTCGCGCCATAAGGTGATGGCACCGATGAATTCGTCCTCCTTCAGCAGTGGAACATAGAGCGCGGTTCTACATCCGCCGAGATCGACCGCTGCAACAATGGCGGATTCGCTCTTCTCAATGTACGGCCGGTGCGTTGCAAGATCGGCCGTGTGAACCAATGATTTAGTCGTCTGCATCCGACCCACTGGATTGTTTGCGGTCGCGTGCAACGGCGTTCGTCTCAGGAATTCTGCGAATGCAGAAGGCGTTTTGTGCGTCGTCACTAGCCGCAGCGCGCCATCTTCCCACCGATAGATATTCCCCGCTTTGGCCTCGCAGATGCGAACCGCGTTCTCCAGCATGGCCTGGAATACAGGTTCTAAGTCGCCGGGCGATGAGCTGACGACTTTAAGTACCTCGGACGTTGCCGTCTGCTGCTCCAGCGATTCCGAAAGCTCACGCGTGCGCTGTTGTTCGGCATCAAACAGCCGAACGTTCTCGATAGCGATCACAGCTTGGTCGGCGAATGTTGTGACTAGTTCAATTTGCTTCTCGGTGAACGGCCGGACCTGAAGGCGCGCCAGCACGATGACGCCAATCGGGTTGCCTTCTCGCAGCAAAGGTACTCCCAGCAGGGTGCGGAATCCCGCCTTCTTCTGGAATTCGAGCATTTCGTATTCTGAATCTGCTAAGACGTCTGCGATCTGGATCGCCTTGCCGGTCAACAAGACCCGTCCGGTCATGCTACTGGGGCTTGGTTCATGCGCGATGCCCTTCAGGTACTCGTGCAGTTCCGCCGGATACCGATAGACGGCTGCGGGGAAGTACGCCTGACCTTTTTGCCTCGTAATTGTCGCCATATCAGCGTCACAGAGGCGCGCGGCCGACTCGATCAACGTATCGAGTACAGTCTGCAAATCAAAGGCCGAGCGGCTTATGACCTTAAGCACGTCAGAGGTAGCTGTCTGCTGCTGCAGCGACTCGCGCAATTCGTTGAGCAGCCGCGTGTTCTCAATGGCGATGACGGCCTGCGCGGCGAAGGCCTTCAGGAGCGCGATCTCAGCGTCGGAGAAAAAGCCAGCCGTCTCCCGCCCAACGAAGATCGCACCGAGGCCGCGCCCCTTAGAGAGCAGCGGCGCCAGGAGGAAGGCCCTAAGACTTAGGATTTCGGCGGCGCGCCGGCCGTATCGCGGCACATCGGGGCCGCTGAGGGCGTCCGGGTACTGAATGGGCCGGCCCGCGCTGATAACGGCCCCCGTAGCCGACCCCGCGAGCGGGTGTGGAAAGTTCTCCCTTCGGAACTTTTCTGCACCAGGGAATTTCCCGTACGCGCCCGCATGAACCAGCCCATCTGGTCCGATTAGGTTGAGGCCGATTCGGCTCGTGGTAAAGATCCGTTCGCAGCTTTCCACGATCTTCTCGAATACCGGCTCGGCCTCTGAAATGGAGTTGCTAATCACGTTCAGCACTTCGGCCGAGGCTCGCTGCTGCTCCAGCGCCTCATCACGTTCGCGGGTGAGGCGCGCGATCTCCATTTCTTGGGAGGTTGCAGAAGAGCGATGCTTTGACGTGGCTTTTGGCAAAAAGGTCGCCGGCTTGCGGCGCCTCGCCTTGCTGGCTTTCCCGACCGCTTTTGAGCGCCGCTTCATGGCTTTGCCATCGCCCCACTACGAGGGATGGTAGCGGGTCCGACCGGCGCACTGGAAGGGCCTCATTGCGCTGCACCAAATCTGGTGAAGCGATGTCGGCTTTGGGTCAAAAGCGACGTTTCCGGCCCCACGTGGTGGTGTCCGCTTTACCCCCGATAGCGACCACAATAGCGACGCGTCTGGCGATCCCTAAGTGCCAATAGGCGACCCCTATTCGCCAGAGCGGGGTTGAGGTAATCTGTGAGCGAAAGTTGCACTGGGAATGCCACTTGTTGGGGCGCTTCCGTGAAACTTCCCCGCAGGAAATTTTTGCATCTGGCGGCAGGTGCGGCCGCGCTTCCCGCGATGCCTCGCGTTGCATCGGCACTCGATTATCCGTCGCGGCCGGTGCACGTCGTTGTTGGGTTTCCCGCCGGCACTACGGTAGACATCATTGCAAGGCTGGTGTGTGAACCGTTGTCTCAAAGGCTTGGCCAACGGTTCATTGTCGACGACCGGCCAGGAGCCGCGAGCAATATCGGTACCGAAACGGTCGCAACGGCAGCGCCAGACGGTTATACGCTGCTCCTCGCCGTCTCGTCGAACGCGATCAACGCTACTCTCTACAAACCCTACGTTTCGACTTCGTCCGTGATATTGTCCCCGTCGGCAGGATCGGCACCAACCCGTTTGTGCTGGTGGTGCCCCCCTCGTTGCCGGTCAAATCCGCGGCCGAGTTCATCGCTTATGCTAAGGCCAGCCCCGGCAAACTCTATATGGCATCGCAGGGGGTCGGGACCACGCCTCACATCTCTGGCGAATTACTCAAGATGATGACCGGCATTAACTTCGTTCATGTGCCATATAAAAACGCCTTGATGCCCGATCTCCTCGCCGGACGAGTGCAGTTCTATTTCAGTCCAACGCCTCTAGCTGTCGGGTACATCAGAGACGGGCGACTGCGTGCGCTTGGAGTGACCAGAGCAACGCGCTCGGCTGCGCTGCCGGATGTCCCGGCCATAGCAGAATTCGTGCCGGGCTACGATGTGAATGCGTGGTTAGGCATTGGTGCACCCAAAGGCATGTCAACTGAGATTATTGAGAGGCTCAACGCGGAGATCGTCGCCGTCACCACTGATCCTAGTATAAAGGCGCGCCTACTCGATTTAGGTGTTGAGCCGAAACCGATGACACCCGCCGAATTCGGAAAATTCATTGCTGCAGAGGTCGAGAAATGGGCCAAGGTGATCAAGTTCGCGAACATCGAGCCAGAGTGAGACTGGCGATAACGTTCCATAAATGGCGTTAGGCGACGCCCGCCGATGTCCGCTTTACCCCCGCGAAAGCGTCCAGCGACCGAAACTCAAGAACGGATCGGACTAGAGACCTAGTGCAAAGAAGTTTGCTTTACTGGCGCGATCTATGGATTGTCGATTACACCGCCGTATAAGCGCTTTTCTTCCTGCGCAATGATTTCCAACAGCTTTTTGAGTACGTCGTCCGATTGTCGCTGCCAAAGCTGGTTTTCGTCTGCCCGCAGTTGTGCGTTGAGCGCGGTTTGTGCTGCGGCGTTCTTGGCCCGCAGTAGAGGCCCGTCCTCATGGTCGATAGGCGCTGACAGGATGTCTCTCAAATTTTGCAACCCCAACTCGGCGACCACCGCTAGCTCGGCAGCCAGATTATCGCTCTGGGGTACTGCGGTTCTGAGTGGCCGAATGGCCGTCGTGGCCGTTTGACCGGGCTTTCGACAATTTCGCGGACGCCATCCAAGCCGCCGCATAACCCGTCGGAGCCGCCGGGTGGCACGATCAGTAATCGCCACACCTAGATGCCGCGTCAGTAAGTCGTGCGTGCTGATCCGTTCTTCGCCGTTCATGAGCGTCCCAGTGACGCCGGCTAAAATCTGGTCCCAGTCGGCGGGATTACCCGTCATCACCTCTCTCCTCCCGTGATCCGGTCGAATATAAACATTCCTCAAACGAATAAGTTGTTCGTGATCACGAAACGCTTTTGTTGCGGTTATTTATCACATTTGAGTCCTCATCTGCCATAAGTGACCTGAAGCAGCGAGCGCCGGCTTGTTGGCGAAGCCGGCCGCTGTGATCAGCTGCAAGCGCGGGGCCGGCGCGAATGCTGGCCCCGTCGTCACAAGAGGGTGTGCGTCTGTTATTGCCCGTTGACTTTAGTGAGCGTGCCCGTGCTTGGAGCGTGGTTGTCCGTAATAACATTGTTGCCCCAGCTATTGATGAGCCCAGAGTTCACGATGGCGAAGCCCGAGTTGTTGTTCAATACAATCGTGTTGGCATATAGGCCCAAGATTGCATCGGATACCGTAATCCCATTGAAAGTATTGTTGCTGATAGTTGAGTCTCTGAGCTCGACCTTCACGTTGCCGCCGCCTAATGCGTCGATGCCATCGCCGGAATTACTGTTGGATACGATGCTGGATATTGCGAAGTTAACAAAGCCCGCGGTGGCTGTTCCATCGATCATGATGCCGGTCGAGGCATTGTTACTGGTGATTACGTGGTCAATGGCTCCGGTCAGGGAAAACGACTGGTGAGGGTCCAGGGCAATTCCGAATCCGCCATTATGGCTCACCACCGTGTTTGATATAATTACAGTTTGAACCGGCCCCGGGAAAAATACGCCAGGATTGACGCTTATATTGATTCCGTCACCGCTAAAATTGTGGATCAAACAATCAATGATTTCCACGTCAGTGCCAGACCCGACGTAATCTATACCGTCTGTTCCGCCAGCGGTGCCATCGAGCGTCAGCCCACGTAGTTGGACTGAGGTTGGTCCTCCTGATGTTTTTATTAGGATGGCGGGGTTGCCAGAGGTCGGCACTATGCCCGCCTCGACCCCCGGCGGGCTTGTGATGGTGACCGCCCCAACGATGGTCACCGGACCGTAGCCAGCGCTATCGATTGCGGTAACCTCGCCGCCAGCATCCACCGTATTGATGGCCTGCTGGAAATTTCTGCAAGGCGATCCGAAGGTACACGGGTTACTGTCGCTGCCGTAAGAGGCAACAAACACGCGGGCGCGGGCGTTGGCTGGTACAGTGGCGAGCGAACAGGCAAGCGCGGTAGCAAGCAAAGTCAGCGGTATAACGGTACGCATTCCAAATTCCTCCGTCTGAACGACGCCCCAGCCCAGGGGCAATGCGGAGGATGTTAGACGCAAGCTGAACGGCGCGGAACCTTTAAGACGGCTTCTTGGCGGGCGACGGCAGGCACGGCTCGACGAAGCCGACCGTGCCGCGATTACGCATTAGCATGTCTGATCAATTAGGCACGGACGCCGCGCGAGTCGAGTCAAAAGGGAAGCGGCCTTCGCCCGCTGGCGAGGATCCTGATCGCGCCCGCGCTCTCCCCACTCAGTAGTAGTGGTAGTAACCGTAACGGTAGGCGCGACGATAGCCCCGCCGAGTCGCCACCCGAGCACGTCGATACGTCACGTAGGCTTTGGCCTCATCCTGGCCCAGTGAGATCGACACGGGCAGCAATCCTGACGACGGACCGACCCGCGGCGACAACGGCAGCAGCGACAGCAGCCCAACGACGAGAACCGAGATCACGAGATTTCGCATCGTTCTTACTCCTCCGTGATGCTGGAAGCCTACTCCTGATTTAGAGCCGAGTCTGCGGAAAGCGGCGGCTCACGATTGGCGCTGGCGGATCTTCGATTTTATCCAATGTCGCGAACCCCAATCCTCCTCGGCCTCGCGCCGCCCACGGCGGGCATGACGAATGAACGGAGCGATGCGCGGGACCAGCGCGAATGCTGGCCCCGTCGTGACATGAGGAAGCCTGGAAGTTGCTGCAGGCGACTACTCCAGTGAAATCGTAAATTTAAACCCCTGGTCGATGTTGTTGTCGGTCAAGAGGTTATCCTTGGAACTTACGGTGGCCCCGGTGCTGTCCGAGATTCCCAGTTCGTTCGCGGTGATCGTCGACCGGGTTGCTGTGATGGCGGCTGCGGTGCCGTCTGCACGAAGACCGGTGCCATTACCAGCTATGATGCTGCTCTGCACCATCACTGCGGTGGTTCCCGGCTGCGACGCGGCTAAAACTCCGACGCTATTGTGTGAGCTCACACTGTTGCTAAGGATGACCCGAAGGATTCCGTTACCGTTGCCGGTTGCATGAAGGCCGTTGCCATTGCTGTCAAGCTCGACGTGATCGAGAACGGCATCCACTGTTACGGAACCCGTCGGGCCAACGCTAACTCCATTAACGCTATTGTTGGAGACCAACGTGTTCGACATAGAGAGCTTGCTGGAAGCATTCGGCCCAAAAAAAATGCCGTCCCCCGCGAAGTTCCGGATAACACTGTCCTGGACGTTCAATCTGTCGCCGGCAATGAAGTTGATGCCGTTGGTCGCCGTGCCGGTCCCGTCAATCACGAGGCCGCGCAGGTTGATTTTGTCGCTCGGGCCGGCATTGATGTTGATCGCCATGCCATTTGCGGCTGGGACGATGCCCGCCTCAACACCTCCCGGGCTAGTAATGGTGACGGCCTTGGTGATGTTGATGGGGCCGAAGCCCGCACTATCGATTGCAGTGACCTCCCCGCCGGGATCCACAACGTTGACTGCCTGCTGAAAGGTCTTGCAGGGCGATCCGAATGTGCATGCATTAGCATCATTGCCAAAGGAGGCAACGAACACCCGAGCGCGGGCGTGTGCCGCCGTTGAGGCAAGAGTACAAGCGAGCGCAGTGGCAAGCAGAGCAAACGGTAGCTGGGTACGCATTCCAATCCTCCAGTAAATGTCGCCCCAGGAGGGCAATGCGGAAGATGTTAGCGGCAAGCGGATCCGGACGGAACTGCCATTTTTTGGCCTAGCAATCAAACAAACAAAAGCGGGGCCAGCGCGAATGCTGGCCCCGCGCTCTTGGTAACCTCACGGCAGAGGCCATGCCTGAACAATCGTGCCCGCGAAGCTCAGCAGCTATTGTCGTGCATGTGAAGTGAGCGCATTGCCTGTCGCGATGCCGATATTGTTATTACCGTCGGAATAGGCTGTGCCCTGTGCGTTATTGAGGTAATCGATCTGGTTGGAATAGAGATAAACGGTACCGTTGCTCGCGTTAAGATGAGCGTCTGCGGCGACGGTGCTCAGGATAAAGACCGAATTTCTCACCCGCACATTGGCGCCGGCGCCAGTGCCGATCAAACTCAGGGCACTGCCGTTCGACGCCGCCTGGGACGACGATATCGTGCCGATGATAGGGCCGCTGGCGGCGGTGTTGACTAGAATCCCTGCAGTGCTGAGGTTCGCGGCACCGTTGTCTTCCAGCGACGTGCGGTCGATCGCGAATACGATATTCGTGAGGCTGGACTGCGGATTGATCTCTATGCCGTTGCCGGCGTTGTTCAAGATCGAGCTGTCGGCAATGGATACGAATGTGCCCTCGATGGCTTGAAAATTCGGCGTCAGCATAATGCCGTCGCCAGTAAAATCCTTGACGACGCAGCCGATGATGTTGAGTGCGCCGCCGGCCTTCGCATTATAAACGATGCCGTTCTGACCGACGCCGCTGCCCCCGAGCGTGAGGCCGCGCAGCGTGATCGTGGCTTTAGCCGTCGGACTTATGGTCACGGCGTCGCCGCCCGCGGTCGGGACAATGCCGGCCTCAACACCGTTCGGGCTGGTGATGGTGACCGATTGGGTGATGGTGATGGGGCCGAAGCCAGCACTGTCGATGGCTGTGACCTCGCCGCCAGGGGTCCACGACATTGACCGCCACCTGAAACGTCTTACACGGCGAGCCGAATGTGCATGGGTTGCTGTCAGGAGGCAACGAACGTGCGAGCGCGAGCGTGGGCCGGCGCGGTGAAGAGCGAGCAGGCCAAAGCGGCTGCAAGCACAGCAAGGGGTAGCTGAGTACGCATAGCATCCTCCGTTGAAATGATGCCCCCAGCGGGCATTGCGGAGGATGTTAGAATTGACAAAGCCGATTGAGAAACAACGCAGATTTATCAGCCATTCATTTAAGAATGGATCGCATTTGGGAGCTTTAATCGTTCTCGTTTTGCTGTACGGCGTTTGGATGGCTGAAGACGCCAGGCCGACTAAATCGGTAGATTGTGCTATTATGCAATTGCCAGGGGTGGGGAGGCAGTCATGGTAG
>Ga0306926_10004509_pt1 | contig 14642 bp, 8 predicted proteins | sample flu12Cox44000178_FD_203759 | JGI IMG/M metagenome (GOLD analysis project Ga0306926, IMG submission 203759) | Lab enrichment of tropical soil microbial communities from Luquillo Experimental Forest, Puerto Rico - flux8day.12C.oxic.44.000.178 (v2)... | ecosystem: Environmental > Terrestrial > Soil...
TCCCGCCGATGCGGTACGCGGGCGCCCGATTTCCGAATCAATCGCCCTAGCGGAAGCCCACGCCAAAGAGCTTGGTTACGAACCCACAATGGACCCAGACTTCGCCGCTGACCTCAAAGAAATCATCAAGGGCCGCAAGCCTCGCAATATCTCCACATGGGAGTGATCCTCGACTCCAGCGTTCTAATCGCCGGGGAGCGTCGCAAGCAAAGCGTGCGGGAAATCCTCAGGCGAGTGCGGACCACGCACGGCGACGTTGACTGCGCCCTCTCTGTTGTAACTATCGTCGAATTAACCCATGGCATCTACCGAGCCAAAAGCGATGCGGACCGCGAGCGGCGGCGGGCCTTTAGCGAAGAGCTGCGGCGCGACATGGTGGTACATCCCGTGACTATCGAGATTGCGGAGCTTGCGGGACGTATTGAGGGCGAACAGGCAGCACACGGTATCACCATCGCTTTCGAGGATTTGCTGATTGGCGCGACGGCTTTACATCTCGGGTGTGCCGTCGTGACATCGAATGTCGGAGACTTCCAGAAAATCCCCAGTCTCTCGGTTACGCAGGCTTAGGACTCAGGGGGAGGGGGAGACACTCTTCTCTCCGTACGCCGTCAACGGGCAGCCCGCGGGCGCCTCTGCCTCTCGTCGAAAAAACGAGATCATTGGCCTTCATTGTGAACCTCTCAGGTCTCCCCCATTGGCCTCAATTCTTCTTCGAAAACGATCGGTACTCTTTTGATGTTGCCGTGTACCCGCCGTGTACCTCACTTGGGCGAATCCAGTGTTTGTGGCGTTTTTCGCTTTTAGCAGAATGAGTAAGTTACGTGGAATCAATGAGGGTGTGAATTCCGACTCCCCCCGCCTCCACCATTCTTTCTTCTTGATTTGAAAGGAATTACACGTGCGTCCTTCTCCGTGTACCCGCCGTGTACCCTTCCTTTCGGCTTCCCTTATCCGATTACGGAAGAGTTGCCGTATCCGAAGCGTGGACGGTAAGGCAATATTGCCTTACAATAAAGGCTTATGGGAGGCAGATTCATGACCAAGCTCACGATTACTGCGAAGGGTCAGGTTACGCTGAAACAAGATCTGCTCAACCATCTTGGTGTCGGTCCCGGAGAGAAAATTGAGGCTGACAAACTACCGAATGGCCGAATCGTCGTGAGAGCAGCGTCACAGGATGGCACCATTGCTGATTTCATTGGGTGCCTGTCACAGCGCGATGGGCGGAAGCTGACGATTGACGATATGAGCGAGATCGCGACCGAAGGATGGGCAAGAGCAAAATGAAAATCACGGCGGATCTGAATGTGCTAGTCAGAGCTGCTGTTCAAGACGAACCACAGCAAGCCCGGCAGGCGGCAAAAGTCTTGCAAGCGGCCGAATTAGTTGCCGTGCCCATCCCGGTTTTTTGTGAATTTGTTTGGGTCCTCCGTCGAGGATACAAGAAGCCCGCCTCTGACGTATCGGATGCAATTCGTAGACTTATGAAGAGCGCTCAGGTGGTGATGAACCGACGGTGGAGGCTGGGCTGTCGGTGTAATCGCTCATGAAGGGAACTGGCTCGGGGCAGAAGAATTTGTTTCCTTCGACTCGAAGGCTGTGTCTATGCTGAAGGCACAGGGCAGTCGTGCCCGTTTGTTGCAGTAACTGTTCCGAATAACTGGGCAATCTTTCCTCCCTTCTCGTCACCTACACGAATCCGGGTGCTCGCTCCGCCATTGCTGATTGCACTTCCGCTTCTGCTTCTGGCGACAGTCCGCTCGGCCACAGGTCTTTGGCCGTTGTTTGAGCCGCGGATGGGGATGAAACCAACGACGACAGAAAGGACATCTCCGCCTCGGCAGCATACGCTTCCTCCTCTGCCGAACATCTTGAGAAGGCACAAACGGGCGAGCTGCGGAGGCAGAGAGAAAAAGCAAAAGGGAAAAGCTACTGAAACTGATTTGAGCAAGAAGGAGGGAAAAAATCAGAAGTCGGAAGAACGAACGAGCCACAGGAGAACAAACCCCCCTGTCACATCTTGGCCGGTTAAGCGCCGACGTTGTATCCGTTCAAAGAGGAAGGAAAACCCGGTCGAGTGGCGGTCAGTCAGCGCTCCAGATACGTTCCCGTTGGCCGCAATTTCTGCGTTTTTAGCGTTTTGAGCGCGGCCTCAACACCAACCCACGTCCGGACACCGACTTTCCCGGCCTCCACCATTTAACACATTTGTAATCAATAGATTAGAGCAGTTCCTTGGCCGCCAACGTTCGAGACAAATTCCCATTCACTACTGGTAGTGAGCGGTGCTTTCTAGCCAAGCGGGAGTGACTGACCTTTTTTCTTCCAGTCTCTTCGGACGCGCAAGTGTAGCGTTTGTCGCCAGTTTTCCACGAATGACGGTGACGGAGGCTTTAGGCAGTGTGTAAACCGTATCGCGCCCGGCCGAAATCGTGGACTTGGCGGGAGGTCCGTCCGGATCAGCCGAGCCCCCCACCGGAACGAGTCTCAGGTCGGTATGCCACCTGTACTGCTCGCTTCCGAACGTAACGATACTCACGGGCCCCGCGAAATAGGTATCGCTTTTGCTCTTGTCGTTTTGAAAGGTGATTGCCACCGAATGCGGGGTCTCCTGATCTTTGTTGACCAGCATCAGCGACCACTCTCCGTCTGGGCGCAGCACGGCGTAGGAAGTAACTAAAACGTGTCCGGCTGCGTCGAGGATGTCACTGGCGCTCGAAAAAACACGGTGCTCACCGCTCCCTGGCTGGACCCACTCCAGGTTGATCATCTGGCTTGCAAAAAACTGTGAGGTAGGCTGCTGGATCTGGTATTCCCTGTTCATCGTGAATAAGCTGAAGGTACCAGGAGAGGTTCCATGACAACCGATGGACTCTCCTAGAGGAATGTAATGGAAATAATAGACGGCATTCCCGCCTGCTTCGAGAAACGCCCCAACGAAATCGGCCCACCAAAGCGCGGCAAATGTATCGAGGAAGGATTCGTCCGAACCAGCAGCGATGTTCGTCTCCGTGATGAACATTGGAACGCCCTGAGGCAATCCGTCATCACGCCACACTTGGAGAATGTTGCGAACAAGATTGGCTTCATCATAAAGATCGCTCCACTGAAGCAAGCAAGGTTCGAAGGGATAATGCTCGAAGGAAACGAACGAGAGATCCCCGATGCGGCCACGGGAGGCCAGGTAGTCGAAGAAGCGGCCCATCCAGGAAGTTTTTCCTTGCGCATTGGGCCAGACTTCAATGTCTTGGTTTACGCCCTCGAAAATCGGGCCGCCCAGTTTGAGTTTGGGATCAAGCTTGTGTAGAGCAGCGGCCCATTGCAGGTAAAACGCCCCGTAGTCTTCGGGCAAGGTATGTTTTCCGTCAGGCTCTTCTCCCATTTCCACGTAAGAGATGGGATAGCCGCGTTTCTCGAGATACGCGATTTCAGCGACGGCATTTTCCGGATTGTCATAGATCATGGCAACCGGGACCATCGCTGGGAGTCCGCGTGTAATGCCGCTGGTATAGAAAAGGTCAAAGCCCACTTGATCGCGACGATCGTTGATAACCGAGCCTTCATGCCACGGATCCACAGAAGAACAGATCGTGTTGGTCTGGGCACGATCGGCGGTGTGGCGCACAATGTCGTGCAAGGCGCCGTCCGGTGTCAGCGTCCCGATGTAGAGCTCGCGAATAGCGTAGCCGAGACAATTGCGGCGGTCGCCAGAGCCATGCGTGTCGCAGCTATTGGACGACTCCGTCATCCAAATACGAAGGAAACGCGTGCGGATCGGAGCACGCGAAAGCTGGAGCGTCCGAGGGCCGCCGGTACCGTTTACTACGGTGCCGCCAGGAAATGTGACCCATGAACCTTTTGTCGGCTCCCGAAGGGCGTCCGTGCCGCTCCAGTATTGAACGAGATACCGCCGCGCATAAGGGTCAGTCCAGTGAATGCGAATCGCGTTGATATCTTGAGGCGTAGCAAGATCAGCGACGACCCATTGCGGATGTGAGCTGTCATCTTCGCCTGTGAAAGCTTTACTCAGGTAGGGATTGCTCTTCCAGTAGGTGTCTGTGTCTCCGTCGGTGAGGCGCGAGTAGCCAGTGCCGTCGGGTCGCGAAAAGCCCTGGTGAGGCAGTGGATACCCGAAGGAATGACGGATAAATTCTGTGGGCGTGGCGTCGCCGACAAAATAGCCTTTCTCGCCCGCTTCGCTCCATTTTCCTTTCGGATTCCAGTGCCAAGCCTCGACGTAGAGCTCGGTGTTCTGACGATAGGTAACGGGCTGCCAGCCTGCGGAGAGGAGCTGCTTGATCATGGGTTCGGTGAAGATCTTATCGGTAGCAGCCAGAGGAATACGATCGACGCCTGCTCCAAGGGCTTGCGTGGGACGAAAGGTGTTCTTGACGTGATCAGGGGTGATGTCAACGCGTATGGTTTGAGCTGCAACCTTGGGCACAAACAGTCCGCTGGTAGGAAAAAGTATGGAGACCAGGAAAACCGAGGTCCTGCGTGCATATTCTCTAGCTCGATTCATCGAAAATTGAGGATTCACAGGAAGGATCCTTTCACATCACACTGGCAAAGCATTTCTCCGGACCGCAAGCGGTCGACAGGGGAACGATGAGACATAAAGAAGAGGCGGTGCAACGAACTGCACCGCCTCTAGCCCTGTGGGATGACTACTCCTAAAAGTAGAGTTTCAGACCGAGCTGTACTTCGCGCGTCGGCGTGGCTAGGAATGTAATCTGGCCGAACGTACCATCTCCAAATATTGTGTCCGGACCCGCAAAATTGGGATGGTTAAAGACATTGAAGGCTTCAAAACGAAATTCGAGACGCATATTTTCCCTAAGACGCGACATAGGGAACTGCTTGAAAATCGACATATTCACGTTCTTGTTTCCGGGCTGCCGGACGTTGGTAATTGTCCGCGGAGCGTTTCCGAATGAATAGTCGTCAGGTTGAAAAACTACGCTGGGTCCGCCGTTGGCACAGGGCGCATTTTCGCAGGCGTTGGCGAAATAATCGGTAATCATCGCGGTTGTTGAGGAGTGATCCACTTTGAGCGGACCCGATATACTCGGCCTCTGGCCGTAAGTGGGAATGGGCACTGGTGAGGCCAGCTCTAGGATGATGGGCCTACCCTTGGCGAAACGCCAAATCCCATTTAACTGCCAGCCGCCGATGAAGCCGTTGAGAATAGGATTCATGTCCGAGCCGAAGTGTCTACCACGTCCCACCGGAAGGGCGTAGACGTAGCTAAATTGAAGCACTTGGGGGATGTCGAACGTGGAAACGGCGCGTTCGGCGCGCAAATTATTGGGATCTTGGACGGCGATGGTGTTGCCCTGAAGCCCGCCGCCCAGCCAAGAAATGCTGTCATCGGTAGCTGAGGCTCCGTCAATCGACTTGGATACGACATAAGTAACCAGGAACTGGAGTCCGCTGGAGAAGGATTTCGAGACCCGGAACTGACCGGCGTGATAGATGGAGTTGGCAATCGGTGGGGAATCGCCCTGGAAGCCCGTGAATTGTGGATACGGCAGTAGCGTTTGATAAGCCGGCACAGTTGCGCCGGAAAGCGGACTCAACGGATCGGTAATGTATCCGAAGAATGGATTCGCCACCTGGTTATTGGCCAAATTTGTTCCAATCTGGGCGGGTGTCAATCCTTGTAGCGCGGAAACTGGCAAGAGATCGTTCTCGCGGAACCCTCCCAAGTACAGATGAGTTCCCTTCTTACCGACGTAGTTTGCTTCGGCGACAATTTTCCAGGGTAGTTCCTTTTGCAGGCCGAAGCTCCAGGCCTGCTCATAAGGCACGTTGTGGCTAACGGCCGGAATCGGTCCCACTGCGGAGAATCCGACATCGTTCAATGCTCCCAACGAGCTGCCTGGAGGCAATTTAGGACCGGTTCCGGGGAATGGGTCGTTGAGATGAGCACCGGGGAGAACAGTTTGATTGTCAAAGCTCGGGATCCACTGAGTCTGTTGATCGAACCCCTGATAGCCCCACGGACCGGTTCCTGCAGCCCCTGAACGCGGCTGAGAATAGTAAATTCCGTATCCGCCGCGCGCCACGAGTCCGTGCCTAAATTCATATGCGAAGCCAAAACGCGGCTGTATCGCACCGTAGAAGGTATCGTAATTGTAGCGGTTGTTGGGGCTTGCAAACACCTCGCCACCCTTCACCGTCATCGGTGGCGCCCCTGGTAGAAGGGTCGGATCGGCTTTCAGCTGGTATGTGAGGCCCGGGTCGAGCCAGTTCATACGATTAAAACGTTCCGTGCGAGGCAGAGAGACTTCGTAGCGGACGCCGATGTTGAGTGTGAACTTGGGGTTTAGTTTCAGATTATCTTGAAGGAAGCCGGCAAATTGAAAGTTCTGGGTGGCCACATTGTTCGGAACTTCGTAGGGATTGTTGACTTCTCCGGGCTGCGGAGTGGTCATGCGGCCAACGCCGATCAAGAAGCTGGCCATTCCGTCGCCGCCATTGCCCCCTTGGGGACTGTCCGCGGTGCCACTGGTATTAAAGCTGAATTGCCCTGCGGGCCAGCCGGGCTGGGTAAAGTTGATGCGATGCACGCGCCATTCCGCGCCGAACTTGAAGTCATGTTTCCCGCGAATCCAGTTAAGACTTCCGGCAACCGTGTGCGTCTCTTGTCCTTCTTTGATAATGCTAAAGGTCTGCGTTCCAATGCTGCTGCCCGCAGCCCGTTGATATCCACTAATTCTTATAGATGGGTATTGCTTGAATCCGGAGACATCCATGTAAGCCGGGAATCCGAGGTCCGCAACGGGATCGATGTTTGGGAAATCACCGCGAATACCGGGCTGATCGACGTGGCCGCGGGTGAAACCGTAAGAGAGGCTCATGATCAGAGTTGGACGAAAAGTCTGTGTGAAATTCAGCGCCACGAGGTGATCGTGTTCCGTGACCGGGCCTCCCGTGCACGGGTCAGCGGCATTGCCAAAGCAGTTGAAGCTGTGGCTGTTATCGCGGCGTTCGGCGTATTTACCGCTGATCAATCTTTTGTCGCTGAAGCGATGGTCGATTTTGATGTCAAATTGATTCTGCGAGTCTTTGTTCGTTCCGTTGTTAAACCAATCGCTGCTGAGGTCACCTCGCGATGCGATCGGCTGATTCGGCATTGGGAACATGTTGATGAGCTTGGCCGCCACTGGATCGATCAGATTTCCAGCTGTGCTGGGGTTCCTGACTTGATAGGGCGTGCCGTTTAGCGCCGGATTCCCTGGACTGGCGTAGGTGGCCAGGTTGTTAAAGGGAATGAACTGTGTGCGGGTCGTGTTCCCCGGAGTGCTTCCGTTGGCAACTACGTACGGATCCCAGAGCTGCGCGCTCGGATCAGAGCAGGCCCCTGTGGCATCGAACGTTGCACCGCTCAATGTGCAGAGCTCGCCAAAATCGCCAGTGCGCATGGCTGCGGTGGGCACGCCAGCGGTGGCGGACGCGAAACTCCTCTCGCGGCGCCCTTCGTAATCGAAAAAGAAGAAAGTTTTCTGCCTAATGATGGGGCCGCCGACTGTGCCTCCGAAGTCGTTCAGGCGAAGGGGTGAGCGGGGGCTGCCACCCGCATTCGCAAACCAGTCATTGGCATCCAATTTATCATTCCGAAGGAATTCGTAGAGTGTGCCGTGAAACTCGTTTGTGCCAGAGCGTGTGATGACGTTCACCACGGTTGCGCCGGTGAATCCGAATTCGGCGCTGAAATTAGACTGCTGGACTTTGAACTCTTCGACGGCATCGACGGATGGAACGTAGGTAGGCGCCAAAATCCCGCTATTTTGCTCGAAGTTGGTGCTGGACACTCCGTCCAGGAGGATGTCCGCGGTCGCGTTGCGGCTACCGTTCGATATGAAATTGTTAGCCATACACCCTTGGCAATCGGTATCCACCTCGGTAATACCCGGTGTGAGATAGGCCAAATCGAGCACTCCGCGGCCGACCAATGGCAGATCGTTGATGAACTTACGGTCAACGGTTTGGCCGGTGACGGCGTCTTCTGTCTCTAGGCGAACCGCGTTGGCGACGACCGACACACTCTCAGTCGGTGCACCCAATTTAAGGGTAAAATTTATTGAGACGTTCTGATTGACATCGACCTTAATTCCCTCTTTCCGTTCCGATTGAAAATTGGGAGCCTCGGCTTTGAGTGTATAGGAGCCCGGAGGAACCTGCACAAAGACAAAGCGACCGTCTGCGTCAGTGGATGCGGCGTAGGAGAAACCCTTCTCCGTATCTACAAGGGTTAGATGAACGGACGGCACTACAGCGCCAGAGGGATCGGTAATGGTACCCGAGACCGAGCCGGTGTAGAGCTGGGCCCGGGCGCACGGCAGAAACAATAGGAGCAGAAGAAAGGCCGCAATTCCAAATGTCCTGCGACCTGCAAAGGATTGAAATGCCGTTGTTTCGAGCAAACCCGCGCTGCGAGGAACACGCCGTCCGGGCAGAACCATGGTTGCCTCCCTCAAGCAGAAAATGCGAAGGAAACAAGGGGCGGCTTCCGATTTTCCCCTGACGAGAGTCCGGAACCCACCCCATATTGCATCTTTTTGAATCGTTTTAATAGCCTTGTCAAGTCATTTTTGGGGTTGCCGCCCATGAGCACCATTTCTTGTAAGCGGTCTCGGCCGGCGCTTTCTGTTAGAAGGTTAACCCCCGGCTATTTGCGATTCTCCCGGCGCAATGCATCCGCGTTGGGCTCGACAACTCTGTGGTAGCGATTCCGCTTGAGGTGTGAAAGCCGTTGTATCGTTCCGCTTGGCCAGCCAATCTCGACCGCGACTTCCGTGGAATCAGCAACGTCGCCGAGACCAACGAGCACCCGCTTGTCGCGCGAAGACAAATAGCTGGCGCCTCCCGTGATCCAGCGGACCAATTTTCGCGTACCGACGTCGACCGTGATCCTTGACCCGATGGCATCGCGGTTGCTCTTTGTTCCCTGAAGCTCGAGGCCTATCCAGGGGTGGTTCGTTCCTTCATTGTTGCGAAGCAATATGGGTTTTTCATCGAGACGAGTGAAAACAACGTCTACTCCTCCATCATTGTTGAAGTCGCCTACCGCGAGCCCCCGGGCACTCTGACCTGCTCGGAAATCTGCCCCAGCGAAATCCCGCATATTGTGGAAGTGGCCCTTTCCGTCATTGCGAAGAAGTAGCGGCGGCTCCTTGTACTTCACATCGACGCGCGTCGCCTCAACGGCCTGGTTGATGTGCCCATTCGCGATGACCAAGTCCAGGTTCCCGTCGTTGTCGTAGTCGATAAAGTGAACTCCCCAACCAACAAAGGGTTTTGTATATTCCGCCAGACGCGAACTCACGGACTTATCGTCGAACAGTCCAGATGGGCTACTTACGAACAGGGAGTGATACTCATCATTGAAATTCGTGACGACAAAATCGGGTTGGCCGTCTCCGTTGACGTCTCCCGCATCGATGCCCATGCCGGCCCTGGCAACGCCATCGGAGTTATACGCAACCTCGGAATCCACGGCAACATCACGGAAGGTACCGTCTTTCTGATTGATTAGAAGCAGGTTGGGCGAGGCGTCGCGAGCGACAAACAGATCGGTCCAGCCATCATCATTTGCATCGACGGCAACGACTCCTAAAGCCCTGCCAATCAGTTTCGCCAATCCCGACCGCTCGCTCACATCGGTGAAGGTGCCGTCTCCGTTGTTGTGATAAAGCGTTAGCGGCATACCGGCATAAGCCTTTTGTACACAGTAGGAGGGCTTGCCGTCGAGTTCGCACTTCTTGACATCGTCGAAGGAGAACTGGACGTAGTTTGTCACGACGAGATCCAGATAACCGTCGCGGTCAAAGTCAAACCAGGCCGCGCTGGCAGCCCACCTGCCGGCATTTTTGACTCCGGCGCGGTCCGTAACGTTCGTGAACGTTCCGTCTGCATTGTTATGAAAGAGGGCGCTCGAAGGAAATCCCGTAACATACAGGTCAGGAAAGCCGTCGTTATCAAAGTCGCCGGCGGCAACTCCCATCCCGTAAAAAGGTAAACGGTCGACTCCAGCTTTTGCGGCCACGTCTTGAAATCTCCCGTTCCCGAGATTGCGGTAGAGCGCGTTGCGAACGGGCAAGGCACTTTTGCCGTGAGGGGTTTCGCCTCCGTTCACGAAGAAGAGGTCCTCGAGGCCGTCACCATCGAAGTCCAGGAAGGCCACGCCGCCGCCCATCGTTTCAATCAGAAAGCGATCCTGCGATTCTCCGCTAAAGTGCCGCCACGTGACTCCAGCCTCCTCACTGATGTCCGTGAAGATTTCCTTGCTCGAGGACGACTGCGCCTGTGTAGGTTGTAAACAATTTAGTGAAATAAAAGAAAGGAACGCTGCAACGGGCGGAAAGATCAATGGGAGTGTCCGTCGGTAGATCGAATCATTCCTAATTGCTCGACGGGGCTGCTGAGGCGTCGGGGGCACGCGATCTTTCCTGTTCTATCAGTTTGTCGTATAGAGCCGCCTGCTTGGCGGCTTCCTCATTCCTTCCCAGCCGACGGAAAGCACGGGACAAGGCAAAGTGTGTCTTGGCACTTGTCGGGTTCAGTTTTGCGGCCTTCTCCAGGTGGATCAGCGCTCTTTGCGCTTGACCGCGAGCTAGCTCTAGTTCCCCCAATTGGTAGTGAGCCTCCGCAAGAGTGTCATCAAGGGCTACCGCCGACTTAAGGAGTTGTTCGGCTCTCGCCCCCGCGCCTTCGTCGCCCGTTTCCGCTTGTTTCAGGAGCAATTGAGCTAGTTCAAGTTCGAGAGGTGCTTTGTTGGGGAAATTCGCGATGGCTCGTTCGAGCGTCTGTTCGGCCTGCTGGGTCATCCCTGAACCGAACTGCGCCCTTGCGAGACCGATTGAGGCATCCGCGCTGCTGGGATCGAGCTGGAGTGCGCGGGAGAAGGAATCAACAGCGTCGGTAAACAGAGCAGCCGCCAATTCAACCGATCCTTTCAAGACGAACACCTGGGAAGACTCCGGAAAAGCGTTTGCGGTTCGCTTGGTAAGCTCGAGCGCGGGAACAAGTCGCCTCTCGGTTAATAGGATTTTCCCTAGATCTAGATAGCTTGTCACATTCGTAGGTTCGAGCTTGATCGCTTCTTGGAACGCGCGGACCGCGTCCTGATGGTGGCGCTGCTCCTCGCGGCACCACCCAAGCAACCGGTAAATCTCGCCTGACTGGTGGCCGGCATCCAAGAGTTCCTGGACTAGCTTTTCGCTCTCCGCGAATTGGTTTGCGTGAAATTTCACGAGCGCGAGCTGGTATTTTAGCGTCGCTTGGTCGGAAAGATCTGTCGATAAGGAAGCTAGCAGCGTTTCGGCCGTGCGGTAATCTTGCATTTCGTCAGCAATCTGCGCCCCCAACAAGACCGCTCGTGTGCCCGCCGGGTGATTCAACAATTCCTTGAGCCACAAACGTGCTTTGTCGGCGTCACCGATGTGATAGTAGGATCTCGCAAGAGCCGCGATGGACTCAGGTTGGGCTCGAACCAGCGCCGGCACGGAGCTAAGCATCTTGACCGCGGTCGAGTAATCTGCTGTGTTCTCAGAGACCATTCCAAGAAGCAGTAATGTCTGAGGGTCGCCCGGTTTGGCCTTGAGCAGTATTTGCAGGTTTTGCCAAGCCTCGGCAAAGCGGTGCAGCTGCCATAGATTAGCTGCGAGGTACCGTCGAGCGACCAGGGCTCCCGGCTCTATCCTCAGTGCTCGTTCGAAGAACGACGTTGACTCCTCCAACTTCTTTTCCATTGCCAGGACCGTGCCCAATTCCTGGAGGAACTCGCCGTTATCCGGCTCCAACGCCACCACTTTCCGAAGCTCGTCTTCAGCCGATTCCAAGTTCCCCGACTGGGCGAGCTCGAGTGCTTTGGAGGCGCGTTCCTCCAGGCTATTGCTTTGTGCGCCAGCAAGGCCAACTCGGTACATACACGGGGTCGTGTAGGAAGACGAAAGCAATGTCAAGCAGCACAGTTGGGAGACGAAATTCAGGAGGCGCCAAAGCCTGTCGAAAGTTTTTGTTGCCATGCTCTTCAACCGGCTGCTTTGAGGCACGGAAATGGCGAGTTTAACTCGTGCGATTGCTCGTGAAAACTATTGACATCCTCCCCGCCCTAAGAGAAGGGCGAGGATTCCGACGAGGTCTGGCTTTGGTCTTGACCAAAGCACTTTCGGCGGGTTCCTGTTTCACCGATCGGCCTTACTGCGCCGCATCTCCGCAGGCTTCACATCGGGCCTGCCCGGCCCTAGGTCTTGCGACAAAAAAACTATACACCAAAAACCTGCGCCTTATATCCTCGTTCTCAAGAACGGAGCCTTACGGCGCATCTGGTAAATCGTTTCGGGCAGCCGAGTACATGCAAGTGAGCTTCGTGTCAGGGTAAATGCTCTTTAGTTGTCGGTCGACAAAATCACAGTTAGCGACGCTCCGTTGGGAAGCCAAAGGGCCAGAGAATCCTGATGGCCCCTACGAAATCCCGCGTTCCAGGTGGGCGCAATTCTCGAGCGTTTTTGGCGTGACGAACAATCAATACCTTCCGTGCTTTCAATAGGTCTGAATATTCCGCAGCCCGGAGCAAGGACATTCGACGATAAATTCGTGATCGCAGCAGGGAGCGACTTGGCATCGGTATGGACGGCAAGACTTGGCCGCCGGACGCGTGAATCCGCTCCTTTGGTAAGCGCGTGACTCATCACGATTCATGAGCGTCCGTTTGGATACGTGGACCCCGTGCCTGTCAGCCAAGAAAGCGGAGCGGAAGGCAACCTGGCGCACCGTTTGATATAGTTCGCGCTGAAAGTGAATCGAATGGAATGGAGGACTCGCCAATGCGCACGTTCCCAGTGGTGCTTTTGGCAATCGGGGCGGCACTACCGGCTCAGGAACGGAAAGTCGAGCCTACTTGGTTGTACCGGGATGTGTCCGCCATCCGCGAGCAGCACAATGACCTTACGAGCGACTCCTGCCATTACACTCCGATCTTTGGTGAGGGGGACGTTGAGATCCGCTTCCCGATCAGCGTAGCCCGCTTCGGAGAAGTAACGGTCGAGGCGCACGGCGCTTGCCAGACCGTCGAGTATCCGCGTCAAGAAGAACTCTATTTCGTCGCCAACGGAAGCGGAGTCCTGCGTTACGGCGAAGCATCGCATCCCTTGACGCAAAATGATTTCACCTATGTGCCTCCGACTGTTCGACACAGCGTCTCGAATGCGTCCGGTCAGAAGCTCCAGCTCGTCATCATCAACGTCAGAGTTTCTCCTGAGGCTGCGTTTTCGCAACCGGCGAAGTTAGAGGTGGCTAATCTTAGCGAACTGAAGGAGCAGACCGTGGAGGGTCATCCGCAGTCCGTGCTGTACAAGCTTCTCATCGGACCGCACACGGGCATGCGTGACCGGATCAACGCGGCCTATACCGTTGCCGACTTTTTCCTAATGGACTTCGCGCCGGGTGGGACGAATTTTCCGCATCATCACGAAGTGGCAGAAGAGATCTATCTCGTGCTAGATGGAAAGGGACAGATAGCTGCAGGCGGGGGTTCGGATGGAGTTGAGGGCCTGCGTCCTGCCAAGCCGGGAGACGCCTATTATTTTCGCCCCAATTGCACGGTCGGCTTCTACAACCAGAATACGCCAGGGGCGAAGGCTCATATTCTTGCAGTGCGGGCCTTCGTCCCGATGCCCAAGAATCCCGAGTGAGTTGCCTTACGCAGTGCGGAAAGAACACGAATTATTTGGATCGATACGGCACAAAGCCGTGCGACTTCGTGCGCAACCGATAGAGCGAGGTCGTCGCGGTGATGTAAAGAGTGGAGTACTCTTGATCTCCCCAAGCCAAATTCGCAGGTTGCTCAGGCAGGACGATAGTGCCCAAGTGGCGCCCGTCAGGGTTCCAAACCCAGATTCCCTTCGGGCCGGTGACATAGATATTCCCCGCCTGGTCCATTTTCATTCCATCCGGCACGCCGTCGCCTTTTCCGCCCGGCTCCTCCGCAAAAATCCGCCCGTTTGCCAAGGTGTGTGCGGAGGTGAAATCAAAGACCCGAATGTTCCTCGCCTCGCTGTCATCGACATAGAAACGCTTGCCATCCGGAGAGAATGCCAGGCCATTCGGTTGCGACAATTGCTTCGTCAGCAAACTCACCTTTCCTGACGGATCGAGGCGATAGACGCCCTGGAACGGCAGCTCCTGCTCCTGTCCTTTGGGCAGGTCGAGTGTCGGATCGGTGAAATAGATCGCGCCGTCGGGACCCATCACAACGTCATTAGGACTGTTGAATCGTTTATCTTCAAAACGATCTGCGAGAACTTCATATTTCCCTTGACGGTCAATCCGAATGATGGCGCGCAGAACGCTGGCGCAATCGATGAGTCGTTGTTGGCGATCGTAGGTGTTGCCGTCGGGATCGCCGAGAGAAACGAGCTCCTCTTTCCTTCCATCCATGGATACGTGAAAAATCTTGTCATTGACTTCGTCACTGACAATGACGAAGCCCGCAGGATCCCACACCGGGCCCTCCGTAAAACCAAAGCCGGATGCCACTGTGGATAACTTGGATTCCCGGTCGACGAGCGTCCAAAAGTCGTCAGAATTCGCTTGCAGTTGAAACTCACGCGTGGGTTTCTGCGGTCCGGCGA
>Ga0306926_10004514_pt1 | contig 14634 bp, 17 predicted proteins | sample flu12Cox44000178_FD_203759 | JGI IMG/M metagenome (GOLD analysis project Ga0306926, IMG submission 203759) | Lab enrichment of tropical soil microbial communities from Luquillo Experimental Forest, Puerto Rico - flux8day.12C.oxic.44.000.178 (v2)... | ecosystem: Environmental > Terrestrial >...
TGGGCGTCATGAGCGGTCGCACAAATTGGTCGCGAATAAAGCAGCGCAGCCTTATGCGTCGGCGAGGCGTCGAAGACATCAAAGGCGGCACACCCATCGTCACCGCGCCTGCGAACAAGCAACCGCGTCCCCGTAAATTGAGCAAGGCCGAACTTCGGGAGCAAGCAGCAGCCGCGTTCCTTGCTTGGCGTGCGGGCCAAACCTCCAAAAACAAGTAGGTAGCGCCACTCCCAACTGATGAAGTCTCAGCAGCGATGAAAAGCTCGACGCGGTTTCATTTTTTTCTAATGGTGGTTTTAAAGGCAATGCACAAAACATGGATCAGCGCGGCATTGGCCCCGGCGCTTGCGCTACTGGCAAGCCCTCTTTGGGCTCAGCAGCGCACTCCAACCACTGTGGTCGCTTGTAGCGGCACCTTCGCTAAGGACTCAAGTCACCTCGAACTTGTGACGGCATTCAAGTCAAAAAACATTACTTCCGATCGAACCCACCGTAGCGATATTCATCTGATCGTCATCGGCGGCCAGTCAACTTGGACCGCGCCGGATGGCTTGCGGCTCGGCCAGACTTTGGAGCAAGTGGAAAAGATCAATCAGAAGCCGTTCAAGCTCAAAGGTTTCGATAAGGACCACATCGCGACCGTGAGCGACTGGGACGGCGGAGCGCTAGCTACGCTTGCTGGTGACTGCAAACCGGGCCTCAGCCTGCGCGCCGATGCAAAGGCCTCAGCTGAAAAGATCGGGGCGCTTTCAGCCGACAAGGAATACAGTTCCTCGGATCCCGCAATTCGCGCTGCAAAGCCAACGATCACCGAAATTCTAATCGGCTATTGAAGCTTCAACCGTCCGAGACTGGTCCATGATAAATTGGCACACGCGCAGCAGAGCGGCGCAGCGCCACCTAGAAAGGTAATGAATGTGCGGCGTCTCATTCAATCACCTCGTCGGCGCGAACGAGCAGAGACGATGGCACAGTGATGCCGAGAGCCTTCGCCGTTTTGAGGTTGATGACCAATTCAACGTTGGTCGGAAACTCGATCGGCAAGTCGGAGGGCTTGGCGCCTTTCAGTATTCTGTCCACGTAGTACGCCGAACGATGGTAGCACCAATCCAAATTGATGCCGTAGCTGATAAGGCCGCCCGCATCGACATGCTCGCGATAGCCATAGACCGTGGGCAGCCTCTTCGACGCTGCGGCTTGGGCAATCGGCTGCCTCGCAAAAACGAACATACCGCTTTGCTCAACGACCACCGCCTGGACGCGAGCCGAGGCGAAGGTTTGGTATGCCGCGTCGATATCGGCGGCGGTCCGCACTTCCGCAGGCACGATCTCGATCTCTAAGCCTCGTCCCGCGGCCTCGATCTCTTGCCGTTGGGGAGGTGATTTGGGATCGATCACGTCGTCCAGCAATCCGATCCGCGTCGCGCCGGGAACAAGCTCGCGCGCAAGCTCCAGTTGCTTTGCCGGCAGACCTTTCACGTAAGGCATTATTCCAGTCACGTTGCCGGTGGGCCGGGCGTCGCTCGTGGTGAAGCCGAGCGCAATCGGATCGGCAACCACAGCAACAACGATCGGAATCGTGGCGGTCGCTTTTGCGGCGGCGACGGCTTCGAGAGTTGCCCCGGCCACAATGACGTCCGGAGCGAGGTTCACCAGCTCTGCCGCAACTCGGGGCAACTGATCCCTATGGAAGTCGGCCATTGCATAAGTGATGTCGAAGTCCCGACCCTCGACATAGCTAAGCTCTCGCATGCCTGAGAGAAATCCATTGATGTACCTAACGAGGAGGGGAGTATCCCTGGAGGCAAAACTCAACCGGCCGATCAACGGCCGCCTCCTGGTAACCTGGCCCAGCACCGCCTGCGGCCAGGCCGAAATGGCGCCGAGCAGTCCAACGAAGTCGCGCCGTCTCATAGTCCACTCGCGTTCAAATAGAGACCGCCAGCCGGCCTGTTATGCGTCAACGCCAATCAAATCGGTCATGGTCCAGGTGAGCCGCGCTGCTTTGGTCGGCAATCCGCCGATAAAACTCTGGACCACACAGAGAATATCACAAGGCCGTGTTGTCCGTCACAGCAAATTCGGCAGCCGACAAAAGCGGACATTGCGGCGCGGCCAGACGATGTTACCCCCGAAAGCGGACATCGTTCGGCACCGTCGTGATGTCCGCTAAGTGCCAAAAGCGGACATTCCAGCTATTCGATGACACTATTGCGGTTGCACCGGCGTTATTGATGCGGACCTAGATTAGATTGCGTCACCGTTCCTCAAAGAGAGAGGGAGAAAGGATGGATCAGCCATGGCTACTTCAGCCCGTCCTGTTGCGCTCATAACCGGCGCGTCGGCTGGCATCGGAGCCGCCCTCGCGCGTGAGGCTGCAAACGATGGACACGATCTCGTACTCGTCGCCCGCCGCCCTGAACCGATGGAAGCTCTCGCCGCCGAACTCAAGTCAACGGGTGCGGAAATCACCGTCATCCCTGCCGACCTTGGTAAACCAGGCGCCGCTACGGAATTGATAAAAATTGTGGAACAACGCGGTCTGGCCATCGATACGCTAATCAACAACGCTGGCCTTGGTGACACCGGGCGGTTCGATCAAGAAAATCCGGAAAAAATTTTGTCGATGCTTCAAGTCAACATCATCGCGTTAACCGAATTAACCCGGCTGGTGTTGCCGCAGATGGTGGCGCGCAAGCGTGGCAAGGTCCTGCTCCTTGCGTCCCTAGCTGCATTCCAGCCCGGTCCCGGCATGGCAGTATATTATGCAACCAAGTCCTACGTGCTGAGCTTCGGCCGCGCAATCGGCCGTGAGTTGCGCGGCACCGGAGTTACGATCACCACTTTATGCCCTGGCGCAACGACCAGCGAATTTGCCCAGGTCGCTAATATGCAAGGCTCTGCTTTATTCGAAGGGCCAGTGCCGGTGATGACCGCCGCCGAAGTGGCGCGCCAGGGCTATGCAGCGCTTAAGGCCGGGCGCCCGCAGATTATCACCGGTCCGATCAACAAGATCATAGCGATGTCCACGCGTTTCACGCCGACGGCGATCTTGTTGATGATTGCTGGTCGTCTCAATCGCCCCGGAAGCGGGCAGACGTGAGTTGGTGACGCAGCTTCCCATGTCCGCTTGGGTCATAAGCAGACGATGTCCGCTTTACCCCCGAAAGCGGACATCGCGGAGCGTGATCGCCATGTCCGCTTTGTGCCAAAAGCGGACATTCTGCACTGCGGCAGAGACCGGCGCTATTCGATCACCTCGTCGGTGCGGGCGAGCAATCCGTCGGGAACGTTGAGGCCGAGCGCCTTCGCAGTGCGCATATTTGATAACCATCTCGTATTGGGTCGGCGCCTGGACAGGCAGATCGGCTATGCATGTTCCCTCGGCTGCACCATTTCCCCGATATCAGGCTCGGGCGCGGCCGGGGGTCACTCCGGCAGCCCGGCTTTGCGCAGGCCGTCTTCATATCTGGCGAGGTGTTCCGGCTGGTGAAACGGGATCATCCCCTTAATTGTGGAGACCCGTAGCGCGGGATCGTTCTGACGCAGGCGCGCAACAGCGTGATGCGCTTGCTCCAATCGCCCAATAAGAGCGTGGCTTGCCGCGAGTATTCGCAATGCCGGTTGATAACTTGGTTGCACATGCAATGCCTTTTCCGCACCCAAAACCGCCTCATCATAGCGGCCAGAAAGGAAATGCGCTAACGCCATTCCGCCATGCATTCTAAATAACATTGGATCAAGGGGACTCAATCGGATCGCATACGTCAGATGCTTTATCGCAGCTTCCGACTCGCCACGCAAATTTTCCACCCACCCGCTGAATGTCCACGCAATAGCCATGTTTGGATTGAGCAAGAGTGCTCGATCCAGCAAAGCGAATCCGCTGTCAAGGTCTCCCAGAACATACGCGAGGGAAAATCCGGCGTAGCTGAGAGCCACCGCATCGTCCCCGCCTAGCTCTGCTGCCCGGTGAACTAATCGGTCGGCTTCTTCGGTTTCCTGCGCGCGATCCAGCATCCATCCGTTTACCTTGCGCCACAGGTAGCAATATGCAGCCATACCATAGGCCGAAGCGAAATCAGGGTCGAGTTCAATCGCCTTGTAGGATGCCTGAATGGCCCTATCACAGGCGTCTCTGCTCCTCCATTGATAAAGTAATGCCATGGCACGCAGGTAGTAATCGTAGGCATCTTGGCTCCCCGTAGGCTTTCGGCTTGAGCGTTCTATCTCGGCCCTTTCGAGCTTCGGTCCAATTGCCGCAACGACCCTTCCAGCTACTTTGTCCTGCAGCTCGAAAATGTCTTCGAGTGTGCCGTCGAAGCGATCTGCCCACAGATGCGCCCCGGTTAACGCATCGACGAGCTGCGTGGTGATGCGCACCCGGTTCACCGCCTTGCGCACGCTGCCTTCAAGCACGTAGCGCACGCCCAGTTCGCGACCGACCTGCTTCACCTCGACCGCGCGACCCTTGTAAGTGAACGTTGAATTGCGAGCGATTACGAACAGCTGCCGGAAACGCGACAACGCCGTGATGATCTCCTCGACCATGCCGTCTGCAAAATACTCCTGCTCCGGGTCACCGGTCATATTCTGGAAAGGCAGCACGGCAATCGAGGGTTTCTCCGGGAGTGGTAGGGGCATTAGCGTGGCAACGTCGCTCGCCGGCGCATCGCTCACGTTCGCGGCCGCACTGGTCACAATGCCGACAAAACGAAAGCCCTTCCGTGCAACAGTGCGAATCAACCGCTGCTCTTCACCGCTGTGCCGATCACTTTGCGCGCGGCGTTGATGCGGGTAGTCAAGTTCGACTCCGAAACGAAACGTCCAGACCAAACCGCGTCCAGGAGGTCATCCTTGGTGACCACGCGCTCTCGATTCTGAACCAGATAAACCAGCAAATCGAAAACCTGCGGCCCGACGGGGATCTGCTGGGCGCCTCGCCGAAGCTCGCGCCGGTCGATATCCAGGACGAGGTCCTCAAAGAGAAATTGCACTTCGACCCTCCCAGGGTCGCACCGGCAATTTTAAGCAAGAATCAGGCAGATTTTAAGGGCCAAGTAAGCGCCGTTTAAAGCCTTTCCCGGCCCGCAAAGGCATCATTCCGTTGTCGCGATGCTCGCCAAGTGAACGGAGAGATACCATGCACGCGCACCCGCGGGCCCGTCCGAGGATGGCCAGGATCAGCTTATTCGGCATTGCCGCAGTTTTGATGATCACCGGAATTACTGTATTGGTCAGCTCAAGTCATTCTGCGGTTAAAGCCGCAATTGAACCTCAGATCGACCCGTTCTCGCTCGAGGCGAACGCAAAGGATTTGCCCAGTGAGGAATCGCTCATTTTGAAGATGTGGCCGGATAACGGGGTTACCCGTTACTGATCTGGGGCGTGCTAGACCACAAGCCTCACGCGCCAAGCTTGTGCGTGCCGGATGGCATTTGGGCTCAGGTCCGCGGACAATTGGCGGCATGTGTCGTCCGTCACCGTCTATCGTATCGCGCCCCTTCACCAGGCCACGGGTGCCAAACAATTCGACCGACTTGAGCCAGGGGACATAGGAACGACGGCTCGATGTCCGCTTTGGGTCATAAGCAGACATGAAGCTCCGAAACCGCGATGTCCGCTTTACCCCCAAAAGCGGACATCGTTCGCGGCAGCGGGGATGTCCGCTTTGTGCCATTAACGGACATGGTGCGAGCGAATTAGGTCAGTAACTTGCGACCGCGCACCTGCCGTCGCGCGAACTTAGAAGTTTTCTTCCGACCGTGGCGATAAACCGCCCTTGCGAGCGCAACCGTACTCCGGGCATCGATAAGCAAGATCACCTTCACATGGACGGCCGGTGATTGGACATATTATAGTCTGCACCCATTGGCTGGGGTTGAGCTCGCCTTCTTTGGTTCTACCGTTGCACTGCATCTTCGGCGTCCTCGCAATCATCGCTTGGCTGCCACTCTGCGCCAGGGTATCAGTACCGCAACCCGTTTCCTGCAATCCCAATATTCGTTGTGTTCGCTGTGTGAGCGGCGATCAACGCCAACTTTACCGGAATGAATTGCTGGCCTCGTACTTGTTTATTCTGAGGTCATTTGCGGCACGGTGATCTCTTGCCAGATATTCGTAAAGCTCCTGGCGTTGCCTACGGTGATGACGTCCGCGCGGAGCCGGTCGATAACTCGCTTGAAAAGACTACCAAGCGAAAACGTGCGGCGTGCAGCGCATGCAGTGTCTGTTTGAGCCGGCAAATGATACACCACGACAAACTCCCAAAACCAAATCGGGGTGCTGCGCTGCTATTATGGTCGCGCCATCATGCAGCTTTTGCGCGCGCCAAGGCCTGCACATCGGCGGTGGTCAAGGCTTTACCTCCGATACCCCAATCGCCGCTCTCGACTTCCTCGACCACGCACCAAGTGACGCCGCGCATGTTCTCTCCTTCGATGGAGACCATCGCGTCCGTCAGTCTACTGATGATTTGCTGTTTCTGTTCTTTGCTGAACACGTCCTTAATGACGCGAACCTGAATCAACGGCATTCGTTCTCTCCTTAGTGTCAAGGTCCGAGTTACTAGTTGACACGTTCGGAATGGTGCCAGACACTTGCTGATACAGTAATGGACAGTTTGGCGGTCAGTAGCCGCACCTGTATTGGTCAGAGGACCAGGCCAGTTCCATGCGAAACCCGTGATTGCCATGCTTTCACTCACGGTCAGTCACAGCAGCAGTCAACCGCTCGCCGAGCAGATCGTGGCCGGCATCAAGCGACAAATCGACGATCGTCACCTGCAGCCAGGCAGTAAACTGCCGTCGATCCGCGTCTTTGCCAGAGACCATAAGGTGAGCCGCTCGACCGTTGTCGAGGCTTACGATCGGCTAGTCGCGATGGGATACTTGCAGTCGCGCCGCGGCGCGGGCTTCTACACTGCCGCAGCGCGGATCGAGGCTGAAACGGCATCCGTTGCGCCTACCGACGCCTACAGAGGCAATGAGGAATTAGTCTGGCTGATCCGCCGCGTGCTCGAGGCTGATGAAAACACCATCTTGGCGGGCGGTCCATGGTTGCCGAATTCGTGGCTTGACGAATCAGGCATTCGCCAGAGCCTCAACGTGCTTGCTCGCAAGAACGGCGCCTATCTGCTCGAGTATGGCGATCCATTCGGCTATCTGCCGCTGCGCGAGCATCTGGTTTTGATGCTTGGCGGACTCGGCATCGCCGCTCATTCCGGTCAAATCCTTTTGACACAGGGTACCAGCCAGGCACTGGAGCTTGTCATGCGCTGGCTGCTCAAACCCGGCGATGCGGCACTGGTAGACGATCCCGGTTATTACAACATGTTCGGCAATCTGCGTCTGCAGGGTGTGCAAATGTTGGCGGTGCCGCGCAACCCCGATGGGCCGGATGTGGCGGCCCTTGAGAAGCTCGCCGCCACACACCAGCCGAGGGTCTATTTCACCCAGTCGGTAATGCAGAACCCAACTGGCACCGATATAAGTCCACACGTGGCGTTCAAAATCTTGCAGGCTGCCGAGCGCTATAATTTCAGCATTGTCGAGGATGACATCTTCTGCGATCTGCAGGTTAAGACGACGCCCCGGCTGGCTACGCTTGATCAGCTCAATCGCGTGATTTACGCGCGCAGTTTTTCCAAAACGCTGTCCGGCAGCTTGCGGGTGGGATTCATCGCGTGTCGGCAGAATATTGCCAATGAGCTTGCTGACATCAAGATGCTGACTAGCATCACTACCTCACAATTTACCGAGCGGCTTGTTTATCTCATGCTAGTCGATGGTCATTATCGCAAATATTTATCGCGGTTGCATGAGCGGCTAGGCGAGGCTCGGCTCAATGTCATGCGCGCCTTTGAGCGCATTGGACTGGAATTATACGTGCAGTCTAAGGACGGCATGTTCGTCTGGGCACGCTTTCCGCATATCGACGACTCGTTGGGGCTGGCAGAGGATTCACAGCGCGACGGCATCATGTTGGCGCCCGGGGCAATCTTTCGTCCCCATCTCGAACGCTCGGCATGGATGCGGTTCAACGTTGCTATCTGCGAGGACACCCGTGTGCAACGCTGGCTGCAACGGCAAGCTGTGGCTAAGACCGCATGACGATCGATGGACATGCGTAGCATGCCGACAAGTCATATACGCGGAGTGATGTACCCCCAGTAGTCCGCCACTCGGTCGATGTCCGCTTTGTGCCAACACCAGACATTACCGGACATTATTCGATCACTCGTCAGCGGGACGAACAGCGTCGCGCGGGCGATGCTGTTCTCGGCGCGGCCATTGCCGCGCGATATTGCTTTTTGTGGCGCGTCGGCCAAGTCGGATCAGTAAGCCCGCTCGACCCTCACAACGCTCAATCGGGGATCGAGGTCTACGTGGATGTCTAAGACCAAGCCGTCCGGCCAAGTGGGGAGTGCGCGAAGGTCCGCCACGGTTTTTGCGGTTACAGCAACACCGCTTTCAATCTCGACTCGCATGTTGTCGCGGTAGCCGACAAGAAGTTTTTTCATATCCTCCATCGTGTTAGCTGCGTACCGCACGTCAGTTCTCCGCGCCTCATCAGTTTGATTCTAATCAAAGTCCTGTTTGATCCGGTGTGGTTCAATTGCGGGCGTTCTCTTGCGGACGTGGCTAGCTTAACACCGATGGGGAGATGGCCCGGTGAGCAAAAACGAATATCGACGATTTGCGGCAGATTCTCTTGAATCGACTGATAACGCCGCGGACCTAGCAACCAAGACCCACGTACTTATCATGGCGGATGCTTGGCTTGATCTGGCAGAACGCACTACTCAACTAGTCGATCACGAAGCCGATGAAGCCCACGGGATCATGGAACCGCCGCTAACGAGGGCAACAGTAAAATGGTACCGACAGGCGGCGGGCTGAGAATAGACGGCGTGCAGAATGTCAGCTCCCGATGATTACCGAGCGATGGCTGAAGAATGCTTTCGGCGTGCGCAAGAATCCCCGACCGACAATGAACGGCAAAGCTATCTCGAATTAGCCAGGACCTGGCTGGAAGCCGCGTCAAAGGTGGACTGCGGACCGGGAGTCTTTGCTCTCCCGTCATGCCATTGGCGATAGCAAGCACGGATAACGCTTAACCCACTGTCTCCTGGCAAATGCGATCGAGAAGTTCTCTCACTGCTTTGCTTATGAGACGGTCCTTGCGTTCCGCGGCGACAGTGTCCCACGCGCGCGCCATTAATTGGAGCGCCTCTTTGTCCTTTGGGCTAACCAGCTTGTCTGAAAGTTTGCGGTATTCCTCGGCAAGCTGTCGGTACTTCGCAACGGATTTCATGCCATCCTCTCAGGACGGCCATTAAAAAGGTGAACTGCAACGTGTCTACGAAATTTCACATGCAAAAATGTATAAACAGCCGAGAAAAACACCATGCTCACAAAACAGTTATCAAACTAAGTCATAAAGTGACTCTGCGTGACTGGCATCGTTCTCCGCCAGGGCGAGAAGAAATTTCCTGCGCTGCTCGCCGACTGGCGTGAGGGTGTAGAGGTAATGAAGCTGCTCTGCTCCTGCGGTCAGCTCCCTTCCGTCTGAATTCCTGGTTGCGTCGCGCCTGGTCAGGTATCTGTGGCTGAATAGCCGGACGCCGGTGATCTCGCTCGGTCGGACCGGCCAGATTCCCGAGATCGATGCGCGCGTACCAGCGACTAATAAGGCGTTCCCCAACAAGATTTGACCCCAGCGCCTCCAGGTCATAAGCGGACATTTCGCTAAGATCGGCCGACGTCCGCTTTACATGTTGCCTGTCGTCCGTCGTCTGCTTCACGGATAGCAATACGAATCCGAGGAGCAGTCGCCGCCGTCGAGCCGGACCTGGTGCGGTCGATGCGTCTTCGGCCACTCGACGAAGAATTTCGGATCGAATGCAATGCCGCCCTGCGGCCTGGCGTCGAGCTTCACCATCCAGCCGTCGATTCCATCGGGATACAATTGCGAGTCGATGTTGCCGTAGAGCGAGTTTGTGAAATACACCCGCTTCCCGTCCCGGCTGATCTCGACCATTTGCGGTGCGCCGCTGAGCGCGCCGCTCTTGGCGCCCGGATGGCCCGCCCGCGACACGACGCCGCCGATGCGCACCTTGCCGGTCAGCTTGGGCTTGAACGGATCGGTTACGTCGTACTGTAGCAGGTCGCCGGTGCCCCAGCAGGCGACATAGAGAAAGCGGTCGTCCATCGACAGATCGATGTCGGTGACGAACGGCGGAACCGCCTTGAAGCCCTTGAGAATCGGCGGCAGCTTATCGGGATCTGCCGGCTCGGCCGGGATGTCGATGATCTTCGTGACCGCCCATTTGTCGCCGTCGCGATGCCAGGTCCAGATCGAGGACGAGAGGTCCTTGAGGTTGATGACGCAATTGACGAACCCGTAGGCCTTGGTCGGATCGTGCGCGGGGCGCAGCTCGAACACGAGCTGGTACTCCGGGCCCAAATCGATCTCCTGGAGGTGCTTCCGCTTGGTGAAGTCCCAAAAGTGCAGGCGCCGGCCGTATTTGGAGCCAAGCAGGACTTCCGGCACGAGCCCGTTCTCGAACGTGTCGGGCGTGCCCCATTCGCTCGTCACCAGGGTGTCGTAGCCCAGATGCCACCAGACGTCGTAGCTCAGCCGCTGCGGACCGCGCTCCACTTCCCAACGGCCGAGCGGCTCGAAGCTCTCGTGATCGATCATGAAGATGCCGCCCGGTGCCTTGCCGTCCTGATCGCCGAGCGCAGCGACATAGATGCCGCCAGGACCGCAATGTATGGTGTGGGGCCGCGTGTAGCCGGTTTTCTCCGCGATCTCCTCGGGTTCGATGACTTTGACGATCTTCGGGTGGCGCGGGTCTGGCTTGGTGTCGAGGATGTGAATGCGCGAGGACCGCAACCCCGGCACCACTAGATAGCGCCGCTCCACATGCGGATGCGGTGCGTTCGGGCACAGGCACGAGGAGCAGGCGTTCCAGCCGAAATGATGCAGCTCGTCGCCCAGGCTGGGCATTTCCACGCTGCCGAGGATGTTCGCATAGGTTTTGGAGCCGGGATCGACGTCGACGACCGCGATCGCGTCCGGCTTTTGCCGGGTCGGATCGAATGCGGCCACATAGGCGAATTTTTCAGCCGGCGCCTTCATGGCCATGCGCGGCGACGGATAAAAGCTCGGATCGGGTCTCCAAGTCATGGCATTCTCCCTAACGTGCTGGGGTTGTTGTTCATTGCCAATCTGCCACTACAAGTGAAGCAGGATGCAAACGACCAAGCGCCTCCTGACGTGAAGGCTCAGGGACAAAATAAGCAGAAGGAACAAATACAGACAAAGCCTCGGGAAACATACGCTCGAAAAGTCGCAGATTGTTTGCAGCGCAAATTGATCATTGAATCCCATTTCGCCGGTCGCAAATCCCTGATGTAATCGGGTCGTTGGAAACCATGGTCGGCCTAGTCCCAAGGTGGGGTGCCGGCAATGCAACGACTAGTCCGACTCAAGGTTGATGTCATTATGGCAGGTGGAACGCTCGCGCCACTCGCGGCGAAGCGTGCCACCTCGACCATCCCGATCGTCATGACATCGGGCGATCCGTTGGGGAGCGGGCTTGTCGCTAATCTCGCGCGACCCGGCGGTAACGTCACGGGCATGAGCAAGCCTGATGACGTCTGACCTCGGCGGGAAGCGTCTAGAACTGCTTAAGGAGCTATCGCCCAGGCTCGCCCGCGTGGCGGTGCCCTGGAATGCGGCCAATCCATACCCTGCGATTGTCTTCAAGGAGACGCAGGGAGCAGGCCAGACGTTGGGGATCGAGGTTCAATCCCTTGAGGTGCGAGGCCCAGACGACCTCGATGGCGCATTCGAGGCTGCGAGAACGCAGCGCCCGGATGCGATGATCACGGTCGAAGACCCTCTCACCCTTACGTATCGAAAGCGCATTGCGGACTTCGCGACCGGGCAGCAATTGCCGTCGCTTCATGGATCTAGAGAATTTGCGGCAGCTGGCGGGCTCATCTCCTACGGGGCGAATCTCGTTGACTTGAATCGGCGTGCAGCGGGTTACGTCGACAAGATCCTCAAGGGCGCCAAGCCTGCCGATCTTCCGGTGCAGCAGCCGACCAAATTCGATCTCGTCATCAACCTGACCACCGCCAAGACGCTCGGCCTCACCGTGTCGCCATCGCTGCTCGCGCGCGCCGACGAGGTGATCGAATGAGGCGGCGTGAGTTTAATCCAGCGCGCCATGGCTGAGCGTAATGCTGTAATTCCCGAAGATCGCCGTATCGAATTTCGTATCGGCATTAATGTAATGACCCACAGCGGTCGTAGGTGCGTCAATTTTGCTGCGATGCAATCCAAGCGCTCACTCAACGATGTGGTAGCGTATGTCTCATCTTGAGGACGAAACCCGTGAGGCGACGGGAATTCATTACCCTCATCAGCGGAGTGGTGGCGGCCTGGCCGCTCGGGACAAGTGCGCAGCCGGCCAAAAGCCCAATCAGAATTGGCCTGCTGCCGTTCGGTTCACCATCCAACGCCTACGACGAGTCGCTAGTTGAAGCGTTTCGATCAGGTTTGCGCCAAGCAGGCCTGATCGAAGGTCGCGACATTGTACTCGACATCGAGTGGACTACCGGCAGCGATGCCGACACCGACAAAGCAGTGGCTGAACTAATCCGTCACGGCGCTGAATTGTTGGTACCCACTGGCTCAACCGCATCGGTGGCATCGAAGCGCCATACGTCGACAATCCCTATTGTGTTCATCAGCGTTGGCAATCCCGTTGCCATGGGGTTGGTCGAAACCCTCGCGCACCCGGGCGGCAACGCCACTGGTTTCAGCGACATCTTTTCAGACCTGAGTGCGAAGTTGGTGGAGTTGGGCAGAGCGGTAAGCAAACAAGATACAATTGATTATCTCTGGCACACGGCGTGGCCGGACGGCAAAAATCGGTTTCAAGCCACCGAGCAGGCCGCTCAATCAACCGGCGTTAAGTTGCGGACACGAGGAATAGCCGAGAGCGCCGAGATCGACCAAGCCATTACGGCAATGAAACTGGACGGCGCGACGACGATCATCGTTCAACCCAGCCCGTTCACTTATCGGCAACGCAGCCACATCATAGGTACTGCGTCCGATAATGGTTTGGGGACGAAATTTGGTTTTCCAGCCGCAGCGAGGGACGGCGCCTTGATGGCATACGGCCCGGACTACCTCCACATGAATCAGCGGGCGCCGTTCTACGTCAACCAAATTCTTAATGGCACCAAGCCGGCTGATCTCCCTGTCGAGCTGCCCGCCCAGATCAATTTGCTTGTAAATCTCAGGACTGCCAAAAGGCTTGGACTTGAAGTACCGCTATCACTTCTCATTCGCGCCGACGAGTTGATCGAATGAGGCGGCGCGAGTTCACTCTTCTGTCGCTCGCAACGACTCTCGCGTGGCCCGCCTTTGCTGACGGTTATCCAAGCAAACCGATCAAGGTCATTTCCGATTCCGCACCTGGCAGTGCCATCGACGTGGCTTTCCGCATGGTGATGGATCGACTTGGCGCTATGCTGGGGCAGCAGATCGCGCCGGTCGATCAACCTGGCGCTGGTGGAGCGATCGCGGCCCACGCCGCGTCTCAATCGATCCCTGATGGATATACGTTGTTTGCCCCGGCGCTTTCACTGTTCATCTCTCTTCCTGGCAAAGCTGAGAACCTGCCGCTCATTTTGCCCCGCGATTTCCTTCCGGTCGGTTCGTTGGCAGAACTGCCCATGTTTATCTGCGCGAGCGCGCAATCCGGCATCAAAACACTGCCGGACTTAATTGGCCGCGCCAAGCAGCGCCCCGGCGAAATCTCTTTTGCAGCGACCGGAATAGGGCGGCTGACGCATCTGACTGGACTGCTTTTAGCAAGCAAGGCCGGCGTCAAATTAGAAGCTGTACCCTATGCAGGCGGCCCTGCGGCTGCCCTTACGGACGTTATCGGTGGCCGTGTGCCATTGATCATCGAAGGTTATTCTGGCCTAGCCGGCGCAATACAGGCGCACACGATCACTGCGCTGGCCGTTGGGTCGATGCACCGGCTGCCGGATTTTCCCGATCTGCCGACCGTAGCCGAGACCTTGCCGGGCTTTGCCGCGGGAGGATGGCAAGGCGTGGTGGCGCCACTCGGGACGCCCGCGGCAGCCATCCAGAAAATCAATGAAAGCCTAAGAAAGGTACTGAGTGAGCCGAACCTTGCCAAACAGCTCGCATCGCGCGGCGCCTATGTTGATCCAATGTCACCGTCCGAGGTCAATACGTTTATCAACGCACAGCAGCAGCAATGGCGTCCCGTGATCGAGGCATTCGAAGCAAGCATCAAGAAATGATGGATCGCAGGCCGCGTGTTTGGATGAGGTGACGAAGAAGGAGCGATGTCGCCTATTGGCACTTAGCAGACATCGTAGGGCGCTCAACTGATGTCCGCTTTCGGGAGTAATGCTAGGCTTCGTCACGGGAGGAGACGCCATGGCCCGAGATCTTGGAGGACGCCGCGAAGCTTTCGTCAGAGTGGCCGCAGGACACGCACTCCAGGTGTTTGCTGCGATTGTTCTGACCACGGTACTCGCGAGTACCGCCCTCCGTGCGGGAGACGATTATCCG
>Ga0306926_10004516_pt1 | contig 14631 bp, 13 predicted proteins | sample flu12Cox44000178_FD_203759 | JGI IMG/M metagenome (GOLD analysis project Ga0306926, IMG submission 203759) | Lab enrichment of tropical soil microbial communities from Luquillo Experimental Forest, Puerto Rico - flux8day.12C.oxic.44.000.178 (v2)... | ecosystem: Environmental > Terrestrial >...
CAAGCCCAGCGACGCCTACCTCACGCTTTCGGTGCAGAGCGATCACGTGACTGGCCAGTGGGATATCGCGTTGCGCGACCTCGAGTTCGCAATCGGGCTCGATGCCGACGGCAATGGCGAGATCACATGGGGAGAGGTCAAGGCGAAGCACCAGGAAATCGCTGCTTACGCACTGTCCCGACTGGTGATTGCTGCCGATGGCACCAGCTGCCCAATTACAGTCACGGAACATTTGATCGACAACCACAGCGACGGGGCCTACGAGGTCATGCGGTTCAGCGCCGACTGCCCGGCGGCCCCGCGAATTTTGAGCATCAAATATACGCTTCTGTTCGATATCGATCCGCTGCACAGGGGATTGCTTCGCCTGGAGGACCAGGGAGGCACCTATACAGCTGTTTTCAGCCCCGACCACGAAACCTGGCAGCTCGAAGCGCATTTGGTCCCGCTCGGGCGCCAATTTCTAAATTTCTTTCAGACCGGCGTCTGGCACATCTGGACGGGTTTTGATCACATACTCTTTCTGTGCGCCTTGCTGCTTCCCGCGGTGCTCGAGCTACGCGGTGGAAGATGGCAAGCAGTCGCAACTTTCCGCCAGGCGTTTCTTGACGTTATCGGCATAGTGACAGCGTTCACGATAGCGCATTCGATCACCTTGAGCCTTGCCGTACTCGGGTTCATTGCCCTGCCGTCTCGGCTCATCGAATCGACGATCGCCGCCTCGGTGGTCGTCGCCGCTTTGAACAACCTCTACCCGCTGATCGAGAAGCGGCTGTGGGTCGTCGCTTTTGTGTTCGGGCTGGTGCACGGATTGGGTTTTGCCAATGTCCTGACGGATCTCGCCCTGCCCAAATCGGCGCTGGCGATATCGTTGGTCAGCTTCAACCTTGGTGTCGAAGCGGGACAACTGGCGATCGTAGCGACGTTCTTGCCCCTCGCCTATCTGTCGCGCCGTTCGTGGCTCTATCCGCGGCTCGCTCTCGGCGCCGGCTCGTTGAGCATTGCGGCGGTCGCATCGGTATGGCTGATCGAGCGCAGTCTCGACATTGGCATCTTTTCATGAGAGATATCCGAAATCGGACCGACGCAAGTCCGGTTGGGGCCAGTCGCACCGGTTCTGTAGCGGCTACTATGGGTCCGGTTTGCCTCCGTTCGCCGACCGATGCGCAAATCGCCTGGGGCTGCAGCTCAGTGCCATAACGGCCGATCTGTCGGCAGTGCGCAATGATTCCGAGCAGTATTCAAAACTTGATAGTAAGCGTCAGATTCATACTACCAGAGTCTTTTCAAACCAAAAAATGGGCGTAGAGCTCGTCATTGAACGGTGCCGTCTCGCGATAACCGCAAGCGCGGTACAAGGCTCGCGCCTCCTTGAGCGGGCGGTTGGTGTCCAGAAGTAGGACATGCACCGCACATTCCCGCGCTTGTTCCTCCAATGTCTCCAGAATACGTCGCCCGAGCCCGAGACCGCGAACCGATCCTTTATATGAAAGTCATACCGTCCGTGTGTCTGTCTTTGATCGTGCCTTTTTGGCTCGCGGGTGCTGCGCACGCACAGAGCGTGGCCGTCCGCAATGAGCCTGTCTCCGGTGGCGATAGTTCCCTCACACTGCCTGAAGTGAGTGTATCGGCGGCGGCCGACACAACATTTTTCGCGCCGGATACGGCGTCGCAAGGGGTTGTCACCGGCAAAGAGATCGAGGAGCAGCCGCGGTCACGTGTGGGTGAGGTACTCGAGCTCGTGCCGGGGTTGATCGCCACCCAGCACAGCGGCGAAGGCAAGGCTAATCAGTATTTTCTGCGCGGCTTCAACCTCGATCACGGCACCGACATCGACATCACGCTCGACGAAATGCCGGTCAACATGCGCACCCATGCGCATGGCCAAGGCTATGCCGACCTCAATTTTATGATCCCCGAGCTGATCAGCACCATGCATTACAGCAAGGGCCCCTATTTCCCGGATCTCGGCGATTTCGACACGGCCGGGGCAGTGCAAATCAATTACGTCAACACTGTGCCCCACGATCTCGCCTTGGTGACTGCCGGCACACTCGGCTACTACCGCGGGCTCGGGGCGATGTCACGTCCGGTGGGCGCCGGCGATCTATTGGCTGCGGCGGAATACGTGCATGCGGATGGCCCGTGGACGGTCCCGGACAATTACAACAAGGGCAACCTGGTTCTGAACTACAGCCAGGGGAATGTCGACAACGGGTTCTCCTTCACCGGCATGTACATGAACGACGCGTTCCACGCGACCAACCAAATCCCGCTGCGTGCCGTGAGAGAAGGGCTGATCTGTCTCTACTGCCCGTTTGATCCGACCGACGGCGGCAGCTCGGAGCGGTACAGCTTTTCCGCCAAGTATGCCGCGACAACCGATGCTGGGCAGCTCAACGCAAACGCCTATCTGATCGGCTATCAGTTGCAGCTGTTCAATAATTTTGACGGCTTCGTGACTTTTCCACCGCCGATCGGCGACCAGTTCGTGCAACAAGATCGGCGCAAGATCTATGGCGGCAATGTCAGCTATATGCTGCCCGGCAACCTCTTTGGCTTCGACGCGAAGAACACGATCGGTTTCCAGACCCGCACTGACGACATTCATATCGATTTGGCGGAGACCACCGGCCGGGTCGTGCGCTTTACGGTGCGCGATGACCTCGTCATCGAGTCCAGTGCCGGGGTTTACATTGAAAACCGTATCCAATGGCTAGACAAGTTCCGCACCATGACCGGACTACGCGAGGAGGTATACTACGGTTCGGACGAAAGCACCTTACAAGCCAATTCAGGCAAGATTGTTCAGGCCATCACCAGCCCGAAAGGCAATCTGATCTTTGGGCCTTGGCAGAACACCGAATATTACCTCAGCGTCGGCCAAGGCTTTCACAGCAACGATTTGCGCGGCGCCTTGACCAACGTCGACGCGTTGGCGACGGAGATCAACTTCCAGCAGAGCAACCCCACGGTCGTAACCCAGGGAAAAACCCCGCTATTGACCAAGGCGACCGGATACGAGATCGGGGTGCGGTCGGAGCCCGTGCCGAACGTCAAGCTCGAAGGCGCGCTCTTTGTGCTCAATCTCAACAGCGAGGCGACATTCAGCGGCGACGAGGCTGTGACCACTCCCGGGCGACCCAGCCAGCGCAAGGGCATCGAACTGACGGCCTCCTACAAGCCGCTTCCCTGGCTGCGTCTCGACGGCGATTTCGCCGCCACCCACGCCCGCTTCGCCAATGGCGATAACGGCGCCGCGGATACCGAGCCCGGCAATCCGGGCAACTACATTCCGGGTGCTGCCAACTTGATCGCCACGGCAAGCGCAACGGTCGAGGATCTCGGTCCGTGGTTCGGTGCGCTTCGCTTTCGTTATTTTGGTCGGCGCCCGCTGATCGAGGACAACAGCGTCAGCTCAAAACCGACAACCCTCGTCGATCTGCGGATCGGATATAAGATTTCCGAGCAGGCACGACTATGGCTCGACATTCTCAATCTGTTCAACAACACCGGAGCCCACCAGATCGACTATTTCTACCCCTCGCAATTGGCGAGCGAAACGGCACCAATTTATGACGTCCACTTCAAACCGGTTGAGCCGATCTCGGCACGGCTGACCTTCAGCATCACCTTCTGAGGGTGCGTGAAAGTCCGGATCCCAGAAGCCGTACCCAGTCCCGACCGCGAGATATGCCTCAACTCGCTGAGGGATTAACCACGCAGAACCCAACGTCGCCAGAACGCCGACCAGGAGAATCCCGCTAGTGTGCGACAGCGTGACAAAGATGCCGAGGACAAGCGCGTCGACGGGACGACCACGGACGCCGACAATGTAAGAAGCCGCGATGGTCTTCCCATGCCCCGGGGTCGCTGGTCGTCGTGCTTGCCCTTAGGAAAATCGTCAGCTCGTGGAGGTATTCGACGAGCCAGGCCGCCTCCTTGGGCAGATGGACAAAGCCGTTCTCGATCATCGCGTTCTGCGCCTGCATGCGCATGATTTTGTCCGACTGCGGCTGATAGCGGGTGACGGCAGGCACACCTTTCTGGATCAGCTGCGTGCCCGAGGCTTTATCCTCGATCAGCACGACATTCGCGGCGAAGGCCTGGCACTGCTCGCGCACCGCGCGCTTTAGCTCAGGATATTCCATGCGCTTGCGCAGAACATGTAACAGGTAGAGGTCGTTGTCCTTGATCCCCCAACTGGTGCACCCCCACCCTTCTCTCCCCCGCATGCGGGGGAGCGAAGGGTGGGGGCTAAGCTCGCTCGCCTGGTTCGCGGTCTCCCAGCTCTGCACGATGCGATCGAATTTGTCCGGCCGTTCGTTTGGCGCGCAACTCCTGAACCATGCCGCCTTGACCATGCCACCCCCTGGGGTGCCGGCATCTGCTGGTACTGGCCGGCGAAATTGTACTCGCCAATCCCCGGGATAAACCCGGGGACGCGGCGGATTTGCTCCAGCGTCGCCAGCGGCTGGCGCTCGGGTGCAACGCCTCGCCGCGCTGCCGGTAAACGAGTACCACCCCCAATCCGTCTCGAGCGGGTAGGTCTCGCAGTCCTCGGCGATCGCCGGAAAGCGCACGACCGCCCAATTCTCCTGCGCCAGCCGTGACCGGCAAGATCGTCCCGCGGGTCACGCCCGAGGGCAGGCTTTCGTGCAGCCGTGCATGATCAGGATCATGGCACCCGTCCGGTTGTCGTTTAGCCGACTGTAGAGGGTGTGGTCATACCAATCGTTGGCGGCTTGCCGCTGCGTCTGCGACAAGGCCTCTTCGGGCTTCAATGGATCATCGATGATGATCAGGTCCGCACCCGTCCCGTCAGCACGCCACCGACCGAGGTCGCGAGCCGGCCACCCTGGGCCGTCGTTTCGAACTCGGCCACCGCCGGCCGTTGCGCCGGGAGGCGGGTTGTAAAGACCCGCCAATACCAGTCGCTGGTGACGACATGCCGGCAATCACGCGACAACTTGTCGGCGAGGTCCTGCCCCCCGGTTACGCTCGCGAAGGACCATCGCCCTTAAAACCCGGGGATGGCGCAATGATCTGCAGGCCGGGCTCCTGCCCGAGGCACCAGGCCAGAAAGGCGACCGAGGCAAAGAACGATTTCAGGCGGCGCGGCGTCATGCTGATGATTAAGCGTACCGCATTGATTGGATTGACATTATTTTCCACCCAACAAGCCGAGGACGGCCCGTTGCGTCCTCTCGAAGGCTATCGGGTGGAATGGAAAAAGGAAGGAGCGGTGCCGCGCCTCGTATCCTATTGAGAACCGGTAGCGTCCCCTACCCGGATGCTATTTCTTAGTAAATTCAATCCGTTACCGAAAAGTGAGGAACCTTCTGCGTTCCGCAGTTTCTCGGCATTTCCCGAATGAGTTCCTCACCGATGTTGCTTATGCATGGCGCAATCGATGTCACAATTGAGGCGCTCCAGCGCGCCGGCAGCCTTCGGTGCCCATGACCTTCCCCTGGCCAACCGCCGGCTTCGGAATGGGTGTGGTTACGCGGTTGTACCGAGGGTACCGGAGATCGCGCCATTCCGTCGCCTGCTGAGCGTAACCAGAGAAAGAGCCATCTTCGGACATCCAAAGCAGGCGCTCTACCAGGCTGAGCCACGCCCCGAACCAAGGAATTCCGCCGCTTTTAGCCACTTCGCTGTCTCCACGAAATGACCAAAAACGAGAACAAACGTAGGATTTTCAGCAAATTTCGCCACAAAATTGGCCACCGCTAGGCCACGCCGTTTCCGAGACGTTCTTTCGGCGCCGGAAAATGGTCGCCTGAGTCGGCTATTTCCCGCAGGCGCAAAAAACTCTTCGATAGTTCGGCGGCACGGCCAGCCAGTCCTTGCTGCTCGGGTAGCGGTACGCGACTTAAAATCTGCTCCTCGCCGGAGGGTGCGGGTTCGAGTCCCGCCGTCCGCACCAATAACATCGATAAGTTATTTGTTGAACAAGATGGTCACCAAGCTCCATAGAAGCGCCGTGCAACCAAGGTGCAACCACACCCGGACCACAAAAGGGCGGCTGCGCCAGAAAATCTTCGCGACGAAAACGTTTCCGGCCGTGGTCGATGCGGCCTTTTTGGGAAGGCCGCCGATGGCTGACGCTCAGGTCGAACCGTCGTGCTCGACGCGCACACTGGTTCCTGCGAGGGCACGCCCGAAGCGCAAATTAAATTTTTGGAATTGTGGGCGAGCGAAGTTACTCGATGTCGAGTAATTTCGCCGAGGTTCACGTCGCACTGCGGCGCCTTTGGCCGCGATTTGTCCGCCGATCTGGTTATCGAATTCGCGCCTGAAAAGGGGTTGCGCCGAGCATGCGTTTCTCGGCGTCAGTCAACTCCATCGAGAGCGGGCATTCGGGGCTTGCGATCCGCTTGATCAGCGCGGGTCTCTCTGAACCTGTCCTTTCCAGGAAGTTGGGATACGACAACAGCTCGCGCAGCACATAGATTCGGTCGGCCTTGTCAGAGCAGAGGAGGTCGCCGAGGATCCCCGTGAAGGCTTTGGAATAGGTGTTAGGATCGCTGCTTGCGGCTTCGATCCTGTTCTTCCATTGCTTGACGGCATCGGGCGGGGCATCCGAGGGGTCACAGGAAGCGAGGGCGCCGTCGTCTCTCCTCTTGCAATCGAGGATCGCGACACGCTCGAGAGCGCGGTTGCGCTGGCTTACTTCCGGAATTGGCCACGGCAAGGTTGTTTGCGGAACCTCCCGCTCTATGAATTGACGCAACTCTGCATAAGTCGCGTCCGTCCAGGGCCGAGGCAGGCGACTGCCGAGCTCGATTGGGTTCCAATCAATCTTGCCGCTATCATCGAATATGTTTTCGAAGACAGAATTTTGCAGCTGTGCTCGCCATAGGGATGCATGGCCGAGCCATGCGCCCTGAAGCTGCGTACCCTGGAGCGACGCGCCCTGAAGCTGCGCATAGGCGAGCCACGCGCCCTGAAGCTGCGCATTGCTGAGGCTCGCGCCCTGAAGCTGCGCAAGCTCGAGCCACGCACCCTGAAGCTCGGCGGAATCGAGGTCTGCGCCCTGAAGCTGCGCACCCCAGAGCAACGCGCCCTGAAGCTGCGCACGGGTGAGCGATGCGCCCTGAAGCGCATATTCGAGCATCGCGCCCTGAAGGTGCGCACCCTCGAGCGACACGCCCTGAAGCTGCGCAAAGCTGAGCCGCGCGCCCTGAAGCTGGGCGCCGGTGAGATCGGCCCTCGTGAGTACTGCATTATCGAGCTGCGCACCCCGCAGATCGCGACCGCGTAAATCGATCAGGTGCTGCTTCCATTTCACCTTTTTGGGATCGTCGATCTTCAGCGCCTCGTAAATATCGAAGCCGGGTAGCACCAACGTGTTCGAAAAAAGCCTCGTTCGACGACGAGTCGTGAGATCGAACTCGCCGTCAAAGATCCGATGACGGAGTAAATTCCACGCCGCGGGCGAAAGATAATTCTCCTGCCATTCGCCGGGGATTGTCGCAATAACGAAGGCGAACAGGAATGCGTACACGCTCGCCAGGGCAGGGCCAGATGCCTGCAGCCACAACCACCAGGAGCGCGCTTGCGAATAATTGGCGCTCCTTCGAAGGATTTTGAGCCAGAGCCACCACGTCAGGCCGAGATCAAGAAAGAAAGCGATCCGATTGATCCAAGTGACCCGCAGACTGTGGTAGGGGAGGAATTGGATTTCTAGCAATAGCAGGAGAGCGATTGGCGCGACGACCAACGGCACCGACAGAATCGCCTTCAAAATTTGACCGAAGGCGCCCTTTCGGATTTCGTTCGGGCCACCGAGAAATTGCACAAAAATGTTGCTGGGTAGCTGACGCGTCCAAAAGGATCGGATTTTCGATGCTCTTGGGTGCAACGAAGGATCGGCGGCGAACTGATCGCCTAATTCTTTGTGGAATTCTCGTACCCGATCGGCCAGCAGAGCGAGGTTAACCAGCGTATAGACGTGGGTGATGAGAAAAAGCACCGGTGCCAGCGAAAAGAAGGCAAGCAACGGCAGCTCGATATTAAGGAAGGGCAACTTCACCGGGTTTTCCAACAGGAGGTCGGTGTGAGTAACCGCGCCGGCGGCGATGCCCAGGTAGAACAGGACAAAGAGGTACGAGAGCCACAATCCGCCGCTTACGGCGGCGCTGTCCTCGATGGATTTACGGTAGCCTTCGAGATCTGCAGCCTTGGCTGCGACCGACGGAATCGTGTCCGCCCGCGACACCTCACCAAAAAAATCGTCTAAGGACATCTATAGACCGATGTTCTCTAAGCTTTTGACCAACCCCGGATCGGCCTCTCGCCGCACCGACCGATTGCGCTCGGATGAGCGTAGGTCTTCGGGTACGTGCAGGCAGAATGATTGAGTATCCGTTAGCACCTACCGGGTTGGTCTAAGCTGAGCTGCCAGATCTGGCGAGTGTTCCCACCCACGGCGTTTGAAAAGCCCGTGGTTCGCAGCGACAGTTTTTGGGTTTGGACGACCTTTATTGGAGGATGCCAGAGGCGACCAACACGACCAACAACTCAGCGTCCGATAGTCTAACCTTGCCAGAAGCGTGTAGCGTGATCGATCCAAATTCCGCAGCGACATTGGCGCCGTAAAACGCACCTGGCCTGGCAGCCGATCGGCGGGATGAATTTTTCGAGCCTAGCGGTGATTGGCCGGCGGCGTCTCGATCGACCAAAAAAGCCCAGCTCGGTAAGGCACCACCAAAGAGGGAGGCCGGCGTGACGCCAGAGCCGGTGACCGTGCCGGTGATCGTCGAGGTCGGCGCCGCGATCGTCTCGGCGACGACCGCCTTGACGATGACCTGCGCCTGCGTCGACAGCGTGATCGGCGCGATGGTCTTTGCGACGGCCGCCTTGACCAGGACCTGGGCGGTGATCGACGCGGTGACCGTGCCGATCGTCTCATTAACGACGAGCGCCGAGCTGCTGACCAGCGCCTCGCGCACCAGCCCGCCAAAGCGTGGTTGCGTCTAAGGTTTCGCGGACGAGGCCGCCAAACCGAGCCGAAGTTGCCGCCCTATTAGCCGCTTAGTCGTGCCGGCCGCGGGCGGGGAGCTAGACCGCGCCGCGGCTGGCAAGGCACTGCGGGGGCCAAATCACGAGCCGCCAAGCCGCCGCGCCAGACCGAATTTTTCGCGATGCGAGATAGCCGCCGGAGGCGCTCTTGGCGCTCCGTATGCGAGAAATCACGCTTGAAGGCACCGCCAACCGCAGCGGCAGCGAGGCGCGACCGAGCAGCCTGAAATTCGAACTGCCGGAGCTCGGCAATTCCGACTCCGGTGCCGTCGAGAACCGGTTGTCGTGGTGCCAGTACAGCCACCTGGCGCTGGCGCGCGGCGAATGAGGAATAAGCGCTCGCGCTTGTGCCCTTGGTCAGGCCGGCCGACGTTTGCGCCGATCGGTGCCGGTCGCGGCATGCCGAGATTAAACACGCCGCGACCGGCGGGCACTGCGGTTTTGGCGCCGTTCACGAGCCGCCGGCGGCCGCAGGCCTTTCCCGACTAGCTAGATACGACGGAGCCGCTCGGCTTCAGCCCGGCGCTAGCGTCGCGACAATTGACGACCAAAGCACCCCGCACGAGCCGCGAGCTCGGTGTGTGTTCGCGATTGCGCTCGAATTCGCGCGCGACCGCAGCCCGGGAGGGGCGGTTTGCCTGATCCGAGCGCTCACGAGCCTGCAAGGAACTTGGCGGCGGAAGATTGATGATCAGCCGCCGGATATGGCAATTGCGGACCGCTTCCTCCCCGGACGGCCGGCCCTTGCGGGCCGTTCCGGGGATCGCGGCGATGATCTCGTGATGCCAGCTCGGCGCGAATTGGGTACGCGGGTAGAGTTCGCGGAAACAGCGCTGCACGAAGCTGGCAAAATCGGCCCGCAGCGGTACCTCGTACTCGCCCGGACGATGGGTTTCGGCCGTCGGACCGTGCCGGCCCCCACCCTCCCGCTTACACGGGTCCCTCCCTCCCCCGTGGACACGACGTGGACACGGGGAAGGGAGGGGGTGGGAGCAATGGCCAGTTCTTTCATACGCACGCGGGATCAATCAGTGGCCATCGCATCCTCTCCGGCAGGCGCCGGCGCAGGCGATGCTTCGAGACCACCCCGTTGTGCTGGCCAGGGACAACCGTTGCACATGTTGCGGCGCAGCCTCGCGACCAGCTGTTGGACCACCTCCTTGTCGGTCGGACCGAACGGCGATTTTGCGGTAGGTAAGGGCTCCGCCCTTTTTCGATGTCCCGCAGCATGTCGATCAGCATCTTGGCAGCTCGGCTGAGGCCGATTTGTTCACCAGCTGAGCGATGACGGCCTCGCGCTTGGTGACCTGCCGGCGCTTGCCGTTCTCGGTAACCGTGACCTTCTCGTTCAGCGCCACGGCCAGCAGTGCGGCCAGGTTTTTCGCCGAGCGACCGCGGGGGTTGCCGGACTGGCCTTTCTTGAAGCGGGTGTGCGATGGCGCCTGGCGGTAGTTGGCCGTGTATTCGCGCTCGGTGTCGGACATCTTGCCCTCTGGGGAGTTTCCGTCTATATATCAGGGTTTACGCAAATTATCAATATAACAATTTATGAGCTATGAGAACGCTCTTCGGAGCCCACCCTGTTAGCCCCCTGATAGCCCGATTCCGCCCCCTGAACGGCGCGGTTTTGACCCCTGTTGATGCGAACCGAGGATCGGCTGGTAACTATCTGATCCAGATGGCCTTATCGAAGAAAACCTGTCCGAATCTCGGGGCCGAATCGATGATTCGCCCTGTTTTCCGGCTTTTACAGGGGTCAGCAAAAATGCGGGTAACCCCCGCGTCTCAGCCGCGGTAAGCCGATGCGGCCCGAAATGCCCGCTTCTTTATTGGGGACGCGGCCCCCGCCGCAACACATCGAGCCGCAGCGGCAGTGGTGTCCCAAGCCAGAGCGCAAACCGCGTATGATCGGCGACGCTGTCATCGGTAAGCGGGTGGACCAGGACGTCGAGCCCCTCGCGGTTGAGCATCAGCCACGGCACCAACCCCGAGAACTCCTCGCCCGCGAAGGCCACCTGATACATCGAGACAGGGTGCGGTCCGACCGGCTCGTCGTGCCAGCTTCCGAGCCGGGCCTGGAAGCGTTCGCCGATCGCTGCCCGCAAACGCTCGGCAATCGCACGCGTCTGAGGAGAGTAATACACGTGGGCGTGATATCCCTTGATCCGGCCGGGACCGGCAGATGGGTCACTCATGATCTTCCTTCCCATTTGATTGAGCTTATTTCCGCGGGCGCCGTCGTCGCGCCGGGACCGAGGTCACGCTGCATCAGGATGATGTCCACCCAGCTGCCAAATTTGAAGCCGACCGCGGGCAAGACGCCGACTCGGGTGAAGCCCAGCGCCGTGTGCAAGCGAATCGACGGCCACGTATCGCTGCCGCCGATGACCGCGACCATCTGCCGATAGCCGAGCTCGGTGCAGCGATCCAGCACGTTTGCGAGGAGGGCTCTACCGAGGCCGCGCCCGACCTCCGTCTGATCGATGTAGATCGAGTCCTCGAGCGTGAACCGATAAGCCGAGCGCGTCCGATAAGGGCTCGCATAGCAGTAACCGAGCACGCGCCCCGACCGTTCGGCGACCAGATAAGGCAGGCCACGGGCAAGGATATCACGCCGCCGTGATGCGAGCTCGTCGACGTCAGGCGGAACCTCCTCGAACGAAGCCAACCCGTGGAGCACATGGAAAGCGTAGATCGCGGCGATTTCTGCGACATCGCCCTCCCGCGAAGGACGAATCACTACGCCATCGGCGCTCATCTCGGCTCAAATGAGAGCCACAGGCTCAAATGACGCGAGCCGGCTTGCCGTCGAGGAAGGCGACAACGTTCTCGACGATCTGGGGGTACGAACTCCGATAGTTCTCCTCGGTCACGTAACCGATATGCGGGGTGAGGATCACGTTCGGCGCGGTGCGCAGCGGATGGTCGATCGGCAAAGGCTCCTTGTCGTAGACGTCGAACCCGGCATAGGCGAGGCGCCCCTCCTTCAGCGCCGCGATGATCGCCTCGGTGTCGCAGATCGGCCCGCGCGAGGTGTTGACAAGGATCGCGCTCGGCTTCATCAGCCCGATCTCCCGGGCTCCAGCAATGCCGCGGCTGCGCGGGCTCAGCACCAGATGCACCGAGAGAATGTCGGAGCGCCGGAACAGCTCGTCTTTCTCGACCCGTTCGACTCCCTGCGCCGCAGCCTTCTCCGCAGTCAGGTTCTGGCTCCAGGCGATCGGCTTCATGCCGAAGGCGAGCCCGACCCGGGCGACCGCGCTGCCGAGACGCCCGAGGCCCAGCAGGCCGAGCGTTTTACCGGCGACACGGTGGCCGATCCGGGTCTGCCATCCGCCTTGCCGCATAAACTGATGATCCTCGGCGATGCGCCGGGCGGCGCCGAGGATCAGGCCCCAGGCGAGCTCGGCGGTGTCCTCGTTGCCGCCGCCGGGACCGCCGGTACCGCACACTGTGACCCCGCGGTCTCTCAGCGCCGCCATGTCGAACGAGGCGTTGCGCATGCCGGTCGTGATCAGCAGCTTCATCTTGGGGAGCCGATCGACGACCGATTTCGGAAACGGTGTCCGCTCGCGCATCGCCGCAACGAGCTCGGAATCGGCGAGCGCCCGCACCACCGCATCTTCATCGGCAAAGGGATGACGCTCGACGGCAATCTCGACGGCGCGGTTCTTGACCGGCGACCAGTCCGCCATCCCGAGCGCCACGCCCTGATAATCATCGAGGATGCTGAGCCGCATCACTGTCTCCCTATTGCCGTGCCGTTACGACGCTATCGCCTTTTGCAGGTTTGCGTCGAGCTTGTCGAGGAACTGGTTGGTGGTCAGCCACGGGTGATCGGTGCGGATCAGGATTGCCAAATCGCGCGTCATGTCGCCGGCTTCGACGGTGTCGATACAGACCTTCTCCAAATTCTCCGCAAAGCGGACGACATCTCGAGTGTTGTCGAAGGTGCCGTGATAGCGCAGCCCGCGCGTCCACGCGAAGATCGAGGCGATCGGGTTGGTCGAGGTCTCCCTGCCCTGCTGATGCTGGCGATAGTGGCGGGTGACCGTACCGTGAGCAGCCTCGGTCTCTACCGTCTTGCCGTCAGGGGTCAGCAAGACCGAAGTCATCATGCCAGCGAGCCGAAGCCTTGAGCCAAGGTGTCCGACTGCACATCGCCATCGTAGTTCTTGCAAGCCCAGACGAAGCCGCCATTCCACTTCGGCGCCAACGCCACCATGTCGTCGATCAGCCGGTGCTCATAGGTCAAATTGCGCTTTTTAAATTCGGCGGCGAACTCGTTGTCGTATGCCTCCTGGACAAGTCGCGGAAGCGGCCGTCGTATTGCTTGAGGATCGTGTCCTTGGTCGACAGATAGAGCGGCCAGCCGCGCTGCAGCGCGAAATTAAAGCTCGACCGAGCAAAGCCGCGGATTGATTCGTCGAGGTTGTACATCGCCATCGCGACCCCGCCGCCAGGGAATTCGTAGACCTTGCGGGTGATCGGCTCGCCGGCTCCCGCCGGTGTGAAGGTCATCGACAAGGTGCCGGCACCGGGAACGACAAAATCAGTGGCGGCGTACTGGTCGGCGAAGGCGTGGCGGCCGATCACGATCGACTGCGTCCAGTTCGGCACTAGGCGCGGCACGTTCTGGCAGACGATCGGCTCGCGGAAGATCGTGCCGCCGATCCGGTTGCGCAGCGTGCCATTCGGCGAAGGGTACATCCGCTTCAAGTGAAACTCGTCCATGCGGCCCTTATCGGGTGTGATACCGGCGCATTTGACCCCAACTTCGAATTTCTTGATCGCAAAGGCGGCATCGACGGTGATCCGGTCGTCGGTGGGCTGCCCCCGGCGGCTCCACTTGACGCCGCGTCAGAGAGCGGCGAGCGTGGCGTTCAGCGTCGCACTCGGCCGCATTGCCGCCGATGTCTTAGCCTGATCGGGCAGATAATAACCGCCGGTATCCACCGACTTACCCTGCGCGGCGATCAGCTCAGCATTAATCTTGGCTTCGTTGGCCGCCAGCGCCTCCGCCAGCGGTTTGAAGCGGGCTGCCAGTGCCGAGCTGTTGTCCTGCCCGGCCAGCGCCTGTGCCCAATACAGCGCCAGGTAGAAATGGCTGCCGAGATTATCCAGTTCGCCAACCTTCCGCGCAGGCGAACGGTTGTACTCGAGGATCTTGCCGTTGGCCTCATCGAGCGTCTCGGCCAGAACCTGCACGTCCGCATTCCCGCTGGTCTGCGCCAGATGTTCCAGCGAAGCGCCAAGCGCCAGGAACTCGCCCAGCGAATCCCAGCGCAGATAGCCTTCGTGCCGGAACTGCTCCACATGCCTGGGCGCCGAACCGCCGGCCCCGGTCTCGAACAACCCGCCGCCCGCCAGCAGCGGAACGATCGACAACATCTTGGCCGACGTGCCCAGCTCCATGATCGGGAAAAGATCGGTCAAGTAGTCGCGCAGCACATTGCCAGTGACGGAGATGGTGTCGAGCCCCTTGCGGATGCGATCGAGCGAGAACTTGATTGCCTCGACCGGCGCCAGGATGCGGATGTCGAGACCCGATGTGTCCTCGTTCTTCAGGTATGTCTCGACCTTGGCGATCAACTGCGCGTCGTG
>Ga0306926_10004520_pt1 | contig 14627 bp, 16 predicted proteins | sample flu12Cox44000178_FD_203759 | JGI IMG/M metagenome (GOLD analysis project Ga0306926, IMG submission 203759) | Lab enrichment of tropical soil microbial communities from Luquillo Experimental Forest, Puerto Rico - flux8day.12C.oxic.44.000.178 (v2)... | ecosystem: Environmental > Terrestrial >...
GCTTTTGGCACATAGCGGGACATCCCGGCACGCTCAAACAATGTCCGCTTTCGGGGGTAAAGCGGACATCGTGTAGAGACGCGGACACAAGGCGGAGGAGGATGAGTTCTACAACCTCCATGCAATGCCTTGTACGCCTCGTTGCGAGTCGAGGCGGGCGTCTTCCCCCCCTTGAATTTGACTGACCAGTCAGTCATGTTGCTACAATGAAGTCTAAGCCGAGACGCGCGTCCTCGCGGCGATCAGCAGGACTTGCTGGTCGGATGACACCCCGCGCGAGTGCCCGATTCGTTAAAGCGGTAGCGCGACGGGATGCAATCCTTGATGCGGCGCTCGATGAGTTTTCTGCCCGAGGTTTCGCCGCAGCGCGGCTTGATGACGTCGCCAAACGTGCCGGCGTCGCCAAGGGTACGATTTATCTGCACTTCAAAGACAAAGAGAGCCTGTTTCAGGAACTGATCCGATCGAAGATGGTCCCCGTCGTCGGCACGCTTGAGGCTACGTTCGCGGCTGACTTGCCACTGCATATGGTTGTCGACAAAGCCATCGATGTATTTGTGCACGAGGTCTATGGCTCGCACCGCAAGGACCTAATTCGGCTGATCATTAGCGAAGGTCCGCGTTTTCCGGTACTGGCCGAGTTCTATTACCGGCAAGTACTGTCTCGCATTCTCAAGTCAGTGCGAGGATTGCTGCGGCGTGCGCTTGAGCGCGGCGAACTTGCGGACGATACGTTAATACGATTCCCGCAGTTGCTAGGCGCACCGGGCATTATTGCCATTATCTGGAGTGGATTGTTTGAGCGCTTCGAGCCGCTCAATGTGCGCGCGATGATGCGTGCTCATTTCCATCGTTTGCTTGATGCGCGGAGGCAACCATGATTGAGCGGTGCCTTGCCTCGGCGCTGTGTGTGGTGACTTTGCTGCTCGTGGGCTGCAGCAAAAGCGATAGCACTTATCAAGGGTGGATCGAGGCCAACCTCATTTTTGTCGCGCCCGACGAAGTCGGTCGCGTGCAAAAGCTTGCGGTCAAAGAGGGCGATCTCGTCAAGGTTGGTGAGCCCCTATTCACCGTGGACGACGATCTTCAGCAGGCCGACCTTGCCCAAGTCAAAGCATCGCTAACCAATGCCCAGCAGACTTACGATCGCGCCCAGCAGCTCACCAAATCGGGTTCTGGAACGCAGAAGGATCTCGATGCGGCGACAATGCTGTTGCGCGATGCGCAGGCCCGGCTTAATTCCTCGCAAACGAGGCTAGCGCGCCGATCGGTTTTCAGTCCGGTCGGAGGTACCGTGGAGCAAATTTATTATCGCCCCGGGGAAATGGTACCGTCCGGTCGCCCCGTGCTTGCACTCTTACCGCCGGGCAACATCAAGGTGCGGTTTTTTGTGCCCGAGACAGTGCTGCCGAATATTGCCTATGGCGATACGGCTCGGATCAGCTGCGACGGCTGCGCCAAAGATCTCACCGCGCGGGTGAGTTTCATCGCGCGGCAATCGGAATTTACACCGCCGGTGATCTATAGCCTCGAGGAACGCTCCAAGCTCGTCTACATGGTCGAAGCGTTGCCGCAACAGCCCAGCGGACTTCGCGTCGGTCAACCGGTCGATGTAACGTTAATATTCCAAGCTTTGCCGGTACCGCAGGCGTCGCGATGAATACTGCGGCGACAAGCATTGGATCGGCTGCCGACATCGTCATTGATGTCCACGGGCTGAGCAAATCCTTCAACGGCCGCCCCGTAGTCCGAGATCTGTCGATGCAGGTCAAACGCGGCACGATCTTCGGTTTTCTCGGCCCCAACGGGTCGGGCAAAACAACAACAATTCGTATGCTCTGTGGTCTACTTACTCCCGACGAAGGGCACGGGACTTGCCTCGGTTATGACATTCGCACGCAAGCCGGGCAGATTAAGAGCCGCGTCGGCTATATGACGCAGCATTTCAGTCTTTATGAGGATCTTTCGGTCCGCGAGAATCTTGAATTTGTCGCCCGCATCTATGGTCTCTCTGATCCAATTGCCGCGGCCAAGGAAATGATTGAACGGCTTGGGCTGCAAGGTCGTGAAACCCAAATAGCTGGCAAACTGTCGGGCGGCTGGAAACAGCGGCTGGCTCTTGGCGCCTGTACGCTGCCGAATCCGCAACTTCTTCTGCTCGACGAACCGACGGCAGGTGTCGATCCAAAGGCGCGACGCGATTTTTGGAGCGAGATTCACGGACTTGCTGCGCGCGGACTCACAGTGCTGGTGTCCACCCATTACATGGACGAGGCCGAGCGGTGCCATGAGATCGCTTATATCGCCTTCGGCGAGGTGCTGACCCGCGGCACCGTCGACGAGGTTATCACCAACGCACAACTGACCACCATGATGGTCAGTGCGGCGGATGGCGAAGCCATCGCTCGACTTGCTAACGAACTCAAAGAGCGCCCAGGCGTGGATATGGTGGCGCCGTTCGGCACGAGCCTTCATGTCTCCGGCCGCGATGGTGCTGCGCTGGAGCGCGCCATTGCCTCCTCCCGCCAACGCACCGATCTGCAATGGAGGGTTTCGCGACCGTCACTTGAAGACGTCTTCATCGATCTCATGGGCCACGCCCGGGACAATTTCCAATGAGTGTCATTGCAGCCATGGAGGCGCCGGCCCGTTGGAGCAGTCAATTCGGTGATTTTTGGCGACGCACCAGTGCCATGGTGCTCAAAGAATTTCTCCAGTTGCGTCGCGACCGCATCACGTTCGCGACCATGATTACGATCCCGCTGCTGCAGCTGGTTTTGTTCGGTTATGCAATCAACACGACACCGCGCGATCTGCCGACCGCAGTGCTGCTGCAGGAATCTAGTGATGTCGGACGCTCTATTCTCGCGGCATTGCAGAACACCAAATACTTCAAAGTGACGCAGCAATTGCGCGACGCCGTTGAGTTCGATCAGGTTCTCAGCTCCGGTAAGGTTTTGTTCGCGCTCGAGATCCCTTCAGGGTTCGAACGGGCGCTCCGGCGCGGGGATAAGCCGGCCCTTCTGGTGGCCGCTGATGCGACTGACCCAGTGGCATCAGGACCAGCGGTCGCGGCGTTATTACAGATCGTTGATACGGCACTTCGAAACGAGCGTGGACTGCCGGACAAGGGCCAGCCGCTGTTCGAGATCCGCACCCATCAACGTTATAACCCGGCGGCGGTGACGGCCTTGAATGTGGTGCCCGGACTGCTCGGCACGATCCTGACCTTGACCATGTTGATCTTCACGGCGCTTTCAGTGACGCGCGAGATCGAGCGCGGCACGATGGAGAGTTTGCTGGCCATGCCGATCACGCCTCTGGAGATCATGCTGGGCAAGATCGCTCCATATGTTTTGGTCGGCTTCCTCCAGGCCACGCTCATCATTGCTGCCGGGGTGGTGATGTTCACGGTCCCATTGGTTGGCAATCTTGCCCTGCTTGTTGCGTTGACGACTTTGTTTATCGCTACCAACTTGTCGTTTGGCTACACGTTCTCGACGCTGGCGCAAAACCAACTTCAGGCCGTGCAGATGTCGATGATGTTTTTTTTGCCGAATATGTTGCTCTCTGGATTCATTTTCCCATTTCTCGGCATGCCGAAATGGGCGCAGATCATTGGCGAGTGTCTGCCGCTCACGCATTTCATGCGCATCGCCCGGTCCATCATGCTCAAGGGATCGACGCTGTCCGAACTCCGCTATGACGCACTGGCGCTGGCCGGCTTGATGGCGGTGGCGATGATTGTTGCGGTCACGCGTTTCCGCCGCACGCTCGACTGAGCGATGGCGCTTTCGCAAGGCGGTGATGTCCCCTTTACCCCAAATGAGACTACTGGCATAAAGTGCAGCAATATCAATGCACTGGCATTTTATGATTTGACTGGGGCAACAAAAGGGGCAACACGACGCGAATTTCGTTGCTACCTCGTTATGCCGCTTCCCATGAACAGCGTAACCTCAGATCGCATGTCAAGGGCGTGCCATGAATAGTAACGTGAGTGACGTCGTTGAAACAGACGAAGATATTCTGACGTTTGATATTCCAGATGACGCGCTGGAACGCGCTGCTGGCGCCGCGCCGCTCATAACCTTGGTACCTTGCACTTTCCATTGGCCCGATTGCGCCTGGCCTCAATAGCAAAAAACTTGAGGCACCCGCATTTGTACGCTCCAACTGATGTCCCACTTTCGGGGCTAAAGCGGACATTGGTGCTGGCCCTCCGGGATGCCCCCTCGGCGCGCGGAAGCAGCGTTGGCGGCACCTGAGGCCGAGCGCCTCCATCGCGGCGACCTTCAACATTCTTTCAGTTCTCGCGCATGTACGCTGGCGTGCCTCCTCTGAGAAAATCCTCGCGAGGCGGTGCGAAGATGTCGACCACCTCGGTATCCTCTTGGCACCAAGCCTCATGCTCAACACCGCCGGGAATGACAGCAACATCGCCGGCCTTGAGCACGCGGCGGTCACTGCCAATCCGAAAATCCATCTTGCCCTTGATCATCCACACGATCTGCTCGTGCGGATGAGAATGGGCGGCAGCATGTGCGCCGGCCTTTATGTCCACCCACACCGCCATGCTCTTTTCACCGGCAACGATTCGGCGCGTAATCTTGTCGGTCATTTTCTCCGCAGGAATCGCTGCAAGCGATCCGAAGCCCTTCAGTGTTGCCATGCTTTCCTCCTCTTTCCCCGGCGTGCGGCGTAGGTACTACGCTGCCGGCAAGGAATCAGAACTTCATCAAATCTTGTGTTGCAATGGCTTTGCAATATTAGTGTCTGTCATTCGTCCTTCAACGGAAAAATCGCCGGTCCATCGATAACACCAAGCACTATTTTCAAGTGCACGGCGGTCAATGTTCCCTTGCGTCGCTGCATTTCCTCAACTACGCGAGCACGACAAAGCATATGGCATGCGTGAGCCGCCTTGTCCTTCATGCGCTTGTTTGTCTCAGCGTTGCGAAACTGCCTCTCATAATTTGCAAGGAGAGCGCGGACGCCCTCCCGGACTAGGTTCGAATGCTCGCCCTCAAGCGCCAGGACGTCGCTCAGAAAGCTTTCAATGCGCTCGTCCATCGCTGGCTCCGAGACGATAGAACGACCAGGAACTGATTCAAATACGACGCCAGCTCGTCTCGCCGCGTAATGGAAACTACAGAATTTCGGACCGCGAGTGAGTCGAATTTACCCCGGCTTAATGCCCGCCGACCGGATTACGTTAGCCCACCTCTCGGTTTCATCGGCGATAAGCCTGCCGAATTCGATAGATGTCATCGACATTGGAAGGCCGCCAAGGTCCGTCAGTCGCTTCTTGATCTTGGGATCGGCCAACCCCGCATTGATCTCGCGGTTGAGCTTTTCGATCAATTCGGCAGGTGTGTTCTTCGGCGCGCCGATCCCGAACCATGCCGTCGCCTCGTAGCCAGGTATGATTTCACCAACCGTCGGGATATCCGGCAGCACTTCCTGACGCGTTGCGGTGGTCACCGCCAGTGGGCGTAACTTGCCCGCTCTTATGAAATCGATCGACGACGGTATAGGACTGATCGTTACCCGTGCCTGTCCGCCGAGCAGATCAGGAAAGAAGCTGCCGCGGTAGTGCACCATGACCAGATCGACACCCGCCATCATCTTGAACAGTTCGCCGAAGACATGGACCGACCTCCCAAGACCCGGTGATGCATAATTGATCTAGCTGGGATTGGCCTTGGCATAAGCGATGAACTCTGGGACTGTCTTGGCCGGGAATGATGGAGTCACTCGAAATTCACGAAATTGGATGGCCCCGGCGGGAGTAGCTAACTCGCTTCTCATCCAAGGTTGATTGTGGCTTGGGCCAGTTGTCCAGCCTTTATGGTTCGAGCAACAGGAGAGTGTTCTTCACCCCAGCGGACAATTTCGCTCAAGACAGCTTGCGGCACACCCGCCGCCGATATTTTAACTTGCGGTTGGAGATTGGTCATCGCTGGCACGACTGAATCGTCCAGGCCGAGTGGGCCTCGCCAGTCGACCTCACTCAAGATGGTGACCTCCAGCAAATCCAATGTAATTCCAAGTTGAGCGGCACGTGTCGCGATCATTGTAGCGATGCATGAAGCTAAACCTGCCCTCATGTACCAGCCGGGAGTTTCAGCGGATGCTTGGCCTCCCATTGGCGGGGGCATATCAGTTTGGATTTCGCCGCGCGTACTACTGAGTCGAAACGCTAAGCCAGTCGACAGGGATGCCGTAACTGGTGGAGTCTTAACCTTCGCCTTGCCTGGCTCAGATTCGAACAACCTTGAAGTTTTTTGGACTGCTTGTCGTACTGTTTCGTTTGACATTGGCGTCAATCCCGAAATTGGCTGGTCGATATTGAGCAGTGCGGAAGACTAGTCGTGTTTGATTTTATTGTCGAATGTCCGCATTCGGAAAAACAAACATCGGCGTTGCATAACATGTAGAATGTCATTGGAGAGCAGCCCGATGACGAATCCGGGTCAAGGCCATACCGAACGCAGGCTTGCCGCGATCTTGGCGGCCGACGTAGCGGGGTATAGCCGCTTAATGGGTGCAGATGAGGCGGGCACTGCGCAGGCTTTCCGCCAACACCTGGCCGCGATTACCCCGATTGTGACCAGCCACGGCGGTCGAGTCGTTAAGACGACCGGTGATGGCGTGCTACTCGATTTCTCCTCCATTGTGGCAGCAGTCGAATGCGCTGCGGCGGTCCAACAGCTAATGTGCGAGCGCAACGCTGAGCTACAACAGGACCGGCAAATGCTATTCCGCATTGGCGTCAACTTGGGTGATGTGATTATCGAAGGCGAAGACATCCTTGGTGACGGCGTGAACATTGCGGCCCGGCTCGAAGGTATTGCCGATCCTGGAGGCATCTGCATTTCTGATGATGCTTACCGACAGGTTCAAGGGAAGGTCGCCGCCCAATTCGTTGACAGCGGTGAGCAGCAGCTAAAAAACATATCGCGCCCAGTGCGCGCCTATCGTGTCTTACCTCAAGGAACTCTCGGCACTGCCAGACCAGCGCTACCACTCCCCGAGAAACCCTCGGTCGCCGTTCTTCCCTTCGACAACATGAGTGAGGTTAGCGAGGACATCTATTTTGCTGACGGAATTGCGGAAGACATCATTACCGAGCTATCGCGGTATCCGGACCTGTTTGTCGTTGCTCGCAACTCCTCTTTTACTTATCGAGGCAAGGTGGCGCGGGTTACTGATGTGGCCCGTGGGCTTGGCGTTCGTTACGTGCTCGAAGGAAGCGTACGGCGCGCAGGCAACCGAGTTCGGATAAGCGCGCAACTGGTCGACGCTGCAAGCGGCAAGCATCTATGGGCGGAACGCTATGATCGCAATTTGGAAGACCTATTCTCCATCCAAGACGAGGTCACTCAGAGTATAGTTGCCGTACTGCCAGCACGAGTCCAAGCGGCAGCATTGGATCAGGCCAGCCGCAAAACTAGTAGCTCACTGGACGCCTATGACCACCTGCTGCGCGGCAAATACTGCCATCACTTGGAAACTCCCGACGCCAACCTAGAAGCGGAACTTCACTTCGATCGCTCAATTGAGCTCGATCCGCTGTTTGCGTCAGCGTACGCCTGGAAGGCCTGTACACTTGGCCAAGCGTGGGGCAACGAATTTCGGCCTCGCACTCCGGAGCTCTTCCAGCAAATGATCCAATTGGTTGAACGGGCAACGGGCATCGATGAGAACGACACCGAGTGCCATCGCATCATGTGCCGCATTGCGCTAATTCAGGCGAAATACGCCAAGAGCGAACACCATCTGGAATGTGCGCTGGCGTTGAATCCCAATGATCCACGCCTCGTCGTGCAACGCGGCATCAACCTAACCTTTTTGGGCAATCCCCAGGCTGCTATTCCGTGGATCGAACGGGCGATGCGACTCGACCCGTTCTCCGCCCATCGTTATTACCTCGACATGGTTCGTGCGTTGTTCATGACCAAACGTCCGGCCGAGGCCGTAGTTGTCCTTGAACGGACGGCGCGCAGTCATTGGGAGCATTACCTGTGGCTTGCGGCCTGCCACGCGGCCACGGACGACCAAAGCACGGCGCATCAAGCTGGACAGCAAGCCGTGGCACTGCGGCCCAATTTGTCGATCGCCGCTTACGTCGATGGGCGATTTAAATGGAAACAAGCCGAGGACAAGACCCGCCTATGCGATGCTCTGGCACAAGCTGGGCTGCCGCCGTGACCGGCGAATGTCTCGCCGGGCGCTGAAGCGGTCGTCGAATAACACGTGCAGACGTCGGGCGATCAATTTCCAGCTATGTCCGCTTTTGGCACAAAGCGGACATGACGAGGGCGGTTGGCGATGTCTGCTTTTGGGTGAATAGCGGACATTGCAGCATGTCGGCTTTACCCCCGAAAGCGGACATTGAGCACGATTGTCGGCCGACGAAACCGCGCCAATCTGGCAAGTCGCATTAGCCGAAGTGGCAGCATCGCACAGCGCGCGACGCGGGTAGGCGCTCGGGTCAAGCCTACCGCCATCCACGCCCCAAAACGCCACTGTGAGCCGCCCATGTGGCGGCAAATGCCACTCCAACCGCGATGTGCACCCGGCTGTGAACCCAAACGGATTCAGTCGATTTTGACAACGCGGCGATCTTGGCTTAAGTGCTTGATCCGATTTGGTGCCGGGTGAGAGATTTGAACCCCCGACCAACGGTTTACAAAACCGATATTCCAATTCTGATGCTTCCAAAAGAGGCCACATAAGGCCGCAAAATCGCCGCTTCATGACATACCATCGGTCTGTAAGCCTACCGAGGCCACACGCGGCCTGCTTCCAATGCTTCCAATACGCTTCCAAAACCGAGGGGGGTTACGGTGAAACTGACGAGAACAAATGTTGCAATCCTTCGCGCACCGAAGGGCAAGGAAATCATGAGGTGGGACGACGATCTGCCCGGCTTTGGCGTGCGCGTCCGCGATAACAAAGAAAGTGCGCGGTATATTTTCCAATATCGTGTCGGCAAGAAGCAACGGCGCATGAACTTAGGCCGCTGTTCGGCCATCGACCCGGCCACGGCACGCAAAAAGGCGTCCGAGCTACACGCCAAAGTAAAGCTGGGCCAAGACCCGGCCGGGACCAAGGCCGAGAACCGCAGCCGTGCTAGCGAAACCTTCGGCCAGTGCATCGAAACCTATCTGCCATGGCAGCGATCACAGGTCCGCGACAAGACCTTCGTGGATATCAAGCGGCATTTGCAAACGAACTTACGGCCGCTGCATCCTTTGCATATTGCCGCTGTCGATAGGCGCGCTATTGCCGCGCAACTAAGCCAGCTTGCTGCGACCGCCCCGGTGCAGGCTAATCGCACCCGCGCCAGCCTGTCGCGGTTCTTTAATTGGGCAATGGGCGAAGGCTTGGCCGACAGCAATCCGGCGCTGCTTACCAATAAAATCGATGAAGGCGGTGCGCGGGACCGCGTGCTGAGCGAGAAGGAAATTAAAGCGGTGTGGAACGCGCTGCCGCAAGGCGATTTTGGCGACATTCTGAAACTGCTGTTGCTCACCGGCCAGCGTGAGCGCGAGATTGCGGAGCTTGAATGGAACGAAGTTGGTTTTGAGCGCGATGTGATCGAACTACCGCCGGAGCGCACTAAAAATCATCGCCGCCACCTGTTCCCGATGGCGGGCATGGTGCGCGATATTTTACAGGCACGGACACAGCAGAAAGATCGCACTTTGGTCTTTGGCAACGGTGAGGGCGGTTTCTCCGGTTGGAGCAAGGCCAAAGATCGGCTCGATGAAGCGGCGAAAATCTCGCCGTGGCGCATTCACGATCTGCGCCGCACTTGCGCAACCGGCATGTCCAAGCTCGGTGTGCAGCCGCATGTGATCGAAGCTGTACTTAACCACGTCAGTGGCCACAAAGCTGGAGTGGCTGGTATCTACAATCACAACACTTACGAAGCTGAAAAGGTAACCGCGCTGGCGATCTGGGCCGATCATGTTGCGGCCGTCGTGGCGGGCAGCAAATCCAAAGTGCTGCCGATGAGGCGCGCTTAAGACACACCAATCACTGCGGTTACGATATTTCAGACGAGGAATTGCAGATCACCAAAGACGAGGCGGCCATCTTGCATGCCGATCCGCCCGATCTAAAAGACCCGCACGGAATTAAGTGGCGATTGATCCATGCGGTTGGTCAATTCTGCGGCGTCCAGATTTTTCGGTCACGTCACGAAACCGGCCTCCAGTGCATTGGCATGCGGAGCGATGTCCAGTTTGCGATGTGGCTTCTCGATAGTCTGGCCGATTTTGTATTTGGCGAACTGTACGCCCACCTGATCGGATGTCTCGCGCCGCAGAATGAGCGGCGGATCATCATCCGTTCGTTCACGACAGCGTGCTGTGAGCGCATCTCTGATCGTTTGCTGGCACTGGTGAGGCGGCGCGCACCAGCAATGGCCGCGAACTTATCGTCATCAAGGATGCCGCAATCAAACAATTCATGAAGGAGCATGGTATCCGCCTGCACACATGCAGCGGCTACTCGTCACCGAACGTCGATCTCGCAGCACAAACCGCCGGTAGAGCCGCAGGCGACCGTGCATCATTTGGTCGGCCGGTAAGCGGTGCTGCCGGTGTTCTCAGGATCGGAAAATCATGAACACCGATGACCTGTTTGGCAGCATCACAGCGCCATCAACCAACCCGATCATCGGCCTTCCCGTCACGTTGCCGACACCGTGCCGGTGCGGCGGCATCACCGCCACCATCGGTTCATCGAAGGGCCTGCATGCCGCTGGGTGTCGCTGCACGAACTGCGGCAGCTTCACACGCTGGTTGCCCGCTGAGACGGTCACCTTTCTCAGCGAAACAATTCGACGGTTCGGTGTACCCACCGAGCCGATAATTCTGCGCGACATCATCCTCACAGGAGGTGAGCAAATGGAAAAGAAGTACGACAATTCCGGCGCTCTATTCAAAAACGACCGCAAAGAGAATGAGCGCGACCGTGATTACAGCGGCACCATCACCATCGAAGGCCGTGAATATTGGCTGAGCGGCTGGATCAAGCAGGGCAAGAGCGCAAAATTCATCGGCCTTAGCGCGAAGCCGAAAGACGCGGCGGCAACCACATCGAAACCGGCGCAGACCAAAGAACTCGATGATGAGATACCGTTTTAAGGTTTGCAGCAATGTCGATCACGCACGGTTCGTCATCGGTTGTTCCGCTGCATCCACACTCTTCAACGACACCAGAGCCGCCGCGCACGTTTAACGGCGACATTGCCAACCCGCCGCCCGCACTGACGCCGCTGTGTCTGACGCCACATTGGGTGCTGTGGAAATGGCAACTGGGTGAGCGCGGCAAATGGACCAAGCCGCCGTTCAGGTCCGACAGCCCGGAGCAATTTGCCAAGACTGACGACCCTGAAACGTGGAGTGACCGCCGCGCAGCGGTGAGCGCGGTGTTAGGCGGCAGGGCAAACGGCATCGGCTTTGCTCTCACCGGCACCGACATTGCCGCTATCGATCTGGATAAATGCCGCAACCCGGTAACACAACAGATAGCTGATTGGGCGCAGGCGATCATTGCCGCAGTACCCGATGCTTATTGCGAGATCACCGTTTCCGGTGAGGGGCTGCGCGTCATCGGCATTGCCAGCGGGCCGCAAGTGCATCGCGCGTTTAATATCAGCGACGGTGCGCGCGTCGAAATCTTCCGCAAGGCGGTGCGCTACATCACCGTGAGCGGACTGGAAATCGGCAACTGCGCCAAGCTGCCGAACATCGATCATCTGATCGACACGCTGATTGCGCGATACGACAACCCCGGTGCGCAACCACATACCGGAAATGGTGCCGATATCGACCATTTGATCCGGCATGGCGTGAAGGAAGGCGAACGCAGCGAAGCATTTGCCCGCGTGATCTGGACGCTGGCCGGGCGCGGATGGTCGCCGCTGCAAATTGAGCAAGAGCTAACGCGCTATCCCAACGGTATCGCCGCGAAATATATAGACCGATTAGGGGATGAGATCGCACGCTGTTATCGCAAATGGCGGGCGCATAATCCTGATCCGGCCGCCCCGCTTCCGTACATCGATATTCCACGCGAGCCAATTCCGCCGCGCCGCTGGTTCGTGCATGACAAGATACCCGGCCGCAACGTGACTTTGTTTTCGGGTGAGGGCGGCAGAGGTAAATCGCTATTGGCAAAACAGCTAAGTGCTGCGGGCGTGCTTGGTCGCGATTGGCTCGGAACACTGCCTGAAATTGGACCTGTTATTTATATCAACTGCGAGGACGACGACGACGAAATCCGTCACCGGCTGGCAGCAATCGCCAATCATTACGGCGTATCGCGCAAGGCCATTGCCGATGATCTGCATATTATTTCAATGGTGGGTCAGGACGCAGCACTGGCCAGTTTTGATCGTGCGACCGGCGCAATAAGCCCGACAAATCTTTTCGACCGTCTGCACCGTGACGCGCTGCGGTTTAAGCCGAAATTGATCGTGCTTGATAGTTCGGCCGATGTTTTCCCCGGCAGCGAGATTGACCGCCGCCAAACGCGGCAGTTCGTGACCCTACTGCGGCGTCTGTCCATCGATACTGACGCGGCAACGGTTCTGATCAGCCATCCGAGCTTGACCGGCATTGCTTCCGGCAGCGGCTTATCCGGCACCACTGCTTGGCACAACTCAACCCGCGCCCGGATTTATCTCAGAACACCGGATGAGGATAGCGACAAAGACGCCGATCTTCGCGTGCTGGAGTTCAAGAAAAATAATTATGGGACGATTGGCGAAACCATCGTCTTGCGCTGGCGCAATGGTCTGTATCTGCCAGAGCCGCGCGCCGGATCGCTGGAAAGGCTGGCAGCCGAGGCCAAGGTTGACGGGCTGTTTTTGGACATTCTGCGGCAGCTAATTAAGCAAGGCCGCAATGTCAGCGAACGTAAGGGTACATCCTACGCGCCCGCCATCTTTGAAGGTGAGCCGGAAGCCAAAGCCGCCAAGGTGACGCGCAAGCCTTTCACCGAGGCTATGGCCCGGCTATTCGCCGCCGACAAAATCAAGATCGTTACCGAGGGGCCACCGTCACGCCGCCGCTCGCGGCTTGTGGAGGTCTAAAAAATGACCCTTCCACCAACCCTTCCACCAACCTTCCACCAAGGGTGTGTTCCACCCCCCTTATACCCCCCGCTTGGTGGAAGCGGAGCGGGCTTGGTGGAAGGCCCGCCGCTTCCACCTTCGCCTTGTGACCAGTTTGGTACAAAGCCAGACGATGGCTGCCTGTACCGGGAACGTAAGTGAACCGCCGCGCGATGCGCTACCGCAAATCAACACACCCTGTCACCGCCGATCACCGCCCCGAAATTGATATCCGTTCGCTGGCGCGGCACGGCGCATTTAAGCGCCCGATGAAATATCCGTTTCAGGGCATCGAAACTGACCACGACCACATTAGGCTTTTCACGCCGGGCAATCGGCAGCGCCCGCCGCAGATCATTGCCGTGCAATGGCGGCGGCTGACATTTGGTGAGCGCCCATTTCTTATTTGCTCACGCTGCAACAAACGTCGCGTTTATCTTTATTTTGACGGGCTTTTCGCGTATTGTCGTGTCTGCGCTGATTTACGGTTCCTCAGTCAGCGCAAACGGGCGCGGACGCGACTGCTGATCAGATCACATCGCATCCGCGTTTCGCTGGGCGATCAATTTGGGAAACCCGGCGATAAATTCCCGCCCCGGCCATTTAACCGAAAACAACGCGGCTATCGCAAAGCCATTGCCGCGCTACGCTCTATCGAGAGCAAATATCTCAACGCTACTGCTATCACTCACCGTAACCTCTACCGTGAGCGTGACGAGCTAGGCAGATTTATTGCTGAGGAAATTGATACGCAGACAATTACGGACGAAGGGGAAACATAGACCGAGACAACGAAGCGTCTTTGTCCATTTTTACGATCACCCGCTACGACGCCCGCCTGTTCGCGTTGGCCTCGCCCGGTGTCCCAGATAGCGGTCAGTCACCAAAACGCATCCTTGGCCTCGGCTACGTCACTGCGAGCCATCGTAGCATCGGTTCCACAGACCGCTGGTCCACATCAGTCAAGTATTTGAGATATAGCCATGATTGGCCAAACGACCAGCATCACACCGTTTGGAAGCGCCTTGGAAGCACGGCCGTTTGGCGCTGCCCTCGGCCCGGCCTCGATCAGCGACGAACCGTCGAACCGCGCACCTTGGCACATAGGCCGATGAACGTCCGCGATCTGGACCCGGATGCAGGCCACCCCGGACCCCCGCCTATTAGGCGCAGATGTAGTTGCAAAGCCCTCGTAATTGCTGGAGAAAAATTAGTATCAACCCAATTTGTACCTACGCCGCGACGCGCGGGTGTATGATAGCGGGGTCGGACCGGCATCTTTTCGGTATTCTCCTCCGGTTCGACAGCCCCGACGATGTTTTTGGAAGAGCGCATCGTTTGGGCGCTAAGGCAAAGCCGCCGGTTCTCCAAGCCGTCCGGCGGCTTTGCTGTGAACGCGCGTGTTGAGAGGAAGTTTGTTATGGGGCGTATGAATTGGTCGCGTATAGCCACCCGCGACCGTATGCGTCGTCACGGCGTCGAAGATGTTAAA
>Ga0306926_10004523_pt1 | contig 14623 bp, 10 predicted proteins | sample flu12Cox44000178_FD_203759 | JGI IMG/M metagenome (GOLD analysis project Ga0306926, IMG submission 203759) | Lab enrichment of tropical soil microbial communities from Luquillo Experimental Forest, Puerto Rico - flux8day.12C.oxic.44.000.178 (v2)... | ecosystem: Environmental > Terrestrial >...
GTCCCAGAATCGAAACAGAGCAATGCAGAGTCGTAGCCCCCAGTCCAGCTCACGGGTCTCAAAGAGGAAATCGAGCGCGTTGCGAAAATTATCAATCTCGGCGTCGCAATAAGAGAGCCAGCGAGCCCGGTCTTCGGGACTCAGCTCCGGATTTCCTTCCTCGGCGAGGACGAGAGAGTAGGCCGAGAGAGCACGTCGCGTTGCAGGCAGTTCTCCAGCCGTGCCAAGACATTCGAGCGCGTATTCGCGAATCGTTTCGAGCATGGCGAAGCGCGTTTCAGCCTCGCAGGGGTCAACACGCTGGACCAGATTCTTATCGACCAGGGAGGAGAGTCCTTCGAACAGCTCGACGCCAAGATCGCGACTGGTGTTGCAAACGGCTTCCGCCCCCTCGAATGTGCACCCGCCGACAAAGACCGCTAAACGGCGGAACAATTTCTTTTCAGCCTCATTCAACAGCTCATAACTCCAGTCGATCGTCTTGCGCAGCGTCTGCTGCCGTTCGGGAAGGTCGAGCGCGCCGCCGGTGAGCAACTGCAAGCGGCTTTGCAGGCGATCCAGGATGTCGCGTGGGGAAAGCACCTTGGTTCGAGCAGCGGCTAGTTCAATGGCGAGAGGGAGTCCATCGAGGCGCGAGCAGATTTCCCGGATTGCAGGTCCGTTTTCCTCGGTGATTGCAAAACCGGGCCAGACGGCTGCAGCGCGTTGCGCAAATAATTCGACGGCAGAATTCTGGGCGAGCGGCGCGACTGGAAATTCCTGCTCACCGTAGATGCGCAGGCAAGCCCGGCTGGTGACCAGGATCTTCAACGCCGGGCAGGCCTCCAGAGTGTCGGCCACGAATTTGGCCGCGGGAAGAACCTGCTCGAAATTGTCCAGCACCAGCAAGAATGCTCCGGAATCTCTGAGCTGATCTCCGATTTGTTGCGGCACAGTGCGGTTGGTGACCCGCTGGATGTCGAGCGTTTCGGATAGGGCGGTCTCGACCAGGTCGGGATTGCTAATCGAGGCCAGCCCGACGAACTGCACGCCAGCCGGGAACTGGGCTGAAGCCGCCATGGAGATGGCCACTGCCAGCCGGGTTTTTCCAGCGCCGCCGGGACCGGTCAGGGTCAACAGCCTCACGTCCGGCCGGAGAAGCAATTCCGTGCCTTCCGCCACATCCCGTTCGCGCCCGATGAGTGAAGTGCGTATCACGGGCAGAGCGCTGCGCTTTCTCGGGATCTTTGCCGGAGGCTCGTCACCACGGGGCTTGGTGAATACGACGGAGGATGCAGACTCGACTCTCTTCGGGGAGCTCTTAATCACCGGCGCGCGGAACAGATAACCACGCCGCGGAACGGTTTGCAGTAGTTTTTGCTTGTGGTCGCCGAGCGCCCGTCGCAATTCCACAGTGCATTGCACCAGTGAATCGTCAGTGACGAATGCGTCTGGCCACACCGCCTGCATCAATTCTTCTTTCCCGATGAGCCTGCCCTGGTTCTCTACCAAGTACTTGAGGGTTTCATAGACCTTGGGACGCAGCTTGACCTCTTTGCCGCCCTTGAGCACGCACCCGCGTTGGAGATCCAGCGTAAATTCATCGAATTGATAGGTTTGGGGCGTTGTTTCCAACGGGGCTCCGGCTCGCAAGATCAAGCGGCTTGCGTCCGCTCAATTTTCGGATTTTCTTTGGCGTTCTTTCGTTACTCCAGCCCTTAGCGCTGCTAGTTTGGCCTGGTGATAAGGCACTCTGTAGCGCGAATTCTAGCAAAGCCGCTGCTGCCGAGGAAGCCGCGATGAACAGGACTAGGTGACGAGCACCTGCTCGGAAGGAGAGCGAGAAATGAGCACGGTAACACAAACGCCAATCCTTGATATGAATAAACTGAACGCTTTTATCGGACAGTTTGTGACCGATCTTGGAGCGTCGGTTCACGCCGGCATGGTGGTCATTGGGGAAAAGCTGGGGTTGTACAAGGCCCTTGCGGCACGGCCGATGGGTTCGGCCGAGCTGGCGCTGAAGACGCAGACCGATGAGCGCTATTTGCGCGAATGGCTGGCTTCGCAAGCGGCCGGCGGCTATATCACGTATGACGAGAAGACAGGGAAATTCAGCCTCACTACCGAGCAGGCCTTCACGCTTGCGAACGAAGAGAGCCCCGCCTATTTGCCTGGTGCGTTCGAGCTAGCCTTGGGTTCGCTCGCTGCCGTTCCGCGGATCACCGAGTCGTTCCGCAGCGGCAAGGGAATGGGCTGGCACGAACACGCGGATGGCGTCTTCCATGGCTGCGAGAAGTTCTTTCGACCCGGTTATGCCGCCAATCTGGTAAGCGCGTGGATTCCCGCGCTGACTGACGCCAAAGAGAAACTTGAGGCCGGGGCACGAGTGGCTGACGTCGGCTGCGGAAAGGGGGCTTCTACTCTGTTGCTTGCGAAAGCGTTCCCGAAGTCGCGATTCTTTGGGTTCGACTATCACGACAAGTCCATTGAAGCGGCCCGCGAGTACGCAAAACACGACGGTATCGCGGACCGGGTTACGTTCGGAGTGGCCAAGGCAAAGGAATTCCCGGGGAAGGACTATGACTTCGTGGCCGTCTTCGATTGCCTCCACGACATGGGCGATCCGATCGGGGCGGCAGCACACGTCCGGAAATCTTTAGGGAAGGACGGCACGTGGATGATCGTCGAACCCTTTGCGAATGACCAGTTGAAGGACAATCTGAATCCCGTTGGCCGGGTCTACTACTCGTTTTCAACGCTGCTGTGCACGCCGTGCTCCCGGTCGCAGGAAGTCGGGATGTGCCTGGGTGCGCAGGCGGGCGAAACGCGCATTCGCGACGTGGTCACCGCAGCCGGTTTCAGCCGCTTCCGCCGCGCCACAGAGACACCGTTCAATATCGTGTACGAGGCACGGCCGTAGCATCATCCGCCTTTAGGGCGCCGAGCGTGGCGAGGTACCCAGCCCTAGAAATCGCCACGCCATGCTTGCACCCGGAGATGATTTGTTAGTAAGCAAGGTCTCGTCGTGCTATTTATCGGGGAATAGATGCCGGTTCACGCTGCCCGGAACGCAGGGAGGATGTTATGGATCAACAAGCCGTCATTCAATTCAGAAGCCAGCTCCGGGGAGAATTGATCGAGCCTAAAGACGCGGCCTATGAAGAAGCACGCAAAGTGTATAACGCAATGATCAGCCGCAAACCGGCTTTAATTGCGAAGTGCGCAGACGTGGCCGATGTGATCGCCGCCATTCAATTCGGGCAGCAACACGGGGTGAAAGTGTCGATTCGAGGTGGAGGCCACAACGCGGGCGGTTTAGGGGTGTGTGACGACGGTCTCGTCATCGATCTTTCGCGCATCAAGTACGTGCATGTCGACCCCACGACAAAAACCGTGCGGGTCGGCGGCGGGTGCACCTGGGGCGACGTTGACCACGCGACGCATGCGTTCGGGTTGGCTGTTCCGTCGGGAATTATTTCGACGACCGGGGTAGGAGGTTTGACGCTGGGCGGCGGGCTGGGACACCTCACGCGAAAGTACGGCCTCACCATCGATAACCTGCTGGCTGCGGACCTGGTGCTTGCGGATGGAAGGTTCGTCGTCGCGAGTGCCAAAGAAAATCCGGATTTGTTCTGGGCGATCCGCGGCGGCGGAGGAAACTTCGGCGTAGTGACGTCGTTCCTGTTTCAGGCGCATCCGGTGCACACCGTGTGTGCAGGCCCGATGTTTTGGGAAATGGCGGATGCCGAGGGCATCCTGAAGTGGTATCGCGAGTTCATTGCCCACGCACCAGAAGAAATCAGCGGCTTCTTTGCGTTTCAGACCATTCCGCCCGGGCCGCCCTTCCCGGAGGCTTTGCACTTCCAGAAGATGTGCGGCATTGTCTGGTGTTTCAACGGATCGCAGGACGAGGCCAATAAACTTCTTGCACCGCTCAGAAGCTTCCGCCCCCCGGCGTTCGAATTCTTTGTTCCCATGCCGTATCCGACGTTGCAGAGCATGTTTGACGACCTGTACGTGCCGGGGTTGCAGTGGTATTGGAAGGCAGACTTCGTGAAGGAACTGCCGGACGCAGCGATCGGTCTCCACGTCAAAAACGGTTCCAAACTGCCGACACTCCACTCCGGAATGCATTTGTACCCGGTGAACGGAGCTGCATACAGAGTGGGAAAGGACGACACGCCGTGGGGCTACCGCGAAGCGCTCTGGAGCCAAGTGATTGTTGGCGTAGATCCCGACCCTGCGAACAAGGACCGGATTACCGCCTGGGCCAGAAATTACTGGGAGGAGTTGCATCCGTTCGGGGCCGGGGGAGCGTACATCAATTTCATGATGGAAGGCGAAGGTGAGGAGCGGATTCGAGCGACGTACCGTCACAATTACGAACGGCTGGCGCAGGTGAAGGCAAAGTACGATCCGGAAAATTTCTTCCGGGTGAATCAAAACATCCGGCCGAGTGCGGTCGCAAAGGTTCCCGCGTGAGAGCCGTGGGCCGGCTGCACGACAAGCCTTGATGGCAAGGGGAATCAGATGTAAGGCCTGTCTTCGTTGCGCAACCGCGCGATGTCCTTTGTGGGAGCGCTTCCGAAGAAGCGGCTGTATTCCCGGCTGAACTGCGAGGCGCTTAAATAGCCGACCTGCTGACTCGCGGCGCCCGCGTCCATCATTATGGATAGCATGAGACGTCGCGCCTCTTGAAGACGCAGCACTTTTTGATAATGCAGCGGGCTCATCGACGTCACGGACTTGAAGTGCTCGTGAAAAGAGGAAACACTCATGAGCACCAGGCCGGCCAGATCTTCGACCTTCATGGGCTGGGAGAAGTTGGAACGTAGCCAAGAAATGGCCTTCGCCACGCGGTGCACGCTGGATTCCGCGAAGCCCATTTGAGCGACGCGAACACCGATCGGGCTGCGGAGCAGCCGGATGAGAATCTCGTCCTTTACAAGTGGGGCTAGGAGTTCCACGTCGTTCGGCTGCGCCAGACATTCCATTAACCTTGTCGAGGCGCTGAGGATCGACTGGTCGACCGGAGCAACGTAAACCGCGTTTCTCTCCTGAACTGGAGGGAGGCCGTGCGGATAAACCTTCAAGACCAGTTCGGCGATCTTGCGCGGGTCGAGGTCCAGCTTAAGAGAAAGATAAGGTTCGGAATAACTGGCTTGCGTAACTTGAGCGGCAACAGGGAGAGCAACGGAAAAGACGATCATGGGCGAGGTGTCGTACTGGTAGACCCTGCCCCACGATAACGGTCTTCGCTCCCTGGGCGATGAGACACAACGAGGGCAACCGCAGGGTATGCACACACTCTCCGTTGACTCGTGAGAAACGACTGACATGCAGGTCCGGGACGCGCAGCTCAAAGCTGCCGTCGTGAGGGGCGTAGGCGGCAATCAGGCGGGCTAACTTGGGCGTGTCCGGTTCGTTTGAGCTGGCCATCGCGAACGCCCGGCGCGCAAACGCAGTCGTTTTGCCGTTAGTTTTCACGACTTCGAAGATAGCTCCTTTGCGACCATGATGGCGATTCCGGCGCACAGAAACCAGCTTTTCCTGAGGCGATTTCTTCGGGCGCTATTCACGTCTTGTATTGTTCGTCGGTGACGTGTTCCATCCAGTCGACAACCTTGCCGCTAAGTCTTTCCTGAATGGCGATATGAGTCATGGCGGTGGTTGGGGTAGCACCATGCCAATGCTTCTCGCTGGGTGGGAACCACACTACGTCGCCGGGCCGTATCTCCTCGATAGGTCCGCCTTCGCGCTGGGCCCAGCCGCAGCCGGCCGTGACGATGAGAGTTTGACCGAGTGGATGACTATGCCATGCCGTCCGCGCGCCGGGCTCGAAAGTGACGCTGGCAGCTTGAACCAGTGCGGGATCGCGTGCCTGAAAGAGGGGGTCGATTCGTACCGTACCCGTGAACCACTCGGAGGGGCCCTTGGCGGACGGTTGCGAGCCAGCTCGTTTGATTTCCATGTTTCTGTTCCCTCGCTTATCGATGATCATGCGCTCGTCTAGTGCGGCATGACCCTGACTGTCGCAGATCGGGCGCGCGCACCAATCATCGGGGTGAGATACGGACTGCCATGGTACTTTGCCCGGTAAGCGTCGTCGATGCGGCGGTTGATCGCTCCGTCGACCGGTTCGAAGCTGACCTCCTTGGTCATGCCAGCGGCAGTGATTCGCCCCGCCTTCTGCCGCACCGCGGCTTGATCAGGCTGACCAGACAGGCGACTCCACCTCGCTTCACCCTCAAAGGCGGGCTTCCAGTGAACTGTGGCAATACCGAGAAGCAAAGAGACAAGGCCAAGCGAAGGTTTCCTCATCGCTCCTGCCTCCAACATCAACCGTTGGCTGCTCAGCGGCCGGTCATTCGCTCGATGTGTTCCGGGTAGCGCGCTCCTTCGACGGCGATCTCTGAAGCAGCGCTATCGATTTCGCGGAGATCGTCGGACGTAAGTTGGACGGCGGCCGCCCCGCTGTTCTCCTGGAGGCGCGCAAGCGTTGTGGTGCCCGGGATTGGAACGATCCAAGGTTTCTGAGCCAGCAGCCAAGCGAGCGCAATCTGAGCAGGCGTGGCTTTCTTCCGTTCCGCGGTTTTGGCCAGCAGATCAACCAAGGCTTGATTGGCTTTGAGAGCCTCGGGCGTAAAGCGAGGGAGGATGTGGCGGAAGTCGGAACTGTCGAACTTGGTGTCTTCATTCATCTTTCCCGTGAGAAATCCTTTACCCAGGGGACTGTAAGGAACGAAGCCGATACCGAGTTCCTCGAGGGTCGGCAGTACTTCCTTCTCCGGGCCTCTGGTCCACAGCGAGTATTCGCTTTGCACGGCGGTCACGCGTTGTACGGCGTGTGCACGACGAATCGTCTTGGCGGCGGCTTCAGAGAGCCCGAAATGCTTGACCTTGCCGCGCTGAATCAGATCCTTCACCGCGCCCGCGACGTCTTCGATCGGTACTTCCAGGTCAACGCGATGCTGGTAGAACAGATCGATGGCATCGACCTTGAGCCGCTTGAGCGAGGCCTCCGCGACCTCCTTGATGTGCGCCGGGCGGCTGTCCAGGCCAGCCTGCTTGCCGGTAGCCGGATCGAGTTTGAATCCGAACTTGGTGGCGATCACCACCTTCCCACGGAACGGCGCCAAGGCCTCGCCGACGAGTTCCTCATTCGTGAATGGGCCGTAGACTTCAGCGGTGTCAAAGAAGGTGACTCCGCCTTCGACGGCTGTGCGGATGAGCGAGATCATTTGTTGCTTGTCTTTGGGCGGACCGTAACCGAAGCTCATTCCCATACAGCCCAGGCCAATGGCCGAGACTTCGAGATGGCTTTCTCCGAGTTTGCGCTTCTGCATTTTTTCTCCTTCCCGACGCGTGGCACACGAGTGTAGTCCGCTGAAGCACTGGGAGCTTGCCTATTCCGCCAAAGTATTTGCCCAATTCTCCGGAGCCCCTGGGCCGCGACTCGGCAACAAGAGGGAGGCGGGGACGAAGGGGTTAAAACAGGACTCTTCGCGCAGGGCTTTCAGCGGATCGATGTGGGCCGAGCGGCGTGCGGGGAGGTAACAAGCCAGCAAGGCGACCGCTGCCAGTAGCAGAGGCGCACCGAGAAGCAAGCGCGGGTCGTCGGTCCCAAAGCGAAGCGCCTCGACAAACAGGCTCGCTGAAAGCACTTTTGCCAACCCGATGGCGCCCAGCAATCCAAGTGCTGCGATTGGTGCTGCGCGAAGGCACGGCGCTGGTCGGCGTCGGAACCGTTCGACGATATATATCTGTGTCAATAGGCAGGTCTGGGAAGGCGGTCGATGGCTTGAGGGCTTGGAAGGCAAAGCTTCACTCAAACTGCAACACCACGATCTCCGGGTTCGAGCCTAGGCGCAGCGGCGGTCCCCAAGTGCCGGCTCCGCTCGAGGTGAACACCTGCATTTGGCCGATCCGGCTGAGCCCGTAGACAAACTGGCGATAGATCCGGCGGGCCATCCAGCTCCAGGGGATGAACTGTCCGACATGGGTATGGCCGGAAAGCTGCAGCGATACACCTGCGGCTTCGGCAACTTGCGGATGATCGGGGGCGTGGGTCAGCAAAATGCTGGCGCGCTCGCGGTCGACGCCGATGCCCTTGAGAACGGAAGCGAAGTGTTCTGTATGCGTGGCGTGCAGGTAAGGCACGCCAATGATCTGCAAGCCGGCGGCTTCCACTTTTTCGTTTCGCAGCACGCGCACGCCGGCCGCCTCGACGGCCTGCAGATACTGGGTGTCGTCGACGAACTGTTCGTGGTTTCCTGCGACGAAGTAGACGCCGTGTGGCGCGGTCAGTTGGCTTAGCGGCTCGGCGGCCCGCTTCGCATCAATCGCGGTGCCGTCGTACAAATCTCCGGCGATGAAGACAGCGTCGGGATTTTCTTTCAGCACGTCCGCCACAATGCGCCGGAGAAAGCTGCCGTTTCGCACATGGCCGAGGTGCAGGTCGCTGATGAGAGCGGCCCTTCGTCCTCGCCACGCTTCCGGCAAGTTTGCGAGGCGCACCGTGGTTCGGGTGATCCGCGTCCAGCTTGCATTAAACACGCCGCAGATACCCGCCGCGACAGCAATCGCAAACAAGGCTTCCACGATGGCATGGAAGTTTGCGGGAAATCCGACCAACCATGCAAATCCAAAAGCGGCCCAGGACAAGACTGACGCGAGAAGCAAAAAGCTGAGAAGACCGAGCCACACAGCGGCCACTTTGTAAATCGCCCGCACCAGCATTCCGGTATATCGCCACGCCAGGAGGGATGCCACGAGAAAGCTCACCGAGAGAATTCCAAGAGCGATTCTCAGCCACAGCGGGCCCGCGGCCTGATCGCCCGATGGGGAAAACGTCCAGGTTTCGTACAACAGCAAATGAGAAAGACAGAGAATTGTCTGCACCACAACAATGAAGCCGACCAAGCCGGTCCTTATTTTCATGCTGTATTAGATTCACAACTCCGCGGTTGGTGTGCATCTCGCAGCGGGTAGAAAGAGGAAACGAGCGGCGGGTCGGAAGAGGCGAAGCGTTTTAGGGTGGAGTTCGTCGAATAGGTACAGAACCCGAAAGCGTTTAAGGGGTTAGCGGTTTTCGGAGCCGGCAAGGAACCACCTCGCTTGACATCGGATACTCGCGATCTACGCAGGGTGACGGAAAGGGGAATCCATGAAGCGGATCCTGTTGATGGTGGCGGTTGGCCTGTGGACCTGTGCGCTTTTTTTCTTTTGGATGCGAAGGAACTAGGGTTAGGGGGCAGGGTGAACGGCGGCTTGGTTGGTGCCGTAGATACGGGTCAGTTCATTTTGCGCGGCGGGAAGATCCGGCTTCATCGAGAGAGCGTGCCTGAGCGCGGTGACCGCTGAGGGAAGATCGTTGTTTAAGTAGCAGGCGTGACCGAGGGCTGCGAGAGCGGCGGCGTTGTCGGGATCGTCCTCGAGGACCTGCTGGAACTGCTCGATAGCGGAATTAAGTTCACCCTTCTGAACGTAGGCTTCGCCGAGCTTGGTGCGGGACTCGAGATTGCGGGGGTCGAGAGCGAGGGTGCGACGGTATTCGCCAATGGCGTCGTCGGCTTTCTGCGTGGCCAGTAGGCAATTAGCGAGATTGAGGTGGGCGTCGGGAAAGTCGGGCTGAAGGCGAAGGGCTTCGCGAAACTGCTCTGAGGCCTCGTCGCAGCGGTGCTGGGCGAAGAGCACGTTGCCAAGATGGTTGTGGAGTGTGGAATCGTCAGGCCGGAAGCGCAGCAGGTAGGTGTACTGCTCGGCGGCCGCGTCGAACTCGCGATTTTCGTGCAACAGATGCGCGAGACGATCCAGGTCGTACAGGCGGGTGTTTACGAACTCCGATTCATTCGCGAATGAGTCCGAAGAGGCCTTTAAAGAGCGACGAAGCTCTGCGACGGCGGCGGTGCGGTCATGCTGAGCGAGATACAGGTTGACGAGCGAACTGCTGGCGGCGAGGTCACGCGGAGAAAGCGCGAGGAAGTCTTTCCATTCGCGGATAGCGTCCTCGGGGTGCTTTTCGCGGAGGAGGGCTTCGGTAAGGTGGCGGCGCGGGGCGTTGTCGTAGGGTGCGATGCGCACGGCTTCCCGATACTCGGTGAGCTCGGAGAGCGCGTCGTGCTGAGAGAGATAGAAGGCAGCGAGGGCGAGGTGAAGGTCGGCGTTCCCTGGCTCGAGTCTCACGGCTTCCTGAAGCTGTCTGCGGACGTTTTCCAGGTCGCCGAGGAGCGAGTACTCGGCTGCGACGTTGAGCCGAGTGCTGGCGAGGTCGGGGCGTCGTTGTAACTCAGATTCGATTCGAACCTTGGCGCTGATTTGAGCGTCGGTGGACAAGTTCTCTGGGGCGGGATCCGTGCGATCGGAGGTGTAGGCGGCGAAGGCGGGAGGCGTGGGCAAATCCTCGGGTTGCCCTTGTGCGAATGCCGCGACGGCCTGGGTTTCGCGGTCGCGCTCCTCAGGCGAGACCTCGGAGGCGGCGAGGGCCATGTGAGCGGCGACGAGATTGGCGTCGAGAGACAGAGCGCGGTGAAGAAGGGCGATGTGTTCGTGCTCTGGGGCACCGGAATACGCGATGGCACGGATGGCGGCCATGAGAGGCCACGGGCTCTCGGGATTTTCTTCGATCGCGGCGCGGCAATCGTTTTCTGCCTGCTGGCCGGCACCGATGTGAATCAGTTCCGCGCATTTGGCGAGAAGCTCGAAGGGACGGTCGTTTTGCGAAATGCCGAGCCCGGGCGGAGGTGTCGCGGAGGAGAGGCGCTCGATGAGGATGCCGTCGCCGCCAGCAAGCTTGACGCGGTCAAGGAAATCGGCGGAAGGAGAGAAACTGATGCCGCGAGTCTTGACGAGTTGGCCGAGGTAGCTGGGGGAATAACCCTGAGTGAGGCGGCCAAGAATTTCGGCCCGGTCAAGAGGGGCGGACTGGGCGAAGACACACGGGTGCAGCAGAGCGAGAAGGAGACCGAAGAGGAGAGCAAACTTTCTCATGTCGATGTAATTAGGTATAGCTGGCAGCGGTACGGGAAGCAGTGACCGTTGCCACACCAAGCGAGTAGACAAGGGGAAAGTAGAAACGGGCAATGCGACTTTGGTACCAGTGGAGGTAAAGGAACAATGCGGGGAAGGACACGGGGATAAAGGACTCAAGGGGACGTGGCGCGGCCTGCCTCCCTTCCTTCCTCGGAGCAGGCAGAAGGTGGGCCTTACAAAAGCAAAGCACGGAACCAAGAGTGGATTGCGCGTTGAACGGCCGAAAGACCTGGCAGGGGAGAGAACCCCACCCTCTGCGAGAGCTGCAAAGGGTGGGGCGACGGGGAAACTACGGGGTGGTCAGCGGGGTGAATCAGCCTCGGGGCTTGAGGCTGGGGAGAGGGTTGTCATTTAAGAGGTTGGTCAGGAGCTCGGACGGAAGAGCTTGTGGCAACGGGGCGCTCGAGCTGCACTGGATCGGGACGCTGCATTCATAATGGGTACCTCCTCGAAGAGACGAGCCCAATACCCGAGGGAGCGGCCGGGAGAGAAATGGGGTGTATGGTACCAGCCGGACCGCGAGTCGTACCGGCCCCAGGACGAGACACCGCAGCAGTCGTCTCAGGTTGCCAACGGCGGCCTGGTCTGTAGGTGTAGTGACGGAAGGCTGGAAAACGTATCAGGAAACTCTAGGCGCCGGACGGAGCGGGATTGGTGTTTTTTGAGGGCCGGGCTGTTTCGGGTTAAGTCGGGGGTGGCCCTTGATCGAACCCGGGAATGCGTTTGCGCACGGAGGGTTCATGCCGAAGAGCGATCCGCAAAGCGAAAGACAGCGGCTAGGGAAGTTGTACTGAGCGATGAGCGATGAAGAACTCCAAAAGGCAGGCCGAGAACCGGCAGAATTGACGGACTGGGCGTTTGAAGCGTTGCGCGAAGAAATGGAGAGGCGCGGATTGAACTGGGCGGGAAAGGGCGCGCCGTTGCCTTCGCAAGTGAAACAACATGAGGCGGTCGAAGACGCAGGAAATCAGCCAGTCGTCTTGCGGAGGTATCGGGACATGCCGCAGGCGTTTGTCGAAAAAAGTGTGCTCGAGGATGCGGGTATTCTGTGCTTTCTCGAGGATGGAAACGTGGTGCGGATGGACTGGCTGTGGTCAAATGGAATGGGCGGCATCAAGTTGGTGGTGCGGAAGAAAGAGGCGGAGAAGCTTTTGAGCGAGAGACCTGCGGATGAAACTGAGAACACCGCGAAAGAACAGTAGGGGTTTCGGCTCGTCTAGGAAGAATTAATTCTAGAACTCAAGAAGCCAACCCAGGACGCTTGGCGCGCCTTGAAATGGCGTGATAGTGTGAGCGGGCTGAGCGCCTAAGAACCGGAATTTCCTGGAGGAGAAGTGGGATACACGGATTTGCGAGAGTTTGCAAAGCGGCTTGAGAAGGAGGGCGAGCTCAAGCGGGTGAAGAGGGAAGTCGATCCGGTACTGGAGATTACGGAAGTGGTGCAGCGCGCGCAGGCGCAGGCCGGGCCCAAGGGCATTCCGGGAGGAATGGCGTTGCTGTTTGAGAAGCCGAAGGGTTCGCGGTATCCGCTGCTGATCAATACATTCGGCAGTGTGAGGCGGATGGAGTTGGCGTTTGAGGTCGAGAAACTCGATGAAGTGGCTGCGCGAATCCGCGGATTCATGGATATGCAGACACCGCAAGGGCTGTTCGACAAGATCAAGATGCTACCGAAGCTGGCGGAGTTGGGGTCGTTCTTCCCAAAGAGCGTAAAGGAAGGTGCGTGCAAGGAGACGGTGCGGAAGGGTAGCGACGTCAACCTGCTGGACTTTCCGATCTTGAAGTGCTGGCCGGAGGACGGGGGAAGGTTCATCACCTTCCCGCTGGTGTTTACGAAGAATCCGGAGACGGGTAAGCGAAACGTGGGCATGTACCGGATGCAGATCTACGACGAGCGAACGACGGGGATGCACTGGCAGACGCAGAAGCACGGGGCCGAACATTTCCGGCGGGCCCGCGCGAAAAATCCCGAGGGACGGATACCGGTGAGCGTGGCGATAGGGTCTGACCCGGCGACGACGCTCGGGGGAATCCTGCCGATTCCGCCGGACCTGGATGAGATGATGTTCAGCGGGTTTCTGAAAAGGGAGCCAGTGGAGCTAGTGAAGTGCGAGACAAATGAACTGGAAGTGCCGGCGAACGCAGAGATTGTGCTCGAAGGATATGTGAATCTGAACGAGATGCGGACCGAAGGGCCGTTCGGCGACCACACGGGGTTTTATTCGCTCGAAGGAGACTACCCGGTTTTTCACGTTGAATGCGTGACGCACCGGAAGGATCCGATTTACCTGACGACGGTCGTGGGGCGGCCGCCGCAGGAAGACTTCTATATGGGGTACGCGATCGAGAGGGTGTTTCTGCCGTTGATGAAGATGACGCACCCGGAGATCGTGGACGTGTCGCTGCCGGCGGAAGGGATTGTGCACAATTTGATGATCGTGTCCATCCGGAAGTCGTTTCCCGGCCACGCGCGGAAGGTGATGAGCGCGATCTGGTCGCTGGGGCAAGCGATGTTCACGAAGGTGCTGGTGGTGGTGGACCACGACGTGAACGTGCACGACTATCGCGAGGTGGTGTGGAAGGCGTTGTGCGCGATCGATCCGGAAAGGGATGTGCAGTTTACGTTTGGGCCGGTCGACACGCTGGACCATGCGGCGCGGATGCAGGATTACGGTTCGAAGATGGGCGTGGACGCGACGCGTAAGTGGCCGACCGAAGGGTTTACGAGGCCGTGGCCGGGCGAGATCCTGATGGACGAGGCCACGAAAGCGCGGGTCGATGCGCTTTGGAAGAGCTTGGGACTCTGAGCATGGCGCTTTTCCTCCATCAATGGAATTCCTCTGCTGGCAAACTCCAGTGTAAGAGCCTGGAAAATTGACGCGCGATGCTTTTATAAGAATAGTCGCGATATCTCGCTTGGGTTGACGCACTGGCCTCTCTGCGCCAGACGGATGGGGCACCGGCAGGTTACCGGCGTGTATCTAGTTGGATTGGCCGCACATAGAAAGGGCAAGCGGGCCCCGGATCACTCGGTGTTTTTGCTGCTACCGGAAAAAGGTGCGGAGCGAGGAACGGTTAATCGTCGAGGAGGAGGGAATTCCTATCAGCGAGCGCGAAGGGATTGCAGGGCGGTCAGAAACTAGAAGATTCACTGGGCGCGAGACACGAGAGAGCGAGGCATGCAGACAAAGGATTACCGTCCAACGGGACAGGACGGTTTGCGAGAGAAAGCGCAAGTAATAGTGGCATTTTGCCAATGCCGTGTCGATATGTAGCGTTAACGACCTAGAAATCCCGTGAATTGCCTAAAATTGCCGATGTTCTTAGGACAACTGCAGGAGAGAATCCCTTGACGGTTGGGCTGGCGCAATGACATAAACGGATTCACGGATGCACCCATCGGGAATCGGGTGTCCCGAAGTGGAAGGGTGCGACGCACGTTCAGGTAGTGAGCGTGTGAAACAGGGTGGACATTCCTCGTGAGTGAATCGCGCGAAGTGATGAACGTACGACAAGCGTCCCAGTACCTGGGAATCAGCCCGGATACGCTGTACCGCTACATCACCGAGGGCGAAATACCTGCGTTTAAGCTAGGAAATCGTTGGAAGCT
>Ga0306926_10004525_pt1 | contig 14623 bp, 19 predicted proteins | sample flu12Cox44000178_FD_203759 | JGI IMG/M metagenome (GOLD analysis project Ga0306926, IMG submission 203759) | Lab enrichment of tropical soil microbial communities from Luquillo Experimental Forest, Puerto Rico - flux8day.12C.oxic.44.000.178 (v2)... | ecosystem: Environmental > Terrestrial >...
GAACCTGGTTGGCTTGGAAAAATTTACTCGTGCGAACATTCATGAGCTTTCTGGAGGCATGAAGCAGCGCGTCGCGCTTGCTCGAGCGCTCGCGCCAAATCCGCGCGTACTACTAATGGATGAACCGTTTGCTGCGCTGGATGCGCTGACTCGCGAACAACTTTACGGCGACCTCCAGAAAATCTGGGAGGCGCGGAAAAAAACGATCCTATTCGTTACGCACAATGTTCGCGAAGCTGCCTGTCTGGGCAATCGGGTTCTTTTGTTTTCGCCTTATCCGGGTCGAATTCGCCAAGAGTTCAAGATCGATCTGGGACGGCCGCGTGATATCAACAGTGTTCAACTGGCGAGCTATTCGACAGAGATCATGCGTGCCCTAAAAGGCTACGTCACGGCGGAGGTTGCAGAATGAAACGATTCCTTTGGTCGGTGCTCTTTTTCATCGGCCTGCTTTTTATCTGGCATCTGTTGGTCCTGGCAAAAATCTGGTCGGTTGTGTTGCTGCCTGACCCACTGAGCGTATGGGAGTATCTTAAGACTGCCGGAGGAGACGGGACGCTTCTGCAAGCTTCGCTTGTAACCATGCGTCGTCTTTTGACCGGCTATGCCATCGGCATTGCAGCTGGCCTGCCGCTGGGGCTGCTGACGGCCAGGTTCAGGTTTTGCGAGGACACCCTCGGTGTGCTCGCGCTGGGGTTGCAGACGCTACCCAGTGTCTGCTGGGTGCCGCTGGCGCTGCTTTGGTTTGGGCAGACCGAAACAGCGATGCTCTTTGTCGTGATCATGGGCACGCTCTGGTCTGTTATCATTGCGACCGACAACGGCGTTCGCAACGTGCCGCCAATCTTCGCCCGAGCCGCCCGGACGATGGGCTCGAAACGGCTGCACACTTGGCTCCACGTCATCCTTCCGGCCTCACTGCCGTTCATCGTCAGCGGAATGAAACAAGGCTGGGCCTTCGCCTGGCGCTCGCTGATGGCGGCCGAGATTTACGTAACGATTTTGACGGGCTTCGGGCTCGGCCATTTGCTGCATTATGGCCGCGAACTAAATGCCATGGACCAAGTCATCGGTGTGATGTTCGTGATTGTTGTCATCGGTCTGCTAGCGGACAAAATTTTGTTCTCGCCTTGGGAGCGTTTTCTTCATCGGCGCTGGGGTACGGGCCGAGCATGAACGGCATTTCTTCGGGCTGTTCCGCAGTTGACGTCTGGGGATGCTTTATAGTATATCGAATTAGTCGTGATTATGTACTTTGATCCGTTCCAGTGTTTCGATGACTAGTGATGAGTGCGACCCCCTCAGCGGCGGGTCGAGCTATGCCGCCCCAGGAACCGGGTTGGCGCGAGCTCTGGCTCAAGGAAGATTGGTGGGCGGTCTGGCTCGGGCTGGGCCTGGTGGTTATCGCCTTCGCTCTTTTCGCCAGGGGTTCTAGCATCGCGTGGATTGCGGTAGCGCCTGCGAAATGGTCAACTTTCCCGGAACTGGGCACCCAACTCGCTGCCAATGTGCCGCGGTATGTTGCTCAGTTCGGCTTGTTTCTGGTGATCTTTACGATCGCGACCTCCGTAATGGGACACCGGGCAAGAAGCTTTATCCCCTCTTTTTTGCTTCTCTATCTGCTTTCGCTGGCGGTCTTCGCCGTCGGCGCCTGGGACCAAGCCCAGCGTTACAACCTCGAGCCGCCGCTCGTGGCACTGCTGCTGGGGCTACTCATCGCCAACGTCATCCGTCTGCCGCGTTGGCTGGATGCGGGCTTTCGGGTTGAATTCTATATCAAGACCGGCATCGTTCTGCTGGGCGCAACCCTGCCTTTCACCCTGATCATTTGGGCTGGACCCGTCGCAATCCTGCAGGCCTCCATTGTCTCCGTCGCGACTTTTCTGGTGATCTTCTTCGTCGGACGTCGGCTTGGGTTGGAAAACCAGTTATCGGCCACTCTAGGCGCGGGAGGTGCGGTCTGTGGTGTTTCGGCTGCCATCGCAGTAGGCGCTGCTGTGCGCGCTAAAAAAGAGCATGTGTCGATCGCGATCACCCTGGTGATTTTGTGGGCAATCCTGTGGATCTTTGCGCTTCCCCTGGTCTCTCGCGCGCTCCAGTTGCCAGCCGGTGTCGGCGGAGCCTGGATCGGTACGTCAGAATTCGCCGACGCCGCCGGTTTCGCTGCTGCGCAATCTTATGGTGGAATGGCAGGTCCCGCGACTGGTATACCTGGGACAGCTGACCAAGCTATCTCCGCTTATACGCTGATCAAAGTGATTGGCCGTGACATATGGATCGGAATCTGGGCGTTCGTGCTTGCCGTTCTCTCAGTCACGCGCTGGGAAAAATCCGAGACCGGTCGCCAGGTGGAAGCCGGCCAGATTTGGTGGCGCTTCCCAAAATTCGTCATTGGTTTTCTGATCGCATCGATCGTCATCACCTGGGCTGTGGGCAGTGCCTCGTACGGAGAATTCAACAAAATTGTAAGGCCAGCCCTGGTGGCGCCAATCACAGCACTGCGTACTTGGGCATTCGCCTTTTGCTTTCTCAGTATCGGTTTGACCACGCGACTGCGGGAGTTTGCGCCCACCGGCGGCAAACCGTTCGTCGCCTTCACTGCCGGGGTGGTCGTTAACGTCATCCTCGGTTTTGTCCTGTCCGTGCTAATCTTTGGCCATTATTGGGCAGCACTGAGGCATTGATTTCGAATGAAATTTCTTTGCCTAGCTGAGCCTCGCCGCTACCTGCTTGACTCGCAGCCACAATATGTCTCCTTGGTGCAGTCTTATCGCGGGACATGCGATTTCTCTTTTGAAACCGATGAATTTCAGGACATATCCACTACCGCGTGCCAAGAAGAATGGAACGAGCGTCGTGCTCTGGAGATCTTTCCTTGCCTCTGTCGCTCTGTTGTCTGCTATATTAGTCTGCGGCCGGAGCCTAGGCCACGAAGCAATGCTGAAGGTCATCCGGATCGGCTAGCAAAAATACGGCAGCTTCAATAACATCTGCCTTGGGGATTTCAAACGGTTACTCCGCCCGTGATCGCCAAAACATGTGGCTTGTTCTTTCCGGCTGTTCGAGGGCTGGCGAGCCGGCCGTGCCAGGAGGACAACAAAATTACTTGATTCCTCCAGAAACACTACTAGCGTAGTAGACAAATACCGCTTTGCTGGAAAAGCTCATTGCTGCCTGCGACGGACGCGAATGGTTCATCTAGTCCACTTTAATGTTCCGACCAAAATCGCTTTCGCGCTGCGGTAAAGAATCATGCTGTTCTGCCGCGAGCTGATCGCTATGTCGATGTGGCGATCATCGGCGCGGGCTTTAGCGGGTCGATGGTCGCAGTACATCTTGCCCATACTCTCCGGTGTGCCCGCGAGATCGCTCTGATTGAAAAACAGCGCCGAAGTGGACCTGGAATTGCCTACGGCACGGACAATCCGCTCCACCTGCTGAACGTGCCTGCGGGTAAGATGAGTGCTTACCCAGAGAAACCCTCTCACTTTCTGGAGTGGCTGAGAGAACACCCCGAGCTGCTCCGCCAACACCGTCTGGAGTCACTCGCCGAAGAGACTTTTGTTCCGCGGAGTCTCTTTGGACTTTACGTTCAGCTGCTGGTTCAACGCTGCGCGATTCGGAGCGGACACGTTCATCGCTTTGAAGGGGAGGCCGTCGATCTCGTAAAGGCGTCCGATGGATCGTTCCGCGTCGTCTTGGCCGACAACACGACCATCTTCGCACGAAAAGTCGTCCTGGCTCTTGGTAATTTCCCACCGGGCGATCCAGTTGTTGCCGATCGGCGATTTCATCGATCAAACAATTACCTTACGGACCCATGGAGCTCGGAAACGCTGGAGAAGCTCTCTCAAGCTGGCGACATTCTTATCCTTGGGTCCGGCCTAACCGCACTGGACCTCATCCTGAGTCTCAATGAACTGAAACAGAACGGGACGATTTATGTTCTGTCACGGCACGGATACTTCCCACATCGGCATGCCCGCACCGAGCCATACACTCTCGAGCAGTCAGATCTCCTGAAGATCCATAAGGTCCGAAGCCTGCTGCGTGCGGTTAGAAATGAAGTTTCACTCGCTGAACGATTGAACATCAACTGGCGTTCTGTCGTTGATGCTCTGCGCCCGCACACTCAGGCGATCTGGCAGGGATTTGATCTGGCCGAACGCCGCCGTTTCTTCAGACACTTGCGCCCATACTGGGAGATTCATCGTCATCGCGCTGCTCCGGAAGCCCTCGATATTAAGGAGGCGATGGAGAAGGACGGGCGGCTGCGCTGTTATCAAGGGAGAGTTGAACGCATCGTGGAACGTGAGAATACCGTGTTCGTCAAGTTTTGGAATCGTTCGCGGATCGAAGGCGAACTGGCGGTCAGCCTGGTGATCAACTGCACCGGGCCGGAATGCAACTATCACAAGCTGAAAGATCCGCTTGTTCTCCAGCTCTTTCTTCGAGGTCTGGCCCGACCCGATCCGCTTTTTCTCGGGTTTGACGTCAACGAGCAAGGACAGTTGATCGACGTTACAGGTCGCGCCGTTCCCAACCTTTACACGTTAGGAAGCACGCAGAAGGGTCGACTCCTTGAGACGACCGCCGTCCCCGAGCTTGGGCGGCAAGCAATCAAACTGGCCGCGCTGCTAGCCGACGAGCTCCAAAAAGCTACGCGTCTGGCTCTCCAAGAGCTTCCAGTGGGTCATTCCTTCGACATTTAGTAGAGCACTCAATAGAAATTAGCCAAAGCTTGCAGGGGTGGGAGAGCGGCGCAGCCAAACGTGACTGGTCAGGGAACAGCGATTAGTGAGAAGCAAATGCGCGCTGGTGCGCCTTCCCTTCATATCGGCCGCTCGTTGGATGCTGGTCTCCAAGCTCTTGAATGGGCACAGCTTGGGTTCCAAAATTCACGAGGACCAGCAAAGAGCATCTGCCCGGGCTTGCAAAGCCTACTTAATTAGTATATATATCGGCACTTTGTATTTATAGGCGAATCACTCAGTCGTAGACGAGGAGGCGACTTCGATGAACCCTCACGACGCATTCCCGAAACCGGAAGCGGATGCTGGCAACCGAATCAGCCAGATTGCGCCGCATCAACTAGGGCGTAGGAGACCGCCCCCAGTCATTGTCGATGTCCGCGAGGAAGAGGAATTCCTGCTCGGTCATATCGGCGGAGCCAAACGCATCAGCCCCGAAAGTCTAGAGAAAAGCATTAGAGATGTCGTCCCCGATCTCTCCACTCCAATAGTCGTTTACTGTGCGACGGGTGATCGATGTGCCTCCGTGGCTAACCGTCTGCAAAGATTGGGATACCACGACATATCTACCCTGACGGGGGGGCTTCAGGGCTGGTTGGAAGCCGGAGGCTTAGTCGAGTGCCTCGGGGAGAAATAAGACATCCTCTATGACTCTCGAAGAAGCGAGCCGGATCGGACTGGGGGCTATTTGCTTATTGTCGAACCGGTTGAAGGAGCTAAGCAAATTTTCGCAGACGCGATGAAGGCACAAATAGCTCTTGCGGAGTGGTCGGGGAAAGATGTCCGCGAGAACCTTCGCTATTTCGCACTGGGTGAGGATGGCATTCCAATGGAATGCGATGCCGAACGCTGGAAAATGGATTCGCCCCACCAAAGAGGGATAGAAATTCCTTGCAATCCACAAGTCACAGCGGTGATCCATTTCGTTGGTTTGGCATCGCCAGAGGTTCACGAAAAAGTAATGAAGCTCTGGGCGGTAAGGTTGAATCTTACCACAGAGGTCGGGTCATATGGCAGCGACCTTTTTAGCAGCTTCGAAGAAGCAAAGGTTTTTGTTAATGAATATAAAGGCAAGGGTTGCCCATTAAGATCGGCGTTCCTACGGTTTCGGGCGGAATATCACAGGCGATTAAGCCCAGCCGGGAGCAAAAAATCAGAGAGGCAGATGTCAGGCGTTATGCCCACCGACCTTACGCGGTAGGCAAGGTTTTCCGCCCTCTCGACAAAAAAGATTACTTCCCGGTTGGCAGCGCGACAATTCTGCGCGATTTATTGAATTTAGCAGTCGATCAAATTAGTATCCTTTGTGTGAAGGTTTCAAAAAGGGGCGAATACGCTCTTCGGGCGTTAATCGACTTTGGGTTGGCTCAAGCCCTGGGTAAACCGCTTCTCCAAATAAACGAACTAGCCACCAAGGAAGACCTGCCCGTTAAATTCCTGGAGCAAATTCTGATGCAGCTCAAGACAGAGGGGTACCTCGAGAGTCGCCGAGGCAAGCATGGCGGCTACCGTCTGGCCCGTCCACCCGAAAGCATCTCTATCGGACAAGTCGTGCGTTTGATCGACGGTCCCCTTGCCCCGATCACTTGCGTAAGTCAAACCGCCTACAAGCGGTGCAGCTGCCCTGATGAAGAACACTGCGGGCTGCGGATGCTGATGATCGATGTTCGCAACGCAATCGCCAGCATTGTCGATCGCTATACTCTGGCAGACGTTGTCGAAATTACGCTCCGTAAAATGCGCCGTAACAAGATCCCTCTTCCTTTCGTTGCGGAAACCATCTCGGGATCAGACGGGCGCCGCCGACTCCCCTCTCGACCCCTCAAGAAGGCAATTAACGGAGCGGGTGTCGCGTAAGAAACCCTGCCCGACGAATCCCCAACTTCGGGATTTGGCACTAAAGTAGCCAGCCGGCGCCTCAACATACCGGTTCGCGACTACCTGGGCTCTGTCCTCCCGGGTTAGCCAATTTCTTGATCAGTCGGATCGCTGAACTGACACCTGCTGCCTGGGCGGCTCGAATCTAGCTGACCGGTAGAAACGGTAGAAATGCCTGCGCGCCACCCCTCCATGTGGTAGAGTCGAGATCTGGCGCGGTAGCAACAAAAGCTTGCTCCGTTTACAGATCGCCGAGTCGGCCCGGGGAGTTTCACCCCGAGTCGCTCACAGAACCGGACGTAAGTCTCTCGACTTATCCGGCTCGTGCCACTCCTTGAAGGCTGCCACCTTCCGTCGAAATCAGTCGGTTCCTCCTGTTGCCAGTTGACCAAGGGCGATTTCAACGTGAGTGACCTGCCCCCTTCGCACCACAGGTATTACCCTGCTTCTACACTACTACGCAGCAGTCCGTCCCTGCTTGGCGCCTTGGTACTTTCAGCCTCGCAGGTCGTCCACTTGTACCTTTTCCCTTCCCATCGCCATTTCAGGTTCTCAAGTTCGGTATGAAAGCTCGGATCTGAGTCACGCCACCTGTGCCCCGGACACCACATGACCAGTAGGTAGGTTTTCCGCCATGCTTCTCTCGGGTCGAGCGGCTCCCCGATTTTAATGCCTTCTGTTGTTTGATTTCGAGGCGTCATCAGTGGTTCGTTTTCACTCGTCTCGGGGAAAAAGTGGTAATTGACTCTAAAGTTTCGTTGTCGGCATTTCACGCTTATGTGAAAGCCGAAACTGACGAAGATCATAACATGGAACTTTCGCTACACTTGAGTTCCGTCAAAAAGCACATCGAGGCTCTCTCGGACAAAGAGTATCAACACTTATTCTCTTCTCAGCTTAACTTCGTCATAATGTTTGTGCCGATAGAAGGCGCGCTGGCGGTCGCCCTTGAGAAGGAACCGGAGCTTACCAGCCTTGCTGCAAAAAAGAATGTTGCGATCGTTACTCCCACGACACTCGTGCTTGCTCTAAAGACAATTGCGAACCTATGGCACGTTCAACGGCGCAACCAACATGCCGAGGAAATCGCCGATCGAGCTGGCAAACTCTATGACAAATTCGTTGGCTTCGTCGGAGATCTGGAGTCAGTTGGCTCTCGCTTAAACCAGGCACAGAACAGCTATACAGAGGCGATGAACAAGCTATCTAAAGGCGGGGGTAATCTGATCCGACAAGTCGAAAAGGTTAGGGAATTGGGAGCAAAGACCGGAAAAAACATCCCTGAGAAACTCCTAGACGTATCGGAGGCAGAGGCCATTACCATTGAAGCGACAGTCGACACCCAGACCTAACACCGAGGAGTGGCGGATGTGCCTTCAAATAGTCACCCCTTATGAAAACAATACCTACTTCCGCCCGGTATCGGCAAGCAGCCGAATTACAAGAACGAATTGAAGGACTCCAAGCACAGCTTGATAGCCTCCTCTCAGGTACAGATGGGAGCCCCTCCACGTCCAACGTACTCACAAAGGCTAAGCAACGACCCAAACCCAAGTTAAGTTCGAAGCCAACAACTCTTCATGCTATCGCGAAGGGTCGCGCAAAGCCTCCCGAGACCCCAAAAGCTCAGAAAGCGAAGAGGCAACCACGCGGAACCTTAAGCTCCGCTGTGGCTGCGGTTCTCAAAGACGCCGGTAAACCTCTCAACACTGCGCAAATCTTTGAAAAGCTTACAGCAAGGAACTTCGTGTTCAGTCAAGACGACCCGGGAGCTAACAAGAAGATATTAGGTATTCGTCTCTACCGTCTGGCCGGAATAAAGAGCCTCGGCAAAGGCCTCTTTACCGTCGCCAAGTAGCGGGAGAAGTGACTTCTAGTAGTGGAAGGCTACTACCACGCGGGGCGCCCGACTTACCCTGCAGACTTTTCCCCGCTATTCTCCGATATTCTCGCCACACCGGCCCCTTCTCCAGATGGCCAGGGATGAAAACCTCCCGGAAGCGTTGCGTAATATCATCACCTTTTCGTAAGAGAGGCTTGAACAGCTGTTCAAAGTTGCGGGTAGTCCGTATTCGAAAATATGTGCGCTGAGCTCCATACAATCGATTAGGAACCCGGCTCCCTCCAGCGCCACCCAATCTACCCAATCACCATCCTCTAGGCCGTAAAGGAGTGTTCCAACTCCAGTACCTTCCGCATTAAGCTTCATATACTCGCCCAGCTCAATGTGCCCAGAATGTGTCGCCTCAGAAAACAGTGAATAGTACCCAAGGTAATCCTGTTGCAGACCACATTTTTTGGCTATTTGCCACAGAGGCGGTAGCTTCCTCTCAGCTCCCTTTGCATCCTTTAGATGCTCCTCAGCTTTCGCGATGAGCGAGTCCCAGTCGTGGTTTCGCATCGCCTCACGAACGGGGAGCTTTCCGGCCTTCATGGCTCTTAGCCGCTCAGCCCTCTTCTTTTCGCCGTACGCCATTAGCGAGACGGCTGCCTCGGGCTCCTTAAAGAGATAAAGAGATACGCCAGCTTAAACTTGGCCTCCAAAATATTTCGGCAGGTTGCTCGCGCTTCGGAGGCGAAGCCCTTTTGAACCAAGAATATCAACGCCTAATACGCAGTAAGTGCTCATTGAAACAGGGCAGCGGCGAGTAGAGCCTTTAGGTTCCTCGACCCTACTCGCCAGAGGCCGCGATACCGGTGAACTCGTTCATTGACCTCATTTAAATAATGAAAAAGCTGCCGATGCTGTCTTTTTTTTCTTGGCTTATTTCCTTGGCTTGATCGCTAAAGAAGCCATTAACGTCGATTCCGGTTGCCACGGCTCACTATCTGTCAAATGACTGACCTAAGTGCAATGAGCAACTTTTCCTTCTTCGAGCCAATGATGGCCCTCCCGGTCCGAGACCTTCCCACGGGCGATTGGCTTTATGAGATGAAGTTCGATGGCTACCGGGCGCTCGCCTTCCAGTCCGGCAAGGACGTACGACTGATTTCGCGCAACCAGACCGATTTCGGCAACGATTACCCCGAGCTTATCGATTCCTTAAAGCTGCTGACCGCCAAAAACTTCGTTATCGACGGTGAGATTGCCGCCCTCGACCCGCATGGGAGGTCCTCTTTCCAACTCCTTCAATCTTACGGCAAAAATAAGCGAACTCCCCTAGTCTACTACGCGTTTGACCTGCTAACTCTAGAAAACACCGATTTGCGCTCTCGCCCGCTTGTCGAACGAAGGAAGCTGCTCGCCAAGGTCCTCAAGAAAGCTCCCGAGAATATCCGCTTCTCCGAGGAGTTGAAGGGAACGAAGGAAAAGCTTCTCGAGGTTGCAAAACGGTTCCAGCTCGAAGGCTTCCTCGCTAAAAGACCGGATTCCGCGTACGAGCATGGCCGACGCTCCGGCGCCTGGGTCAAAGTCAAACTCACCCTGCAACAGGAATTCGTGATTGGCGGCTACACGCAGCCTGAGCGCAGCCGCAAGTACTTCGGCTCTTTGCTCGTCGGCTACTACGCTCCAGATGGACTTTTATTCGCCGGCAGAGTCGGGACCGGTTTCTCCGAAAAGGCATTGGCCACGTTGTACGACGGCTTTCAGAAAATTAAACGCTCGACCTCTCCCTTCATCAACCTTCCCGAAAAAAGGCGTGGTCGATGGGGGCAAGGCATCACCCCTGCGGTCATGAAGACCTGCAGTTTTGTTGACCCGTTACTGGTCGCCCAGATTAAGTTTACGGAGTGGACAGGAGATGGACAACTCCGTCAGCCGGTTTTCCTGGGACTGCGAACTGACAAGGCGGCAAAAGACGTTGTTCGTGAATAGATTCACTTTCCCGTATCGCCTTCCGATTGCTCGGCTCGTCCCTTCCCACTTAACCACGAAATCTGGGTCTCAATTTCCTGCTCCATCAAATCCTTGCTCAACCGCAAAATATTCTCCTTAAACAGACCTCGGCTCCGACCCACCCGCCTTTCAATTTCCTCGCCTTCCTTCTCAATCAGCTCGAGAAGTCGCCTCAGCCCTATCTCGTCCACAACGTCAATACGACACTCCCGATGACTTGAGTGCGAAATATGCCTATGCAAGTAGCCAACTTGGTGAACGCGCCTGTACCGAGTCTGCCTTTTCCAACAAAACACTCAAATACCGGGCCGGCCGTTACGAAAATCGGGTAGTAAACCTGTATGTTAATTACTTCCTTCTCACGAACCAGCCTCCAACTCGTCGCGCGCTGTCGCTTCTCCAACTCAATAATTCTTGCCAGCGACTCGAAATCCTTAAACAACTCGATACGCCGCCCAATAGTATGCCCTGCCTCGTACTTAGGTGCGCCCTTTCGAGGAGCACCTTCGTTCACTTCATAAACCGCACAGAACTGACTGGCGACGTGACCCGTCCGGTAATAGTGATGAAAATCTTCGACTTTCAAAAACTCGGGAATGCTTTCGGTTTTACCTCGGCGCGCTATTTCAAACGGCAAACCAGAAACCTGAACCTGCCCGAGAACCCAGTGGGAACGCATCTCTCGGTGCGTGAAGAAAACCAGCGGACACCATAGGTTCTTGCAGGCAATGAGAAGAACCGGCCAAATAAAATTCGTACCCCGCTTCCCAATCTGCCACGCGGATATCGCGAACAGGTCGAGCTCGAAAGCCTTACCGCTCGCGGGGTCCTCATACCGTTGGTTGGGAGTGACTTTGTAACGCCGAGACAGGCCACCGTCTTCGCTGCAAAAGCGAAAACTTCCAAGCGCCACCACAATTATCAGTAACTTTGCTTTGCAAGACTCCTTTATGCGCCGCCCCGAAGCGTCGATGTCAATCTTAAATGAGAAGAGAATCTGATGAGCGTTACCCGGGGAGACCCAAATGCCTCGAATGACTGAATCCATAAGGGCTTTGCCTCTGCTCGTTTTTGCAGCCATAACCACAGCGACTGTCGCGTTTTTGCTGTTGTGCTCCTTTGCACCGGATTCGGTGATCCGCTATACGCGAGCTATCTGGCATGCGACGGATTTGCATTTCCCGTACGCCGCCGGACTCTTCGCAATAGTTCCTTTGGGATTCGGCGTTTCTTGGAAAACTGAGGTGTTTCCATAACTACACCCAATTTTAGTTTAGGGTTAACCGGCTGGAAGGGTTTTCGTGCCTGCGGTGCCGGTACCGGCTGGAATGGCTCACGTTGTGCCGGAGCCTGCCGATCTGACGACCGCCATGTTTGGCTCAATTCGTCAAACTCGATGATGTTCGCAGGGTGCCTGAAGACCGGGCGGGAGCACGCCCCGCAAGGGGTTGGCGGCCCGAGAAGAGGGCAGGAACTACCCCTGCAAGGCCCTTAAAGCGGAATTCCGCCCTGAACGGTCTAGACAACGTGCATATGCCAGATCGCCAGAGCCGGCTTCGCCAAAACGACGGAGGCGAAGTCCGCTCTAAGGCCTAGCTTTGGCAGCTAGCCTTGTCGTTTCGTTAGCTTTGGGAGTTACCTTCGTAAACATGGCGTTCAGCAATGCCTTCAGAGCACCACCTGTTCTGCCTCGCCGCCACACGACCAGAAACTTCCAAGTCACCTCCGCGTCCGCCAGGGGTAGAATGGCGACGCCGGGCGGAGAATGATGGCTGGCGAAGGTAGGCAAGACAAGAACTGCATTTTCGTTGGCGACCAACTCGAAGGCTTGTTTAATCCTTTGCACCGGGCAGTGAAATTTCGGGCGAAACCTTCCGTACTTCTTACAATACGCCTCGACCTGCCGATCCAGGCCGGGCGCTTGTTGAGGGTCCCAGCTTACAAAAAATTCGCCCTTCAAATTGGACAATCGCACCCGATCCTGGGTCGCAAGCCGGTGGTGTTCCGGAAGGGCAATGTAACTACCCGTCTCTGCCAACTTTCGGGTGTAAAATTCGCCGGCTAGCAACTCACCGCTCTCGTTGGTTATGCCGACATCGATCTCTCCAGCGCGAAGCGCGATTATTTGCTCGCCCGGTGATAAGCCCACGAGCTTCAAAACCGTTTCCGGATGACTTCGCCGCACCTCCCGCACCGGTCCCCTAACGTACTGCTGGGCGGCTGCGGGGAGGTAAGCAATTCGCAATTGATCGGTGTCCCCGCGTAGAGCTCGCCGCGTATCGCTCATGGCCAGATCGTAGGAGGCGAGCACAACGTCCATCCTCTTGACCAATGTCTGGCCTCCCGCCGTCGGACTGACACCGGTGGCCATACGCTCCAATAGTCGTCCTCCCAATTCGTGCTCGAGGGCCTGCATCTGACGCGACAGCGCTGACTGCGAGATCCGCAGCCTCGCCGCTGCTCGATGGAGACTTCCCTCTTCCACCACGGTTAGAAATGAGCGTATTTGCTCCAGCATACCAGAGACTGATGCAGATCGTGCATCATCGCAATCATTACTCAGCATTACCCGGCCAACAGGTCGACATCCTACTATGGGTGGATTACACAACCGAGAAGTACATTATGACGACCGGCAACGGACGAAGATTTCGAACAAATGATGCAGATGCTCCCGAACATGTTTCGGCATCGACCTAGAAAGATCATCGAAGAAGAGACGAGGAGATCGAACATGAATACACTTTTTCAGTGCATTCCGACGACCGAAGGCGTTCGCAAGGTCGGACCGGGCCAGGGCGAGAGGTTTGATATCGCCGGCGCTCATCTGACATGGAGGTCAAAGGTGAGGAAAGTGGATATGCCTTTTCTATTTGCGAACAAACGCTTGCTCCGGGGAAGGGGTTCCTCTCCATTGCCATGCTTCCGCCGAGGCATTTTATGTACTCTCCGGTGCGGCCGATTTCTTTCGGTTAGTCGGCGGCGAGGAAGACTGGATTCGCTGCGAGACGGGCGGTCTCATGATCCTTCGGCCGAACTCACTTCACGCGTTCCAAAACAAATCGTCTGAACCTTGCTCTCTCCTTGGTATTTCTACACAGTTACACTAAGCTTTCTTCGATGCAGTCGCTAACACCGACAAAAGCAGACCGTTCGCGTCTCTTCCGTTCCCGGAGGCGATGAGGCTAGTCGCGCAGATCGGAGCGCAACACAATATGTACTTTGCACCTGTCGACGTGTCCAAGCCAGTCAGCCAGCGCTAATGCGAGAAACTGATGCAGATCGCGCATCACCGCAATCCTGAATCGGCATTACTCAGCCGCGAGTCGGCGTCCTACCGTGGGGCTCAACTATTATGAAGAAACTTTCAACAACAGTACCGTTTGCGCGTGTGGTTCGAAAGCGTGACTGCAGCGTATTTGACGTGTTAGGGGCAAGCATTGCGTTTTTAGTTGGCCCGCAGCCAGGCGACGAAGCCCCGTGCATACTGAAAGGAACGATCCCCTCCGGCGTTGTGATACCCATGCACAGCCACGATGTCATCGAAATCTTCTTCGTTCTTTCGGGCAATATTGAGGTGCTTGTTGAAGCTGGCGAAAAGATGCAGTGGGTTGGAGTCAGTGTGGGAGACCTCATCGAAATCCCCAGCAACGCAAAGCACGCATTTAGGAACAGATCGCAAAATCCCGTGCTAAACCTACTTTTCACGACCTCCAAGCACGGACGTTACTTTCAGGAAATCGGCCGACGTTTGGTTTCTGGGGAATGCGTTAGACCACCAACTCTCGATGAAATCCAGCATTTTTTGGAGACAGCGCGGCGTTATGGCTACTGGTTTGCGACCCCGGAAGAGAATGCATCAGTCGGCATCACTGTCCGTTAGATGCTTGCACCAAAACGATTGAACGATAACACGTTTATCTTGGTGTTAGACGCCGAACTGACCGACTTCTTGTCGCTCTCAAAGGAAGTGTTGCAACCTTGCTATCAGGCTCTGCCCCCTCATGCGGTAAAACCAAAGGAAAACAAAACATAAAGACCGAGCTGATCACCTACGCCCTGGCGGCGCTGACTGTTAGCGACAGAACTCAGGCGCAGTCGCATGCCGGAAACGCCATCCCTGTTACCCCTGATAACTTCATTCGCGCCGAGTCCG
>Ga0306926_10004526_pt1 | contig 14622 bp, 14 predicted proteins | sample flu12Cox44000178_FD_203759 | JGI IMG/M metagenome (GOLD analysis project Ga0306926, IMG submission 203759) | Lab enrichment of tropical soil microbial communities from Luquillo Experimental Forest, Puerto Rico - flux8day.12C.oxic.44.000.178 (v2)... | ecosystem: Environmental > Terrestrial >...
CTTCCAGTACCGTAATGGCAAAAGCTGACCTTTGTTACGAACCCAGCAGCCGAAGACAGAGAGAGCCAGCAGTAAGCACCAGGAATCAAGGCGCACGCTTGCATGGACTAGCTTTCTAATAACAGTGCGTCGCTATCACACTATCGTTAAGTCATTCTGGATTCGATCCTCCTGAAGCAGTCTTGTGCTACGAACATCATTAGCTTTTGGTACGCGCTGAGATTGCTCTGGAGCAACTACAGGATCGTTCGACAACGACGAATAAGGAAAGAACAAGGGCCGATGTTCAGTCCTCAACAGTTCGAGTAAAATCAGCGAGCAGAACGCACGATACCGATGTCGTCATCCGCACAGGCGTTTTCCAGACTTGATGAGTGGGGACGAATCGGCGACTGTTTTGAAGCTACGATGTTGGAAGAGGCGAAACAGAAATCAAATTTGTCGAAATTCTGGCAGTGACGAAGGAAACGTTTCTCGTCAGTTTCCAGGAACACGATGATTACCGGGGAAAGCCCGAGATTGTCGCAGAGCAACCCGACCAGATTCAGCTTCAGAAGTAGGCGTAACGCCTGATTCGTGAAAGGAAGATGCCGCCGCTCGATGAAGTCCTGCGCGTCATCAATGAAACACGCAACGTCAGCAGATACAATCGGTCTCGAACAAAAATCCCTAGAGGATTTATGAGTTAAATCGTCGGCTGCGAATGAGGCGCTGAATGCTGCCAAGCACGATCAGCCCACCGAACATCAGACAAATGCCCGGTATCACGAAATTTTTCCATCCTCGGTCGATCATGAAACTTTCAATTCGCAGGGTTGAAGAATCGTTGCGTGAGTTGGTGGCCGACTTTGAGGCCGAGAACCCGGCCTTGCACTACGGAGTGGTGATAGTGGAAGCCGGCGTAGATTCGCGCGTCCTCAACTTCGCGCATCAGTTCGCCGGTGCTGGCAAACTGGTGCGGCGGGCCATTCGTTACCAGACTATCCACAACGAAGTGCAGGTTGGGCGTTCCGAAAAAGTTTTCCAGAATAGTTGAAACCGCCCCGGTGACGCAGCCATGGGCTGCGGGGTATTCAGGATGGTTGGGAGTGCTCGCGAGCGGAAGCCAATGGGAATCTGCCGTGAGGGCGGGATTGCCACCACCGGCGCGGATGGCTGTGACGGGGCGCCAAAAGCTGAAAGAGAGTTTGGCATTCCAGCAGCCGATACCTGCGTCCGCGTACGCTGCCCACAACATTGCGAATAAGCGGGCGGTGTCGGACGTGCTTAAGCCTTTTTCAATCGCCAGCTTGCGAAAGGCGCGGGCGTATTGCTGGCCGGTGTGCTCGGTCCAGAAGAGTCCGATCTGGGACTGTTCCTGTGTGCGGACAGTGCTGGTGAGCGAGCCCAGAGTCATGACCTGGTTGTAGTCGTCGATCCATTCCTGACTATCGGGCGGAGTCGGACCTTCGTCAGAGAAAAATTGAGCGGCACTGGTCATGGTAAAGGGCACCATCTGTCCGAGCCAGGGCGTCAAGGGTACCAGCGCGAATTTTGGCGGAGTGGGTTGCCAAAAGCCTGGCCCCGCCTTCGTCGTGTAGGGGACTGGGGCCAGTAGGCCATCGCTGGCACGCGCGGCGATTAAGGCTTCGGCGGAGGCTTCTCCAATAGCGATACCGGCGACAATGTTGGCGTGGGTATCGGAAATAGCTGCAATGGAATTTTGGAAGAGCGTATCCAGTCCAGGCTGGCCGAGCTGGTCGAACTCCTGCGCGGGGAAATAGTGCAGCAGAATGTAGAAGGCGGCGGCTATTGCGGCGGCGTCCTTGGAAGCGTCCGCCGGGGCGTGGGTCGTGAACACGTAGGGCTGGAAACGATGATCAATGGAATTGACGGCGTCAAAAACCGCCAACTGGACGTAGGCCAGCCATACTCCGGAGGCTACGGACGCTTCGCCGCCCTTTTTAATGATTGAGGTGGAGGCGATGTCATTCCATTGCACCACCGCGTTTTGGGCGGAGAGACAGGTTGCCACGAAGAACGAAAGGATAAACGCGAGAGCGAACCGGCGAGGTTTCATGAGGGGTCTCCTTTGTGTCTGGATGAGGGTGCCGGCCGCTACACTTGTGGATTTGCGGAGAAGCCAGCTGGCCTGTGTGCGACCGTACGAGCGGCGGAAGGGCAGCGCAACAGACAAGGACGGGCAGAGTGGCCATGTCCGCGTTTGCCCGGCGTTAGCTGACGCGGGAATTGACTTGAGGTTGTCCTAGGCTACAATCGTGGCCGATTCCCGTCCCAGAAGTGGTTCTCCGATGGGTACCAGCAAACCCCAGCAGCCGATTGCGCTTCCCCAACCTCTGGATGAGCGGCTGGACTCTTGGAAAGAGATTGCGGCCTACCTGAAACGCGACGAGCGAACGGTCCGGCGGTGGGAAGCGGAAGGGCTGCCGGTTCACCGGAAGATTCACAAGAAACAGGCTTCGGTATTTGCTTATAAAGCGGAGATCGATTCCTGGTGGAACAGTGGGCGCGAGAGGTTGGAAGCGGAGAGCCCGTCGAGGCCGGAAATACTGGTTGCAGAAACGGGACGTGCTTCGCGACGGAAGGTCGTGTGGATTCTGGCGCTTGGTACCGCCGCAATCGTCGCGAGCGTTTTTGCTTTCAACGTAGCCCAAATCCGCAATCGCATTTTTGCTGAGGGAGTGTCGCCAGTTCGCTCCATCGCGGTTCTGCCGCTGGAGAATCTTTCTCGCGACCCGGAGCAGGAATACTTCGCCGACGGCATCACGGAGCAGCTGACCACAGAACTGGCTCAAATCAGTTCACTTAAGGTGATTTCGCACACGTCCGTGGTGCAGTACAAGGGAACGAAGAAACTATTACCACAAATTGCAAAAGAGCTTGGCGTGGACGCGGTGGTCGAAGGGGCGGTGCAGCGATCGGGCGAGAAAGTCGGGATAAACGTACAACTGGTACAGGCACCAACGGACCGGCACTTATGGGCCACGTCGTACGAGCGCGACTTGCGCGATGTGCTGGACCTTGAACGCGAGGTGACCCATGCCATCGCGGACGAAATTAAAGCAAAGGTGACGGCAACAGAGAAGGCGCGCTTAGCGAGCGCCAGATCGATCAATGGCGAGGCATACGAAGACTACTTGAAGGGCCGTTTCTTGCTTGCGCAGTTCGGCGAGGACGAAGCGAAAAGGGCTGAGGGGTATTTCCGGCGGGCGATTCAAAAGGATCCGAACAGTGCGTTAGCTTATGCGGGTCTCGCGGAGGCTTATATCGAATTGGGACAACCGTGGAATGGCGGCGAGCCCCCGAAGGAGACCCTCCCTAAGGCCAAAGCAGCAGCCAAAAAGGCATTGGAAATTGATGATTCTCTGCGTGAGGCGCACGCGGCACTGGCCCACGTGATCGAGCTCTACGACTGGGACTGGCAAGGCGCCGAAAAGGAATACAGAAGGGCCCTTGAACTTAGTCCTAATGACACCACGGCGCATTTTTGGTACAGCGAATACCTGGCGGCGATGGGACGTAGTGAGGAGGCGTTTGCGCAGTCGAGACAGGCGATGACGCTTGACCCGCTGGACACCGCTCCCGTCGAAGAACTTGGCTTTCACCTGTATACGGCCCGACGTTACGATGAGGCAGTCCGGCTCCTACAGGACGCGTTCAAGAAGGAGCCGGACTACGTGTGGGCCCGGGCTGATCTGGGGTGGGTTTACGAGCAAAAGAGAATGTACCCAGAGGCCATCGCCGAGATGGAGAAAGCCTTGCAAGCGTCGGACCGCAAGGATGAAAGCGCGCTGGCAAGCCTGGGAAAGATCCTTGGAGAATCGGGAAGAAGAAAAGAAGCCAAGCGGATACTGAATGAATTGACCGAGCGTTCAAAACGTGGCTATGTATCTCCCTATCTTATTTCGCTTGTACAAGTGGGCCTCGGCGAGAACGATGAAGCCATCGCATCTCTGGAAAAGGGTTACGCCAGCCGGGATCAATGGATGATGTATTTGAAAGTGGATCCGAAGATGGACGACCTGCGCGCGGACCCGCGGTTCAAAGATTTGTTGCGGCGTGTTGGCCTTCCGCAATAAGCTTTGGCGAGTTGCCGTCTTGGTGGTCGGTTCGAGTTGGGGAACACCTTACTACGAACAAGCGTGGCTAGACGCTGTCGAGAAACTCAAGCGTTTAGAGGCGAACATCCCGGTTGGCCATTTCTGAAGTGACCCGAGGGCTTGCTCCAGAGCAACGACGCCAACGGGCGAAAGCATTAGTCTTCAGGAGTAGGCTGGGCTAAAGAAGTACGACAGTCGTTTCCTGCGCAGGCCGCCCCTCACCATACTCTGACGTACTTCCATGCCGTAGCGCGTGCAGTGTGTACAGATGTCTTTAGAAGGGAAGCAAATTGCTTGGCAAAGTGAAATGGTTCAATAAACTCGAGGGGTATGGTGTCATCCGGCAGACTGATGGTCTGGATATTTTTGTGCATTACTCTGCAATTCACGGCCCAGCATATCGGAGCTTGTCGGAGGGAGACAGCGTTGAATTTCAGACCGTAAGAGGTCCTGAAGGGCCGCAGGCAGTTAACGTAAAAAGAAACGAACGAAAGTAATGCTTCAGATCAAAGACGAACCTGGATATCGATAATTTGACCGACAAGCCGTACTACGAAACGCAGAATTACTTCGATGCCAATGGACGAAAAGCCGATATACCGGGACTTTTGTCAAGCGCACATTGCCCGATGTACGATAAGAACGTGAGTTTCTGCTCTGCAATTGGGTTCCTTCTTGCCTGGCTGTTAGCAGCTACGCCGTCTTTGGCCTGCCTGCCGAACTCGTTAATGACTCCAGCCGAGATGGACTGCTGTAAGAAGATGGCCGGTAGTTGCGATATGGGCAGCGGCAACCACAAATGCTGTGCCACAACGGTCAATCATGCGAATCCAACCGCCGTGATTGTTCATAATATCTTTCAGCACGACTTTGACGTGATCGTGGTTCGGTGGGCGAATCTGCCCGAAGTTACTCCCAGCGCGACTGCTGTGCTTTCGCTCGCAGCAATCTCACCTTCTCCGCCTGGCGCTACGACGGTTCTAAGAATCTGATTTCCTCTCGCCGTTGCTAACGACAAACACGCGTCTCTGCGCTCGTGTGTTTTGACCTATTCGGGAGGAAATGATGAAGCACCTGTTTTTCTTGCTTTGCGGATTTTGCTTTGCGCCTTTCGCATTGGCGGACGGCCACGGCCCGGTGTTCGGCCTTGCCACTCCAACCAACTCGCAGGGCGAATGGAGTCTTGACACGGGCGTATTCGGGCGGTCGAACGATTTCGGCACGCAAGTCTCCGTTCGCGAACTGATCGGCTACGGTGTCACCCCGCACCTCACGCTTGTTCTAACCGCTCCGGTCGTAGCAGGTGACCTTAGTCTCACGCCAACCCGGATTCAACCCGGCGCGGATTTCGACGCTGGACTCAAATGGCGCTTCCAGCACCGCGCAACAAAAGTGGGAACGCGCGTCGAGTCCACTGCATTTGCCAGCCTCGTCGCGCCCGGACCGCAATCCGCATACGCGAACATTGAGACAAATAACGCTCCCGGCTTCATGTTTGGAGCCGTGACGGGCATGGCCTCGCGCAGCCATTACGTATGGCTCGGCGCGACCTTCACGAAATTCTTTGAACACGCCGACTCAAAGCGCGCCGATGTGCTCGACTACAGTCTGGTCTATGGTTACCGACCGCCCGGCTGGCGGAAGCCACCTGGCAAATAGGATTGGCGGGTGTTTGCCGAACTGGTCGGCGAGCATTCCGACCGATTTGTTGCAGGCGGAGTTGCTGTCCCACAGACCGAAGTCCAACAGGTTTTCCTCGGGCCCACGCTGCTGGGCATTCATCACAACTACACCATCAGCTTTGGAGCGCAGGCACCGATCTATCAGTCCGTAGGTTCCCACTTCCCGCACGAACGTGTGCGGTTCGCAGTGAATTTCAGCTACTTGCTGTTTCAGCATTCGCACGAAGGAAAAAACAAATGAGAACAATCGCCTCGCTTCTACTGCTTTGTGGAGCACTCGCATTTCCGGCAAAGGCCGAAATCCGCACGATCGACATCACCATCTTCGGCATGGATTGAGAGGTCTGTGCACACGCCGTGCGCGTGTCTCTGTTATCGGTCAGCGGAGTTGCCACTGTCGACGTGAGCCTCGAGAAGGGCCTGGCTAGGGTAAAGCTTAAGCTCGGCAATTCCGTGACTTTTAAGCAGCTACAAGCGGCCATCACCAAGAACGGATTCACGATGAAGGAATCCAGAATAGTCGCAGCAGGGAAACTCGTGTCCGCTGAAGGCAATACGAAGCTCCAAATTTCCGGCTCGAACGAAGTCGTCTCTCTAATGCCGGAATCATCGGCAGCCACCACGCCTGCCTTATCAACAGCTGACTCTGTGGTTGTGGAAGGTAAGGTCCCGGAAGTAGCCAAAGGTAAAACTCCAGACACGATTCGCTACCACGCTATTAACGTGGAGAAATGAAAATGACAACAATTCAAAACAAAAGCACTTCCGGCCTTCTCAGTTACTTTTCTCTTTTCAGTTCAGTGGGAACACTGTTGTGCTGCGCGTTGCCATCGGTGCTGGTGCTTGCTGGACTTGGCGCAACCGTAGCATCGACGCTTTCGGCACTCCCGTGGCTTGTGGTGTTATCTCATCACTAGAATTGGACGTTTGCGATTTCGGGCGTCCTGATTGGCACAAGTTTTGTGAACATGTACTGGTTCGCGCCCCGCTTACGAGCGCGGAGCTGCTCGCCGGAGAATCCAGGAGCGTGTGAACAGGCTTCACGTCTAAGCAGGATGGTTCTGTGGTTCTCAGCGATGCTGTATGCGACGGGATTCTTTGTAGCGTTTTCTTAGGGCCGATCCTCGCAAGACTGGACCGCTTATAATATCCGTGCCCGGTTAAGGGCAAAAGTGAAAGAAGGCACTTTGCCTTCTTCTCCTAGAGGATGTCCGAGTTTTAGTTGATAGCAGCGACTCTCGATGTTCGGCACTCTAAGCCTACCAGCAACCAAGTTCAAGCGACTTCCGTTCTTTTGTCCTCCTTCGGCTGAATGCCTGGCGGGTTCAGACGTTAATTCCAGCAACAGCATTTCTTGATAGCCCTTGATGCGCCGAAAGTGTTTCTCCGCTTCTAGGAGTCCGGTGGCCGTCCAGCGCAGCGGCTGGTTTCCTTCTCGCCAGCGCTTTACGTTGCGCTCTACGCGCTGCACCGTCGAGAGATAAGATTCGATCGGATTGGTAGTGGCAAGTTTTCGGGAGCCTTCGCTTGGGCGGTTTGGCCGTTCCCAGGCACTTGCAGCCAATCAGGCCACATAACACCTAGCGCATAATCTCACCACCAAGGGAGGTGAAGGTCTTTGCGCAAAGTATGGAAGGTTCTGAAAGTAAGTTTTCTGTGTATCGCGGTGCTCCTGCTATTGTTCGTCGGGGCAGGCCTTGGCTTTCGAGCACACCGTCAACATGTGATCGCAAAAGCGGTTGCCATCCAAACTCCTGACGGCATTGACGAGGGCATGTACATCAAGATCGGCGGAATTGATCAGTGGATTCAGATCCGCGGGCAGGATCGCAACAATCCGGTGATCTTATGTCTTCACGGTGGTCCTGGTGGTTCTTGGGTCGCTCAAACTACGATCTTCTTGCCTTGGGAGAAAGATTTCACCGTGGTCCAGTGGGACCAGCGAGGCACGGGCAAAACTCTGGAGACAACTGGCCGCGCGATTGCCCATACGATGTCGGTCGATCGCATGACCCAGGACGGGATCGAAGTCTCCGAGTTCCTTCGCAATCATCTTCATAAAAACAAGGTCATCCTCCTAGGATTCTCCTGGGGTTCCCTGCTCGGAATTCACATGGCAAAGCAACGACCCGAGCTGTTCTACGCGTATGTCGGAACGGGCCAGATCAGCAATATGCCGAAGGCTCAGCAGGTCAGCTATGCCTACGTTCTGGAAAAGGCACGCACGGCCGACGACGTAAGGTCAGTCCGACTGCTGGAGAGCCTTGGACCGCCACCGTTCGACAGTCTGGGTAAAATCGGCGCGTTTTTCCGAATCTTAGGAAAATACGAATGTGAGTCAGATCGAAACCCTGGGGCAAGTGTTTTAACCGCACCCCATTATTCACTGTGGGACATCTACGACTTGATTCAGGGATTTGCCGTCGTTCCTACGTTTGGCGTTTACCACGAAATGCTGTCTGCCGATCTCTTATCTCTTGGACCCAGCTTTAGGATCCCCATTTTCTTCTTCCAAGGAGCGCTTGACGAGCGGACACCGGCTGCACTTGCAAGAGAATATTTTGACCAGCTTAGCGCTCCGCACAAAGAATTCGTGCTGTTTCAGTATGGCGGGCACTTTTCCGTCCTGAGCACGCCCGACAAATTCCGCCAAGAACTGGTAAGTCGTGTCCGCCCACTGGCAGTTCAGTAGTGGGGCGACCCCAAAGATTTCGTTTTTTAACGTACCCCGCGGCCCGCGCAGAACCTGTTTAATCCGCGAATCGTCCGTGTGACGGCCAGTGCTGCACTCGGCGGTTACGCGGTAATCAAGACTTGGGAGCAATTTCTGCCCGAATCGTGTCTAACCAAAACGTGATCCTGACCTTTCGCCGACGCTGGTGCGTTGCGAACGGAGCGCCGCGGAGTGGAAGGGAATTTTCTGTGACGCTGATCACAAAAGTCGGTGACCGAGGTCGCAGCCGGGTGGCACGACCGGGTGTTATTACTTCCCGAAAGAGAACCCATGGTGACTGACGCCGACGTACGAGAAGCGGATTTTCAAACTCTATCCCCGGTTGCGCCCGAAACACAGTCGCTATGGGCTGATTCGCTACGAAGTGTGCTTGCCGCACTTGGCTTCTTTCTTCTTGGAAGTCTCTCCGATCTTTGGCTGCAACGGCACGCTACCAGGCTGTCGGTAGCATTGGCCGACGACGGACTGGTCGGAATCTGTGCTGGCCTTTTGGTTTTCCTTTGCGTGGTAGAGCGCAAACTGTCGAAAGATACGAAGCTCAGGTATGCCGCCATCGTCGAATCGACGGACGACGCAATTATCGGTACCGACGTGCATGGAACTGTCAGGGACTGGAACAAGGGTGCAGAAAAGATTTTTGGCTATGTGGCCAGTGAAGCAATCGGCAAAACCATCTCGTTTCTGAGGCCGACTGATCGTTTTGACGAGGGGCAAGGTAACCTCAAGAACGTGTTAAGCGGCAGAGCGGTGACTCCTTATGAAACTGTGGGCCGGAGGAAGGACGGCACTCTCGTTGAAGTATCGCTGAGGATTTCTCCGATCGTCGACGCCGACGGTCGGATTGTCGGGACATCAGGAATCGCCCGCGATGTTACCGAGCGCAAGCGGGCGGAAGCGGCGCTCTCCGCCATGACCCGAAAGTTGGTTGAAGCACAGGAGCAAGAACGCGCCCGGATCGCGAGAGAGCTTCACGATGACATCAACCAACGTCTTGCCCTATTGGCCGTCGAACTCGAACAACTTAAAAATGAGCGAAATGACTTACCGTCCGAAGTTCGGGTCTCTGTGCAGAAATTCGGCGAGCAGGCAACTGAGATAGCAGCGGATGTCCAAACCCTGTCGCATGAGTTGCACTCTTCAAAATTGGACTATCTCGGTGTTGTACGAGCCATGGCAAGTTGGTGCCGAGATTTTGGCGAGCGCCAAGGATTAGAGATCGACTTCAAAAGTCACGACGTGCCAAAACTGCCACGGGAGATTTCATTATGCCTCTTTCGAGTTCTACAGGAGGCCGTGCACAATGTGGCTAAACACTGCGGGAAGAAACGAATTGAAGTGCAACTAAGCAATACTTCAGACGAGATTCATCTCATCATCACTGATTCAGGCGAAGGATTCGATATCGAAGCGGCAAGGCAAAGCCGAGGCCTAGGCCTTACGAGCATGCAGGAACGAGTTCGGCTTATAGGCGGGACGATTGTGATTGTCTCTAAGCCAGGCGCTGGAACGACTATCCACGTTCGTGTGCCTTTCGGGACAGAGCGCTGCACCTGTGAGGCTTGATAGTCTGCTCAAAGAGATACGCTTACGATGCCGATTCGTCCCTGCTGGTGCAACGAGAGCCCGGTTTAACTAACCGACACGCAATCAAGTGTTAGCTCAAAGGATATTGGCGTATCCATGGAAGTCCGTAAATCTGAAATCATTCGCGCAACCGCCCCAATTTACTTGAATTTGTCACATCCGAGGTCGTTTGCGAGTTGCCGACCATACATCGACTATGCGAGACTCCGGTCGCATGTCGCATCCCGACCCGCACGGCCTGCCGATTGGCGCAAGGAGGGAACATGGCGGACATTGAGCGAATCAGTGTGAAACAAGCGCGTGAGAAAGCACATCAAGCGCTGCTAGTCTGCGCTTACGAAAACGAGGCTAAATACCTGATGTTCAATCTGGACGGCTCGATCTCGCTGGCCAACTTCCGGTCTCGGCTGGACTCGCTGCCGAAGACGCAGGAAATCATTTTCTATTGAGCATGACTCGCCGACGCGAGCGCTGTCGGTCAGGCAGCCAAATACCGGGCGGAAGGTTTTACCAACGTTAAAGTGCTCCAGGGCGGTGTCGAAGCATGGAAAGCTGCCGGCTACCCGATGGCCGCGTAATTTAATGCGCCATAATCACGAGTTGATGCAATCGGTAAGATTCATACTTTCTCTGACAACCTGGCCCCTTCGTCCGACCTCTTGGGTCATGTATCCGTGCAGACGACTGAGAAATATCTGGGATGTAAGCGGCGATTCCGACACGCCGTGAATGATCGGCTCGACATTGAGCCTTTTGTTTAATGCAATTACTTGTCGACGGCCAAATCCACTTAGTCACTTAGGCGTTAATCAGGCGTTTGAAGGCGGCGCCTTTAGTCACTCGTTCTTGTAGCAGCTTGCCGCGTGATCGAAGCGTCCCAATCTTCGAAGATGAGATGGAGATGTCGGACCGTCCGTAAGCGTCCGGTTCGCACCGTGTGTACTCCGACTATGTGAAAGAGAAATATGGGTGTGTGGACCGTGACGATCGTGTCCACCAAGGGGAATCGTGGACACACTCACACATTCACACCAAGTTGAGGAGCCGGGAAGAAAGCGTGTGCGGCGGACGAAAGGGGAGCGGCGGGCGATTGTGGAAGAGACGCTGGTGCCGGGAGCCTCGGTCTCGAGAGTGGCACGACGGCACGACGTGAATGCCAACCAGGTGTTCCACTGGCGGAAGCTCTATCAGGAAGGAAGGCTGGGCACGGCGAGCAACTTTCTGCCGGTGAGAGTCGCGAGTGAGCAGCGTGGCGAGGAAGAGAATGGGAGCGGTTTCCTTCCGCAACCAGGAACCATGGAGATTAAGCTCCCGAAAGGGACGCTGCGCATTGTGGGAGCCGTAGATGTGACGGCGCTGCGTACCGTGATCGAGTGTCTGGTCTGATGATCGGGTTGCCGGCAGGGACGCGCATCTGGATCGCCGCCGGAGTGACCGATCTGCGGCGCGGATTCACAGGCTTGAGCGGGATGGTGCAGACCGCGCTGAAGGAAAATCCCTTTTCTGGTCAGGTGTTCGTGTTTCGCGGTCGCCGCGGTGATTTGATCAAGATGCTGTGGTGGGACGGCGATGGTCTATGCCTTTTTGCCAAGCGACTGGAGCGAGGAAGATTCATCTGGCCGCAAGCAACGAGCGGAACGGTTGCTCTGACGCAAGCCCAGCTTGCGATGTTGCTGGAAGGGATCGATTGGCGACGACCGATACGCAGCTACGATCCCCAGATCGCGGTGTAAAAAGATTTAGCAAGAATTGAGTTGCCCAGGATTTTGTATCTGACATACTGCGCTCACGATGACTGAGCGCGCGGCCCTTCCTGATCTCGACCAGCTCGACCCCGCAGAACTGAAAGCACTGATCATCTCTCAGCATGAACTGATCACGTCTCGCGACAGCGAGATCGAACAGTTGAAGCTGCTGATTGCGAAGCTGCAGCGCATGCAGTTCGGGCGCAAGTCCGAGAAACTGGAACGCCAGATCGAACAGCTAGAACTGCGGCTGGAAGCGCTGCAGATGAACGATGCAGAAACCGTTGCAACTCTGCCGAAAGCGATCGCCGGTGTAGAAGGCATAGCCCGATCGGTTCGACGTCCGTTGCCGGCGCATCTGCCGAGAGAAGTGCAAACGATCCTGCCGAAGGAAGAAGCTTGCCCGGACTGCGGAGGAGCACTGCACAAGTTGGGAGAAGACGTTGCGGAGATGTTGGAACGTATTCCGGCACGCTGCTATGTGATCCGCCAGGTGCGGGTCAAGCTGGCGTGCGGCAAATGCGACAAGATCGTGCAAGGGAAAGCGCCGAGCCGGCCAATCGAACGGGGGCTGGCCGGGCCAGGGTTGCTGGCCCATGTGTTGGTCTCGAAGTATGCGGATCATCTTCCCTTGTATCGGCAGGCAGAGATTTTCCAGCGTGAAGGAGTGGAACTGGATCGGGCGACGTTGGCGGACTGGGTGGCGGGAACCAGCCAACTGCTGGAGCCGCTGGTGGAAAAGCTGCGAGCGCATGTGATGAACGCCGAGAAGCTACATGCGGATGACGTACCGGTTCCGGTGCTAGCGCCAGGGTTGGGCAAAACCAAAACCGGACGGCTGTGGACGTATGTGCGAGACGATCGGCCAGCAGGAGATGCGACACCACCCGCGGTGTGGTTCGCTTACACTCCGGATCGCAAAGGAGAACATCCGAAAGAGCACCTGAAGAAGTTCCAAGGGACGTTGCAGGCAGATGGCTATGCGGGCTTCGATCAGATCTACGAAGCCGGAAGCATTCAAGAAGCGGCTTGTTGGGCGCATGTGCGACGGAAGTTCTACGACATTCAGGTAGCGCATAAATCCGCGGTGGCAGCAGAAGCGCTGGAACGGATCGCTGGACTGTATGCGATCGAAAAAGAGATCCACGGGCGCTCAGCGGAAGAACGTCACGCGGTCAGAGACGAGCGCAGCCGGCCGTTGCTGGAATCACTGAAACAATGGCTGGAAGAGATCTTGGGGCGGCTCTCGAAGAAATCCGACACGGCGATGGCAGTTCGTTACGCACTGGGACGATGGGAAGCGTTGCTGCGCTACTGCGATGACGGCCGCCTGGAGATCGACAACAACGCCGCGGAACGCTCGCTGCGGGCGGTGGCCCTCGGCAGAAAGAACTATCTGTTCGCTGGTTCGGATCGCGGCGGCGAGAGTGCCGCGGTGCTTTACGGCCTGATCGGCACAGCCAAGCTGAACGGAATCGACCCTGAAGCGTATCTACGAAACGTTCTGTCGCGCATCGCGGAACACCCGATCAACCGCATCGAAGAGCTGCTGCCCTGGAATGTCGCAGCGAAACTTGATCAACATTCATCTCGCGCTGCCTGAGACAATCTCGATCATCTTGTCCAGACGGCCCTCGGCTTACGCTTACGCTTCAACACTTAAGTTCCGCGATTTCGCGACGCTGTACGGCGTTGCTTGGTCCAATACCTTTCGCGCACCGAGCCGACTTCGCCGTAGTCGAAGACATCGTCAATATCTGGTCCGAGCTTACTCGGGCAAGCAAGAACCCAAGCCACACTACGCCTAGCTCGGCTAGGGACGAACGCTCGCCGTTTTTGGTGGAACCTCTTGGGCGATTAGACCTTACATGCCTTTGCAGCCATTCACTACTGAATCGAAGGTAGATCGTTTCAGTGCTTAATGCTTTTTGAACGAAGCAAGAGTAATCGTCTCGGAAGCAGAGCCTGGGCCACCCGGATCTGGCAAGAAAGGTTCGAACCGGTTAGTCTCATTCACGTGGGCTGGGAAGCAAGAAAAGCTCCGGCCGACGCAGTTGTGTTTTTTCTTGACTGCTCCTCGTATAGAACTTATCAGGAACTGGCGTTTCGCGTGTGCGATCACCGCCGATTTGCAGAATAAGTTCCTCAATGAAGTATTCGATCCAGCTACGCAGCGTACCCTTGCCAATTTCCAACCCGTGCCAGAACTGCGGCGCCGGCGTGGTGAACTTAAACGCAACATAACTACCCGCGGGCTGCGCCGCAACGGATACGACGACGCACTCTTGCGTCTGATCGTTTCCTTGGTTCGTTACCATTATTCGCTGGCCGGGTTGGACACTACTTGCCATCAAGATCAATCCGCCAGTTCCATTGATGGAGGTTGTAAAGGTTTCCTCGTAAAACGGATCGCCACCTGGCAGAGAGCCGTAGATGAACAAAGGGAGATGGGTATCAATCCGGCTCGTCGCGCGGCGGTCCGTGCACTCGGCAGTGGATGTTTCAGTCATTTTGGTGTCCTTGCCCTGGCGCGCGTTAACTCAACTCAATTTACGCCCGGCGTCCAAAGCAGGTCTACTGGTCGAGCGAACAGTTCGGAAAAATTGGACTGCATGTCTTGAACCGCGGGGAATTCGGCCAAGGGCAGCCGAAAAAGCGACTGGTACTCCAGGGCGTGGGACACATGGGCAGTCGAGAATACAAGTCGCATCTGGCCGTTCGACCAGTTGAAGGCCCGCTGACGCTGAGACACTATTCCAGGGTTCTCCAGAATTCGA
>Ga0306926_10004528_pt1 | contig 14618 bp, 12 predicted proteins | sample flu12Cox44000178_FD_203759 | JGI IMG/M metagenome (GOLD analysis project Ga0306926, IMG submission 203759) | Lab enrichment of tropical soil microbial communities from Luquillo Experimental Forest, Puerto Rico - flux8day.12C.oxic.44.000.178 (v2)... | ecosystem: Environmental > Terrestrial >...
CATACAGCCTCCTGCAAGGAGTGGGAAGGCCCGATGTCACCGCGATATTCCACCTGCTCGAACTGCCAATACATCTGGGTTTGCTTTGGCTGCTTGTCCCTCGGATGGGCATTGCCGGAGCGGCCATTGCCGTAACTGTGCGCCTTTTGATCGATGCCGCACTTATTTTTGCGGCCTGTCACTGGCTCGGATTTGCAGGCTTACGCGCTGTTCACAAGCGAGGCGTTACCAAGAGCATTCTCGCACTTATCTTGATCAGCGTCGCGATGTTCGCACCGTTTTCAGGCCAGAGCACATTTCTTTTCAGAGTTACACTGGCAAGCGCATCGCTTGTTTGCTACCTAGTTATTCAGTGGTATTGGGCCTTTGATGAGCGTGACCGGCAGTTCCTGTCAGCGACGAGTAAACGGTTTGGGGCGACCGTAAGAGGTCGCCAAAACATCGGAACCGAACGCTACGGCATTGTCCATCCGATACGAAGTTCTGAGAGTGAATGAATCAAAACATGGCCGCAAGACAAGTTCGTTCAATGCAGGGTTTTTCCCGTGATGCTAGTCGGTACGAATGTGTTATTCCCGATTACCAGCAGCATCCCGACAAATACAGTCGCACATGTATTCTGCTGGACTGGGTTGGTACCGGAAAACGGGTTTTGGAGTTGGGCTGTGCGACTGGTTACATGTCCCAGTACATGACCCAGAAGCGAAATTGCTCTGTCACCGGCGTCGAAATCGACAAAGCCGCCGGCGGCCGAGCGGCAAAATTCTGCCGTGAGGTGTTCGTACGGGACCTCAATCGTCAGAATTGGGTCGCGGGACTTCCCAAAGCGGGATTCGATGTCGTGTTGATGGGCGACGTTCTGGAGCATCTGGTCGATTCTCGTGAGTTGCTGGTTCAAGTTCGGGAGCTGCTCGATCCGGACGGGACTGTGGTCATTTGCGTGCCCAATGTCGTGCACTGGATAACCAGGCTAAAAGTCTTATTCGGCCGATTCGATTACGAGCCAGGTGGCACTTTGGATCACACGCACCTCCGCTTTTACACGGTGAAAACCGCTTGCCAGTTGATAGAGAGCGCGGGTTATCGAATCACTAAGTTTCATCCGGTATTCGGTGGAAGGCTGGGCGGACATGTCCGGCCTGTTTGGCGGTTGCTTTCGCATTGGTTCCCGGGGCTATTTGCTTTTCAACTCTTATACGAAGCGAGAGCGGAGACGCAAGAAAGGACTCAGAATCTCTAACGCGCCGTTGCCCTGGGCGCAGTGGCCTTGGCTTGTAAAGCCTGATCGTCACGATTCGGTCATTCGAGGTGCTGGTCAAACAGCTCTATGGCGGAAACCACATTAGCCGCGATATGGGACTCAAAGGTGGTTCGGCGTCTGGATTGGCTCGGTGGTGTGGTAGCAATAGCGCTATTCTGCCGACTGGCGCTGGAGGAGGATCTCGCTTGGGTTGGCTGGCTGGCCCTTGGCATCGCAGTCGTCTCTCTGACACAAGCTCGTTGGCCCTACGGAACAATTCTTGTACTCGTCGGAATGAGCGCGATGCCTCGGTTTTTCCTGGAAGTCTTTGGCTGGAAGGCGCGGCCAGAGCACTTTGCCGCGATCATTGTTTCGGTAGCCGTTGCTCTTTGGCTGCATTTTCACCAGCGTCCAGTGCGACTCGGCAAGCTGGACTATTGGATCTTGGCTTATGTGGCGATCAATTACCTGAGTTCCCTTGTCGGATCCCCCCAACCATCTTCCACCTTGAAGTGGGCGCTACAGAACAATCTCGCTGTGCTTCCTTACTTCCTAATACGCTTGACGGTGCAAGATCTGGAAACTCTTCGAAAAGCCTTTCGGATTCTACTGGGTGTGGGAGTCGCTGAATCGATCTACGGGATTCTCTGCTATGCCTCGCATCATGCTTTTGGTACCACGACCGGAATGGAGATTGGGGCGTATCTGGTGAACGTAGCTGCTCCTTTCGGTTCACTATATGAACCCAACCTGTTTGGGGCCTACACAGCATGCTGTGCGGTGCTGTTCTTGGCACTATATCTTGCGGAACGGCAGCAGCGTCTCAGCTATCTGATTGGTTTTCTTGTTGCTTCACTGGCTGCAGTCCTTAGCTTCTCTCGCGTCGCATTGTTTGCGCTGGTGTTAGTGGTTGGCTGGCTCTTCTGGAGGACTCGACAACTCTGGAAGCATGGCGGCGGGCGCAGCAAATCGGGCATTTTCGTTTTAGGGCTTGCGCTGATTATCGTTACTTTTGTCAGTGCAGGCGCCGTATTGCGTGAAAGATTTAGTGACCTCTATTATCTGGGTTTGACCGAGCAGACGACCATTTCGCGATTCATAGTGATTCTGCAGGCGCTCCAAGAGATTCCGAAGCACCCTCTCCTCGGTAGCGGCACGGCCAGCTTTAACCTCTCCTTTGATTGGGCGAACTATATTCCGGAATGGTCCAGTGACAAGACTTGGATCGCCAACGCGCCCCTTCGTATTCTGCACGATTGCGGTGCGCTCGGACTGACTGCACTCCTCGGCTTCCTCGTCGCGGTTTCGTGGAAGATTCGGCGAGCATGGGGGGGACGCGATCGGCCGGTTGCCATGCTCCTTGCGCTCGTAGCAGGAGCCCTGCTTTATGGCATTTCTTTCCAGGCTACAGACGGAACCATTTTAGCTTTCTGTTGGGTTCACCTGGGATTTCTCGCCACCGCCGCAAGCCTTCTGCCTCATGAGACGCTTTCTAATTAGTGCCCAGGCCCGCACCGTCTAAATCGTGGGAGCACTAGCTATTAAAAACGGACCCCAGAAATGAGTACTTTCGATCTAGCTATCGCATATCGAATCTGCCCTAAGCTGGCAGTCGCTGCTTCGACGCTCCCTTTCGGCGACGACAAGCTTCGGCTGTCTGAAGCCTGTCTCAGATCCCTTAAGGACTCGCTCGCAGGATTACGAGTTAAGACTTGGGTTCTTCTCGATGGTTGCCCACCGGAATATGGGAAGCTCTTCAAAAAATATTTCGACGAGCAGGAGGTGGTTCTGTTCGATCTGAACGGGATTGGGAACGAGCGAACATTTTGTAAGCAGATCGATATTCTCGTTGAGCAGCGGGATGCTGAAGTGGTCTATTTCGCTGAGGACGATTACTTTTACCTTCCAAATCAATTCACAACGATGATCAATTTTCTACTTGGGCACGAAGACGTAGACTTCGTTTCACCTTATGACCATCTGGACTGCTATATGTTGGAACTACACCGACAGCCCAAATGGTTAAGATTACATGGCGGCCGGCACTGGAGAACTGCCTCATCGACTTGTCTAACATTTCTCACTAGACGGGCGACACTCGAGAAAACGCAAAGTGTTTTCCGGAAATACAAGCGAAGAAGCTTTGACTGTAGCCTTTGGTTGAGCTTAACCAAACACCGGGTGTTTAGCCCTCTCTTTTTTTGTCGGCAGGTGTTTCGGGAGCCGTTTTTCTGCAGGATCATCATCAAGTCTTGGTTATACTGCTGGCGGCAGATTCTTTTTGGAAAGAGGCGGGCGTTGTGGGTCCCGATTCCGGGTATCGCCACGCATCTTGAGATTCATTCACTTTCCCCAAATATTGACTGGTCCGCGATGATTCGCCAAGGTATGGACTCAAAAATCTCGACGGCCTGCTAAGTCTCTCGGATTCGGACCAGCGGCGAAAGTACCAACGAGCTCAATTTAACTATCTAGGATCAGTCTTGTCCTTGGACTGTGCCAAGAACAGTAATCCCGGGGAGAGTCATGAAATCTGCCGTCAAGCTTCTGACCGCGTTATTCGTCACGTTCCTTGCATCCCTTTCTTGCGATGCTCAGTGCACGAATGACATGAGCGCTTGCACGCAAGGGGTGCCGCGGTTCGTAAAGTTCTCGGGCACACTCAAGGCTGCCCTAAGTCCATCATCTCCAGGTGTTGTGGCACTTAGGTTCGTCATCTACGGTGATGCTACCGGCGGCAGCCCTCTGTGGCTGGAGGTGCAGAATGCCCAATTGGATCAACAAGGACACTATGAGGTGATGCTCGGAGCAGCCTCAAACGGGGGAATGCCGACAGAGCTGTTCAGCTCGGGAGAGCCACGCTGGTTGAGCGTTCAGGCATTGCTGCCGGGGGCAGAAGAACAGCCCAGGGTACTCATGGTCAGTGTGCCATACGCATTGGAAGCGGCGGACGCTCAGACTCTCGGCGGATTGCCAGCCTCTGCGTTCTTGAAGACTCGCTCGGCCGCCGCGATGGAAAAGACACCTGGCGTATACGTTCCGACTGGGACTATAGCACCGGCGGACGGAACTGGGGCCGTTGCGCCGGGTGCAAGTCCGGGAGCGAACGTTGCCGCAGCCGACGCTACCCCTTACACAATCCCGAAGTTCTCGACCGGTCGGTCTCTCGTGGACTCGCAGATAACAGACTCCGGAGGAGCCGTGAGCCTGGAGAACCTATCAAACATTTTGTTTGCTGATCGTTTCCCGGGCGGCGTTGCCGACGCCGTGGAAGCGTGTCCCGCATCAGGATGTGTTATTTATGCCTATTCGCCGAACGCGAATCGTAACTTGGGTACGATTGATCCCGGAACCAAAGCCATAACGATCTATTTAGGTCCATACACCTATACAGTCAAGCAGATCACCTTGCGCAAGGCCCTGAAGATCATCGGCATGGGCGCCTCGGGCGGAGTGAATGGGAGTGCAACTTGCACCGAGAAGTTGCCTTGCAACGGAACCACCCTGCAATCGACCAACGGAAATAGCCCCGTCTTTGTCATTCCACAAACCAACAACATACCGGCTACAAACGTCTTTCTTTCCGGCTTTCGCGTCTATGGTTCTCCCGGGAATACCAGCGAAGATGGCTTTCTCTTGGACACCAGCTCCGCCATAAATTCAGGTCTGTGGTATTCCACTTTCCATGACATTTACTTAGAGGGATTCGCGGGCATCGCCATACATGTAAAGGGGCGAGCCAACGATTTTCAGTCAGCAACTCAATGGGTTCTTTTCGACAACATCGTCGTATACCGTACTCGGGGAGGCGGAAACGCCTTAAGACTGGAAGGTGCCGTCTTTCAATTGCGCTTCCGGAATTGCGAGTTTGATGGGCAGGGGGTCGGTGATGGAACAAATATCTATATGGGAGGACGCGGCGGTGGCGTAAGCGGTTATCCCATCAGTATCGTATTTGAGGGTCTTGTATCGCAGATGGCCGCCAGCGCCGTGCAGATGGACGGGGTTGTCAATATTACGTTCTATGCGTCTCACCACGAATTGCTATGGGGAGGCTATCAGGTAGTGAACACAACCGGAATAGGGACGATGGGTTTGACAATAACGGATTCCTATTTTGCTGGCAATGTGGGGAGTAACGGCGGGGCCGGTTACGAGCTGAATATTGCGACAACTTTGGCGACGGGCGTCGTCTTTGCCCACAACCAAATATTTGGCAATCCTGACTCGATCATCAAGGCAACGAACCTCGCCAGCGTGGCCTACCATGATAATCTCTATTTTTCGGGACTTTCTACACTCCCTCCGACTTCGGGCATCACTCCTCAAATGTCCCCCGCCCCTTCTATCAATACCTTGGGAGTTCATACCGTCGGCCTGAATACGTCGGTGACGCCGATTGGTACGATCCAAAGTCATCTGGGCCCCGGGGAGATGATCACATTCTTCACGATAGGAGGGCCGGTCACGTTTGGCGCTGGAGGGAACGTCGATTTAAGAGGGCTAAATTCGCTCACCGTGGACGGTACGATAACGTTCGTTAGGACTGACTTGGGAAGCCCGCAATGGCAGGTGGTATCGCAATGGAGCCCGCAGAATTCGGTCACCTCGGCTATGGTAACCGCGCAGTCCCGAGACAGCCGCACCGCGCGAGCCCCCACAAGGGCTCGTCAGTGAGCGTGCCCTGTGTCAGGGTCTGAGGTGGTTCCATAGCGAAGCCTGCGGCGGAGAAGTTTCACAGCCAAAAATTCGTAGAGTGGCGTCAGCGATTCCGCGAATTTGGCTTTCGTTATCCGAAGCACAAAGGTCGGAAACTGTGGTTCCCAGTTGCAAGCCGCGCTGCACTGTGATTGTGTTGAATTTCAATGGCGAGCGCCTGCTGCCTGCGTGTTTGGACAGTCTTGCTCGGCAGACGGGGACGGACATTGATACGGTAGTCGTCGACAACGGGTCTAGCGACGGGTCTGCGGCCCTCATATCCCAAAGATATCCATGGGTCCGTTTTATTGCCCTCGATAAGAATTCTGGGTTTAGCCTCGCGAATAACATTGCACTGCTAGACGCCCTGGATCGCGACAGCGAATATGCTCTATTGCTGAATAACGATACCTTCGCGGCGCCAGACTTTGTGTTTCAAATGCTTGCGGTTATGCAGGGAAATCAAAGCACTGCCGCCGTTTGTCCGAAGATCTTTTTTGCGCACCAGCCGGATAGGCTTTGGTATGCCGGCGGTGATTTCAGCCCGTGGACGAGTAGAACGAGGCACCGCGGCTGGAAGGAGATCGATCGCGGACAATTTGACCATATCCAAGATATTACTCAAGCCACAGGCTGTGCCATGCTCGTTCGCTGTGATGCGATGCGGGAAGTGGGCCTGCTGGATGAGCAATTTTGGGCGTACGCAGAAGATCTTGATTGGTCGGCGCGATTCCTCGGGCGAGGCTATCGGCTGGCATTCGCTCCCAAAGCGCATCTTTGGCATCTCGATGGCACCACTTCCGTGAAATTATTGGGTTCAGGAAGCGAGGCTGTGCGCCAGTTCCTCAGCACTCGCAACATGGTCTTTGTGTCGCGCAAGCACGTGCGCTGGTACCAGCTCCCGACATATACCTTGGGATTCATCTGGAAGCACATTGCCTTTTACACGGCTCTGCGATTGTGGCGCCGCGATTTTCGGGCGCTGTGGGCCATTTATCGCGGTATTAGCCAAGGACTTCGAACACCGCTGACTTCAGCGAACCAGACCTCTGAGCATCTGCGCAAGGCTGGGAAGAGTCGATAACCAAGTCCGTTCCATCTTAATGAACCAGACGAAAAATGCGCCCGCTCGGGACCACTATGGGGCCGGCCATACTGCGTTGGTACGACGTATGCAGGAGGCGGCACGAGACTATTCCATGGCGGGCCCGTGGAAAGTCCGTAGAGCCCGAAATGCGCTGGCCAGCGCCTTGTGCGAGGAATTCACATCATATCTCGCTGCAGAAAAATTCCGGAAGCCATTCCCGCAAAAATTAGCTTGGTTAGGATCGTGGCGAACGCGGTTCTCGAAGGTGGGTTTCGAGTCTGATGAATGCAGTCAGGATCTGGGGAGGAGGGGTGCAGCACATGAGCCGCTTGCTAGCCGGCCTTCAGCCTTTTGACTCTTCTCGCGTTGCTGTCATCGGTGATCTGATGCTCGACGAGTACCTCTGGGGCCACATCGAACGTATTTCTCCGGAAGCTCCAGTCCCAATTTTGAACGTTATTCGACGCGAATTCATGTTGGGGGGAGCAGGCAATGTAGTGGAAAACCTTCGCGCGCTCGGAGCGCAGGTCACCGTATTCGGAGTGCTCGGCGGAGATTTTACCGGCACGCAGGTTCATGACTTGCTTAGAGCTCACGGGGCCGATTTAGCAGAGGTAATCATCGACCCCAGTCGGAAAACGACACGAAAAGTTCGCTTGATGTCCCTTGAGCATGGTCAACAGGTTTTCCGGTTCGATGACGAATCGACGCACACAATTTTGGGCGAGATCGAGGATCGTTTGGTCAGCGCTATTCAAGCGCACCTAGCCGGCGCCCAAGTTGTCGTTTGCTCGGACTATATGAAAGGTGTGCTTACTGGGCGTGTTCTGAATGCCATATTTGCGAGGGCTCGCAAACTAGGCATTTCGAGCATTGTGGGCCCTAAAGATTCAAGCTCACAGAAATATCGGGGTGCCGACATCCTGATGCCGAATTCGCGGGAGTTGGCTCAACTAGTGGGGAAGCCAGTTGATGGCGACGTTTGGCTCTGGGACTCTGCCGGGAGACTGGTTAACGAACTAAGTTTGGAAGCACTGGTTGTTACCCGCGGCAGGGACGGTATGTCGTTATTCGAAAACGTGAGGACCGGTTTGCGAAGGGTGGACGTTCCCACCATGGCGCGCAGTGTATTCGATGTGACTGGCGCCGGAGATACAGCCATCGCTACCTTCGCTGCCGCAGTCGCGTCGAGGTCCGATCGGGAGACCGCTGCACGTCTGGCCAATCTCGCGGCAGGCATCAAGGTGGGCAAACGGGGCTCTGCCTGCGTTACGTTTGAGGAACTCAAAGAATCAGCGCAAGCCCTTTGAGCAGAAATATCAGCCAAGTACTGTTGAAAGGATTCGATGTGATTCGAGTCAAACAACCCGGTATCTTTGCTCCTGGTGTCTCGAGAATAGCCGACGTGGCGGCCCTCGGTGTTTTAGTGAAGATCGGGCCGTGGAAACGCTTTTTCATTCGCCTGATTGAAACAATCCTGCGACCAGTCGTGTCCTTGGTGGAACGGCTGCGCTCGCGCGAGATCCACATCTCCAGGGAGGTCCGTAGCATCTTGGTCCTCGAATACTGGAATTTAGGCGATATTGTGATGCAATCGCCTTTTTTGCAAAATCTCCGGATTCACTATCCCAATGCCCGCATCGTTCTCCTGACAAGCCCCAAGTGCGCTCCGCTCCTCGAACACCAAGATGTAGTAGATGAAGTGGTCACGGTGAGAGTCCCATGGGCGCAGCACTACTCCCGCTGGCGAAAGTACAACCCCTTTTCGCTGCTGTGGATCGAACTTCTGCGAACCATTAAGCTCCTTTACGCGCGGCGCTTTGATCTTGCGTTCACGGCGCGAGCCGACATCCGAGAGAATCTTATTATTTGGCTTCTGGGAGTCCGTCAGCGCGTGGGCTACTCTTTTGGTGGCGGAGGATTCCTTCTTACCGACTGCGCCACAGCTGATCTGGAACGCGTCCACTTCTCGAACCGGTGGCTACGACTCCTTGAGCACGTCGACAAACCCGTTTTCGGCCGACAGCCTCGCTTGCGGCTCAGCCAGGAAGAGCAGGACTGGGCTGAGCTGCACCTCGCCGAGCGCGGCGTTCAGGACGGAGACATCTTGATCGGCGTACATCCGGGTGCTCGCAGTGCTATTCGGCAATGGGGACGGGAGAACTTCGCGATCGTCGCGCAGCGCTTGCGAACAGAATGTTCTGTAAAGGTATTGTGGTTCGAGGATGGCGGCCAGACGACTCCAGCTAAGGATCAAGATCAATTTATCCGGGTATCGCTGCCCTTGCGGCGGTTTATGTCGGTCCTCGCCCAGTGCCGGATGTTGATTTGCAACGACAGTGGCCCCATGCACATAGCCACGGCTTTGAATATACCTGTTGTCGCTGTTTTTGGCCCCACCGAGCCGGCATGGTTTGGGCCGCTTGGCCAGGACCACCAAGTCGTTATCCGCCCCGAATTTTGGTGCCGTCCCTGTTTCGACTACTGCCTTTTTGACCAGCCTTACTGTCTCCGCCTTATCAACGTGGACTCGGTTTTCGAGTCGGCTGTCGAGACACTCAAGCCGATGCTTCGAGAACGGAGACGAATCGTAACCAGGGAAGTACCGGCTTGTTAGAGACAGGCCGAATCCTCAACTTCAGGATACTTGGCGTCCTTCCTTGAACCAGCCTAATTAAGAGGTGTGGAGCAGCATTGATTCGCGGAGAGTATTACTAGATCGAACCATGCAAAAAAGACTCAAAATTGCAATGATCGGAATCAAAGCGATTCCCGCCCGCAACGGAGGCTTCGAGACCGCAGTCGACGAAATCTCCCGCGGGGTAGTTCGCTTGGGCCACGAGGTCGTGGTTTACAACCGCTCGGGAATGAGCGAGCAGTACGGAACAAACTACGAGGGTGTCCGACTAGTTGCTTTACCCACTCTGCGGTCGAAGAACTTGAGTACCATCGTGCACGCCTTCCTGTCTACACTGCATGTCATCTTTCACCGCGTTGATGTAGTCCACTATTTCATTGCCGGTACCACCCTTTTCGCTCCAATTCCGCGGCTTCTCGGCATGAAAGTTGTTTGCTCCGTGGACGGTATGGACTGGCAGCGCGCTAAATGGGGAAGGTTCGCAAGATGGTATTTGCGAACATCCGAACGCATGGCAGCTTGGTTTTGCCACTGCTTGGTCACGGACTCTCGCGCCGTTCAGCAGTATTACCGCGAGGTGTATGGAGCGGAATCGTCGCTCATAACCTACGGCATGCGGGAAACCGCTTGTAACGGGCAAGAATGGTTGGACCGTTTCGCACTGCGCAGCCGCGAATATGTGCTCTTTGTCGGCCGGTTGGTTCCGGAAAACAGTATCCATCATCTGATCCGCGCATTCGAGCAAAGTAAGACGGACAAGAAGCTTGTCATCGTTGGTGATGATCCTTGGGAAAAAGAATATGTGCATTCACTGAAATCCACTCGCGATCCTCGTATTACATTCACCGGTGGAGTTTACGGCCTCGGGTATGCCCAACTACAACGAAATGCTTACATGTTCGTTTTGCCGGATGAGGTCGGGGGAACTCACCCAGCCCTGGTAGAAGCAATGGGTTTTGGAAATTGCGTTCTCGTGAACGATACACCATCGAACGTGGAAGTAATCGGCGACTCCGGGTTCAGCTATCGAGGCATTCGAGGATGTGAAGATTTGCGCCGGCAATTGCAATTCTTGCTGGATAACCCGTCGACCGTAGCGTCGTTCCGTCCGAAGGCTGAACAAAGAGCCCGTGCCAATTACCGATGGGAGCTTGTCGTGCGCGATCATCTGACGCTCTACAACCAGGTCTTGGCTGACCGGCACCTGCCGGAGTCCAGGCCCATGGATTCTGAATCCTGCTCGGTTAACGCCGAACTTAACCGGGAGCATTGACGAATTCGAGCTTACTTGATCCTGCTATTGGTTGTCGCAGGTGGTGTACTCGAGGAAGCCCGATTTCCAGATTCCCATCAACAATTTCGATGCTGCTAACAGTCATCGTGTTCTGAACCTTCTCCTGTCGGTGCGATTACTTCATACCTAAAAGAATAGTGTTGTCATCTTCTTTTCGAACCCTTATGTCATCCGCGAGAATCGCCCCGGAACGGCTGATACCGTCACCAAATGAAGGTGCGGTGCGGTCGCCGCGCTCGCGAAGCCGCAATTCGTTCCGCCAGTCAATTTGTGTCTTCAGTCTGATTTTCTCGGATGTGCTGTCAATTGCGATTGCTCTCAGGGTAGGTATCTTTTTGCGGGCCCACTTAGTGCCTCGTGTCGATTTTCACATCTCTCCAGCTACTCTGCCGTTTAGCCACTACCTCGATAATGTTTGGTTGTGGCTGTTTTTTCTGATATTCCTCGGCGTCGAAGGTCTATACACTCAACGCCGCACACTTTGGAACGAGGTGGCGCACCTGGCCAAGGCGGTTACCTTGGCTTTGACCGCTGTCTTTGCCGCGACTTCTCTGGCCCAATGGGAATCTGATGTATCCCGCACGACGATCGTCCTCACTGCAGCCATTTTGCTGATTGTTTTGCCGACGACGCGCTATTGGACCAAACGCGGCCTGAGAGCGGCGGGCTTCTGGCGTAAGCGCATTTTGATCTTAGGAGCAACGGACACTGCCAGGTTGGCCATGCACGGGCTAGCGTCAGACCCGGTCTTGGGTTACGAAATCGCCGGCGTTCTCGACGATGATCCTATGACAAAGGGCAAGTATGTCGGCACCTGGGGAAACAAACCCGTATTTGTTCTGGACAATCTTGCTAGTGCTTCCGAGCAAATGAACCTGACGGGCGCCAGGGATATTCTCATCGCTATGCCGGACTTGGAGGAGAGGAAGTTGTTGCCTCTAGTACATGACCTGCAGCACGCCTGCGAAAGCATTTACGTGGTCCCGCAATTGTGGGGCCTGCCCATGATGAACCTGCGGGTCGACGGCTTCCTTCGTGAGCGTCTGATGATGCTGAAGCTTTCCAATAACCTGGCTAAGCCTTGGAATAATTGGCTAAAGCGCCTGTTCGATATCGTATTGGGGACTATGAGCGGCCTTTTGGTACTGCCGCTGTGTTTGGTTGTGGCTGTGCTGATCAAGATAGATTCAGGGGGACCTATTTTGTTTGTGCAGGAGAGGCTTGGGTACAAGGATAAGGTATTTCGGTGCTTTAAGTTTCGGACAATGTGTTTGAATGGTGATGAAATGCTGATTCGGCATCTGGCGCTTAACCCCGATGCCGCTGATGAATGGCACAAATATGCCAAGCTGCGCGCGCACGATCCACGCCTCACGCGCATCGGAAGATTTCTTCGTCTTTGGAGCCTCGATGAGCTTCCTCAGCTTTGGAATGTACTCAAAGGTGACATGAGCCTCGTCGGTCCTCGTCCGTACCTTCCTCAAGAACGTACCCGTATCGGTATGGAACTTCCTACGATTCTTTCCTCGCGACCTGGCATGACTGGATTTTGGCAGGTGAATGGAAGAAACCAGCTGACTCTGGAAGACCGCGTTCAGCTGGAGGCTTGGTACATCCGAAACTGGACCATATGGTTCGATTGCATTATTTTGGCCAAGACATTCAAGGCGGTCCTCTTTGCGTGGACGACGCAATCACCGGCGCGATCTGGCCCGATACCTACGAGTACGCGGAAGCCACAAGAGACGTAGGCGGCCAGCGCAGCCTATCGCAGGACTTGTTGCCCCACTATAAGTCCACGTCCGATTCGGGGGCGGGCGTGCTGAAGCAGGGCGGACTCCCCGCGCTGAAACTCGCCAACTGGGGCGCGGATTGCGGATGATGCTCGACTGAATTCCGACTGCGATATGAGGCGAAGACTGTGCACGTAACTCAGGTAACTGTCGATTGTTGACTGCGTTGAATCGCCCGGGTTCACTATCCATCTCCCATCAACTCTAAGAATACGTAAAATCAGCGCGCTCAGGCTCACCCCTGGGCGCGTTCGTTCTTCTGGCCGTACGTTCGGTCGAGCATGATTCGTGACTAGTGGCTCGCTGTGCCGCCTCTGCCTACGCACCACAGCCGAAGTTGCACCGTCTGCGAATAGCGCACTGGCCGCGTCATACCTCATTGAATGGAAACCTCTGCGACGTGAGTATGGACGCCCTATTCAGATTTTGCGTCCCTTCGTGTTGAAGATATTGACGCCTTTGCGGTCCAGTATAGGAAGGCTGCGAATTCGCGGTATCAAAATTCGCAGAGTATATCCACAGGAGAGTTTTCTGGGCGAGCGGCGAAAACCCATAGGCACGACTTGCATCGTGTTCAGCACGCGAACCATCAGTTTGCAGGCAATCCTTCCACGTCACCCACATCGGCTCAGATATCGGGCCACTAAGTACAACTAAAGATATGCGTGGATTAGCACATCTTGGTATACGTTCTTTGTAGTAACCGGATAAAGCGATGAATGTAACTGATAATCAAATCCAGCACATTCGAGAGAAGCAAGGAGGTGAGATAGATTCGCGCGTTGAGTGCCGAAGTGATGGTGATACTCAATAACCATCTGTTTTACGAGAGCAATCTTCCTGCTTTGGACTAGTTCCTGCACAACTCGTGTCTCCGCGCCTTCAACGTCGAGCTTTAAGAAATCCACAGGTTCTGTGATGAACTTCGATAGTTTTTCGGCGCTAACTTCGATCGCTTGCGCCCCACCCCTTTCAGGAAAGGCGCTCATCACGGTTGTCGCTGGGCGTTTTGAATCGATAAAAAAATCGAGTTTCTTCTCTTCGTCCCAAAGAGCGCACTGAAATGTCGTTATTAATTCAAGGCGATTATTCGCAATATTTTTGTTCAAGGTTTGATACGTATATGGATCTGGCTCAAAGCATCTAATTCGGCTTTTTGGGAAAAGCCATTTGAAGTACGGCGTTGACATGCCGATGTTGGCCCCGCAGTCAAAGATGAGCGGAGAATCAGTTTCGGCACGAAAGTAATAATTCTGGCGAGCGAATATCTCTCTGTAAAGAAACGAAATTCCCCCTGGGTCTGGATGAAAAACATTAAAACCAAGTCGCTTTTGATTTGTCATTAAGCCCGTAAATAACGCAAGCCGATTTCCGTGCGGCGCTTTGAGAATGTGAGCACAATCGTTTAGGAACTTAAGCATTATGTGAGTCTGTAGATAAGAAAGTTCCCTGTCAACATACCCCGTAAGTGCACTTTTTCTTAAATCGAACCTTCCAGCTTTTGCCCTTTCTCAAAGCTCGAGCGGGAGAGTCGGATGAAGCCGCGATCGAACACGCACTTGACGAGTCTGGCTTCGATTCGACGCAGAGAGAATTCGTCGTCAAGTGGCTCTCAAAAGCTTTCGATTCAGTCGATTGTTCACAGCCAGAAACGCGATTGCCCCACAGGGCGAGAGGGGAGACCCGGACGCGATATTGCCTTGAAGAGGCCGCTTCCGCGGGCACTGCCACTCCCACCTGCGATAGACTCTTAGTCCGACTATGCGAAAAATTCAGGTTTTTCTCGCGGTTAGTGGCGCCCTTCTGCTCGCTTCGCTCGTACTCCATTCCGAGGTGCAAGGTCCCCCGCAGCCTACGCCCGAACAGCG